>Ga0209382_10001455_pt1 | contig 37179 bp, 32 predicted proteins | sample SoiMetdeltSBSDD5_FD_187599 | JGI IMG/M metagenome (GOLD analysis project Ga0209382, IMG submission 187599) | Bulk soil microbial communities from a Populus tree surrounding site in Tennessee, USA - Soil MetaG P. deltoides SBSDD5 (SPAdes) (version 2) | ecosystem: Environmental > Terrestrial >... | reverse complement strand
CGCTCCGGGATACCCATGACGCCGGCGTTGTTGACGAGGATGTCGATCGCCTGACGCCCGTCGAGGATCCCTCCCACCGCATGGCGGATCGACGCCTGCGATCCCAGGTCCAGCGCCACGACTTCGAGCGAGGCATCGGGCGTGCTGGATTGGATGTCGTCGACGGCCTGCGCCGCCTTCTCCTGATTCCGGGCGGCCATGACCACGTGGGCGCCGGCCGCCGCGAGCGCGCGGGAGGTCTCGAGGCCCAGGCCGCCGTTCGCACCGGTGACCACCGCGGTTCGACCGGTGAGCGTGGGTATGTCGGCGGTCGTCCAGGCCATCGCGCTCCCTCAGCCCGGCACGAACGCCGGGTCGTCCTCATGGCGGCGGAAGAACTCGACCATCGGACCAAGATAGTCGCGGAAATGGGGCGGGCGTAGGCCGTGGGGTGTCATCAGCTCGATGGCGCGTCGGGCGTCGAATGCGACGGGATGGTTGAGGTAGACCACCGATTCGCGCGGGGTGCCCCCGAAGGCCGCCCGGACGGGCTCGAGGCGAAGCGACGCCTCCACCAGGCTGGACGGGATCCGAAACCGCGGGACACGGCCCGCGTACTCCTGTGAGAGCGCCTCGAACAGGTCGTGGCTCCGCATCGGCTCGGGGTCGGTGAGGTGAAGCGTCTGGCCGGCGGTCGCCGGGTCGAACGCGCCGGCGACGATCGCGGCGACGATGTAATCGACCGGCACGACGTTGAACAGGGCCTCCGAGCGGCCGAATTGCGGGACCCGCCGCCCGGACCGCTCCATCCGCGAGATCGTGCGCAGGATGTAGTAGGGGCCGTCGAACTTCTGGGTCTCGCCGGTCCGCGAGTCGCCGACGACGATCGCCGGCCGCAGGATCGTCGTCGGCACACGGTCCATCATCTCGCGGATCCACACCTCCGCCTGGAACTTCGTCGACTCGTAGTGGTTCTTGAAGCCCTGCCCCATGACGAGCTCATGCTCGTACACGACGCCCGTCCGGGTCCCGGCCACGTACGCCGTGCTCACGTAGGCAAGGCGCTCGAGGTGCTTGGCGGCGAGGCAGAGGTCGAGGACGTTTCCCGTTCCACCGACGTTGACGCGCGTCGCAACCGCCAGCGGTACGGCGAGGTTGTAGATCGCAGCCAGGTGGAAGACGTGCGTCACCTCGGACGTCAACCGTTCGTGTGTCTCATCGTCGAGCCCCAGGCGGCGATCCGCAATGTCACCGGCGACGAGCTCCAGCCGCTCATCCCCGGCGGCCGCCTCGCCGGCCGCCGCCATCATCCGCGGCTCGACAAGGGCGACGATTTCGAGCTCCCGCTGCTCCTCGAGCAGCTTCCCGACGAGCCGCTTGCCGATGAAGCCCGGGTAACCGGTGAGCAGAGCGAGCGCCATCAGCGAAGTGAGCGGACGTGCCCCGTCAGCGGCCCCGCCGCTGTCGCAGCGATCGGACCGCTCGTGGACCGGCCGCGCCCGCGCGGCGCTCGAGCATGAGCGCGAGGCTCAGATCGCTGTCGCGCCGGCGCGTCCTGAGCTCGGCGAGCGCGCCCGGGTCACTCGTCGTCGCGATCTCGCGATCGAGCCGGTACTGCTCCCGCCGCAGCTCGACCTCCGGGGGCGCGACGCCGGCGTTGCGCAGGATCTTGTAGCCGAGCCGAAGATGCGAGGGGACGCCGGACATGTCGTCCAGCTGGAGCGGCCTGCCGTGTCCGGGGAGCGCATCGAAGTCACCGCGCTCGATCCCATCCTGGATCTTTGCCTCGGCGATCCGCGCGAAGATGCTCATCGCCCCTCACCCACGATCCTGGAAGTTACCGCGCCTCGACCCTACGTCGAGAGGTGCGTTTGCCGCCCGTGGCGCGGATTTTGCACCTCTCGGTCGGCGGGGTTCGCCGAGGGCCGGCGATCTGCGCCGCCGCCTGGTAAGCTTGAACTTACCGTAAGTGGCAGCTAACCGACAATCGGTCGATGGGCTCGCGGCCCTCGGCGATCCGACGCGGCGCGCGATCTTCGAGCGCCTCGCCGGCCGTCCAAGGGCCGTGGGCGAGATCGCCGAGGAGCTACCGGTCACCAGACCGGCCGTATCACAGCATCTGAAGGTGCTCAAGGACGCCGGGCTCGTGATCGATACGCGGATCGGCACCCGGCGCGTTTACCGGGTGGACCCCGACGGCATCGACGCCCTGCGCTCCTACCTCGACCGGTTCTGGAATCGCGCGCTGGCCGCGTTCAAGGACGCGGCCGAGCGCCGAGCGAAGGAGGTCTGATGCAAACCGAGGCAAGCGCAACCTCAGTGCGTACGGACGTGGTCGTCGACGTTCCCGTCGGCCGCGCGTTCGAGGTGTTCACGCAGGAGATGCCGAGCTGGTGGCATCCGGATCACCATCTGATCGAGGCGGAGCTCGCCGAGATGGTGGTCGAGCCGCGAGTCGGAGGACACATCTACGACCGCGGCATCGACGGGAGCGAGTGCCGCTGGGCGACGGTGCTCGCGTACGAGCCGCCCAACCGGATCGTCTTCAGCTGGAACATCTCGACCGAATGGAAGCTCGAGTCGGACCCCGCGAAGGCGAGCGAGGTCGAGGTTTGCTTCAACCCCGAGGGTCCCGAGCGAACGAGGGTCGAGCTCGAGCATCGCAACCTTGACCGCCACGGGCGGGGCTGGGAGGACATGCGCGACGCGGTCGGATCGCCGGACGGCTGGCCCGACGGCCTGGTGCGGTACGCGGATTACACGAACGGGTGAACGGCCCTCAGGCGCCGCCGACCCGGTACTTGAGGTGGGTCACGCCGGGCGCCTCGACGGCGCGGACCTGCTCGAGGCGGACGTCGGCACCCCGCAGGTTGTCGAGGAGGCGAGAACCGCCATACAGCAGCACCGGCACGATCGAGAGGTCGATCTCGTCGAGGAGGCCTGCCGCCAGATACTGCTGCGCCACGCCCGCGCCGCCTGCCAGCGAGACATCCCTGCCGTCGGCGGCCTCCTTGGCCTGCGTCAGCGCCGACTCGATCCCGTCGGTGACGAAGTGGAAGGTGGTTCCGCCCTCCATCTCGACCGAGTCGCGGCGATGGTGCGTGATCACGAAGACCGGATTGTGGAACGGCGGCTCATCGCCCCACCATCCCATCCACGGGTCCTCGCTCCACGGCCCTGGGGAGCCGCCGAACATGTTGCGGCCCATCACCGTGGCGCCGATGTTGTCGAGCCACCCCTCGACGATTGCGTTGCTCGGATTGACCTCGCCACCCTGCTCGCCGTGGGTCTCGCGAAACGCCCGGAGCGGAACGAGCCACTCGTGAAGCTGTTCGCCACCGATCCCAAGCGGGTTCTCCTCGCTCTGCTCGGGCCCGGCGGTGAACCCGTCGAGCGACATCGTGATGTTCAGACGGAGCTTGCTCATCTGCGCCTCCCTCGGCTCGCTGTCACCTGAATCATTGACCGGTTCGGGGTTCCGAATTCATCGCGGTCGCTCGCCGCAGGCGAGAGGCGAGCGAGCGCAGATGGTCGACGAGCTCCGGCGGTTCGCTGACCTCGAAGTCGACGCCGAGCATCGCGATCCGCACCGCGAGCCATCCGAGGTCGTCGTCTCCCGTCGTGTATCTGCAGGTGCGGTCGTCGATGGGCTCGACCGCACCCCAATAAGCGGGCACCCGACTCGCGATCTCCTCCGCCGGCACGTGCAGCGTGAGCACCGCCTCATAGCGGGTCGGCGCTGCGGCGAGGCTGCGCTCGACGTACGCCGCCGCGTCCTTCGCCGGCAGGTCTCGCGGGTGGAAGCGCACCCCGGTCGAGGCGGGCCTCGTCACGCGGTCGAGGCGAAACGTCCGCCAGTCGTCTCGGCGACGATCCCAGGCGACCAGGTACCAACGATGACCGCGGTTCACGAGCGAATGAGGCTCGACCTCGCGCCGGCTGTCGGCGCCGTCACGGCTCCGGTAGGCGAAGCGAAGGCATTCCGAGTCGCGGCAGGCGCCGGCGATCACCGTCAGGGCCTGGGGGTGGACCCTCGGCCCGGCGGCCGGCAGCGTGAGCGTCGCCTCTCCCAGTGCGCTCACGCGGCGGCGCAGGTGGGCGGGAAGGACCTGCTCGAGCTTCACCAGCGCGCGTACCGCGGTCTCCTCGATACCGCTGACCGACGCTCCGGCGGCCGTGCGAAGGCCGACGGCGATCGCGATCGCCTCCTCGTCGTCGAGCAGCAGGGGCGGCATCGCGCTCCCAGCCCGGAGGCGATACCCGCCTGCTGGCCCCGTGAGCGACTCGACCGGATAGCCCAGGCGCCGCAGGCGCTCGACGTCTCGGCGAATCGTGCGGCCGGATACCTCGAGCCGGCCCGCGAGCTCGTTGCCGGGCCAATCGCGGCGGGCCTGGAGCAGGGACAGCAGCTCGAGCAGCCGGCTGGACGTCTCGCTCATCGCACCTCATGATGGCGGCGATTGCGGACTGATACTGACCTAAATTGATCGTAGGGTGCCGGGCGGTTCAAACGAGCGAGAAAGGAGCAGCGATGCCCGAGCGAGACGGATACATCCCCGGTGTCCCCTGTTGGGTGGACACCAGCCAGCCCGATCCCGAGGCCGCGGTCGATTTCTACCGAGGTTTGTTCGGGTGGGAGTTCGAGGACGTCATGCCACCGGACTCCCCCGGGAAGTACTTCTCCGCTCGCATTCGCGGGGGCGATGTCGCGGCCGTCGGGTCGATCCCGGAGGGCGCCCCGCAACAGGCGATGTGGAACACGTACATCTGGGTCGACAGCGCCGACGAGACCGCCGCCAAGGTCCGCGACGCCGGCGGCGGTGTTGCGATGGAGCCCTTCGACATCATGGACGTTGGCCGGATGGCCGTCTTCCTCGACCCGGAAGGGGCCGCGTTCTGCGTTTGGCAGGCGAAGCAGCACAAGGGTGCGAAGGTCGTCAACGAGCACGGTGCGCTCAACTTCAACGGCCTGAACACCCGCGATCCGGACCGCGCCAAGTCCTTCTACGGCTCCGTATTCGGCTGGCGGACGCTCAGCCTGGAGGGCGGAGCGGAGATGTGGACGCTGCCCGGTTACGGCGATCACCTGGAGCAGAGCAATCCGGACCTTCGCAAGCAGATGGCCGAGGCCGGCGCCCCGGAGGGATTCGAGGACGTGGTCGCCGCGATCAACCCGATCGCCGACGACCAGCCGGACACACCCGCGCACTGGAGCGTCACGTTCGGCGTTGATGATGCCGATCAGATCGCTCAGAAGGCCACGGAGCTGGGAGGCAAGGTGATCGTCCCGCCGATGGACGCTCCCTGGGTCAGGTTGACGGTCATCGCCGATCCCCAGGGCGCCACGTTCATCGCGAACAAATTCGTGCCCGAGAACGCGGATCTCGCCAAGCGGGCCGATTCGAGCACAGCAGCCGCGTAGCGACCCGAGACACGAACGGCGCCGGCCCTGGGGGCGTGCGAGCGTCCGATCAGGGGCCGGCGCCGCGGGGCTCGGAAGGGTGACCGGTCGCAACCGCCTCCGGATGACCCGGGTCGGCCGCCGGCGGTGGATCGAGCTGGCGTGAGAGCCAGGCTCCAGCCAGCGCCGCGCCGCCCGCGAGCACGATCGTGTTGAGGCGAGCGGCCTTCGGGATGTCGTTCCCGGCGAGGATGCAGGTCACGAGATCCACGCTGTCAGCCAGCGCGGACGCCTCGAGCCACCCGCGAACAGGGGCGCCGCGGTCCAGCGCGATGACGACGCCGAGACCCAGCGCAACGTCACGGCCGCCGAGCATGCGCGCAAAGGCGCGGGTTCCGGGCCGCGCGCCATCCCGCCCGAACATGACCCGGCTTGCCAGGCCGGGCATTGCGAGCGCCGCCGCCCCGATGGCGATTCTTCCCCGCGAGAGGCCGACCGCGATGTCCCGTGGCTCCATCGGCGCGATCCTAGCTCGCAGTGCGGTGTCCGCGTGCGCGGGATATGGTTGGCGATCATGCTCTCGACCGTCGCTGTGGGAACCGACGGCTCGCCGACGGCGAGCGATGCGGTCCGGATGGCGGTCGACGTGGCGCGGCGTTACGAGGCCAAGCTCGTGCTCCTCAGTGCGTTCAAGGACTCGGGCAGCGCAGCGGGGACGGGGGCCGATTCCTCGAGCGAGATCGACTGGGCCTCCAGCGGGTCGGCGCGGGTTCGCGAGATCCTCGCTCGCACCGAGGACGAGCTGCGGCGCCAGGGGATCGACTGCACCACGCGCGCCGATGAGGGCGATCCGGCCGAGGTGCTGGTGCGCCTCGCCGAGGAGTCCGGTGCGGACCTCCTCGTGATCGGCAACAAGGGGATGCAGCGTCGGGTGCTCGGGAGCGTGCCGAACACGGTGACGCACAAGGCCCCGTGCTCGGTGCTCGTCGTCAAGACGACCTGACGCGGTCGCGTCCCAAGCGGGAGAATGGGCTTCACCCATCAACACGGAAGGAGGCCGGAGTGTCCTGGAGCCTGAAGGGGAGCTACTTCGAGACGTGCTCGTGCGACCTCATGTGCCCATGCAACATGTCCTTCGACCACGGCGCGACCTATGACTACTGCCGCGTCACCCTCGTCTTCAACATCAAGGAAGGCGAGATCGAGGGGACGGATGTCAGCGGCCTCAAGGTCGCCGTGATTGCGGACACCCCCAAGGTCATGACCGAGGGCAACTGGCGCCTCGGAATGTTCGTCGACGACCGCGCGAGCGACGAGCAGATGGAGATGCTCACCGCCGTCTTCAGCGGGCAGAACGGCGGCCCGATGGAGACGGTCGTTCCGCTGGTCGGCGAGATGCTCGGCGTCGAGCGGGCGCCGTTCGAGGTGGTGGAGGACGGGCTACGGCACAGCGTCAAGATCGGCGACGGGATCGACTTCGAGATCGAGGACATCGTGCCCTTCGGCGTCGAAACCGGGCAGCCCGTACGACTCGTCGGAGTCTTCCATCCGGCAGCGTCCGAGTTCAACGCAGCGGAGGCGAAGCGCTCGAGGATCAGCGCCTTCGGGATCGAGTACGAGGGGAAGACGGGGATCTCGACCTCTGAGTTCGCCTGGGCCGCCTGAGCGCCGGGCGGTCGGCCGATGGCGAAGGTGCTGGTCACGGGGATGTCCGGCACGGGCAAGTCATCGGCGCTCGCCGAACTCGACCGCATGGGCTACCGGGTGGTCGACACGGATGACCCGGGCTGGGCCGACTGGGTGTCCTCTGCGGAGGAGGTCGGCGGCGGGGAGTGGCTGTGGATCGAGGACCGGATGGCGGAGCTCCTTCGCCTCGATGATCGACGCACCCTGTTCGTTCAGGGCTGTGTGCGAAATCAGGTCAAGTTCTACGCCCGCTTCGATGCGGTCGTCCTGCTGAGCGCCCCGGTTGAGGTGATCCTCGATCGCATTGAGGCCAGGGAGACGAACGATTACGGCAAGGCGTCCGCCGAGCGAGAGCTGATCCTCCATCACGTCGCGACGGTCGAGCCGCGGCTCCGCGCCGGATGCACGCACGAGCTGGATGCGAGCCGGCCGCTCGACGAGGTCGTCGCAGACCTGATTGCGATCTCGGAGGGCTGAACGACGCCGGGTGACTCTGGGATCGGCGGGCGCCGCGGGGGGACCTGGTACGGGGGCTAGCGCGCCCCTGCGCTCGACGGCACTGGCCCGTCCTGGGTGGGCAGCCATGAGCGCTCATCCGCGGAGAGGCCGTGGAGAAGCTGCACCGCGGTCGATCCCTCCCCCACCGCCGAGGCCACGCGCTTGACGGAGGCATGGCGCACGTCTCCCGCCGCGAGGACACCCGGCATGCTCGTCTCGAGCGCCAGCGGGCGGCGATCGAGTGGCCAGCCATGGTCGCGCGGGACGTCCTCGCCGGTGTAGAGGAACCCGTGCCCGTCCCTCGCAATCTCCTCCGGCAGCCAGTCGGTGCGCGGGTGAGCCCCGATCAGCACGAAGAGCGCGTCGGCGGGGACCGTCGATTGCTCGCCGGTCGTTCTCTCGCGGAGCACCAGCTCTTCGAGATGCCCCTCGCCTCCGCCGCCAACCACCGTGGTATGAGTGCGCACGTCGACGTTCGGGGTGTCCTCGAGCTGGCGCACCAGGTACTGCGACATCCCGGCCTCCAGCGATGCACCGCGTACGAGGAGCGTGACCCGCCGCGCGTAACGCGCGAGGTGGCGGGCGGCCTGACCAGCGGAGTTTCCGCCGCCTGCGACGTAGGCGTCCTTTCCGATGAGCGCGTGCGCCTCCGAGACGGGGCCGCCGTAAAAGACGCCGGCGCCGCTCAGGTCCTCGAGCGAGGAGACTCCCAGGCGCCGGTACGTGGCGCCGGTCGCGAGGATCACGGCGGCGGCGCTGACTGACCGGCCATCCGAGAGCGAGATCTCGAGTCGGTCCTCCGAGCGAGAGAGCCCCGTCGCTGCGTGCAGGAACAGGAAGCTTGCCCCGAAGATCGACGCCTGCTCATGGGCCTGCTCGGCGAGCCGGCTCCCGCTCACGCCGCGCGGGAAGCCCAGGTAATTGCGGATGAGCGAGCTCGATCTGACCTGGCCGCCGATGCCCCCCTCGTCAACCACCAGCGTGCGCAGCCCCTCGGAGGACCCGTAAACGGCGGCCGACAGGCCGGCCGGCCCTGAGCCGACGATCGCGAGGTCGTACGCGCACTGCTCGAAATCGGTCGGAGCGCCGGCGGCCGCCGCGATCTCCCCGTTGGAGGGATCGCTCAGGGAACGCCCGCCCGGAAGGACCATCAGGGGGAGCCTGGCCTGGGAGCCGGCCTTGGCGAGAAGCTCGCGACCCTGCTCCGAATCGGCCAGGCAGAAGGCATGCGGGACCGCACAACGGGCGAAGATCTCTCTCAGCTCGAAGGCCCTGCCCGACCACGTCTCACCGACGATGTGAACCGTTTGGGGAACCGTCCGGCGCTCCGTCGCCCATTCGAGCAAGACGCTCGCGATCGTCTGATGGAAGACCTCATCCGGCGAGGCCGCCGGCCTGGGGACGTAGTAGTCGAAGCGTCCCAGGGCCATCGCGTCGAGGATCGCGTCGGCCTTCGGCCGGTTCTCCCAGGCGCCCCCTGCGACCACCAGGCCACGTTTGGCGCGGGGATGCAGCTGATGGGCTTGGTCGAGAAGCTCACGGCCCGTTTCATTGAGCAGCGACTCGCCCGCGAGCAGCAGCGCCACCTCCTCGCCGTCGCGAGCCAGTTGCGCAAGCTTGCGGTGCGCCTCCTCCGGATCGCTCAGGCCCTCGACACCGTAATCACGCTCGTAGCGATGGCTGAGCTGAGTAACGACGTCCTCGAGGGCGCCCTGGTCTTGATCGACGGCGACGAGAACGGGGACGGGCACAATGTGTCCGAGCCTAGCGACGACGGGCGACCGGTTCGGTCGTCGCGTCCCGGGTTCGCATTCGGCTCGATGCCTGAACTGGCACACTCTGGCGCGTTGTCCGCGTATCGGCAACAGGCCCATCTCGACGCCCCGCTGGGGGCGGTGTGGAGCCTGGTCGGAACACCGACCCGTTACCCGGAATGGTGGCCGCGTGTCGTCGAGGTGCGCGGCGAGCGCTTCGAGGAGGGCGACGAGTACGTTCAAGTGACCCGGGAGCCAACCGGGGTCGTGCAGTCAAACTTCCTGGTCGAGCGGTCACTCGACCTGCGCGAGATCCGAATGAGTTGCCAGCTGACCGGCGCCTATGCGCACTGGCTGCTGACTCCGGCTCAAGGCGGGACGTTCGTCGAGCTCGAGATGGGCATGGAACCAAAACGGCTCGGGTATCGACTCTTCGACGCGACGATGGGCAGGCGCTATTTCCGTAGCTGGAGCGAGCAGTCGCTCGAGGCCCTTGGCGCCGCAGCGCGGGACGCGCGCGACCCCGCCCGTCCCTGAGGAGCCGCTGCGAGTTTCAGCGACGCCCCCACCGTCAGGCCGGCCGCGAAGAGAACCGCAGCCCCGAACGCAACCCGTGAGAGGGTGCCATCGGGTCCCTCGGCATTGCGCAGGACCCGGCGAAGCGCCCCGGGGGGTGGGAGCGGCGCAAGAATGGCGTTGTGGCCGAGGCCGACGACCTCCTCGAGCGATCGGATCAACTCGCCGAGCTCAAAGGCGCGCTTGAGGGCGTCCTCCGGGACTCCGCCGGGCGCCTGGTCCTCGTCGGCGGTGAGGCGGGGGCGGGCAAGACGGCCCTCCTTCGACGGTTCCGCGACGAGCAAGGGGAGTCGGTGCGCGTCCTGTGGGGCGCCTGCGAGGCCCTGCTTACTCCCGAGCCTCTCGGGCCGCTCTCCGACATAGCCGAGACGACCGGGGGTGAGCTTGCCGCGGTCGTGGCCGGCGAAGCGCGGCCGCACGAGGTCACGGCCGCCTTGATGCGGGAGCTCAAGCGGCGCTCACCGTCGGTGCTCGTGATCGAGGACGCACACTGGGCGGACGAGGCGACTCTGGACGTGATGAAGCTGGTGGGGCGTCGGTTGGAGCAGGTTCAGGGATTGATCCTCGTGAGTTACCGAGACGACGTGCTGGACCGACGGCATCCGCTCCGGGTGATGCTCGGCGATCTTGGCCCGGGCCGACGGATCGAACGCCTTGCGGTACCCCCGCTGTCGGAGTCCTCGGTCCGGGCGCTCGCCGAACGGTACGGCGTGGATGGTGCGGATCTGTTCAGCAAGACGAACGGGAACCCGCTGTTCGTCACGGAGGTGCTCGCGGCCGGTGCGGAGATGATTCCGGACACGGTGCGCGACGCGGTGCTGGCGCGGGCGGCGCGGCTTTCGACATCAGCGAGGGAGCTGATCGACGCCGTCGCCGTCGCCCCCGCGGAGATCAAGGTCTGGCTCCTCGAACAGCTCGTTGAAGAAGCGATGGGAAGCCTCGAGGAGTGCCTTGGCTCCGGCATGCTGAGGGCCTCCGCGGACGGGGTGAGGTTCCGCCACGAGCTGGCGCGACAGGCGGTCGAGGAGGCCCTGAGTCCGGACCGCCGGCTGGATCTCCACCGCAGGGCGCTGGCGGCCCTGGTGGACTCGCCGCGCGCGGCCGACGAGAGCTTGCTCGCTCACCATGCGGAGGCCGCCGGCGACGCGGACGCGACGTTGCGCTTCGCGCCGGAGGCGGCGGCGCGTGCCTCCGTGGTGGGCGCTCATCGGGAGGCCGCCGCTCACTACGGACGGGCGGTGCGCTTCGCCGACCGCATGACAACCGGAGAGAGGGCGCAGCTGTTCGAGCGCCGCGCCCATGAGTGCTACCTGGCGAGCCTCTTCGATGAGGCGCTCGAGGCCCAGCAGCGGGGGCTAGCCTGCTACCGGGAGCTGGGCGACCGGCTGCGGGAGGGAGACGCGCTTCGCACCCTGGGCCGGTTGTACGGCTTTGCCGGCCGCACGGAGGAGGCGGGCAAAGCGTGCCGGGAGGCCATTGCGGTGCTGGAGCAACTGGAGCCCGGTCGCGAGCTCGCCCTCGCTTACGCGACCCTCGCCCAGCGCTGTCTCAACTGGGAGGACGTCGAGGGCGCGGTCAGCTGGGGCACACGTGCCCTCGAGCTGGCAGAGCGCGTCGATGACACCGAGATCGTCGCCTATGCCCTCAGTACGGTCGGCGCTGCAGAGTTTCGCCCTGGGGAGCCGGAGGGAATGCGCAAGCTCGAGGAGAGCCTCGAACTGGCCCGACGGGCTGACCTTGAGGACCACGTCGGGCGCGCATACGTCGGGCTCGTCGTCGCCGCGGTTCGTCACCATTCGTCTGCGCTCGCAGAGCGCCACCTCCAAGCCGGCCTCGAGTACTGCGACGAGCGAGGCCTCGACTATTGGCGATCCTTCCTGCTCGCCTGTGGCGCGCGCTGCGATCTCGATCGCGGGCGCTGGAGCGACGCTGCGGATGCGGCTGCTGTGATCGGGCGGGACCCGCGCGCTTGGCCGATTCCGCGCATCTACGCGCTGACCGTGCTGGGCTTGGTGCGAGCGAGGCGTGGCGACCCCGACACCATCTCTCTCGACGAGGCCCTCGCGTACGCCGAGCCCACCGGAGAGCTTCAGCAGATCGCCCCTGTGGTCGCCGCCAAGGCAGAGGCCGCGTGGCTCGAGGGGCGGTCTGAGGCAGTCGAGGAGTTGACCGCGTCGGCGATCGAGCTCGCGCGACGGCGCGGCGCGGTGTGGGAGGCCGGCGAGCTCGCCGTTTGGCGCAGGCGATGCGGGATCAAAGACGACGCGATCGACGTCGCCCAGCCATACGCCGCAGAGCTCGGCGGCGAACACGAGCGCGCGGCCGAGCTCTGGACCGAGCTCGGCTGCCCGTACGAGGCGGCGCTTGCCCTCGCAGGCGCCGGCGGCGAGGACGCCCTGCGTGGGGCGCTGACGGCGCTCCAGGAGCTCGGCGCAACGCCCGCCAGTGCCATCGTCGCGCGCCGCCTGCGCGAGCGTGGGGTCCGCGGCCTGCCGCGTGGTCCTCGCGCCGCGACGAGGCAGAACCCGGCGGGCCTCACTGCACGCGAGCTCGAGGTTCTCAAGCTGATCGCGCAAGGTCTCCGCAATGCCCAGATCGCCGAGCGCCTCTTCGTCTCCGAGAAGACAGTCGATCACCATGTGTCGGCAATCCTCCGCAAGCTCGAGGTCGGCAATCGCGGTGAGGCCAGCGCGGAGGCGGTGCGGCTGGGCATCGCGCGCGAACCTAGGTAGTCGACCCTCCCAAGATGGGGAGCTCTCCCGTTGTGAGGGCCCCCGCCGGATCCTACGGTCGAGGCGACCGATTCCCCTCACACGAAGGAGCATCAATGTCTCGGTTCATCAACTCCACGGTTCTCGTGGCCCTCGTCGTCGCATCGGCGCTCGTGGTCACCGCAGCCCAGGCGGCGCCCATCGATCAGCCCACCGCACGTGGCGCGGTCCAGCCGGCGCCCATCCAGTCGGCTCAGGTTCAGCACGGGCTGACGAGTACCTTCACGACCGGGGGTTCGTCGACTGCCGTGCCCGGCGACGTGTCCCCGGGCCGCGTCGCCTCGGACGGCTTCAGCTGGGGTGACGCCGGGATCGGCGCGGGTGCGATGCTCGTCCTGATCGGCCTGGGCACGGGCGCCGTCCTCCTCATCCCCGGCCGGACCCGGGCGCGACGAAGTCGCCCAGCGCCGGCCAGCTAGGCAGGGTGATCCGGAGCGGGCGCCGCAGCACGGCCGCCCGCTCCGCCACACCGTCACGAGGGGAGGCTCGATGCCGGACCTCCCTCGTAAAGGCCCGCCGGTCGGTGTACCGACTGCTTGTTTCCGCGACCCCTGTTTCGCGGCGCGGTCTTCGGGAAGCACTGGTGGGAAGGATTCGCAACGAGGAGGCAAGCATGCCCCGGACCCGGTCCAGGAGCGGCAACAGCAGCAAAGACCAGTCATCGACCCGTAAGCAACCAGCGGAGCTTGATGATTACTCGATCATCGACCCGGCCGAGATCGACGATGGACCCGACGTCCTCGTCGACGTCCCGAGCCTTAAGGTCGACTCGATCGACATCGAAGTCGACGATCTGCGAGCCCAGGTCGCGGTCACTGCCGAGGTCGGCGACCTGGTGCAGCTCGGCGTGGGCGCCGACGTCCGGCTCGGAAAGGTCGAGCTGGAGATCGAGGGCGTCGAGGCGCAGGCGCTGCTGAAGGCGCGGCTCGCCAATGTCAGCCGGATCATCGGACGGGCTTTGACCACGCTCGACCGGAACCCCGAACTCCTCGAGAGCGTCAGCAGGACCGCCGAAGAGGTAGGCAGCGGCACCGGGAAACTCCTCGGTCAAACCGGCGAGGCGGTTGCGGACGTCGGTCAGGGGGCCGCCCAGGCCCTGGGGCAGATCGGCGAAGGTGCGGGCGAGGGAGTTGCCGGCGTCGGCAAGGGCACCCGGCAGAGCGGGACGGGATAGTCGTGGCAACGCAGAGACCGCAGTCCCGCCGCCGCAAGGGCGCCTCCTCGACCCGCTCCAGAGCTCGAGGCGGTGAGCAGGAAACCGATCGGCACCGCTTCATCGAGAATCTCGAGGGCGAGGAAACGATGGCCGAGCGCGAGTACCGCGCTTACAGCGCCGGCAAGGGCGGCAACCAGGATCCCGATGTCCTCCTGGACGTTCCGGTCGTCAAGGTCGACAAGATCCACCTCAAGGTCGAGGAGCTCGACGCCCGCGTGGCACTCAAGGCCAAGGTCCTCGATCTAGTCAACCTCACGGTTGGAGTCGACGCTCACCTCGGCAAGCTCGAGATCGACATCGAGGGGGTCGAAGCGCAGGCGCTCGTGAAGGCCCGGCTCGATCACGTCGTCGCGATCGTCGACCGTGTTTTGACCACCATCGATCGCAACCCCGACCTCGTCAAGAGTCTCGGACGTGCGGTGGAGGACGTCGGCTCGGGCACGCAAGATGCCCTCGGTCAGACCGGCCAGGCGCTCGAGAACCTCGGGGAGGGCGCTTCCGGCGCCGTCTCGGAGCTCGGCGAAGGCGCGGGCCAGGCTGTTGGCGATGTCGGCCAGGGCGCCGGGCAAGCCGTTGGCGGTACGGTCGGCGAGCTGGGCCAGACGGCCCAGGGGCTCGTCGGAGGCGTCGCTGGCGCCGGAGTGGAGGGAGGAGCGCAGGGAGTCGGAGGGCAGGAAGCCGGACCGAGCGGGCCGAAGCTCGCCAGGACGGCGGCGAAAGTAGTCGCCAAGGAGATCGGCTCGGCGGCGACCGACGAAGCGAAGGACCTTGGCGCCGCCGCCACCAAGAAGGTGATGGAGCTCGGCGAGCGCCGCCGCCAGCGGCGAGCCGACAAGCAGCACGCAACCGAGGCCGCGATGCGGCAGGCAGGGGAGCTCGGCGTCGACCTCGATGAGGTCGAGGGGACAGGGGCCGGGGGGCGGATCACGGTCGGCGACGTCAGGGCCGCCCGCCGGGACTGATGGCGTCGCCGCGCGCCAGGCGCCTCGAAGAGCCGGTACCCGATGTGGAGATCGGCGGGATGACGCGAGCGAGGCGCCTGCGTTTCCGGCGCGTTCCTGACACGGACGTCACGTTCGAGGCCGAACCTGAGCAGGTGTCCGATTCCCACACCGAGCGTGAGAACCTGCCCGACGAGGCCGAGCCCGGAGTTACCTACCGCGACGTTGAAGTCCGCTGGCGAGCCGGAACCCGGCTGGTCGTCGACGAGGGCGATCCCGGCGAAGCCCGGAAGCGGCGCTAAACCGGGCGGACTCAGACCCGAAGCCGGCGGGCGTGCAGCGCCGCGTAGATCGGGCGGCACGCCTCCGCGACTGCGGCGTCGTGGTCGGAGAGAGGTGTCTCCCGCGGCCGCCAGGGCTCGAACCCGGTGGAGGTCCGGACGGCGGCGTACCAGTGCGGCGCCCACACGCCATCGGATTCGCGCGGGCCCGGTGGCCAGGAAAGCATCCTGGGGGTGAACGCGATGCCCAGCCAGGCACACAGGGACCGCAGATGCCCCTCGGGCGCGCGCAGGAAGTCACGCGCGTCCAGGATCGGCACCTCGAGTTCGTGCTCGTCCCAGAGCTCCAGCAGCCACCCCTGCTGGGGGATCCCGATGTCGTCCGGCTCGCAGTTCTCGCGGGAGCGCACGTACGAGGCCACGACCTCGACCGGGTCACGGATGAGCAGCACATTGCGGAAGCGCAGTGTCCAGCGCAGGTCCATGTCGCGAGAGACGTGGTGGGCCATGTGCTTGGCGTAGTGGACGCGGCGGCCGGGTGGCAGCGGGGCGGAGAGGCCGGCGACGGCGGCCGAGAGGTCGGTGGGCTGGGAGGCGATGACGGCCTCGCGCACCGGGTGGTCGATGCCGGTCCGAGCGAGGTAGGCGGCGTACAGCGGCTCGTCGACCACGACCGCGTCGGGGCGGTTCTCGAATGAGCGCATCATGGCCGTGGAGATGTTTCGCGGACCGGACCACATGGCCACGCGCACGGCGTGGCTCATGGCGCGACGCGTGCCGCCACATCGGCGTCGACGAGCTCGCGGTACAGCGCCTGAAGGCGCTCGACCATCGGCCCGCGGCGGCCGTCGCCGATGGTCCGACCGTCCACGGACCGAACGGGCACAACGCCGGCGAAGGTGCCGGTGACTAACGCCTCGCGGGCCGCATAGACGTCGGTGAGAGTGAACGTCGTCTCCCGCGCCGGGATGCTGTTGGCACGGCAGATCTCCAGCACGTTGGCGCGCGTGATCCCCGCGAGGCAGTAGCGGCCGTCGGAGGTCAGCACCTCCGGCGCTTCGTCGGCGCCGACGACGATGAAGAAGTGCGTGGAGTTGCACGTCGCGACGAACCCGTGCGGGTCCAGCATCAGCGCCTCATCCGCGCCCGCGGTGTAGGCCTGGATGCACGCGGTGATGTCGTTCAGCTTGGAGTGCGAGTTGAGCCCGGGGTCGAGGGTGTCCGGCGCGGAGCGGCGCACGTGCGTCGTGAAGAGCGCAATGCCCTCGGTCACCGTCGCCGGCAGCGGCTCCTTGTGCTCGGCGATGATCACCACGGTTGCAGGTCCAATCGTCAGGCGCGGATCCTGGTAGGGCGTGCGCTTGACGCCGCGGGTGACCATCAGCCGCACGTGTACGCCGTCGACCATGTCGTTGGCCCGCAGCGTCGAGTAGATCGCCTCGGTCAGCTCGCCGCGGCTGCAGCCCACGTCGAGCATGATGGCCTTCGCGCCCGCGAAGAGACGGTCGAGGTGGCGTTCCAGGAAGGCGGGATGGCCCGCCCACACCCTCAGTCCCTCCCATACCCCGTCACCGAGGAGGAAGCCCGCGTCGAACACCGACACGACCGCCCGCTCGCGCGGGACCAGCTCGCCGTTCACCCAGATGCGGATGCGCTCGTTGCGAGGGTCGTCATCGAAGTCGTGCGTGCCGTGAGCCATGCTGCGAACCCTACGCACGAGCGACGTCACCGACGCGGGTGAGCCGATCGCGCGCGCTCTGGAACCAGGCCGATCGATGAATTCGACCACCCTCAGCGGTCTCAACTCATGAGCCCAACACGCGAAAGGAACCACCATGCTCGACACCAGCAAGGCGTACAGCGGTTTCGCGGTCGACGACTCCGCGAAGGCCAGTGAGTTCTACGGAGGGACGCTCGGCCTTGACGTCGCCGTGCTCGACCGGGGACAACAGCTGCTGCAGCTCAACCTGGGCCGAGGCCAGCCGATCCTGATCTACACCAAGCCGGACTTCACCCCCGCGACCTACACGATCCTCAACTTTCCGGTCGAGGACGTGGAGGCGACGGTTGACGAGCTCACCGCCAAGGGCGTGGAGTTCGAGCGCTACGAGGGGTTCGATCAGGACGCCAAGGGAATCGCGCCGGGCGGCGAGGGACGCGGCCCGACGATCGCCTGGTTCAGGGACCCGGCCGGCAACATCCTCGCGATCCACGAGGACCTGTAGGCACCGACCTTCTGGGTGCGATGCGGGCGCACCGCCATGGACGTCTTCTGCTCGGCCCTTCCCGGCTTAACTCACCTCACGGCCAGTGCGGTGACCCTGCCGATCCGCTCGCCAAGCTGGGTCCAGGTCTCGCCGAGGTCGTCGCTCGCGAGCAGCGTCCCGTCGCCCAGACCGGCGAACAACCGACCCGGCGCGGTCGCGAGTGCGTAAACGTGGGAGTCCAGCGGGCCCTCCATCGCGCGCCAGGGTCCTGATCCCTCCCAGCGATAGATCGCCGAATCGGACGGGGAACTCCCGTGCGCCGCGAACGGGCTCGGGGCCGCCGAGACGAACCAGCGCTCCGGATCGGCCGGGTCGACGGCGAGGGCCCAGGCGTAGCGACGGTCTCGCCCGGCGTCCGCCTTGTCCCAGCTTCGTCCGCCGTCGCGGCTCCAGGCGACGCCGTCACCGCCGGCCTCGTAGGCTCGCCCCGCAGCGCTCGGATGCCAGGCCAGGCAGTGCACGTCACGCGCGGCCTGTGGCCGATGATCACTGAACGAGGCGCCGCCGTCTTCGGTGCGCATCAGCCCACCCAGCTCGATGCCCACCAGCACCAACTCGGGATCGTGCGGACTGGGTGCTATCCAGCGCACGTGGGACGTCCAGGGCCGTGGGGGAAAGCTCCAGTCCGGCCGCGACGGGATCTGCTGGAGCGCCGCCAGCTCCTCCCAGCTCTCGCCGCCGTCCCGGCTGCGGAACAACCGGCTGGGCTCTGTCCCGACGTACACGGAGCCGTCCGCGGCGCTCACCGCGACGCTGAACACGTCTCGCTCCGGCAGCGAGATGTCCTCGAACGTCTCGCCGCCGTCAGGGCTGCGCTTCAGGCCGCCCTCGCGACATCCGACGTAAACCGTGTCGCCGTCAAGCGCGAGGCATTGCGCTCCAGAGCCCTGCAGGCGGGTCGGCCCACCGACCTTCACGAACGCGTCACCGGTGGTCGCGAGCAGCTCCATCGCATACAGGATCGCGCGTCACCGGCGCGCGTGCATGCAGGGGGAGCGATACGCCACGACGTCGTGGGCGGGTCCGGGGCCGTCGCGGACACCACGCACGCCCAGCACGGGGGTGCTGGTACGGTCGAGCCGAAGGGGCTGACGAATGGGCGAGTACGTACAGGCTGGTGACCTAGGCATCTGGACCGAACGCACGGGGGAGGGGCCCGAGGTCCTGCTGATCGGCGGCGCCGGCGACACCGTGGAGTCGTGGCAGTTTCAGCTCGACGGCCTCTCGGACCGCTACCGGCTGACGGCCTTCGACAATCGGGGCGCCGGCCGAACGCCAATGCCGGAAGGCCCAGTCTCCACGCAGACGATGGCCGATGACGCCGCCCGCGTGCTGCGCGCGCTCGACATCTCCCCGGCCCATATCGCGGGCTTCTCGGGGGGCAGCCTCATCGCCCAGCAGCTGGCACTTCGCCACCCCAGCCTCGTCCGCAGCCTCGTACTTCAGAGCACCTGGCCGGTCGCGGACCCCTATCTTCGCTCGTGGCTGCTGTTCGCGCGGTGGCTGGTCGAGGTCGCCCCGAGCGAGCGAGCGTTCCTCGAGGGTTTCTTCCTGGACATCTACACGGCGCGCGCGCACAACGAGGGACTGGTCGACCAGGTCATCGATGAGGTGCTCGCCTTTCCTCATAAGCAGGCGACCGAGGACCTGCAGGCCTTCCTCGATGCCTGCCTCGACCACGACACGACCGAGCGGTTGCCGGAGGTTTCCGCGCCGACGCTCGTGATCGCAGGCGGTCGCGACCCGAGCAGTCGCCCACCGCTGTGCCGGTCCGTCGCCGATCTGATCCCTGACGCCCGGTTCGAGGTGATGGAGGAGGAGGCACATCAGCCTTTCCAGGAGGTTCCGGAGGAATGGAACGCCCGCGTCGATGCCTTCTGGCAGGAGGTCGAGGCACGGCGATGAGGGGCGAAATGGAGCCACCAGGGATATAGCGAGCGGTGACGCCGCGCGCTGGGTCCCGCGTTCCCTGGAATCAGGAGCCCGATTCGATGGGCCTCTATGGAACTCCGATCGTCCATTCTCCGCACCTCCGGGCGCGGTCTCGCCCGGAACCGCCCGCGCACTTGTCGGGCGTCGGTCCGCCGAAGAGGTCATCGTTGCCCGGCCCGCCCGTCAGCAGGTCGCGCCCGCCGCCCGTCGTGCGGCCGGACCGCTCGGTGGCCCGGTTGTCCCCATACAGCGTGTCTGCACCGGTCAGCCCGTGGAGGAGGTCGTTTCCGGATCCCGTGGCGACGCCGCTATGGGTGAGGCTGTCCCCGATGAGCAGATCGCCCTCGGGGCCGCCGCTCAGGTCGTCGTCTCCGCCGCCGATCGCCGCTCCGCGCGGCGAGAAGCTGTCGCCGACCACGAGGTCGTGCCCACCCGCACCGGTGAGCTTGTCGGGGGCGCCACCGCGCGCCGTCCCGACTCCGGCCACCACGCTGTCGCCGATCACGCGGTCAGGACCGGGCAGGCCCAGGATGCGATCGTGGCTGGCCCCGATCGCGGTCGAGCGCCCGTAGTTGTCCCCGATTGCGAGATCGGCGCCGAACCCTTCGTCGATGTAGTCATTCCCTGTCGAACCGACCGCGCTGCCGAGGAGGTTGGCGCTGTCACCGATGATCAGATCGTTTCCGCGGTGGCCCCTGAGCACGTCATCGCCGGGTCCGCCAACCAGGCGCTCCTCGGCGAGAGCGCCGTCGGTCCTGTCGTTGCCGGCTCCACCACAGATCGTGTCGTGGCCTCCGTTTCCGGAGATGACGTCGTTGCCGCCCATGCCCACGATCACATCCCGATGTGAAGTACCGCGGATGTGGTTGGCGTTGTCGGTTCCGACGATCGTGGCGGCCGAGCCGAGGCAGCTCAGAGCCTGGGCGGAGGCCGAGTCTGCCGCGAAGAGGGCGAACGGGAGCACCGCGACCGCAACCACTGCGGAAACGAAGGAGGATGTCGGTCGCGGCCGGAAGGGTCGCATGGCAGCGAGCGCCGCTGTCTACCAGAGAGCCACGACGAAAGCGTTCCGCTCTCTACTCCCGCAGCCCGGCGGCTTCGAGGGCGTCGTCCTTGGTCGGAAAGGGCTCGATCCGCACGATCTTTCCGGCGCGCAACGTGAGTAGCGACGACCGCACTTCGTCGATCTCGAGGTCTTCGGTGCGGCCGCTGAGCCGCATCACCGCAACGACCTGATCACCCGCGTCGATCAGCTCCTCCACCTCGACGCCGTACTCGTCCCACGCGGACAGGAACTGGGTCCAGAAGCGCCGGACGCCGTCGGGTCCGCGGTACTCCTCGCTCGCCAGGAGCGAGTGCGGCGCCGCGACCCACTCGATCTCCGGATCGAGGACCTCTCGTACCTCGTCGAAACACCGCTCGAAGTTGCCTACGTCGACGCTCTGGAAGGCGGCGAACAGCCCGCGCACGATCTCGACGTTCTCCCGCGACATCGCCCACTCAGTATCTCGTGCCTAGAGCGAGGTACGGATTTCGCCGAGCGGTGACCTCCCTGGGTGCGATGCGTGAAGGCCTCTGCGAATCCAGTAGTCAGGATCCCAGGGGCGACTCGTCCTCATAGTCGGCCCACTAAGGTTGCGCCGTGAGCCAGCTCGAGTTCGATCGGCGTTTGGTCGAGCGGCTGGAGCGGCTGTACGCGACCCGCGACGTGCTCCGACGCCGGGAGCTGGTCCGCGCGTCGCTCGGCGCCCGAGCCGGCGACCGCATCCTCGACGTCGGCTGCGGCCCCGGCTTCTACGTCACCGAGCTACTGGAGGTGGTTGGGCGCAACGGCCTCGTCGTCGGCGTGGATGGCAGCGGGGACATGCTCGCCGTGGCCGCGAAGCGTGCCGATGGACACGACAACGTTGAGCTCCACGAGGCGGACGCGACGGCGCTCCCGGTCCCAGACGAGAGCTTCGACCGGGCGCTCTCGGTTCAGGTCCTCGAGTACGTCGGGGACGTGCCCGCCGCGCTTGCGGAAATGCGGCGAGCGCTGCGTCCGGGCGGGCGCGTGCTGGTGTGGGACGTCGATTGGACCACCGTGTCCTGGCACGCGACCGACGCAGAATTGACCCGACGCGTGCTCGCCGCGTGGGACAAGCACCTGACCCATCCCTCTCTGCCGCGGACCCTCGCGGCCAAGCTGCGCGGCTCCGGCTTCGAGCAGGTGGAGATGAACGCCCACTGCTTTGCGACCATGGAGCTGATCCCCGATGCCTACGGCGGCTCGCTCGTGCCCCTGCTCGAGCAGTACGTCACCGAGCAGGGCGGGATGAGCCGGGGCGAGGCCACGGCGTGGGCCGAGGAGCAGCGCGGGCTCGGCGAGCGCGGGGAGTTCTTTTTCACGGTCACCCAGTTCTGCTTCACGGCGACTCGTCCCGGCTAACCCCGATCTGGAGGGGAACGGCTGCGTCTCGCGCAAGGCAGCAGTCACCACCGGCTGCTCGGCTCTTGAGGACGGTCGTCGCGGCATCGGCTCGGTCTGCGCCTCCACAGCCGATCAGAGAGATAGCTCCTCCGACGAGAACGACACCGACTCCTTGCCGGAGCGCGTGCCACGGCCAGACCCCGGACTGGATGCGGGCAAAGCACACCACCGCCCCTAGGAACAGCAGTGCGGCAACATAGAGATTGAGTCGCAGGCCGAGAATGTGATGGGCGGGGTCGACGCGCAGGAGTTCCTCAAAGATGCGAAAGCCGGAGTAGCCGGCAACGTAGAGCGCGAAGAGCCCGCCGGGACGGATGCGCCGATGGTGCCCGAGCCAGACGAGCGTTCCGGCCAGCCCGAGGTTCCAGATCAACTCGTAGAGAAACGTCGGTTGGAAGGTGGCGTAATGCTCATAACCCGGCGGTCGGTGGGCTCGGTCGATCTGGAGCGCCCACGGGAGGTTGGTCGGCCCACCGAAGAGCTCCTGATTGAAGTAATTGCCGATCCGCCCGATCGCCTGGGCGACGAGAAGTGCCGGCGCCGCGGCATCGAGGAATCGCGGTATGTCGGAGCCGTGGCGTCGCAGTACCCAGAGCCCGGCGACGGTCCCGGCGGCTATCCCGCCCCAGATGCCTAGGCCGCCGTCCCAGATCGCGAACGGACCCCACCAGTGGGCTGGCACCTCGTTCCAGCTCGTGGCCAGGAAATAGAGGCGCCCACCCACGAGGCCCGCGGGAACGCCCCACAGCGCGACCTCCTCAACTAGCTGGCGATCACCGCCACCACGCTCCCAGCGGCGCGAGGCAATCGCCACCGCCGCAACGATGGCGACGACGTAGGCGAGACCGTAGGCGTGGACGAAGAACGGGCCGATGTCGACGCCGTTTGAGGGCGGACTAGGGATCGAACCGAGCAAGCAAACCGAACGCTACGCCAGTGATGCGCCGTCCCGCTTCTGCTTCTCGGGCAAAGCACAAGCGGAATGCAGCTCCCTGCCGGACCGCATCAGGAACCGCTCAGCGCCTCGGCAGGCCGATCAGCCAGCTACGGATCGCGGCGCCCGCGCCCATGCCGCCCGGCGGCCAGGCGCCGATCTCGAAGCCCCCCGGCGTCATCGAGTTGCCCCAGGTGCCGGTATGGGCGGTGGCCATCGGCTGCCCGATCGACACGTGTGTTCCATCGGCAACGGTGGGAACGCAATGGCCGTAGTAGAACTCGCCGAACGAGGTGTGGATGATCGGATACGAGTCGCCGAAGCCGGCCGGGTCGTGGCCGATCGTCACCGTTCCGGAGCCCATCGCGAGCAGTGGGGCACCCGGCGTCGTCGTGCCGTCGACGCCCTGGTCGGTCCGTCCCCACGTCACCGGAACCGAGGCTGGGAACGGCGAGATGGCCTGCCCTGGCGGGATCGGGCCGAGCGCGGCGGAGAGCGACGGGGTCGTGCCCCCGGTGCTCGCTGTGGCGGCTTGGGCGCGGGCCGCGCGTCGCGCCTTGGCCGCGTTGATCCGTCGTTGGATGGCCGAGATGTCGCCCTGAAGCTGGGTGCTGTTGGCGCGCACGGTGGAGAGCAGCCGGGCCTTTCGATCGCGCGCCTCCGTCAGCGAGCTCTGGCGCGACTGAAGCCCGCTCTCGGTGCTGAGGAGCTCCGCGGGAAGATCAGGCGCTTCTACGGCCCCTACGCGATAGACCTCGCATCGATGGAGGCCAGAAGGAGCCGTGTCGAGCTGCACCAGGTGTCAACGGGCGATCGGGGCGACTACCTGGCGGCAACGCGTGCCAGCCTTCGCCTCCACCGGCCCTGGGTCGATCCGCCGAGAAGCGATGCGAAATTCGCTGCCCTCGTGCGACGGGCGCAGAAGGAGGAGTTCGAGCCGATGATCGTGAGGCGCCACGAGGACGGCGCGATCGTCGGCTTTTTCAACCTCAGCCAGATCATCCGAGGCGACCTTCAGAGCGCCTTCTTGGGCTTTGGTGCGGTCTCGGGCTACGAGGGGCGGGGATACATGACCGAGGGCCTGGTTCTGGTGCTGCGGCGGGCGTTCACGGAGTTGCGCCTCCACCGAGTGGAGGCGAACATCCAGCCGGCGAATACACGTTCGATCGCGCTGGTTCGGCGATGCGGCTTCGTCCGTGAAGGCTTCTCGGCCAGATACCTGAAGATGGGTGGCCGGTGGAGGGATCACGAGCACTGGGCGACGTACGCGGAGCTCTGGCGCCGCCAGCAGCGGCGCTCCTAGCTCAGCGGCGGCGGCCAACTCGCTCTCGATTCGATAGCCCCGCGCGCCTTTCGGCGCTCACCGGGATCGCCCCGAACAAGTAACCCGTGGCCAAGCCCCCGATGCGGGTTCCCGATCGGGCGCATGCCGGATAGAGGGCTCCTTGCGTCAGCCCGCGCCGCAGCCCAGCGACTTGCGAATCGCCGACGCGTCGCCGATCAGCCCTGCGGCCGCTGCGGCATCGAGCTTGTGTCCGCTCTGCGCCTCGGCCTCATTGATGTAGGCGTTGAGGATGCCGCAGCCCGCTTTGCGGTTGCCGGCGTCCACGGCTCGCTCCGCGGCATCGAGCTTGGCCAGCAGGCTGCGCTCGATGCCGTGCGGCAGTCCCAGCATCCGGACATCGGCGGCCAGCGGGCTGATCGCCGGCGGGGGTTGCGGCCCCGGGCTCGCGCCCAACAATCCGTCGACCGCCACCCCGGTGGGATCGTCGAACGACCTGATGAAGAAGTTGTTGACTGCGCCACCGCCGACGGGGGCCTGCCCGATCGTGAAATCGGAATGGTCTCCCCAGTAGACCGAGGTGCTGTCCACCGCCAGGCCGGTCGGGGTGCCGACGGGGTCGCTCGTGGGCGTGCCGACGCGGGCGCCGATGATGAATGACGGGTTGGGGCTGGTGCCGTTGAGGTTGGCGCGCCCGATTTGAAGCGGCCCGTTCGCCCAGTAGAGGAAGTTGCTGTCGAGCGCGATGCCTTGGGCGCCGAAGAGGCCCGAGAGCAAGGTGAAGTTGGGGCTGGACCCATCGAGGTTGGCCTGCCCGATCAAGCCGTTGCCAGGCGAGGAGGAGGCGCTCCAATAGATGTGGCCCCCGGCGCTGTCGACCGCAACCCCGGTGGGTTCGCCACCGAACGTGTCGACGAGGGAGTTGTTGGGGGTGCCACCGGTGAGGGGGGCCCGTCCGATCGTGTCATCGAACTGGTCCACCCAGTAGATGAAGCCGTGCGTGCTGTCGACGGCCAGGGAGGTGTTGGCGCCCATGCGGGCGTCCTCGATGAAGTTGGGGTTGGGGGTGCCCGTGCCGTTGAGGTTGGCGCGCCCGATTTGAAGCGGTCCGTTCGCCCAATAGATGAAGTTGCCGTCGACGGCTATGGCTGTGGCGCCGAAGAGGTTGGAAAACAGGAAGGTGGGGTTGCCACCGGTGAGCGGCGCCCGCTCGATCATGCCTCCGCCGGCCCCGGGGTCGACGCTCCAGTAGACGAAGGCATCCGCACGGGCGGCGATTGCCGGGAGGATGACTGCGAGCGCGGCGAGGGCCACCACGACCCGGCGCACAACGATCCACCGTACGTCCACCCGACCTGCCCTTCCCACCCCTCGACACATCCTGTGGGGTTCCAGTGAGACGCCATGCTAAACCAAAGCGGGACGAGCGCAGGCTCGGGGTCTTTGTCCGGCGCGATCCCGACCGCCGCCAATCACGCCCGGGAAAGTGCCCGATCGCTGAGACGACGGGGCAGGTAGTCGGGCCCGCTTCTGCTTTCATGCGAGTCGCGCAAAGCAGCGCTCACGCCTCCCACCAGCCGGGCTCCAGCCTCGCGGACTGAACGCCCGCATTTCATCCGGAACCGTGAGACCCTGCGTCGCTCGCCGACAATGGGCGCGGAGGGGGCGGGCTCACGCCTCTTCCTCCGCGCCCACCGCCGGCGAGGGCCGATCGTTCTCAGCTCATCGAGGCGACGGACGGCGAGACGGCCGTGCGCCTCCGAACGGTCAGGAACACCGCGCCGCCTAGCGCCACCAGAGCCATCGCGGCGCCGGCGCCGATCGCGGCACTGAGCCAGTCGATGCCGTCGCTCGAGGCGACCGGCTGCCCGGCGTCAAACAGCGGCGGACCCGCGTAATGCAGGTGGCCGGGCGTAACGATGCCCTCGTTGGGCCGGGCGATGGTGGCCTGGCTCGACTTCGGCGGACCCGCGTAGTGCAGGTGGTCGGGCGTGACGATGCCCTCGTTGGGTCGGGCGACCGTGGCCTGGCTCGAGTCAATGGGCTGGCCCGAGTTGCTCCCGCCCGTGATCGCGTTCGGCGTGGAGTCCCCGCCGGTCGGCTGCTCGACCGGGCCAGCGGTCGCCGCCGAGGGGATCCCGAGCGCGCTGATGACGAGCGCCAGGACGACGTAGCGAGCCCTGTGCCTCGGCCGGGACGTCGTGGTGGTGGTGTTAGCCCTCATTCTGGGCCTCCTTCTGATGGTGGCCTCGAACCTGGTCTCCCGATGAGATGAGGCTCGGTGCCGGTTGACGGCGCGGAGGCTCCGACAGGGCGGTATACGCTCGGTTTATTCGGGGATCAGCGCGGTTTCGTCGAGCCGATCAACCGGAAGTACAGACGGGCTCGTAGTCCTGATCCGGCACGACCTCCTCCCACTGCTCGGGGGTCAGGCCGCCGCCGGCGACAGTGCAGGCGTGGCGACCCCAGGCCCTCGGATCGGTGTCGAAGCGGATGCCGGGACCCCGGGTGGAGACGGCGAACAGGTCCGAGCCGCTAGGGCTGAAGACCGCGGAGGTGAAGGTGCGGGGCTCAACGGTCAGCGGCGGACCGATCGGCCGGTGGGTCTCGACGTCCCAGAGTGCGACCCTCCCGTCGGCGCTCGCGGTCGCGAGCGTGCGACCGTCCGCCGAGAAGTCCACGTAGGTGATCCGTTCCGTGTGGCCCTCGAGCGGGCGGCCAAGCGGCTGCCAGGTCTCGGTGGAGTAGAGCCGGCCGAGACCGTCGTACTGGCCGACCGCGAGCAGGCTCCCGTCGGGGGAGAAGGCCACCGAGCGAGAGACGCCGGGGGCCGGAAGCCGCTTTACCAGCTGGCCGCTCCGTACATCGCGAATCTCGGTGCCACGCTCGATGGTTGTCGCGGCGGCGATCAGACTGCCGTCGGGGCTGAAGGCGAGCGAGGCCGCCGGCGTCTGGCTGCGGAAGGAAGTCAACGCACGCCGGCGCACGTTCCACACCCGCGTTCGCGGATGCTCGCCCCCGTTCTCGGCCGATGCGAGCAGCTTCCCGTCCGGGGAGAAGGCGAGCGCCTGGGCGTCGGCACGCAGCCCGCGCAGCTCGCCCACCGGCGCGAGCGTCCGGGCGTTCCAGAGGGTGGCTTGGCCATCCTCGCCCGCGACGGCGAGCAGGCGCCCGTCGGGGCTGAAGGCGACCGAGGCAGCGAACCCGGTCAGCGCCTGCAGGCTGGCGCGGGGCCGCAACGTTTCGGCGTCGATCAGGTCGACCGCGCCGTCCTTGTGCGTGAGGGCGAGCCTGTTGCCATCCGGGCTGAGCGCGAGCCCTCGCGGGGTGTCGAAGCGGCCGAAGGGCGGGTCGACCGGAAAGGCCCGTACGAGCCGTCGCTCGCCCGAGAGGTCCCAGATGATCGCGCTGCCATCGTCCGACGAGCTGTAGACCGTGCGTCCGTCCGGGGCGACGGCGAGTCCATGAACCGCCGCGCTGTGGGCGGAGAGCTTCTCGCTGATCTCGGTGCCGTCGACGTCCCACACGATCACTCCGCCGTCTTCGTGGGCGCTCACGAGCCTTCGCCCATCGGGAGTAAACGCGAGCCTCCGGACCGGCGCCTCGTGCCCATCAGTGAACCGGACGACTTCGCCCGAGCTGCGGTCGACGAGACGAATCGTGCCGTCGCTCGATCCGAGCGCGAAGTCTTGCCCGTCGGGGCTGAGGGCACCGACCTCGTCACCCACTGGATAGCGCCGCACCACGCGCAGCGTACGCGGATCGATCTCCCACGTCTTGTCGTCGGCCGTGCTCGTGACGAAGACTCGCCGCCCGTCCGGAGCTGGGAACAGCCCAAAGAAGCCGGCGGGGCCGACTCGCAGTGGCCGTCCCTTGATCTCACCTGTCCTCACGTTCAAGGTTCGCAAGACGCTCGGTCCGTGGTCGGGGGCCTGAAACACGACCGCGTCGGGGCCCGTGGGCGAGAAGGCGACGCTGGGGACAGTGAAGACGGGCGGATCCACCGGCGGGGGCAACACGACGCGCGCCCTGCGCTCCTGCGTCCGGGGGTCGATGAGGTCCACAAGCGCGCCGGGAGGCTCGTCCGGAGGTTCGTGGCCCGTGACCGCAAGCGTTCTGCTGTCGGGAGAGAAGGTGAGCGTCAGTACGGTCCCGCCGCCCGTCCGGTCGCCGAGCTGATACTCCCCAAGCTGCCGGCGGCTTGATGCGTCGTAGACCGCGACCGTACCGGCGGCGTCGCCGATTGCCAGCAGCCGTCCGTCGGGGCTGGCTGCCGTTGCATAGATCTCCGCATCCCCGGTGCCGTCCAGGATGCCAAGCATCGCCGGCGGGGTACGCTGGAGCACGGCGAGCAGGTTGCTGCGGGTCGCGACCGAATCGTCGAGTGTGACGCCCGCGCTGGCGAGCCGCAATGCGTGGTCGATGCGTTCCCCGTTCAGCGCCTGAGCTCCCAGCCGCTGCGCGGCCTCGACTCTCGCCGCGTCTCGGGCGTTTTGCCGCTCGGAGATCGCGATTAGCCCAACCACGACCGCAGCTGCAAGCAGGACGCCGACGCCGGCGAGCAGCGTCCTAAGGCGGCGGTTCGTGCGACGCTGCCGCTGCGCCTCCCTCTCGCTCGCGTCTTTGCTCGCGTCGAGGAATCCCCCCTCGAGCTCATTGAGCGTGGCGTCGTGGCCGGCTGCCCAATCCAGCGCCGAGGCGAGCCGGGCCCCGCGATATAGCTCCGCCGGATCGCGCTCCGATCGCTGCCACGCGGCGGCGGCGTGAATCAAGTGCTGATGGAGGCGCCGACCCTCGATGTCCTCCTCGAGCCAGGCACGAAGCCGCGGCCACTCGCGCAGCAGCGCCTCGTGCGCGACCTCGACCGCGCCTTCGTCGACGGCCAGCAGCCGGCTCTCGGTGAGAACGGCCAGCGCTGCGGCGACATGCTCGTCGCGGTCGGTCTCCAGCTCGGCGAGCGGGACCCGCCTCTTGACCGGGGTCGGCTGCTCGGCGTCCGTGAGCCGAAGCATGATCGCCCCCGCTCGATCGCGCTGGGGCCCGGTCAGTCGCTGATAGGCGCGCTCGGCGAGGCGCGAAACCGCGCCACTAACTCCGCCGCTTCGCTCGTAGGTGGAACGGCGAAGGGTGCGACCGCTTCGCTCATCCCAAAGCTCGAGCAGGGTGGTCGAGAGCAGGGGCAGCCCACCGGGCTCCTCGGCGACGTCGCCGACCAGCGCCGAGACCAGTGACGGCTCCACCCGCAGCCCCGCGCGGCGGGCCGGGAGCTCGATCGCACGCCGGAGCTCGTCGCGGCGCATCGGTCCGACGAGGACGTCGTTGGAGCTCATCTCGTGAGACAGCTCGGAGTACTCAGCGCAATGGCCGTAGAAATCGGACCGGATTCCAAGGACCAGCAGAATGCGCCGATCAAGGTCGGCAGCAAGCGCCACTACCGCTTCGACGAACGCGGTCCGCTCTGTCTCCTCGCGGCAGGCCGTGAAGATCTCCTCGAGCTGATCAATGGCCAGGACCAAGCGCTCGTCGGCCCGAAGTGAGCCCACCGCCGCGCCCAGCGGGTCGTCACCAGCGGACTCGCCCTCGCCGACAGCAATCCGGCCGAGGGCACGTCGCAACTCCGCCAAAGGCTGGCGCCCGGGCCTCATCACGACCTGGCGCCAGCGCTCCGAGCCGGGGAGCACACCGTCGGCCAGCGAGGGCAATAGGCCCGCCCGGATCAGCGAGGACTTGCCGCTCCCGGACGGCCCCACGACCGCGATCAGAGTGGAGCCCACGAGTCGCGCCACCAGTTCGGCGATGAGCCGCTCGCGGCCGAAGAAGTACTCGGCGTGAGCCGAGTCGAAAGGCGCCAGCCCGCGGAACGGGCAGACCTCAGGCTCCGTGGGATCCGGCGCCTCGGCGACAACGTAGAGACTGGTCCGCTCGCGTGCGACCCGGAGGTCGGCGACGCTCTCCTCGACCTGTGCCCGGGCGGCGCGCAGGCCGCCCTGATCGGCGGCGGCCTTGCCCGCTGCAGCTTCCAGCTGCTCCGCCGCCTGCGCCTGCGCCCAGACGCTCGCCGCGCGGTGGAGCCGAAGCGGCACACCCTCACTCTCGGCCATCAGAGTGCGAGTCGGTATCGCTACGCCCTCGGCCCGTGCGTAAAGGGCGGCGATCTCCAGGGCGGCGTCGGCGTGGAGTGGTCGCAGGACGAGCGTCTGCTCAGCACCGGCGAACGCCGGCGGGCCCTGCTCATCTCGATGAAGAACGAGGAGGAGCGACGGTGTGTCGCGGCGCTTCGACGCCAGCGAGGCCGCCGCCTGGAGCACCGCGGGCGCCGCATCGTCGGCATCGTCGAGTACGACGAGCGTCGGCAGCTCGTTCTCCCCGCCGACCCTGATCGCTTCCAATGCAGCGTCCGGCGAGCCGGAGCCCGCGGCGAAGAGCACCTCGGCTCCAGCCCGTTGCACCTCGGCCGCGAGCTCGGCCGCGAGCCGGGTCTTGCCGATGCCCGGGGGACCGGAGACGATCGCGATCCGCGAACGTCCGGCCTCCGCCTCGCGCCAGCGCTTGCGCAGCCATTGCAGCTCTCGGTCGCGGCCGGCGAGCAACGGCGAGCCTCCCTCGAGCTGGCTGGGGAGTTCTTGCGGGGGTGGGCGTGCGTCGAGGGCGGGGTCGTGCCGCAGGATGGCGTCCTGCAGCTTGCGCAGCTCCGGCCCAGGCTCGCCCGCAATCTCCTCGACCAGCGTCCGGTGGGCCGCGCGATACGCCTCGACGGCATCCAACTGGCGCCCGGCGCGGTAGAGGGCGAGCATCCGCTGGGCGTGGAAGCGCTCGTGCAGGGGGTGCTCGGCGATCAAGGCCTCGAGACGGCCGATCACCTCGGCATTGCGTCTCGCCGCGAGCTCGCAGTCGATTTCAAGCTCGATCGCGCGCAGGTGCAGCTCCTCGAGACGGCGGATCTCGGGGCCAGCGAAGGGCTCCTCGGCAACGTCGGTCAGCGGGGGACCGCGCCACAACTCAAGCGCGCTGTGGGCGGCCCCGTCCAGGGTGACGCCCCGCTCCGCCTCACGCCGGGCGCGCTCGACGAGGCGCTCGAACCGCGCGGCGTCGACGGCCTCCTCCGGCAGCTGCAGCTCGTAGCCCCTACCACGGGTGGCGATCCGCGCCTCGGGGTCGGAGCCGGCGGCGGCGATCGCCTTTCGCAGGCGCGATACGTAGAGCTGGACGTTCTTTGCCGCGCTGGCCGGCGGGCGGTCGGCCCAGAGGCCGTCGATCAGCTCGTCCGCCGATACGGTCCGATTAGCACGCAGGGCGAGCATCGCCAACACCGCTCGCTGCTTGCTGCCACCCAACGCAAGCTGCCGACCGTCGACGTAGGCGTCGACGCCCCCCAGGACCTTTATCTCCAACGGCAACGACACTCTTGGCTCACGTCCCTGCTTGCCCACCATGATTCTAAGCGGAACTGACTCCCAACGGAGGGAGCGAGCCATGTCTCGCCGTCGCTCCTCCCCTGTGCGAACCGATGCGCCCAGAATGTAGAAAGCCCCGCGGATGAAGGGCTTCCTGAGATGGAGCTAGGGGGACTCGAACGCCCGACCTACTGGGTGCGATGCGGGGAGCCTCAGACCGGCCTTTAGGCGCTCGGACCCCCATCAGCCGCACTTAGCCTCCTCGACTCTGGCCGTTAATAGGGGGCCGGGTGCCTGCGCGGTCGCTGTGCCAGGTGGCCGATCATCTCGCGCTACCACGACATACGCTTCTCGCGTGATCGCGTGTTCGGCCTGTGCAGCCGAGAACCCGGACTCCAACCGGTTCTGCGGGAGCTGCGGGGCGAGGCTGGAGCCCGAGGACACCGCGCCGCGTGAGGCGCGGAAGGTCGTGACGGCTGTCTTCGTGGACCTGGTCGGCTTCACCTCGCGCGTCGAGCAGCTAGACCCGGAGGACGTGCGCAGGGTTCTCGGCCCGTACTACTCGGGCGTGCGCGCAGAGCTCGAGCGCTTCGGCGGGACGGTCGAGAAGTTCATCGGCGACGCGGTGGTCGCGGTCTTCGGCGCGCCGATCGCCCACGAGGACGACCCCGAGCGTGCGGTCCGCGCCGCGATCGAGGTTCGCGATCGGATCGCGGGCGAGGAGGACGACCTCCAGGCCCGCATCGGTGTCAATACCGGAGAGGCCCTCGTGCGACTCGACGCCGACCCGGCGACCGGCGAAGGCATGGTGACAGGCGACGTGATCAACACCGCGTCCCGGCTTCAGGGCCTGGCGCCAGTGGGTGGGATCCTGGCTGGGGAGCGCACCTATCGTGCCACGCGGAACTCCATCGAGTACCGCGACCACGACGCGATAGCCGCGAAGGGCAAGTCAGAGCCGGTCGCGGTCTGGGAAGCGGTCGCACCAGTACGGCGGCTTGGCGTCGACCTCACGACGCACGCCCGGACCCCCCTCATGGGAAGGGCCCGTGAGCTCGAGTTGGTCACCTCCGCCCTCGCCCGCGTTCGCGAAGAGCGCGCAGGCCAGCTCGTGACGCTCATCGGCGTTCCGGGCATCGGCAAGAGCCGGCTCGTGTACGAGGTCTCCCGGGTCGCCGACCAGGATCCGGAGCTCATCACATGGCGACAGGGGCGGTGCCTCCCCTACGGCGAAGGGGTGAGCTACTGGGCGCTCGGTGAGATTGTCAAGGCTCAGGCGGGGATCCGCGACAACGACCCCCCCAAGGAAGTGCGCGTGAAGCTGCGTGCTGCCGTCGAGGGGGTGATCGCAGACACCGAGGAGCGCGCCTGGGTGGAAGCCCAGCTCCTTCCGCTCTTGGGGGCGGGCGATGGCGCGACCGGCTCGCAGGGCTCGGCGGCCGCCGGATGGCTGCTCTTTCTCGAGGGCCTCGCCGAGCGCGGTCCGTGCATCCTGGTGATCGAGGACCTGCATTGGGCGGACGATGGCCTACTCGACTTCGTCGACGAGCTGGCCGAGCGTGTTACCGACGTTCCGCTCCTGATCCTTGGTACCAGTCGCCCGGAGCTCCTGCAGCGGCGGCCGAGCTGGGGCGGCGGCAAGGCAAACGCCGTAACCCTGTCGCTCGCGGCGCTGCGCGACGAGGATACGAGTCGGCTGCTCGACGCCCTTCTCGGCGACGAGTCGGTCTCGTCCGAGCACCGTGAGGAGCTCGTCGCCCGGGCAGGAGGCAACCCGCTCTATGCGGAGCAGTACGCCCACATGTTGACGGAGCGCGGGGAGCTCGGCGAGCATCCGGAGACTGTGCAGGGCATCATCGCTGCGCGGATCGACGGTCTGCCAGCTGACGAGAAGGCGGTGCTGTTGGACGCGTCTGTACTGGGGAAGGTGTTCTGGCTCGGAGCTGTCGCGAAGCTGGGCGCGCGGGAGCGCGACGACTTGGCCCATGCGCTACACAGGCTGGAGCGCAAGGACTTCGTCCAGCGGGCACGGGCGGCGACGGTCGAGGGGGAGCTGGAGTACGCGTTCCGGCATGTGCTCCTGCGCGACGTGGCCTACGCGGAGCTTCCGCGTCCGGTCAGGGCTGAGAAGCACAAGCTCGCCGCCGAGTGGCTCGAGTCGCTCGGTGCCCGCGACGACGTAGCCGACCTGCGAGCCCACCACTACAGCGCCGCACTCGAGCTGGTGCGTGCCTCTGGGGAGACCGATGACGATCTCGTCGAGCGAGCGATCGCGGCGCTAACCGCGGCGGGCGAGCATGCGATCGCCCTCACGTCGTTCACCGCCGCAGCGGGGCTGTTCGAGGAGGCGCTCGAGCTCGCAGGCGACGGCCACCCCCAGCGCGGCTTGCTACTGGGCCGGTCGGGTGAGGCCCTCAGCCTCACCGATCAGCGGGAGCTCGGCCCGCGTCGCCTTGCCGAGTCCATCGAAGTCTGCCGGTCCCAGGGGGACGCCGAGAGCGCCGCCACGGCGGCGTCGGCCCTCGCCTGGTTCTACTGGATCGAGGGCGATCGGCGCCGCTCCGACCACAACCTCGCGCTGGCCCTCGACCTGGTGGCCGACGGGCCACCCTCAGACGCGAAGTTTGAGGTCCTGCGCCGGCAAGCGGCCAACCAGATGATGGCTGGAGACTTCGATGAGGCGATTGCGACCGGCGAGAGCGCCCTCGCGCTCGCCGAGCAGGCTGGGGTCACGGACCGGCTTCGGATCGGCCGGGCGAGAATCGCACTCGGCTCGGCCCGTACCTCCATCGGCGATCGCCGCGGGATCGCCGAGCTGGAGTCCGTCATCGCGGAGGGCCGCGAGAGTGGCGTCGCGGAGCTCGTACTCTACGGTCTCAACAATCTCGCCGCCGCCGTCTATTCGCTCGATGGCGACGTGATCCGGGCGGCTGCTCAGCGCCGAGAATCCACTGAGCTCTCCCGTCGCCATGGGGTCCCCCATTTCGCTTCGGCGGGCGAGTCGGAGCGCATCGGACACGAGTTCGCGGCGGGCCGGGTAGATGCTGCGCTCGAGGGCGCCGACCGCTGGATTGCGGCGATGGCCGACCGACCGGAATATGCCGATCCGCAGGTCCTCGCTGTCCGAGCGCTCATTCATCTCGACGCCGGGCGGGTCGATCTCGCCAGGGAGGATTCTGCTCAGGCTGTTGAGCTCGCGGGCGAATCAGACAACCAGGCCCAAGCCCAGGCCTATCCGGTCCGGGCGCGCGTCGCGATCGCAGACGGCGAGCTGAGCGAGGGTCGCGAGCTCGCGGTCGACCTACAGAAGATGGCGCAGACGCTCGTGCCCGCGCTCAACTTCCCCGGCGTGGCGCTTCCCGACATCGCCTGGGTGTTCGTCGATCTCGGGATGCATGAGGAGCTTGGGGAGCTGCTGACGGCTACGCCCTTCCCATCGCCGTGGCTGGATGCGGCGGAGGCGGTGGGCAAGGGTGACGCCCTCGGCGCCGCAGAGATCCTGGAGCGCTGCGGACATCTCGCCGCAGCGAGCTATTGCCGCGAACGTGCCACAGGCACTCACTAGTTTCGAAAACGCAAAAATCCTCGACGCGGAGGGTCCGGCGTGGGTCGTGAGAGATTTAGGCAGTAGGGCCCGGTGGGGGCGCATCGAACTGCTGCTCCTCGCGCAAAGCGACAGCCCAGCTGGCTGCCGACTTCACTTACTCAGGCTCAGAGTGTGTAGCAGAGCCGGCAGTCACGACCTCGGTCCCGCGGCCCACGGGGGATAGTTGCTCGAGCTGTTCGAGCCACGGTGTCGCGCCGAGCCGCTCGAAGATCTCGCGCGCCTCAACCAGCATGGGCTGTGCCTCCTCGGCGCGCCCTTGCGCGGCGAGCCATTGGGCGTATTCGAGTCGCGTGCGGGCTAGGTGGAAGGGGGTTGCGAGCTCCTGGAAAAGACCGCACGCCCCCCTGAACAGGTGGTCGGCGTCGTTCGCCCTCCCGCCCCGTGCCACGAATTGCGCGCGGAAGCGGGCACGCTGTCCGTTCAGAAACTGTGGGCGCAGTCCCGGCGCGAGTCGCTCAACGATCGCGAGCAGCTCTTCCGCCTTGTCGAGCTGATCCAGCTCGAGGGCTGCTTGCACCGCGATGGCGAACGCCTCCTTCACCGCATCGAGTCGGACGCCGACCGAAGTGCGTTCCGAGAACACGGACTCGGCGACCCGCAGCGCCCCCAAGCGATCGCCCTCTGCAAGCAGGATCTGCGCTTTTGCGAAGCCGTAGTAGCAGCGCTCTTGGACGTCGGCGGAGCGTTCGAACTCTGCGACGGGCTTCAGGATCCGCTTCGCGTCGTCGAGTCTTCCCCGGTGGACGCAGACCGGAACTGCCGAGCAGAGAACGGTCCCGTATGCGATTCGGGAGCGGGTCCAGTCCTCGTGTGGCAGCTCGTCGCGCATCGCGAGCAGGTCGTCCCAGGCGCCGAGGGCGTAGAAGGGGTAGCCGAAGCCGAGGAACGCCAACTCCCAATACCGATTGCCGACCTTGCGGGCCTCCGCGAGGCCCCGCCGCACCATCTCCGCAGAGTCCTCGTAGCGGTCGCCTTGACACAACGGTCCGTCGGCGAGGTTGTAGAAGGCCCTGAGCGCAGCGGACGGCTTATCGTGCTCGAGCGCCACCTCCAGGGCGTGGCGCATCAGCAGCGAGCCCTCATCTCGCCGTCCCTGGGTGAGCAGGAGGATGCCCTTCGTGTTCAGTGCCTGCGAGAGGACCTCGGGAACCGACAGCGCCTCCGCGAGCCCGAGCGCGGTCTCGATTCCCTGCGCCGCGAGCTCCCTGTCACCTGCGAAGAGTCTGAATCTCCCGACCTGCGCCGCGAGCGCGGCGACGTCCTCGTCCGGCTCCTCCTCCAAGAGCACCGTCAACGAGCGCTCCATGCTCTCGAGCCCTTCCTCGATCCGCCCCCGGTCCCAGAGGATCTCCGCCAGTCGGGCGGAAACCCTCGCCGCCGGGTGGGCAGCACCTTCCGCCTCGAAGAGCGCGATCGACCGCTCGAAGTGTGCACTCGCCTCGTCGGCGCGGACTCCGATCGCTGCCGCCATCCCTGCGCGCTCGTGCAGCTCCGCCTTCACTTGAGGCTCGTCCGTCAGCTCGATCGCGCGCTCGAATCCCCGCTGTGCTTCTGCGTTAGCCGCCAGGGACGCCGCGCGTTCCGCCGCCCTGACCAGCGTATTCCGCGCTTTGGAGCGGATCGCCTCTGCGTCTCGATCGTCCGGGGCGGCCGCGTACGCATCGAGGTAATGCGAGGCCACGACCTCGATCGCCTCGTCCTCCTCGGTCGAGAGTGGCAGGAGAAACTCCGCCGCGGCAAGGTGCTTCGTCTTGCGTTCTCGTTTCGAGATCGTCTCGTAGGCCACGCGCCTGACCAGGTCCTGAAGGAACGAGTACCGGCCACGCTCCGGGGAGTGCGGATCGGCCTGGATCGAGACCATCTCCTTGCGAACGAGCGCCCCGAGCAGCGGCTCGACCTCGGCCTCGGAGCGACCTGTCAATGCGGCCAGTCCCTGCTTAGTGAACACCTTGCCCAGCACGGAAGCATCTTGGAGGAGGCGTCGCTCCGCGGTGTTCAGGCTGTCCAGTCGCGCTGCGATCAGCGCATGGAGGGTCTCCGGCACGGCAAGCGTCTCGATCGAGGCGATTGGCCGATAGACCTCGCCCTGCCGTGCCACCAGGCCCCGGTCGAGCAGCATGCGCACCGTCTCGACGGCGTAGAGCGGAATGCCCTCGGCGCGCGCGAGGATGGTTCCCCTGAGCTCTTCCG
>Ga0209382_10001454_pt1 | contig 37187 bp, 30 predicted proteins | sample SoiMetdeltSBSDD5_FD_187599 | JGI IMG/M metagenome (GOLD analysis project Ga0209382, IMG submission 187599) | Bulk soil microbial communities from a Populus tree surrounding site in Tennessee, USA - Soil MetaG P. deltoides SBSDD5 (SPAdes) (version 2) | ecosystem: Environmental > Terrestrial >... | reverse complement strand
CGTTGGGCCCCCGCACCAGGATCTCGCTGGTGCCGGGGTCGAGCCGCACCTCGACCCCGGGCAGCGGGAGGCCGACCGTGCCCGGGCGCCGCTCGCCGTCCGCCGGGTTGGACACGAGCATGACGGTTTCGGTCATGCCGTAGCGCTCGAGCACGGCCTGGCCGCTGCGGTCCACGAGTCGGGCGTGCAGGTCGGCCGCCAGCGCGGCCGACCCGGACACGCACAGCCGCAGCCCCCGCAGCGGGCTCAGGTCCGGCGCCTCGGCGAGCCGCGCGTACATGGTGGGCACGCCGAAGAAAAGCGTCGCGCCCACGCCGGCGTCACCCGCCACCGCCAGCACTTCGTCGACCTCGAAGCGGGTCTGGAGGACCATGCGCGCCCCGGCCAGCAGCGTCCCGTGCACGCCTACGCCCAGCCCGTGCATGTGGAACAGCGGCAGGCAGAGGATCAGGCAGTCCCGCTCGCTCCACCTCCACGCCAGCCGCAGGCCCTCGGCGCTGGCGAGCAGGTTGCCGTGCGACAGCAGCGCGCCCTTGGGCGACCCCGTGGTCCCCGACGTGTAGGGCAGCAGCGCCGGGGCCCCGGCGTCGAGCGCGTCCAGCGGCGGGGGCGGGCCGTCGGGCAGGTCCACCGCCGTCCCCGTGACCACCATCGCGGGATCGACGGCCCCGGCCGCCGCCCGCAGTGCCTCGTCGTCCAGCAGCGCCGCCCGCGGCTGGGCGTCGCGAGCGATCACCTCCAACTCCCGCGGCGTGTAGGCGGCGTTCACCGGTACGACCACGTATCCGGCCCGCAGGGCGGCGCAGTGGGCCACCACCAGATCGACCGAGGCGGGGCCCGACAGCAGCACCCGGTCGCCGGGTCGCACTCCCGCGGCAGCAAGCCGGCCGGCCACCCTCGCGGTGCGAGCCAGCAGGTCGGCCCCGGTGGCCCAGTCGCCCCGCGGATCCCGGACGACGGGCCGCTCGGGATGGGCGCGCCAGTGGGCGGACCAGGCCGCGGGCAGGGTCCCGGACGCCAGCAGGTCGACGGCCGCGGGGTCGGTCCCCGGCGGAAGATGCGCAGCCCAGGCGGGATCGGTCACCCTGCGACCCTAAGAGGCCGAGCGGATTCGGCGCTCGCCACAGCCCAAGAGTCCGCGATCTGGCAGCTGACCACCAGGTCGCCAGCGAGGAGCAGCCGTACGGCGAAGGTTCGCCAGGATGACGTAGCGGCCCGCGCAACTTCTGGTACGGCGGCGTCGCTGACGGCTGTGTCAGACTCCGGCGCCATGGGAAGGATCGCCGACCATCCGACGAGCGCGGCCGTCGACCTGGTGGCGGGCACGTTCTGGGCCGACCCCCATGCTGCCCTCACCTGGATGCGCGAGAACGCCCCGGTCTACTGGGACGAGCGGGGCGGGGTGTGGGGCATCGCCCGCTACCACGACCTGCGCCAGGTGTCCCGCGCTCCCGAGGTGTTCTCCAGCGCGGGCGGCATCCGGCCGGCGGTACCCGGCCTGCCGATGATGATCGACATGGACGACCCCGACCACTGGCACCGGCGCAAGCTGGTGAACCGGGGCTTCACCCCCCGCCAGGTGCGGGACCAGGCGGCCAAGGTCCGCGAGGTATGCGACACGATCATCGACGCGGTGTGCGAGCAGGGCACCTGCGACCTCGTGTGGGACATCGCCGCGCCCCTCCCCCTCATCATGATCGGCGACGCCCTGGGCGTGGCCCCCGAGGACCGGGCCGACCTCATGCGCTGGTCGGACGACATGATGCGGGCGCTGGTCGGCATCGAGGACGCCGAGGCCATGGTCGCCGCGGCGAGCGCCTTCGAGGGCTACCAGAGCTACGCGCGGCGGGTGATCGCCGAGCGGCGCGCCGAGGCCCGCGACGACCTGATGAGCGTGCTCGTCCACGCCGAGGTGGACGGCGACCGGCTCGACGAGGACAGCCTCGTGCACGAGTCGCTGCTCATCCTGATCGGAGGCGACGAGACCACGCGCCACGTCATCTCCGGCGGCATGTACCAGATGATCGCCCACCCCGATCAGTGGTCCGACCTCGTGGCCGACCGGTCGCTGATCCCCACGGCGGTCGAGGAGATGCTGCGCTGGGTCAGCCCGATCAAGAACATGGCCCGCACGGTCACCCGAGACGTCGAGCTCGGCGGCCAGCGCCTGGCCGAGGGCGACAAGCTGCTGCTGCTGTACCCGTCGGCCAACCGCGACGGGGAGGTGTTCGCCGAGCCGTTCCGCTTCGACATGCGCCGCCAGCCCAACGAGCACGTGGCCTTCGGCTTCGGCCCCCACTTCTGCCTCGGCAACAGCCTGGCCCGGCTGGAGCTGACCACCATGGTCGACCGGCTGGCCGAGCGGCTCCCCGACCTGCGACTGGGCGACGGCGTGACCGGTGAGGCCGACCTGAAGCCCCGACCCGCCAACTTCGTCTCCGGCTACGAGACCATGCCGGTCGCCTTCACCCCGAGCCAACCGCTCGGGGACTAGCGCATCCCGCGGCACACTGTGCCGCCATGGAGGCCATCGACGCACCCCCCGAGCCCCGCGTCTCGCCGCTGGAGCTGTTCTTCGACCTGGTCTTCGTGTTCGGGTTCACCCAGATCACCGGGACCATCACCGAGGGGCCCACGGCCGCCAACCTCGGGCGGGGGGCACTGATCTTCCTGGTGCTGTGGTGGGCCTGGGGCTCCTACGCCTGGCTGACCAACGCGGTGCCCATGAGCGCGAAGCTGGCCCGCGTCGTGCTGTGCGCGAGCGCGGCCATGCTGGTCACCGCCCTGGCCGTGCCCACCGCCTGGGAGGACGGCGGCGTCGCCTTCGCCCTGGGCTTCCTGCTGGTCATGGTGCTGCACACCGTGCTGTTCGCGGTGGCGGGTGAGAACCCGGAGACCACCCGGGCCGCCATCCTGCGCCTGGTCCCCACCAACATCGGAGCGGCGCTGCTGCTGGTGGTGGCGGGCATGGTCGAAGGCACCGCCCGGCCGGTCCTGTGGGTGGCGGCGGTGGCGATCAGCTACGCCGGGCCGTACCTGACCGGCGTGGCCGGGTTCGGCGTCCATCCCGCCCACCTGGCCGAGCGCCACGGCCTCATCGTGATCATCGCCCTCGGCGAGTCGGTGGTGGCGATCGGCTCGGCCGGCGACATCTCGGTGGACTGGGGCCTGGCCGGCACCGCCCTCATCATCATGGGCCTGCTCGTGGGCCTGTGGTGGGTGTACTTCGACCACGAGGCCGAGGAGGACGAGGCCGCGTTGACCGCGGCCGAGGGGGTGGACCAGGCGCGGATGGCCCGGGACGTCTACAGCTACCTGCACGTCCCCCTGGTGCTCGGGGTCGTGTTCGCGGCCGTGGGGATCCACGAGGCGTTGTTGCACCGGCGCGAACCGCTCGACCCCGTGTTCGCCGCGGCCTTCGCGGGCGGGGTGGCCCTCTACTTGGGAGCCCTGGCGGGCATCAGGCTGCGGCGGGGCTCGCGACCAGGCAATCCGTGCCTGGCGGCGCTGGTGGTGGCGCTCGCGATGATCCCCCTCGGGCGGGAGATCGAGGCGGTGGCATCGGCCGCGGTGCTGGCCGCCGCGGTCCTGGCGCTGGCCTTCGCCGAGCGACCACGTAGCGGAGTGCTTGAATCGTCCTCGTGACGCTCGACCCGCAGGCCACCACCGCCCACGTCGACCAGACCTGGGACCAGGACATAGTCCCGGTGCTCCATGACTACATCCGCATCCCCAACGTCTCCGTGGCCTATGACGCGGCCTGGGCCGAGGAGGGCCACATGGCGCGCGCCACCGAGCTGCTGCGCCAATGGTGCGAGGCCCGGACCAGCGCCGGGTTGGCCGGGGCCAAGGTCGAGGTGCAGGAGCTGCCGGGCCGCACCCCGCTGCTGCTCATCGACGTCCCGCCGGCGGGGAGCGGACGGCCCGGGGACACGGTCCTGCTCTACGGGCACCTCGACAAGCAGCCGCCCTTCACCGGCTGGCGCGAGGGCCTCGGCCCCTGGGAGCCGGTCATCGAGGGTGACAGGCTCTACGGGCGGGGCGGGGCCGACGACGGCTACTCGACGTTCTCGGCCCTGACCGCGCTGGAGGCGGTGCGGGCCGCGGGCGGGTCCCACAGCCGCGCCATCGTGCTGATCGAGGCCAGCGAGGAGTCGGGCAGCCCCGACCTGCCCGCCCATCTCGAGGCCCTCGGCGACCGGCTGGGCTCGCCGTCGCTGGTCATCTGCCTCGACTCCTGGTGCGGCGACTGGGACCGGCTGTGGACCACCACCTCACTGCGAGGCCTGCTCGACATGGTGCTGGAGGTCGAGGTGCTGACCGAGGGGGTGCACTCCGGCATGGCGGGCGGGGTGGTGCCCTCCAGCTTCCGCATCCTGCGCGAGCTGATCGGCCGCATCGAGGACGTGCACACCGGGCATCTCATCCCTCGCGAGCTGCACGTCGACATCCCCGACGAGCGGCTGCGCCAGATCGCCGCGACCGCCCACGACCTGGGCGACTTCGCCGATCGCTACCCGTTCGCGGGCGAGACGCAACCGGTGCGGCCCACCACCGAGCAGCTGCTCGTCGCCCGGACCTGGGAGCCGTCGCTCGAAGTGGTGGGCATCAGCGGTGCGCCCCTGCCGGAGGAGGCGGGCAACGTGTTGCGGCCCCGAACCGCGGTGAAGCTGTCGATCCGCGTGCCGCCCACCGCCGACGCCGCGGCGGCGGCCGACGCCGTCGAGCGGTGGCTGACCGCGGACCCGCCCTACAGCGCCCACGTGACCGTGCGGCGGGGCTCGGCCGAGCCGGGATGGCACGCGCCCCCGGACGCCCCCTGGCTGGCCCGGGCCGTCGAGCGGGCATCGGTCGCCACGTTCGGCCAGCCGGCCCGCTCGCTGGGCGAGGGCGGCACCATCCCGTTCATGGGCATGCTGGGGGCCCGCTTCCCCGCCGCCCAGTTCCTGGTGACCGGCCTGCTGGGCCCGGGATCGAACGCGCACGGCCCCAACGAGTTCCTCCACCTGCCCACGGCCCGGAAGGTCACGGCCGCCGTCGCCCACGTGCTCGACGCCCACGCGCAATTGTGAGCATCCGGCTCCGGCGAGGGGTGCGCAGCGCCGCGGCGGATGGAGATCCAGAGCACCCGGCGCCGGGGGCTTCCCGTGCGGCGCCGGGGCTCGTGGGCGGTTCGGTGTCCACCGCGTTCGCGGTAGCGCTCGCTACGCTCGGGGGCGTACACACGGAAGGCCCCGAGCTTCAGACCGGAGCTAGCCGGTCCGCTGCTCGGGGCCATCCTGTTCGACAGGCGGCTCTGGCCCTTCACCGGCGGCGCCCGCCGGCTCCGACACCCACCACCCGGAAGCGAGCCCCCGAGGTGGCTTGGAGGGCTGTCAGTGGCTTTTACACCACATCAGACTCTCCATCGGCTACCTGTCGTTCCCCCAGACTGCCCGCTCCTCTGACTGAATCCTCGGGGCGAAACCCCTCGGTTCCTGTCGTCGGCTCGAACTGCCGTGGTGGATAGCGGCATCTTGCAGACCGCGAAAGCCCACGTCAAGCGCTATCTCGCAATCCCCAGGGTCGTCCCCAGACATTTCCGGTTCATCCCCAGGACGGCCGCGGTTCCCCACAAGTGGCCTCACAGGTCACCCACAGAATGCGTTCAGGCAAAGGTGAATTCGCGGTAGAACAAATCGAGCACCGCGGGATCGCCGATTCGCTCGAGCGGGCCCCGGGCCGGGCGCTGGTACAGGGTCATCTCCAGGTCGCTGACCGTGCCCCGGAGGGTCAGGTCGGCGGGGCCGGTGCCCCGGGCAGCCCGCATGCCCCCGGCGTCGAGGCGGATCAGCCAGGCGGCGGCCTCGTGGTCGGTGGCCTCCAGGCCCAAGGTCTGGCCGTGGCGGGCATCGGGCTCGCGCCGGCCGGCGGTGCGGGGATCGGCCGCCGCCGTCGCCGCCAGCATGAACACCTCCTCGATGCCGTCCGCGGCCAACGCGGCCGGCGCGACCTCAGCAGCACCACCCGTGGCAGCCAGCTGGGCGTCGACGCGATGGATCGCCGTCTCGTGATTGGCGCGCCGAGCCACGAACGTCGCGGTGTGGTCGGTCGGGTGCCAGGTCCACACCTCCTGCTCGGGACCGGCGGCCCGCAGCTCGGTCACCAGGTGGCCGGCCAGCTCGGCCAGCCACGCCGCCCGACCCTCGGGATCGACCTCGGTCGAGTACGGGGTCTTGGGGCGGCCGGTGCCCTCGCACAGCACGTGGGAGTAGAACCCGCAGAACTCGCCCACATGCGCCGCCAGGTCGTCCAGGGAGAAGTCGGGGCAAGTCGGCACGCGGGCGCTCGGGTCCCCGGCCGCCACCGCCGAGACGATGGCCGACAGCTCGGCTGCGACCGCGTCGATCCGCTGCGCATAGTCCATGAGCGGCAACGTAGCGCCGGCCGGCGGGTCCACTAGGTTGCAGTCATGGCAGGAGCTGGACACGGGACCAGAGCGGTCATCGCCGCGCTCCTGGCCAACGTCGGCATCGCCATCGCCAAGTTCGTCGGCTTCCTGCTCACGGGGGCGGGCTCGATGCTGGCCGAGGCCGTCCACTCGGTGGCCGACTCGGGCAACCAGGTGCTGCTGCTGTTCGGCGGCAAGCGAGCGCAGCGGGCGGCGACCCCCGACCACCCGTTCGGCTACGGGCGCGAGCGCTACTTCTGGTCGTTCGTGGTGGCGATGGTCCTGTTCAGCCTGGGCGGCATGTTCGCCGTCTACGAGGGCATCCTCAAGATCAGCAACCCGCACGAGCTCGAGTCGCTCAACGTGGCCGTGATCATCCTCGTGGCGGCCATCGTCATGGAGGGCTTCTCCTTCCGCACCGCGGTGATCGAGTCCAAGCGGGTGAAGGACCCCCAGCTCGGGTGGTGGGCCTTCATCCGCCGCACCAAGCAGCCCGAGCTGCCGGTCGTGCTGCTGGAGGACCTCGGTGCCCTCACCGGCCTGGTGATCGCCCTCAGCGCCATCACCCTGTCCCACTTCACCGGCGAAACGGTGTGGGACGGCATCGGCACGCTGCTCATCGGCCTGCTGCTCATCGTGATCGCGTTCGTGCTCGCCAGCGAGATGAAGGGCCTGCTCATCGGCGAGGCCGCCACCCAGACCGACCAGGAGAAGATCGCGGCCGCCATCGAGGTCGAGCCCAGCGTCCAGCGGCTCATCCACATGCGCACCGAGCACATCGGGCCCGACGAGCTGCTGGTGGGGGCCAAGATCGAGCTGGTCGACGGGCTCTCGGTGCCGGAGGTGGCCGAGGCGGTCAACCGGATCGAGTCCAACGTGCGGCGCAACGTCCCGACCGCCCGCGTGATGTACCTCGAGCCCGACATCTTCCGCACCCAGGTGCCTCCCGACGACGACGTGCCTGCCCACCTGGAGCCCTCGGCCCCCGAGCCGGAGGCCGAGGCTGAGGTCCACGGCGGGCACTGAAGTGACCGACCCGCCGGGACCGAGCGCTCGGGAGGTGGGCAAGGCCCAGCTCGAACGCCTCGGGCGGGTCATCCGGGAGCAGCGCATGCACGCCGAGATGTCCCTGCGGGACCTTGCACGCCACACCAACGTCTCCAACCCGTACCTGTCCCAACTGGAACGCGGGCTGCACGAGCCGTCGGTGCGGGTGCTCAAGGCCATCGCCACCGCGCTCAACATGTCGGCCGAGGCGCTGATGGTCCAGGCCGGCATGCTCGACGGGCACGACGAGGCGGACGAGGCCCCGACTGTGGCCGACGCGGTGCGGGCCGACCCCCGATTGACCGACGACCAGAAGCAGGCGCTGCTGGCCGTGTACCACAGCTACGTCGAGGCCAACGCGCCGTGACCGGACGCGACGAGCCGCCCGGCAGAGGGGGACCGGGCGGCTCGGGCGCTCAGGAAGAGCGGGTGTAGGCGAGACTCAGGCGGCGGACCTGGTCGCCTTGGCGGCCTTGGCGGCCTTGGCCTTGGGGGCCTGGGCGCCGTACAGCGGAGCGACGGTCTCGGTGACGGCCTTGACCAGGTCGTGCTGCGCCGCGAGCAGGGCGGTGACGAACTCGTACTGCGAGTCGAGCACCTCGACGGGCTTGGGGAAGGTGGCGGGGTAGCTGACCTTGGGCAGGCGCTCGCCGGCCAGGTCCACACCCTTGCGCACATACTCGACGACGGGCCCCTGGAGCTCGCGGACGGCGTCCACGACCTTCGCCTCGGCGTCGGTGACGGTGGTGAGGATTGTCATGCGCTAACTATACCAAGCATCAGCTTGACATAGTACGTGACATTCGCCACCCGAGGGTGGACATACCCGACCCGGCGGGTCGCCTTTTACGATTGCCCTGGCTAGGCTGCGCCGCGCAGCGATCCTGGAGGATTCACATGGCGATTCGACTTGGCGACGACGCACCGAACTTCACCGCCGAGACGACCGAGGGCGAGATCGACTTCTACGACTGGAAGGGCGACAGCTGGGCGGTCCTGTTCTCCCACCCGAAGGACTTCACGCCGGTGTGCACGACCGAGCTCGGTCGGGTGGCGGCGCTCAAGCCCGAGTTCGACAAGCGCAACGTCAAGGTCATCGGGCTGTCGGTCAACGGCCTCACCGACCACCAGGGCTGGAGCCAGGACATCCTGGATGTCACCGGCTCGGCCCTCAACTACCCGCTCATCGCCGACCCCGACAAGCGGGTGTCGGACCTGTACGACATGATCCACCCCAACGCCAGCGACACGGTGACCGTGCGCTCGGTGTTCGTGATCGGGCCCGACAACAAGGTCAAGCTCACGCTCACCTACCCGCAGTCGACGGGCCGCAACTTCGACGAGCTGCTGCGGGTCATCGACTCCCTGCAGCTCACGGCCAAGCACAAGGTGTCCACGCCGGCGGACTGGCAGCAGGGCGAGGATGTGATCATCATCCCGGCCGTCTCCGACGAGGAGGCCAAGGAGCGCTTCCCCGAGGGCTGGGAGACCAAGAAGCCCTACCTGAGGCTGGTGAAGCAGCCCACCTGAGCTACGACGGAACGGGCGCACCCACGCCCGTTCCGTTATATGTTGCGGAGGTGTGAGGGGGATACCGACGTCGCGGTCAATAGCGCGCCGCGACCTCGTCGCCGCCGGCACCGTCAACGCCACCAAGGTCTACGGCCAGGACGACACGGCCGTGACCGCCCTCCACGACGTCACCGTCGGCTTCCCCGCCGCCCGCTTCACCGCCATCATGGGCCCGTCGGGCTCGGGCAAGTCGACGCTCATGCACTGCACCGCCGGGCTCGACGCGCTCACGTCGGGGCGCGCCTTCATCGGCGACGTCGATCTCGCCACGCTGTCCGAGCGGGCCCTCACCAGGCTGCGACGGGACCGCGTCGGCTTCGTGTTCCAGGCGTTCAACCTGGTCCCCACGCTCACCGCGCTGGAGAACATCACGTTGCCCCAGGCGCTCGCCGGCCGGCGCATCGACCAGCGCTGGCTCGCCTACGTGCTCGACACGGTGGGCCTGCGGTCCCGGATGCACCACCGGCCGGCGGAGCTGTCCGGCGGGCAGCAGCAGCGGGTGGCGGTGGCCCGGGCCATCGCCAGCCGGCCCGCGATCATCTTCGCCGACGAGCCCACGGGCAACCTCGACAGCCGGGCCAGCGCCGAGATCCTGGCCTTCATGCGCGACGCGGTCGAGGGCCTGTCGCAGACCATCGTGATGGTCACCCACGACCCCACCGCCGCGGCCCACGCCCACCACGTGCTGTTCCTGGCGGACGGTCGGATCGTGGGCGAGATGGCCCAGCCCAGCCCCGATGCGGTGCTCGACCGCATCAAGCGCCTGGACGTCCGCTAGTGGGCATCGTCGCGAAGCTGTCGCGGCGGGACCTGCGCGCCCACGCCGGCCGCTACGTGCTCACGTTCCTGGCGGTGGCCATCGGCGTCGGCTTCGTGGCCGGGGTGGTGACCCTCACCGACACGATCAGCCGCACGTTCGACGACATGTTCAGGGGCTACAACGCCGGGACCGACGTGGCCGTGCGGGGCGAGGGCCAGTTCGAGCTGGGACCGGAGTTCGGCGGCGGTGTGGCTCGGCCCCGGATCGACGCCGGGCTGGTGGACGACGTGGCCGGGCTGCCGGGGGTGGCCGCGGCCGAGGGCTACGTCCAGGGCTACACCCGTCCCATCGCCGCCGACGGCGAGCCCTATGGCAACCCGACGTTCGGGGCTCCCACCATCGGCACCAACTGGGGCGAGGTCGCCGCGCTCAACCCGTTCCGGTTGGTCGAGGGGCGCGAGCCACGGGCGACCGGCGAGGTCGCCTTCGACCAGCGCACGGCCGACCGGACCGGCTACTCGCTCGGCGACACGGTGACGTTCCAGACCCAGATCGGGGTGCAGGAGGCCACGCTGGTCGGCATCGCCCGCTTCGGCACGGCCGACAGCCCGGCCGGCACGTCCGTGACCCTGTTCGACGCCGACACCGCGCAGGCGCTGCTGGCCGAGCCCGGCCAGGTGGACATGGTGGCCATCGACGCCGAGGAGGGTGTGAGCCAGGCCGGGCTGCGGGACACCGTGGCCGGCGCCCTGGACGGCCAGCAGGTGGACGTCGTCACCGGCGAGACCCTCGTGCGCGAGACCCAGGCCGCGGCCCGCACGACCTTCACGGGCATCCGCACGTTCCTGCTGGTGTTCGCCCTGATCTCGGTGTTGGTGGGCTCGTTCGTGATCTACACCAGCTTCTCGTTCATCGTGGCGCAGCGGCAGCGCCAGGTGGCCCTGCTGCGGGCGCTGGGGGCGAGCCGGCGCCAGATCCTCGGGGCCGTCGTGGTCGAGTCGGTGCTGGTCGGCGTGCTGGCGTCGCTCGTCGGCTACGCCGTCGGCGTCTCCCTGGCCGCGGGCCTGGCCGGCTCGTTCGTGCCCGGCGCCGAGGCCGTCATCCAGGCCCGCACCCTGGCGGTGGCGCTGGGCGTGGGCACGGTGGTGACGCTGGCCTCGGCGGTCTTCCCCGCGGCCCGCGCCTCGCGGGTCCCGCCCGTGGCCGCCATGCGGGACGTGGCCATCGACACCAGCCATCTGTCCCGCGTGCGGTGGGGCGTGGCCCTGGCCCTGGGTGTGGAGGGCACGGCCACGCTGGTGATGGGGGCGTCCGGTGGCGAGATGGCCGGCCAGTCGTCGCTCCGGCTGTCGGGCCTGGGGATGCTCGGCGTGTTCGTGGCGCTGATCGTGCTGGCACCGGTGGTGGCCCGGCCCGCGGCACTGGCGCTCGGCCGGGCCCTGCCCGTGGTGCGGGGCGTGGTGGGCCGGCTCGCGCAGCAGAACGCAGCCCGCAACCCGCGGCGGACGGGCTCGACCGGGGCGGCTCTGATGATCGGCCTCGGCACCGTCTCGCTGTTCCTGGTGGTCAACGCCTCGCTGCGGGCCTCGCTGGACGACACCGTCGACAACCAGTTCGAGGGCGACGTGGTGATCGACAGCGGCGGCAGCTTCGTCAGCGGCGGGCTGCCGGGCGACATCGCGGCGGCGGTCAACGCCCTGCCCGAGGTGGACGCGGCCACCGGCGTGCGCTTCGGCTTCGCCCAGATCGCGGGCACGCCCCACGGCCTGCGGGCCATCGACCCCGACACCGGCTTCGACCTGTTCCCCATCGAGGTGGCGGACGGCGACGTGTCCGGCCTCGACGCCGACGGGATCGCGGTGTTCGAGGGGATCGCCGAGGAACGGGACTGGCAGGTGGGCGACGAGATCCCCGTGACCTTCGGCGACACCGGCGAGGTCCCCTTCACGGTGGCCGCCCTGCTGGCCCGCCGCGACCTGACCGGTCCGTTCGTGATGGGCGTGGACGCCTTCGACGCCAACCTGCCCGACGTGGGCGACGCCCAGATCTGGGTGCGGCTGGCCGACGGCGTGACCGTGGACGAGGCCCGCCCCGACCTGGAGTCGGTCGTGGCCTCGTTCCCGTCCGCCGAAGTGCAGGACCTCGACGAGTTCAAGGCGGCCATGAAGGGCCAGTACGACATCATCCTCGTCCTGGTCAACGCCCTGCTGACGCTGACCATCGTCATCGCCATGATCGGCATCGTGAACGCGCTGATCCTGTCGGTGGTGGAGCGCACCCGGGAGATCGGCCTCACCCGCGCGGTGGGCGCCACCCGGGCTCAGGTGCGGTCGGCCATCCGCTGGGAGGCGCTGATCATCGCCGCCTTCGGCCTCGTGGGAGCGTTGGGCGTGGGCGTGGGATTCGGCTGGGTGCTGGTCCACGCCCTGTCGGAGGAGGGCTTCCGGGTGTTCGCCGTCCCCGCCGCCCAGCTCGCCGCCTTCGCCGCGGTGACGGCGGCACTGACCCTGGCGGCCTCGGTGCTGCCGGCGGCCTGGGCGGGGCGCCGCCGGGTCCTTTCCGCCATCGCCGATACCTGATCACATGGGGTCATGGCGCTCGACCCCGCGGCCCTGCCCCCCGAGGCGCTCGTGTTCGTCGGGGAGCGTCACCTCGCCACCCTCACGACCTTGCGACCCGACGGCAGCCCGCACTCGACACCCGTCGGCTTCACGTGGGATCCGAGCAGCGGGCTGGTGCGCATCATCTCCTGGGCTACGTCGCGCAAGGCGCGGAACCTGGCCGGGGGCGGTCGGGCTAGCGTCTGCCAGGTGGACGGCGGGCGCTGGCTGACCTTCGAGGGCCCGGCGCAGGTGACCGACGATCCCGCCCGGGTGGCCGAGGCCGTCCGGCGCTATGCCCAGCGCTACCGGCAGCCGGGTGAGCGGCACGACCGGGTCGCCATCGAGATCACCGTCGACCGCGTGCTGGGGCGGGCGTGATGGCCGGCTACTCGGGGACCCCGCTGGCCCGCAAGCTGGGGATCGCCGAGGGGGATCGGGTGGGCCTGCTGGCCGCACCCGACGGGTTCGCCCTCCCCGACCTGCCCGGCGGCGTGGAGGTGCGCACGCAGGCGCGGGGGCCGTTCGGGGTCATCGTGTCGTTCCACACCGAGCGGCGCGACCTCGAGCGGCGGCTGCCGTCGCTGATGAAGGCACTGGAGGTCGACGGGGGCCTGTGGATCGCCTGGCCCAAGCAGGCGTCCGGGCTGGCCACCGACATCACCGAGAACACCGTGCGGGACGTGGCCCTGCCCACCGGCCTGGTCGACAACAAGGTATGCGCCATCGACGACACCTGGTCCGGCCTGCGCCTGGTGCTCCGTCGCGAGCTGCGGCCCGGCCGGACGAGCGCGGCGGGCTAGCGCGGGCGGTCGCGGCCGTCCGGCCCGAGGATGATGCGGGGGCCGCGGTCCCAGGTCAGGTAGCCCCAGAGCCAGTTGAGGAGCACCGACAGGCGGTTGCGCAGCCCGGCCAGGTAGAGCAGGTGCAGGCCCAGCCAGGCGAACCAGGCGACGGTCCCCCGCAGATGGATCCGGCCCGGCAGCTCGGCCACCGCCGAGCGCCGGCCGATCGTGGCCATGGTGCCCCTGTCCCGGAACCGGAACGGCTGGGTGGGCTTGCCCTCCAGCAACCGGCCGATCTGGTGGGCCACGTGGCCACCCGACTGCATCGCCACCGGCGCCAGCTGGGGCAGCGCTCCCCCGCCGCGCGGGCTCGGCGCGGCGGCCACGTCGCCGATGGCCCAGATGCCGTCGTGGCCGGGTACGGCCAGATCCGGGCCCACCTCGACGCGGCCGCCCCGCGCGGTGGGGAGGCCCAGGGCCTCGGCCAGCGGGTGGGCCCGCACGCCCGCGGCCCAGATGACCGTCCGGGTGGGCAGGACCTCGCCCGAGGCGAAGCGGACCTCGTCGGGCGTGACCGCCGCGACCGTCTCTTCCAGGCGCACCTCGACCTGCCGGGCGCGCAGGGTGTCGAGCGCGGCCCGCTGGTTCGACGGCGAGAACGGGGCCAGCAGACTGTGCCGGGCCTCGACCAGGATCACCCGGGCCCGCGCCACGGGGATGGTCGGGTAGTCCTCCCGGAACACCACCGAGAACAGCTCGGCCAGCGCGCCCGCGGTCTCGACCCCGGTCGGGCCGCCACCCACGACCACGAAGGTGAGCTCGCCCTCGTCCACCACGGCGGGGTCGGCGTCGGCCACCTCGAAGCGCTCGATCACGTGGTTCCGCAGGCGGACCGCGTCCTCCAGCGTGTACAGCGGGATGGCGTTCTCGGCCGCGCCCGGGACACCGAACCACGTCGCCACCGCGCCCACCGCCAGGATCAGGTGGTCGTAGGCCACCTCGCGCCGGTCGGCGAGGCACACCACCTTGCGCTCGCGGTCGAGGCCGACGACCTCGCCGCGCCGCACATGCAGGTTGTGCTGGCGGTGGAACAGGCCGCGCACGGGGTGGGCCACGTCGGTGGCGTTCAGCCCCGCCGTGGCGACCTGGTAGAGCAGCGGCTGGAACGTGGTGAAGTTCTGGCGGTCGATGAGCGTCACCTCGACCGGCAGCTTGTCCAGACCCCGGGCCGCGGCCAGTCCCCCGAACCCGGCGCCCACGATCACGACGTGCGGTCGGACACCCATGCCTCGGACCTCCTCGCCTCACCGGTCCCTCGTGAAACTTTTCACTAATCACTCTATCGGCGGCGCCTGACACCGCGGGCACCAGTAAGTGCTCCGCGCCTGGGGGCCCTGGCGCCGCCGCTTGACGGGCGTTCCGCACCGGGGGCACGGGCGCCCCGCCCGCCCGTACACGGCGTGGCCCGGATGGGAACGCAGGTTGCGGTGGGCGGCGGCATACAGGCGGCGGCGGGCCTCGTCCGGCACGTTGGCCACCGGGGTGAACGGATCGATGCCGCAGGCGAAGCAAGCCTCGCTCTTGTGCATGTTGCCGATCCCCGCCGCGATGCGCTGGTCCATCAGCACATCGCCGATCTCGTCCTCAGGTTGCGTCAAGGCCGCGAACCGGTGGAGGACGGCGTCGAGGTCGACCTCGGGCTCGCACAGGTCGGGTCCGAGGCGGGCCAGCGCCGCCGGCGTGCCCGCTTGGCGATGGAACGTCTCCACCACAGGCGCGGCGAAGCACACCGCGCACCAGCCATCGTCGGTCTCCACCACCGCCCGGGCGTACTGCGGCCCCCGCGGCCAGCGCTGGCCGGTGCGGTACAGGTGCCACATGCCGTTCATGCGCAGGTGGGTTCGCAGCGTGAGCCCGCTGCCGAAGTCGATCAGCAGGTGCTTGCCCTGGGCGTGGACCGCCTCGATGGCGTCGCCCGGTCGCGGCCGGTCGCCGCGCAGCCGGGGCGCCTCGAAGCGGGCGAGCCGCTTGCCCGCCAGGGCCGGCCGCAGCCGATCGGCGATGCGGTGCAGCGTGTCGCCCTCGGGCACGGCGGCCGCCGGTCAGCTCGCGACGTCGTCGACCGGATCGCGGGGGAAGCTGACGACGTCGGCATCGGGGCCGAACGTGCGCCGGTAGGCCACGGGCGTGGTGCCCACGATCCGCCGGAAGTGCACCCGCAAAGCGGTGGCGGTGCCGAACCCGCAGCGCTGCGACACCCGCTCGACCGGCAGCTCCGTCGTCTCCAGCAGCCGCTGGGCGTGCAGGACCCGCTGGCGCAGCAGCCACTGCATGGGCGTGGTGCCGGTGGCGGCCCGGAAGCGCCGGGCAAAGCTGCGGGGGCTGAGCAGCGCCCGCACCGCCAGGTCCTCGACCGTCAGCGGCTGGTCCAGGTGCTCCAGCGCCCAGTCCAGCACGCGGGCGATGGGATCGTCGGAGCACACGTCGGGCAGCGGCGCGTCCACGAACTGGGCCTGCCCGCCATCGCGCTGAGGCGCCACCACCATGCGGCGGGCCACCTTGTTGGCCACCTCGGCGCCGTGGTCGAGCCGCACGATGTGCAGGCACAGGTCGATGCCCGCCGCGGTGCCCGCCGAGGTGAAGATGCCGTGGCCCGCGTCCACGAACAGCACGTCGGGGTGGACGTCGATCTCGGGGTAGCGCTTGGCCAGGTCGGCCGCCCACATCCAGTGGGTCGTCGCCCGCCGGCCGTCGAGCAGCCCGGTCTGGGCGAGCAGGAAGGCGCCGGTGCACACGCTCACCAGCCGGGCACCGCGCTCGTGCGCCGCCCGCAGCCGGTCGAGCAGCTCGGGCGGCGCCGCCATGAACGGCTGCGGCCACACCGGCACGATGATCGTCTCGGCCTCGTCGAGGTCTTCGAGTGTGTAGGGCGACGTGATCGACCACCCGCCGCCGGACACCGGGATGGTGGTGTCGAACGCCCCGATCACCCGGAAGCGGTACCACGGGTCCGCGTACTCCGACCGGTCGATGCCGAACACCTCGTGCGCCACGCCGAGCTCGAACGCGGCCACGTGCGAGCCCACCAGCGCGGCCACCAGGTGGCCCCGCGCCTCACGCCCCACCGACCTGGAACGTTCTACGAGTGGCATGTCAGACAGTTTGGCAGGATTCTTGCGGATATGCGCAGTCCTGCCACTCGTCAGTGGAGCGGGTTCGACGGAGGATTGGTCCATGTTCACTGTGCATTGCCCCCGACACGGCAGCGAGGTGCTGCTGAACGAGCGGCGCATCGTCGCCCTCGAGCCCGACGACGGCCGCCTGACGGTCCGTTGGGTGTGCTGGTGCGGCTATCAGGGCTCGCACCGCACCGGCCGGGCTCGGCGCCAGACGGCGATCATCTGACCTCACGGGCCGGACCTCCGGCGCATGACCAGCCCGCGGTAGCCGTCGGCGAAGCCGGCGGCCCGCAGGGCATCAGCGAAGGGGGACGTGCGGACCGGATCGCCGTCCACCGTCTGCACCTCGTGTGAACGCACCCGGCCCTCCTCGACCCGCCGGGCCAGCGCCCCCGGCCAGTCGGGATGGTCGGCAGCCGCCGGGAACGTCCACAGCGATCGGCCGCCGCGCTCGACGAACACCACCGGTTCGCCCTCCGCCAGCACGACCAGCGCGCCCGCGGCGCGGGCCGGACGGCCGCCGGTCTGGGGCCAGGGCAGCGCCGCGCCGTACGGCTGGGCGGGATCGGTGGCGGCCAGCACCACCGCCGGTCCCGGCTCGCGGCGCCCGCCGCCCTCGCTCGCCGGCCGGGCCGCCCGCAGGCGATCGACCGCCCCGGGCAGGGCGAACTGGGCGGCGCCCAGCCCGGCCACGAAGTAGCCGCGGCGGATGCGGCCCTTCTCCTCCAGCGCCCGCAGCACCGGGTACACCCCGGCGAATCCGCCTTCGGTGCCCTCCCCCAGCGCCGCCTCCCGCGTGAGCACGCCGTAGCGCTCGACCAGCTGGGCCGCCCGGGCGTGCGCCAGCTCGGTGGGCGAGGGACGCGGGTCGAGCAGCGGCGCCACCAGGGACCAGCGCCCGGCCGCCGACGGCGGACCGAGCCGGGTCAGCCGCCCGACCGCCGGGCGCCGCCGGCCGGCTGCCTTGCGGACCTTGCCGCCCACGAACGATCGCAGCGGAGCCAGCGAGTCGTTGGTGACCATGCCCGCCCACACCAGGTCCCACAGCGCGGCCAGCACGCTGGCGTCGTCGTAGGGCAGGTCGGCCTGCTGCACCGCCACGACCAGGTCGCTCCAGAACGACGCGCCCCGCTGCTCCAGGCGGTCGAGCAGGGCCCGATGGACGGCACCGTCGGGCAGCTCGTCCGCCTCGGAGGCCGACGGCACCAGCAGCCCGGCCTGGTCGCGGAACACCAGCCGCACCCGCCCGTCGGTGGCCCCGATGGGCCCCGCTCCCACCCACACCAGCTCGCCCGCGGTGCACAGGGCGTCGAGGTCCGCGGCGCGGTACTCGCTCAGCCGGGCGGGCAGGATCTCCGCCTCCAGCACCGAGGCCGGCAGCGGTGCGCCCTGGAGCTGGCCCAGCACATCGACCAGCGCGTCGACGCCGTGGCGGGAGGTGCCCAGCCCGTGCCACTCGCCCAGGAACCGGGCCAGCGTGGCGCCGTCGACCGGCTCGACCTCGTGGCGCAACCGGGCCAGCGAGCGCCGGCGCAGCTGGCGCAGCACGTCGACGTCGCACCACTCGCGCTCGATGCCGTCGGGGCGGAACTCGCCCTGCACCACCCGGCCCGCCCCCACCAGCGCGCCCAGGGCGGCCGCCGACCGCTCGGCCGTGACGCCGTAGCGGCCCGCCACCTGGGCGGTGGTGAACGGACCGTGGGTGCGGGCGAACCGGCCGACCAGGTCGACCAGCGGCGCCTCCACGGAATCGGTGAAGACCGTCGGCAGCCCCACGGGCACGGCGACCCCGAGGGCGTCGCGCAGCCGCCCGGCATCTTCGGCGGCCGCCACCCGCTCGTCCCCGGCGACATGGGCGACGAACGCCCGCCGCTCGGCCACCAGCGCGGCGACCCAGGCGGCGGCCTGATCACCCTCGCTGCGCGCATCGAGCTCGGCCACCGACAGCGGGCCCAGCCGTCGCAACAGGTCGTGGGCCTCGTCGGGATCGCGGGCGCGGCGGCCCTCGACCAGCGACTGCAGCTCCAGCTCCAGGTCGGCCAGCGCGCCCGCATCGAGCAGCTCGCGCAGCTCGTCTGCGCCGAGCAGGTCGTCCAGCAGGTCGCGGTCCAGGGCGAGCGCGGCCGCCCGCCGCTCGGCCAGCGGGGCGTCGCCCTCGTACATGTAGACCGCGATCCAGCCGAACAGCAGCGACTGGGCGAAGGGCGAGGCGTGCGGCGTCTCGACCTCGACCACCCGCAGCTTCCGGGAGCGGATGTCGCCCAGCACCTCGCGCAGCGCCGGCAGGTCGAAGACGTCGTTCAGGCACTCGCGGGTGGCTTCCAGGAGGATCGGGAAGCTGGGGTAGCGGCCCGCCACCGCCAGTAGGTCGGCCGAGCGCTGGCGCTGCTGCCACAGCGGCGTCCGCCGGTCGGGCCGGCGCCGGGGCAGCAACAGCGCGCGGGCCGCGGCCTCCCGGAACCGGCTGGCGAACAGGGCCGTGCCCGGCAGCTCGGCGACGACGATGTCGGCCGCCTCCTCGGGGTCGACGGTGAGGGCGTCGCTGCCGATGCCCGCGTCGTCCAGCGCCTCCGGCAGCCGGATGGCGATGCCGTCGTCGCTCCAGATCATCTCGACCTCGACACCCCAGCGCTCGGCCAGCCGGGCCTTGATGGCCATGCCCCACGGGGCGTGGACCTGGGCGCCGAACGACGACAGGATGCACACCCGCCAGTCGCCGATCTCGTCTCGGAAGCGCTCGACCACGATGGTGCGGTCGTCGGGCACGGCGCCGGTGGCGTCGCCCTGCTCGTCGAGGTAGGCGACCAGGTTGGCCGCGGCGCTCTCATCGAGCCCATGGGTCGTGCGCAAGCGCTCGACCGCCTCGGCCGCGGGTTGGCTCCGCAGCTCGCGCACGAGCGCCCCCAGGGCCCGGCCCAGCTCCAGCGGGCGGCCCGGGCGGTCGCCGTGCCAGAACGGCATCTTGCCCGGCTGGCCCGGCGCCGGGGTGACGACCACCCGGTCGTGGGTGATCTCCTCGATGCGCCAGGTGGTGGCGCCCAGCAGGAAGGTCTCGCCTTCCCGGCTCTCGTAGACCATCTCCTCGTCCAGCTCGCCCACCCGGGCGCCGTCGGGCAGGAACACACCGAACAGGCCCCGGTCGGGGATGGTGCCCGGGTTGGTCACGGCCAGCCGCTGGGCCCCGGCGCGCCCCCGCACGACGCCCTCGACCCGGTCCCACACGACGCGGGGCCGCAGCTCGGCGAAGTCGTCGGACGGGTAGCGGCCGGAGAGCAGGTCGAGCACGCTGTCGAGCACCTCGTCGGACAGCTCGGCGAACGGTGCCGCCCGCCGCACGAGCGCGGCCAGCTCGTCGACCTTCCAGTCGTCCAGGGCGACCATGGCCACGATCTGCTGGCAGAGGACGTCGAGCGGGTTGCGCGGGTAGCGGGTGGACTCGATGAGCCCGTCGTGCATGCGCTGCACGACGACCGCCGCCTCCAGCAGGTCGTGGCGGTGCTTGGGGAACAGCTTGCCCCGGCTGGGCTCGCCCACCTGGTGACCGGCGCGGCCGATGCGTTGCAGGCCCCGGCTGACGGCACCGGGCGACTCGACCTGGACCACCAGGTCGACCGCGCCCATGTCGATGCCCAGCTCGAGGCTGGACGTCGCCACCAGGCCGCGCAGCCGCCCGGTCTTGAGGTCGTCCTCGATCTGCAGCCGGCGCTCGCGGGACAGCGAGCCGTGGTGGGCCTTCACCAGCTCTTCGACGCCCGCGGGCGGGGAGGTGCCGTCCTGCTCGCCCGAGCGGTTCTCGCCCTCGTGCCACAGCTCGTTGAGCCGGGTGGCCAGGCGCTCGGACAGGCGGCGGGCGTTGACGAAGATGAGCGTCGAGCGGTGGGACTGCACCAGCTCCAGCAGGCGGGGGTGGATGGCGGGCCAGATGGACCGGCGCGCCGGCGGGGCCGCGGCGTTGCCGGTCGCGGGCTCGCCCTGGATCACCTGGCCCAGCTCGCCCATGTCGTCCACGGGCACCACGACCTCGACGTCGAGCTCCTTGCGGACCCCCGCGTCCACGATGGTGACGGGCCGAGGGCGGCGACCGGCCCCGGTGTCCTCGCTGCCGCCCAGGAAGCGGCCCACCACGTCGAGCGGCCGCTGGGTGGCGGACAGGCCGATGCGCTGCGGGGGCGCCTCGCACTCGTGGGCGAGCCGTTCGAGGGACAGGGCGAGGTGGGCACCCCGCTTGGTGGGGACCAGCGAATGGATCTCGTCGACGATGACCGCCTCGACCCCCCGGAGCGTCTCGCGCGCTTGCGAGGTGAGCATGAGGTAGAGCGACTCGGGCGTGGTGATGAGGATGTCGGGCGGGGTGCGCAGCATCTGGCGGCGCACGTCGGCCGGCGTGTCGCCCGTGCGCAGCCCCACGCTGGGCTCGCGGAAGCCCTCGCCCAGGCGCTCGGCCGCGGCCCGGATGCCGGCGATGGGAGCCCGCAGGTTCTTGTCGACGTCGACCGCGAGGGCCCGGAGCGGGGACACGTACACGATGCGGGTGCCCTCGGGCGCCCCGGCCGGACGCTCGCCCCGCACCAGCCGGTCGATGCCCCACAGGAAGGCGGCCAGGGTCTTGCCCGAGCCGGTGGGGGCCAGGATCAGCGTGTGGTCGCCCTCGGCGATGGCCGGCCACCCCTGGCTCTGCGCGGGCGTGGGCGCGGGGAAGCTCGACTCGAACCAGGCCCGGACGGCCGGCGAGAACAAAGAGGTCACCACGCCCTTTCACCGTACCGAGGGGCTGTGACAATCAAGCCGCACGAGGCCTACGGTGCGTAGCACCTCCCGGACGCGAAGAACGGGACCCGATCTCCGGATCCCGTTCGGACAGGACAGCCAGGGGGGCGGGGCGGGCGGGCGGACAGGCACCCCGCCCCCAGCTGGCCTGTGCAACCACGCTACCCCACCTCGCCGCTGGACAAACACCGGCAAACCAAAGTTTGGGAAATTCTCTGCTGACGACGGTGTCAATTCGGCCTTCGAGCGCCGGGCCCCGACGCCAAGTCCCAGGCGATGGTCGTAGTCTGGTGGCCGTGGCCGAGTACCAGACCCCCGAGTTCCACCCGGCATTCGAGGAGTACTGCGAGGCCATCTGGGAGCTCAAGGAAGACGAGGTCGCGGTCATCCAGGCCCGGGTGGCCGAGCGGCTGGGCGTGTCCCGGCCGGCCGTGTCCGAGATGATCAAGCGCATGCACGCCGAGGGGTTCGTGGCCCTCGACGGCAGCGCCATCAACCTCACCGACGACGGGCTCCGGCTGGCGGAGCAGGTCGTGCGCCGGCACCGTCTGGCCGAGCGGCTGCTCACCGACATCCTGGGGCTGTCCTGGGCCGACGCCCACATCGAGGCGGGCAAGTGGGAGCACGTCATCTCCGAGCCCGTCGAGCTGGCGATCAACCGCCTGCTCAAGAACCCGACCACCTGCCCGCACGGCAACCCCATCCCCGGCTCCAGCTACGCGGCGCCCGACCTGGTGGCGCTGTCGGAGATCCCGGTCGGAGAAAGCTTCACCGTCACCCGCATCCCCGAGGAGCTCGAGTTCACGCCGGGCCTGCTGGAGTTCCTGGAGGACGCGGCGGTGCAGCCCGGCCACAGCGGCATCGTCACCGCGGTGTCGCCCGACGGCACCGCCACCGTGGAGATCGAGGGGCGCCACGTGGGCATCGGGTCGTTCGCCGCCACCCGCATCCTGGTCACGCGGGGACCGGCTCGCGAGGCCGAGGTGGAGCCGGCTGCGGCGGCGACGGCGAGCGCGCGGACCTGACGGCGACCACTGCCGCCACCGCGAGCACCGCCAGCCACACCGCCTGCAGCACCCAGTCGTCGACGGACGGGTGGCGGTAGTCGGGCAGGACCGCCCGCCAGGCGCGGTAGAGCGGGTTGGCGGTCTGCTCGAAGTCCACGATCAGCGTGCGGCGGCCGGTCAGGACCTCCACCACCAACCAGGTCCAGGCCACGATGCCGAACGCCGCGGTGGCCGCCACCAGGCTGCGGACCACGCGTGACCGGGCCGCCCACCAGGCGACCGCGAGCACCAGGCACGGCACCACCACCACGACCTGGCGGCCCGGCCACCACCACCCGTGCATGGTGAGCGCCACCCACGTGGCGGTGGCCCAGCCGGCGGCGAGGGGGGCGACGAGCAGCACCCAGCCCGGGGGGCGGCGGCGGGCCAGCACGGCGAGGGCGGGGACCGCCAGCAGGTAGCCCGGCATCCACGCCGCCAGCCCGAAGCCCCGGTCCAGCAGCAGGCCGGCGAGGCGCTGGGAGCGGCCGATGCGGTCGGGGTGGGTGCCCATGACCGTCAGCTCGCCGCCGGTGAAGTGGTCGCCCGCGGCGTACACGGTCCACCCGCCGTACAGCAGCCGGTGGGCGACGAGGTAGCCCACGCCCGTGACGGCGAGCCCGGCCACCAGGCCGAACGCGGCCCGCAGGCGTCGCTCCCGGGCCAGGACGGCCAGCGCCACCGCGGCCAGCACCGCCGCGACCGGGACATACTTCACCCCCAACCAGGGCAGGGCGGCCAGGGCGAGCCCGGCCGGCACCAGGTTGCGAGGGGCCCGGCGTCCGGTGAGCCCGGCGATGGCGATCGTGACCGCCAAGGCCGCCGGGAGCTCGGGATAGACCTGGGTCGCGTACGCGGTCAGCGGGGCGGTCAGTCCGAAGGCGAGGACCGTGAGCGCGGCGGCTCCCACCGGGACGGCGAAGCGGCGGTGCGCGGTCCACACCAGCAGGCCGGCCAGCCCCCCGGCCAGGACCGCCAGCGTCGCCTTGGCCGCGGCCCAGCCCCCCAGGCCCATGGGGACGGCCAGCACGACGGGCAACAGCGGGTCGTGGGGGCTGACCTCGTGGCCGTCGGCCCGCACCTGGGTCTGGACCGGCAGCGGGAGCTCGTGGAAGTCGCGGTAGCGCTCGGCGTCCAGCTCGTCGTCGATGGCCAGGTCGCGGTCCTCGGCCAGGCTGAGGGCGGACAGCAGGTACTGCGGCTCGTCGGCGGTGAGGCGAGCGCCCCGGGTGGCGCGGGCCGGCAGCGCGATCAGCGCCCAGGCCGCCACCACCAGGCCGACCACCACCGCCGCTCGCACGGGCCGGCTCACGCCTGGGTCCTCCGTGCGGGGCGCATGGCAGCGCAGACTAGCCAAGCCACCCTTCTAGCGTGAAGAATGCCTAACAATGTTTCTGGTCGCCGCCCAGCGGCTCCGTGTGCCTGCGCCGGTCGTCATGCTGCTCCCCGCCCACAACGAAGCGGCCACGGTGGCCGACGTCGTGCGGCGCGCGCCCGCCACCGTCGCCGGACATCCCGTGCGGGTGCTGGTCGTCGACGACGGATCGACCGACGCCACTGCGCCGGCGGCCGTCGCGGCCGGGGCCGTGGTGCACTCCCTCGGCGTGAACCGCGGGCTGGGGGCGGCGGTGCGCACCGGGTTGGGGTTGGCGGTGGACCAGGGGGCGGCGGCGGTGGCCTTCCTCGACGCCGACGGCGAGTACGCCCCCGAGGAGCTGGCCAGCCTGGTGCGCCCGATCCTCGCCGGCGAGGCCGACTACGTGGTCGGATCCCGGTTCGCCGGCTCGCCCCGCGCCATGCGCCCGCACCGCTGGCTGGGCAACCAGATCCTGACCGCCTGGGTGCGCCTGCTGGTGCGGCGCTGGGGCGTGCGCGGCGTGTCCGACGGCCAGTCGGGCTACCGGGCGCTGTCGCCCACCGCGGCCGCGTCGGCCGAGATCGTGCACGACTTCAACTATGCGCAGGTCCTGACCCTCGACCTGCTGGGCAAGGGCTTCCGCTACGCCGAGGTGCCCATCAGCTACCGCTTCCGGCGCCACGGCCGCTCCTTCGTCCGGCTGGTGCCGTACCTCCGCCAGGTGGTGCCCGCGGTGCGCATGGAGCTCGCCCGCTAGTCCTCGACCACGAACGAGCGGAAGCCGTCCCGGGCGGCCCGCCAGGCCGCGGTGTCGAAGCCGCCGTCGGGGCCCAGCGCCTCGGCTGCCGCCCAGCCCATGGCCAGCGCGTGGTGGGTGTTGTCCGGGGTGAACAGGCCCTGGCGGCCGAAGGTGATGAGCCCGCCGAGGCCCGCCGCCCACTGCTCCAGGGCGGCGAGCTCCGCCGCGAACCCGGGCCGGTAGACCGGATAGACCCGCGGCAGCCGCCGGCTCTCGACCGCCACCGGGGCCGGGTCGGGCAGTCCGGCCGCCGACAGCTCGGCGGCGAGGCGGGCGGCCAGGTCGCCGTCCGCGGCTTGCCACAGCTCGTCGCCCTCCCAGCAGGCGATCTCCGCGCACAGGACGGTGATGTCCCGGGTTTGGGTGGGGTCGTCACGGTAGTTGCGTGGCTCGGATACCCGGGCCGCCACCACCTCGGGACCCGGGAAGTAGTGGGCGTCGAACTCGGTCCAGCACGGCCGGTCCAGCACGAGGTAGAGCAGGATCATGGCCCGGTGGCGCAGCCGCCCGGCCGCGGCCAGGGCGTCGGGCGGCGGGGCGGGCGAGACCGTGCGGGCCAGGGCCGGCAGCGGGGCGGTGGACCACACCTGGGCCGCGTCGAGCGTGGCCCCGCCCGCCAGGCCGACCGTCCAGCCGTCTCCCCCGGACCGGCGCGCCAGCCTCTCGACGCCACACCCGAGGCGCACGTCGGCGCCGGCCTTGACCGCGGCCTCCGCCAGTGCCTCGGCGATGGCACCGAACCCGGTGCGGGGGTACAGGAACACCCGCCCCTCGGGCCGGGCGCCCCGGACCAGCCGGCGGGCGATGTCCCGCGGCGACGAGGCGCTCACCCGGCGACGGGCCAGCTCGCCGGCCAGGTCGCCAGGATCGGCGTCCCACAGCTTGCGGGCATAGGGGCCGTAGAAGTGGGCCAGCACGGCGGGGCCGAGCCCGGCCCGCACCACCTCGCCGAACGTGTCGGCCCGGGGCCGGCGCAGCGGCCCGGTGGCGGCATCGATCGCGGCGCGCGCCGCGAAGCGCGGCGGGGTGCGCCGCAGCAGGTCACCGGTCCGCAGCGGGAACGCCAGCCAGCGGTCCAGCAGGCGGATCCGCCCGTGGCGGGGCCGGGTCTGCAGCTCGTCGCCGAGCAGTCCCCGCACGGCGGCCAGGATCGGCGAGGGCGTGGCCGGGTGCAGCCGGTGGCTGCCGTGGTCGACCCGCAGGCCGGCCACCTCGAACGAGCCCGCCATGCCGCCCACCGCCGGAGCCCGCTCCAGCACGACCACGTCGCGGCCCGCCTCGGCCGCCCGCCACGCCGCCGCGAGGCCCGCGGGCCCCGCCCCCACGACGGCGATGGTCATCCGCGGGTCATTCAGCGCAGGGGGTCGGGCAGGTCCCGGGCGTGGACGATGGCCAGGCGCTTGGTGGCCCGGGTCAGCGCCACGTACAACGCCCGGAGGCCCTGGGCCTCCTCGTCCACGATGGCGGCCGGCTCGACCACCACCGCGGCGTCGAGCTCCAGGCCCTTGACCAGGCTCACCGGCACCAGCGTCACCCGCGACTCCAGGCCGTTGCGAGCCGCCCGGCCGAACTCGACGCCCGCCGCCTCCAGGGCGGCGGCCACGTCGTCCACCAGGGTGTCGGGGGCGATGACGGCCACGCTGCCAGGATCGACCGTGTCGCGCTCCTCGACCGCCACCGCCGCCACCTTGCCCGCCAGCTCGGCGTCGGGCACCCGGAGGAGGCGGGGCGGGTCGCCCGCCTGGCGGACCGAGCTCGGCGGCCGGAGGTTGGGCTCGGCCACCGCCAGCACCTTGGCCGCCAGGTCCATGGTGGGGCCAGGGATGCGGTAGCCGATCGACAGCTCGGCGCGCTCGGCCGGGCGCTTGTGGGGCAAGTGCTCCAGGATCTCGTCCCAGCCACTGTGCGCCCACACGCCCGTCGCCTGGGCGATGTCGCCCACCACCGTCATCGACCCGTTCAGCGAGCGCCGCTCCAGCATGCGGAGCTGCATGGGCGACAGGTCCTGGGCCTCGTCCACCACGATGTGCCCGTAGGTGCGGATCTCCTCGGGGTCGCTGCCGTTGAGGTGCCGCTTGCGGCCCTTGGGGCCGAGCAGCGCCCGGGCCTCGTCCAGCAGCGGAACGTCGTCGTGGGTCCACTCGATCGCTTCGACGTCGTCGGCCCGGGGCCGCAGCAGCGCGGCCCGCTCGTCGTCGGACAGGTGCTTCGCGGCGGCCAGGTCGATCAGGGCCCGGGAGCCGAACAGATCGTGGAGCAGCTCGGCGGGGGTCAGCACCGGCCACATGCGCTCCAGCGCCTCCCGCACCTCGCGCGTGAGCCGGGCCCGCTCCCGCACCTCCTCGGCGGTGGTGGGCACCCGGCTGACCTCGGCGAGCGCCGCGAACAGCTGGCTCTCGACGAAGCGCCGGCCCGCGTTGTGCAGCCGGAAGCGGCGCCGGGCGTCGGCCACGATCTCGGCGGTGCGCGCGGCCGGCACGACCAGCGTCTGTACGCCGTAGGGGACCCGCAGCGCCTGGCGCAGCGGGCGCTCGCGGTCGCGCACGGCCTTGGCCAGAACTTTCGCCATGCGGGCGTCGCCCTTGATCCGGGCGGTGGCCGGGCGGTCGCGGCCGCTGATGATCACGTGCTCGACCAGGTCGGCCAGGACCGCCAGCTCGACGCCCGCCTCACCCAGGCTGGGAAGCACCCGCTCGATGTAGCCGAGGAACAGCCGGTTGGGCCCCACCACCAGCACCCCCTGGCCCTCCAGCGGGAAGCGGTAGGTGTAGAGCAGGTAGGCGGCCCGGTGCAGGGCCACGACGGTCTTGCCGGTGCCCGGACCACCCTGGACCACCAGCACGCCGGGCAGCGGCGAGCGGATGACCTCGTCCTGCTCGCCCTGGATGGTGGCGACGATGTCGCTCAGGCGGCCGGTGCGGGCCTCCTCCAGGGCGGCGATCAGGGAGGACTGGCCGCGGACCTCGGTGCCTTCGTCCACGATCGCGAGGTCGCCGCCCAGCAGGTCGGCCCCCTCGCCGAACAGCTCGTCCTCGATGCCGAGCAGCTTGCGGGCCCGGGTGGCGAAGTGGCGCCGCCGCACCAGGCCCATGGGGGCCCGGCCGGTGGCCCGGTAGAACGGCTCGGCCACCGGGGCCCGCCAGTCGACCACCAGGGGCTCCTGGGTCTCGTCGGCCACCGCGATGCGCCCGATGTAGTAGCTGTCGCCGCCCTCGGCCCGCGCCTGGTCGATGCGGCCGAACACGAGGCTCGCGTCACCGAGGTTGAGGTAGTCGAGGCGGGCGGCGATGTTCTCCTCGATCATCTCCCGTTCCCACCGGGCCTGCTCGGTGCCACCCCGGCCCACCTCGACCATCGACCGCAGCCGCGTCGCCGACTGTCGTGCGCGCTCCAGGGAGTCGTACGCCCGGTCGATGTACGCCTGTTCGGCGGCCAAGTCGGGGTGAGTGGCCAAACGCTCCTCCGGTGGTCGAGGAACGGACCATGCTACCCGGTGATGAGGCTGTCATCCGCCTCACCACCCTGACCCGCGCGGGTCAGGCGTCGCCGACGTCGTGGTGGTGATGACCCCCGGCGACCCCGAAGTCGAACACCGAGGTGGCCTCGTGGAGGTCGGCCTGGTCGACCACGCCGTCGCCGGTGAGGTCGAGATCCTCGTCGGAGGCGAGGTCGACCGGATCGGCGTCGAAGGGTGATGCGGCCGCCGCCAGCGCCTCGTCGTCGCCATCGCCGTCCTCGCCGAACAGGGCGTCGCCGATCTCGTCGAGCAGGTGGCCGACGCTCTCGAAGGGAGAGTTCTCGTGGCCCACCAGCTCCAGCTCGGGGAGCTGGTCGTCGGTGTCCAGCACCGTCCCGTCGTCACTGCCGGTCTCGTCGGCGCCGACGTCCACGCTGCTGTCGGGCTCGCCCGAGCCGTCCCCGAAGGTGTCGCCGTCCCCGTAGGTGTCCTCGCGGTAGGTGTCGTCGATGTCGAGGTCGTCGTCGAACTCGTCGTCGAAGTCGTCGTCGGACAGCTCGTCACCGAACGGATCGGTGCTGGAGGAGACCTCGCCCACGCCATCGGCCAGCGAGTCGCTGTCTCCCCGGTCAGGGGTGTCCTCATCCGTGGGCCGCATGGCGCCCATCCTGAGGCCCGGAGCCGCCCTTGTCGACGGGGGTGTTCCCCCTCCTGGGCTCGGGGGCATGGGGGTCCCGGCAGTAGCGTGGCCGCCGATGGCCCCGCCCGCCGACGCGCCCTTCCTGCTGGCCTGCCACAACCGGCCGGCGGCGCGGGTGCCGGTGTGGTTCATGCGCCAGGCCGGGCGCTCCCTGCCCGAGTACCGCCGGATCCGGGGCGTCGGCAGCATCCTCGACGCGGTGCGGGACCCGGACCTCGCCACCGAGATCACCCTCCAGCCCGTCCGGCGCTACGGGGTCGACGCCGCCATCCTCTACAGCGACATCGTGGTCCCGGTGGACGCCATCGGCTTCGGGGTGGTGATCGAGCCCGGCGTCGGCCCGGTCGTCGAGCGGCCGTTCGAGGACGAGTCCGACCTGGAGCGGCTGCGGCCGCTGGACCCCGAGGCCGACTGCCCCTACGTGGCCCAGGCCGTCCGCAGCCTGGTGGGCGAGCTGGGGGACGTGCCCCTGATCGGCTTCGCGGGGGCGCCGTTCACCGTGGCCAGCTACCTGGTCGAGGGCGGGCCGTCGCGCACGCTGGGGCGGACCAAGGCCCTGATGCTCGGCCGTCCCGACCTGTGGGCGGCGCTGATGGACCGGCTGGCCGACATCGCCATCGCCTCGCTGCGCGCCCAGGTGGAGGCGGGCGCGTCGGCCGTGCAGCTGTTCGACAGCTGGGCCGGGACCCTGGCTCCGGGGCTGTACGAGCGGCACGTGCTGCCGGCCAGCGCGAAGGTGTTCGCCGGCGTGGCCGACCTGGGCGTGCCCGGCATCCATTTCGGCGTGACCACCGGCGAGCTGCTCGGGCTGCTGGCCAAGGCGGGCGCGTCGGTGGTGGGGGTCGACTGGCGGGTGCCGCTCGACGAAGCCCGCCAGCGGCTGGGGCCCGACGTGGCGGTGCAGGGCAACCTCGACCCTGCGGTGTGCCTGGCCCCGTGGCCGGCGGTGGCCGAGGCAGCCACCGACGTGCTGACCCGCAACGGCGGGCGGCCCGGGCACATCTTCAACCTCGGCCACGGCGTGCTGCCCGAGACCGACCCCGACACGCTGGCCCGGCTGGTGGAGCTGGTCCACGCCTGGGAGGCGCCGGCATGAGCTCGGGCCTGGTGGTCATGGCCTACGGCACCCCGGCGTCGCCCGACGACATCGAGCCCTACTACACCCACATCCGCCGCGGTCGCCCGCCGTCGCCCGCCGCGTTGGCCGAGCTGACCGGCCGCTACCAGGCCATCGGGGGGACGTCCCCGCTGGCCGAGCGCACCCGGGCCCAGGTCGACGGGGTGGCTGCCGCGCTGGAGGAGGCCGAGCCGGGCGCCTGGCGGGTCGCGCTCGGCCACAAGCACGCCGCCCCGTTCGTGGAGGACGCGGTGGCCGGCCTCGCCGATGCCGGGGTCGAGCGCATCGTGGGGCTGGTGCTGGCGCCGCACTACTCGCGGGGGTCGGTGGCCGAGTACCACTCGCGGGCGGCGACCGCGGCCGAGGCGCAGGGGATCGGCTACCGCGGCATCGATCGCTGGCACGACGAGCCGGCCTGGCTCGACGCCCAGGCCGAGCGGGTGCGGGCCGCGCGGGCCACGCTCCCCGAGCCGACCATGGTCCTGTTCACCGCCCACTCGCTGCCCGAGCGGGTGCTGGAGGGCGATCCCTACGCCGACGAGCTCCAGGCGTCGGCGGCGGCGATCGCCAAGCGGGCGGACCTGGGCGACGAGTGGGACCTGGCCTGGCAGTCGGCGGGCCGCACGCCCGAGCCGTGGCGGGGCCCCGACATCCTCGACGTCATCCGCGACCTGGGGGCCGGGGGCGAGGTGGCCGGGGTGCTCGTGTGCCCCCAGGGCTTCGTGTCCGATCACTTGGAGGTGCTGTACGACCTCGACGTCGACGCCGATCGGGTCGCGGGCGAGGCCGGCCTGGCCTTCGCCCGCACCGCGTCGATCAACGACGAGCCCGCGGTGATGCGCGCCCTGGCGGCCCGAGTGCGGCAGGGCTCGTGAGCGAGCACGTCGACCTGGCGGTGGTGGGCGCCGGGATCAGCGGGCTGGCCGCGGCGTGGGAGGGGCTCCGGCGAGGCGCTCGGGTGGTGGTCCTCGATGCCGGCGACCGGCCCGGCGGCAAGGTGCGGACCTCCCCGCTGGCGGGTGTCGACCTCGACGAGGCGGCCGACGCCTTCCTGGCCCGGGTGCCCGACGCGGTGGACCTGTGCGCGGAGCTGGGCCTGGACACCGAGCTGGTCTCCCCGGCCAGTGGCACCGCCTACGTCTGGTGGGACGGCGCGCTGCGCCGCCTGCCCGCCGAGCAGCTGCTGGGCGTCCCGGTCGACCTGGACGCGGTGGCGGAGTCGGGCCTGCTGTCGCCGGCCGGGGTCGAGCGGGCGCGCCAGGACCTGACCCTGGGTGACGATCGGCCCGGCGGCGACGAGAGCGTGGGGGCCCTGATACGGCGGCGGCTCGGCGACGAGGTGCACGAGCGCCTGGTGGCCCCGCTGGTCGGCAGCATCTACGCGGGCGACTGCGACCGGCTGTCGCTGGAGGTGAGCGCGGCCCAGCTGGCCGCGGCCCGGGACCGCGATCCGGACGACCCCAGCCTGGTGCGGGCGGCGGCGGCCCTGCGGGCGGCCGCGGTGGACACCGGCCGGCCGGTGTTCCTGGCTCCGAGGGGCGGGGTGGGGCGGGTGATCGCCGCGCTGGCCGACGCGCTGGGCGACGACCTGCGCACCGGCTGCGAGGTCACCGCGGTCACGCCCTCGGGCGCGGGGTTCGCGATCGAGCCGGCCGGCGTGGTGGCCGATGCCGTGGTGCTGGCGGCCCCGGCCTTCGCCACCGGGCCGATCCTGTCCCCGCTGGCCCCGGAGGCGGGCACGTTCCTCGCCGGGATCGACACGGCGTCGGTGGCGCTGGTCGCCCTGGCCGTGCCCCGCGACGGGATCGACTGCGACATGGACGGGTCCGGGTTCCTGGTGCCCGACGGCGCGGGCCTGACCATCACCGCGTGCTCGTGGGTGACCAGCAAGTGGGCGCATCTGGGCGTGGACCCCTCCCTGGCCCTGCTGCGAGCGTCCGTCGGCCGCGACGGTGACGACCGCGCGGTCACCCTGCCGGACGACGCGCTGGTGACGGCGGTGCTCGACGACCTGGCCACCACGATGGGCGTGAAGGCCCCGCCCGCGGAGGTGCGCCTCACCCGCTGGCCTCGCTCGTTCCCGCAGCCCCGCCCCGGCCACCTGGCCGCGGTGGCGAGCGCCGAGGCGGCCGTGGCCCGAGTCTCGCCCCGTCTCGCCGTGACCGGGGCGTGGGCGCGAGGCGTCGGCATCCCCGCCTGCATCCGCGGCGCCCGCGCCGCGGCCGCTCAGGTCCTCGGCCCATGACCTCCCCGGCGCGCCACCGCGCCCCGCTGATCGGAGCGGTCGGGGCCCTGCTGGTGGCGGCGCTGGGGATCACGGGCTGGGCGGTGCGCGCCGACGACGACGGCGGCGGCGGCGATGGCGCCACCCGGTTCGTGGAGCAGCCGGTGCCGGTCTCGACCGCGGCTCCCGCTCCCGTGCCCTCGCCCTCGACCACCCTGGCCGCCGGCCCCGCGCTCCCCCAGCCCGAGGACGCTCCGGCCGACGCTTACGCCAACACCCCCGACGTGGTGCACGGCACCCTCGCGCTGCCCACCATCGGGGTGTCCGAGCAGCTGCACGAGGGCGTCACCCTCACCGCCATCGATCGCGGCCCGAGCCACTGGCCGGGCACCGCCATGCCGGGGCAACTCGGCAACGTGGTGGTGGCGGGCCACCGCGTGACGCACACCAAGCCGTTCCACAACCTCGACCTGCTGGCCCCGGGCGACCCGCTCGTCTTCGCCATGACCGACGGCACCACCTGGACCTACGAGCTCACGAGCACCGAGATCGTCACCCCCGACGCCATGCGGATCGTCGACCAGCACCCGGACTACACCGCCACCCTGTTCGCCTGCCACCCCAAGGGCTCGGCCGCCCAACGCATCGTCGCCCACTTCCGCCTGGTGGGCACTTAGAGGCCGAGCGATGGGGCGTGAGCCGCAGCCCAAGAGTCCGCGATTTGGCGGTTGGGCCGCGGCTCACCAGCGAGGACTCCCGGCAACACAGCATCGCAACACGCGCCGACCTGAACTATCCGCGCACGCTCTTAGGCCGCGGCGGCGTGCGCGTGCGATCATCGGCGCCGACATGCAGAGGTTCCTGACCGCCCTCGCGTGCCTGGGCACGGGGTTGCTGATGGCCGCCGCGCTACCGCCTTGGGGGTGGTGGCCGCTGGCGTTCGTGGGCGTAGCGCTGCTCGACCGGCTCATCGCCGACCGCTCCCGGGGGACGCGGTTCCGGCGCGGGACGCTGGTGGGCATCGGGCTGTACGTCCCCTCGCTGGCGTGGATGGTCGAGCTGACCGCGCCGGGGTATGTGATCGCCACCGTGGCCTACGCCGCACTGCTGGGCGCGGCGCTGGTGATCGTGCCCGCCGCCGCGCCCGGGCGGTGGCTCGCGCTGCCGGGGGCCATCGCGCTGGCCGAGCTGTTGCGGTGGACGTGGCCGTTCGGCGGGGTGCCGCTGTCGAGCTTCGCGGTCGGGCAGGTGGCCGGGCCGCTGGCGCCCGCGCTGCGGCTGGGCGGCGCCCTCCTGCTGGTCGAGCTGACCGTGATCGGGGGCATCGCCCTGGCCGCCCTGGTGAGCCGGCGCTGGTTGGCCGCCGGGGTCGCCGCGGGGGTCGTGGCGCTGGTCGTGGTCGGCGGGGCGGTCGGGCCCCGGGCCGAGCAGGTCGGGACTCTGCGAGTGGCGCTGGTGCAGGGCGGCGGCCTCCAGGGCACCCGGGCCCTGGACACCGACGAGCGCAAGGTGTTCGAGCGCCACCTCGAGGCGAGCCAGAAGGTCGAGCCGCCGGTCGACCTCGTGGTGTGGCCCGAGGACGTGGTCGACGTCGACTCGCTGGCCGACGACCGCGAGGGCGACGAACTGGCGGCCGAGGCCCGCCGGCTGGGCGCCACGCTCGTCGCCGGGGTGGTCGAGGACGCCGGGCCCCACCACTTCCTCAACGCCTCGGTCGCGTTCGGGCCCGACGGGAAGGTCGTCGACCGCTACGACAAGGTCCACCGCGTGCCCTTCGGCGAGTACGTGCCGCTGCGCAGCCTGGTCGAGCCGTTCGGCGGCCGCTACCTCCCCGCCCGCGACGCCGTCATCGGCGACCATCCGGCGGTGCTCGACACGCCGGCCGGGAAGCTGAGTGTGGCCATCTCGTGGGAGGTGTTCTTCGGGGACCGGGTGCGGGAGGGGGTCGAGTCGGGGGCCGAAGTCGTCCTCAACCCCACCAACGGGTCGTCGTTCACCGGCACGTTGCTGCAGACCCAGCAGGTGGCCTCGTCCCGCATGCGGGCGATCGAGAGCGACCGCTGGCTCCTCCAGGTGGCGCCCACCGGGTTCAGCGCGGTGATCGGACCCGACGGGACGGTGCACCAGCGCAGCTCGGTGTCCGAGCAGATCGTGCTGCACGACACCGTCGGCCGTCGCCAGGGCACCACCCTCTACACCCGCTACGGCCTGGCGCCCGCGTTGGTGGTCGCGCTGGCGGGTCTGGCATCGGGCTGGCTCGTGGATCGACGCCGCCGCCCGCCGGCTGCCGAGCCGGGTGAGGACTCGCGCGAAGGGGACTCGGCCACTCTCCCGGTCTGACACTCACTGTGAGCGCGTGCGCGCGCAGTGCGGGAGAGGCAACAGAACTCCCCAGATTGGCGTAGTTTCTCGTGGAGATCGCGTCTGGGGTGTGTCGCCGCGATGCACCGCTTGTTACGTTTCAATGTCGAGGCGCGAGCTGGGGTGGTGGGAGACAACATGAGCTACAGCCTGGGGGTGGACCTCGGCGCGACGACGTGTTCCGTGGCGGTTCGCCGCGGGCCGGACATCGAGCCGTGCGCCATCGGCGAGACCGAGACCACGATGCCCGCGGTCGCACTCCCCCGAGCGGACGGTTCGATGCTGGTGGGCGAGGCCGCCGACCAGCGCAGCCGCTACGAGCCCACGCTGGCGGCCCGCGAGGTGTCGGCTCGGCTGGAAGAGCCCGGTCCCATCGTGCTCGACAGCCAGACCGCGGACCCCCTCGCCCTCACCGAGGCACTGATCGGCACGGTGATCTCGCGGGCGTCGGCCCCGGGCGAGTGGCCCGGTCATCTGGTGCTCACCCACCCGCTCCGGCTCGGCACCCAGGTCGAGGAGCTGCTCGAGCAGGCCGCGAGCCGGGTCACCACCAGCGAGGTCATGCTCGTCCCCGAGCCCATCGCGGCCATGGCCAAGCTCGCCCACGACATGGAGCTGGCGCTCGGCACCACTGCGGTGGTCATCGACTTCGGCGGGTCCAGCTTCGACGTGACCCTGGTGCGGCGCACGGAGACGGGCTTCGACCTCATCGGCGAGCCCTCCAGCCTCCCCGAGTTCGGTGGCTTCGACGTGGACAACGCGGTGCTGGCCCACGTCGAGGACACGCTCGGCATCGACCTGACCACCCGGGTCGAGATCGCCGACCACGAGGGGATGTTCGCCCTGCGCCGCCTGCGCTCCGCCTGCCGGAGGGCCAAGGAGGAGCTGTCGTCCGTCCACGAGACGACCATCGACGTCGACCTCCCCGACATCCAGACCCAGGTGGCGATCGCCCGCGACGACCTCGAGCGTGGCATCGGCAGTGCGCTGGCCGAGGCGGTCGACCTGGTCCCCGCGGTGGTGGACGACGCCGGCCTCGCGCTCGACGACGTGCACGTGGCCCTGGTGGTCGGCGGCTCGTCCCGCATCCCGCTGCTGTCGCACCTCATCACCGAGCGCACCGGCCTGCCGATCGTCGCCGATCCCCTGCCCGAGCTGACGGTCAGCCTCGGCGCCGCCCTGTTCGCGGACGAGGACCCGCCCGAGGCCGGCCCGGCCGTGCCGGTGCCCCTGGCGCCGCCGATCCCCGAGCCGGATGCGGTGCCGCCCGCGCCCATCCTCGAGCCCCAGCCCGACCCCGGGTTCTGGGGCCCGGAGGCGCCCCAGCCCACCGGAGTCTCCTCCGACCAACCTTGGGCCGACGCCCGCACCTCCGTGTTCGACGACGTCCAGCAGGGTGCCGGCGCGGGCGCCGGGGCCGCTCTGGAGGGCCTGCCCCTCGGGTACATGCCCCCGGTCGAAGACGGCCCGGGCGACCCATTTGTCGAGCACGGCGTCGGGCACCAGCCGGATGGCGCCGACGAAGTGTTCCGCCAGCTCACCACCAGCGACACCGACCCGTTCGGCGCCCGCTCGGGGTCGGGGTCCCTCAGCGGCATGGCCGGCCGCCGCGGCGAGGCCCACCCCGACGACGACTACGACGAGCTGCTCGACGAGCCCCTGGAGAAGGAGAAGCGCCGCTTCGGCGACTCCACCGATCCGCGCATCATCGTGGGCGCCATCGGCGCGGGCCTGGCCATCGTGCTGCTCGGCGGCTTCGCCCTGGCCGCGGGCACCGGTGGGGGCGGCAACGAAGACCCGGCCATCGCCATCAACGACCCGCTGTCCACGGTGGCCACCACGACCACGCTGTCCACGACGGCGAGCACCGAAGCCCCCACGTCGGAGACGCCGTCCACCAGCCAGTCCCGCGCCACCACCACCGCCCGGCCTCGCACGACGACCACCCGGCCGCGGCCCACCACCACGCCGTCGACCGCACCGCCGACGACCGAGCCGCCGCCGACGACCCAGCCGCCGACTACCACCACCCTGCCGACGACGACGACCACAGAGTGCCCGCCCCCACCGCCCCCACCGTCCACGACGACAACTACTCCGCTCTGCCCGTGAGGATCGGGACGGTTGCGGGCGCATGGCGCTTCCCGGTGAAGTCCCTGCAGGGCGAGGCCGTCGACGCGCTCGTCTTCGACGCGACCGGCGCGGTGGACGACCGCACGTGGGGCATCGTGGACCAGGCGACGGGCAAGCTGCTCACAGCGAAGCGCTGGGGCGTGCTGCTGGAAGCCTCCGCCCGGCTGGAGGCCGGCGGCGACGTCGTGGTGACGCTGCCCGACGGCCGCGAGCACGTCGCCGGCGACCCCGGCACCGATGAGGCGCTGTCGGCGTGGCTGGGCCGTGACGTACGGCTGAGCCGCCCGCCCGAAGGCGGGTTGCCCTACGAGCTGACCATGGACCCGACCGACGACGAGTCGGAGGTGTGGGACTTCGCCACGCCGCCGGCCAGCTTCGTAGACCTGGCAGCCGCCCACCTGCTCACCGACGCCAGCCTGAAAGCCGCCCGCCGGACCTACCCGGCCGGGGACTGGGACGTCCGCCGCTTCCGTCCGTCGCTGCTGATCGCCGCCGCCGGCGCCGCCTCCGGGTATCTGGAGGACTCCTGGATCGGCCAGAAGGTCGCGTGCGGCGAGGCCGTGTTCGAGCCGTTCATGCCCACGCCCCGCTGCGCGATGCCCACCCGAGCGCAGTCGGGGCTGGCGCGCGACACGGCCGTGAGCCGCACGCTTACCGACGATCATGCCAACAATCTCGGGATCTACGCGCAGGTGGTCCGGGGTGGGAGCGTTCGGATTGGCGACGAGGTGGCGCTAGCCTGAGCCGCCAATCGCGGCGCACCCCGGCTACCACGGCATCGGCGGGCAGCGGCGGCGCACGACCGACGGGACTTGACCCCGCGGTCAGTCGAACGGAAAGGTTGCGGGAATGC
>Ga0209382_10001453_pt1 | contig 37190 bp, 34 predicted proteins | sample SoiMetdeltSBSDD5_FD_187599 | JGI IMG/M metagenome (GOLD analysis project Ga0209382, IMG submission 187599) | Bulk soil microbial communities from a Populus tree surrounding site in Tennessee, USA - Soil MetaG P. deltoides SBSDD5 (SPAdes) (version 2) | ecosystem: Environmental > Terrestrial >... | reverse complement strand
GGGTCAGGCATCAGCGGGCACGGAGGCCGGCGGCTTGCCCGCGAGCGGCAGCGTGAACAGGAACGCCACGCCGCCCTCCGGCAGATTCTGCGCCCAGATGTGCCCGCCGTGAGCCTTGACGATGCCCTGCGAGATCGCGAGACCGAGCCCTGCGCCGCGGCCGCCCGGCGTGCCGCGATAGAACTTTTCGAAGACCTTGTCTTCGTCGCCGCGCCGTAGGCCGGGACCATGGTCGGCGACCTCGACCGTGACCGCCGCGTCGGTCGACGTGGCCAGGATTCGGATCGAACTGGAGCTCGGCGTGTACTTGATCGCGTTGTCCAGGAGGTTGACCAGCACCTGCTCGATCAGCACGTCGTCGATCGGCACCAGCGGCAGATCTTTTGGAACCTGCGTGTCCACGCGCCGATCGGCGAGCTCCTTGCCGAGACGGCTCAGCGCCGCGCCGACGACCTCCTCGAGCGGATGCCATTCCTTGCGCAGCTGCAAGGCGCCGGACTCGAGGCGCGTCATCTCCAGAAGGTTCTGGACCAGACGGTTGAGCCGGTCGGCCTCTTCGCGCACCGATTCCAGTAGCCCCTGGCGTGTCGGCGCGTCGAGCTTCGCGCCGTTGTCGAGCATGGTGGTGGCGGCGCCCTTGATCGTCGCCAGCGGCGTTCTCAGGTCATGCGAGACCGAGCTGAGCAGCGAGTTGCGCAGCCGCTCGGTCTCCATGCGCACCTGGGCCTGTTGCGCCTCGTCGGCCAGATGCGCCCGCTCGATGGCCAGCGCGGTCTGGTTCGCGAACGTCTCCAGCTGATGAAGCTGATCCGGCGAGTCGAGCGCGTGCCGGTCGGAGGGCCGGATCCCGAGGACGCCCACGGGGCCGCGCGGCGCCTGCAGCGGCAGATAGAGCGCGGCGGCGCCGGGCAGGGTGGAAGTGCCGAGGCCCGCGGGCTGATGGTGCTCGTGGACCCACTTGGCGACGCCGAGCTCGTTCGAGTCGAGCTTGAACTGGCCACCGCTCTGGGGCTCCAGGCTCTCGCCGCCGCTGCCGGGCAAGAGCACCACGATCTGGCTCCGGAACACCTCGCTGACGTGTCGGGTCGAGATCGCCAGGAGGTGGTCGAGGCCGCGCGTGCTCGCGAGCTCTCGGCTCATCGCGTAGAGCGCCGCCGTCCGCTGCTCGCGCTGGCGTGCGGCGTCGGCCTGCATCCGGATCCGCGCCGCGAGGCTGCTCGTCACGAGGCCGACCACCAGCATCACGAAGAACATGAACAGGTACCGGAAGTCGGTGACCGCGAACGTGAACGCGGGCGGGACGAAGAAGAAGTCCAGCGCGGCGACGCTCAGGATCGAGGCCATCAGCGACGGGCCGCGGCCGTAGCGGGTGGCGACCACGACGATCCCGAGCAGATAGACCATGACCAGATTCGCGAGCTCGAAGAACGGTAAGGTCAGCCAGGCGGCGCCGGTCGCCAGTGCGACGACCGCCGTGGCCCAGCCGTAGGGCGCCCAGTCCGACGGGATCGCCCGGCGGACCACCGGCCCCGGCGGTACCGCCTGGTGCTCGCGCTCGGCGCTGATCACGTAGATGTCGATGTCGCCGCTGCCCAGCACGAGCGCGTCGACGATCGAGCCGATCAAAATGCGCGTCCAGAGCCGGCGCCGGGGCTTGCCGACCACGATCTTCGTCACGTTGCGGTCGTGAGCGAAGTCCAGGATCGCTTCGCTCATCTTTTCCCCCGGCAAGCGCACGGTCTCGGCGCCGAGCTGCTCGGCCAGGCGCAAGGTCTGCGTGACCCGATCGCGCACCTCGGCCGGCAGCCTGAGCTGCGCGGGCGTCTCGACGTAGGCGGCGACCCACGGCGCGCCGAGGCGATCGGCCATTCGCTTGCCGGCGCGCACGAGCCGCGCCGATTCCGGTCCCGGACTGATGCAGACGAGGAGCCGCTCGGCCGTCGGCCACGCCTTGCCGATCGCGTGCTCGTGCATGTAGACGCGCATCTGCGCGTCGACGCGCTCGGCGGTGCGCCGCAGCGCCAGCTCGCGCAGCGCGATCAGGTTGCCCTTGCGGAAGAAGTTCTTGACCGCTTCTTCCGCCTGCTCCGGCATGTAGACCTTGCCGTCCTTGAACCGCTCGAGCAGCTCGCCGGGCGGAAGGTCGACCAGCTCGACCTCGTCGGCCTGCTCGAACACCGAATCGGGCACGGTCTCGCGCACGACGACGCCGGTGATCTTCGCCACCACGTCATTGAGCGTCTCGAGATGCTGCACGTTCATCGTGGTGTAGACGTTGATGCCCGCGTCGAGCAGCTCGATCGCGTCCTGCCAACGCTTGGCGTGTCGGGAGCCCGGGGCGTTCGTGTGAGCGAGCTCGTCGACCAGGATCAGCGCGGGGCGGCGCGCGAGGGCGGCGTCGAGATCGAACTCACGCAGCGCGGTGCCGCGGTAGTCGACCGTCTTGGGCGGGAGGATCTCGAGTCCGGTGAGCAGCGCGTCGGTTTCGGCCCGGCCGTGCGTCTCGACGTATCCGACGATCGCGTCGACGCCGTCGAGCTTCTGCTCGCGGACGGCTTCGAGCATCGCGTAGGTTTTGCCCACCCCGGCGGCCGCGCCGAGGAACACTTTCAGCTTTCCGCGGCGCTGGCGCGCTTCCTCTGCCTTGACTCGGGCCAGGAGCTCTTCGGGGTCTGGCCGGTCGGTGCCCACGACCCTAGTGTAGCGCCCAGGGCCTGCGCGCACTCTAAACGCTGTAGAAGCCGGCGCTCTCGAGGATCGTTCGCAGGAGTCCCGACACAAGAGCGATCTCGATCAGGCCGATCAACAGCACGAGGAGCAATCCGATTGCGTACAGCTGCCACCACGCGGGCGGGAGTTAAAGCGCCGTCAACATTGAACGGCCGGCTCCGGCCGAGGGGTGGCGTCGTCTTGACGGATCCTTTACGCCGGGGCACGGGATCTTGACGGTTTCTTGAGACGGAGAGCCTCTATTGTTCGTGATTGGAGGATCAGCATGGACTGGGCGGACGGGCTCTACATCGGACTGAGCGTGCTCTTCTTCGGCCTCACCTGGGCGTTCGTCAAGCTCTGTGAGCGTGTGTAGGAGGTCGCGATGCCACTGCTCTATATCGTCGGTGGGATCGTTTCGCTGGGGCTGTTGATCTACCTCGTGCTGGCGCTGCTGAAGCCGGAGATGTTCGCATGACTGCCAACGGGATCCTTCAGCTCGGGTTTTACCTGATCGTGCTCCTCCTCCTGGCCAAGCCGCTGGGCGCGTACATGGCGCGGGTGTACGAGGGGCGGCCGATCGTGCTTGGTCGGGCGCTCGGATGGCTCGAGCGGCTCATCTACAAGATCTCGGGCATCGCACCCGAGCTCGAGATGGGCTGGAAGACCTACGCGGTGACGATGCTGCTCTTCAATGTCGCCGGGCTCCTGGCGGTCTATGCGCTCCAGCGTCTGCAGGGCGTATTGCCGCTCAATCCGGCGGGCCTGAGCGCAGTGTCGCCGGATTCCTCGTTCAACACCGCCGTGAGCTTTGCGACGAATACCAACTGGCAGGGGTACGGCGGCGAGACGACGATGAGCTATCTCACGCAGATGCTCGCGCTGACCGTGCAGAACTTCGTGTCCGCGGCGACGGGCATGGCCGTGGCGGTGGCGTTGATCCGAGGGTTCGCGCGCCGCTCCGTCGAGACGATCGGAAACTTCTGGGTCGATCTCACGCGGAGCACGCTCTACGTCCTGTTGCCGCTGTCGTTCGTGCTGGCGCTGGCGCTCGTCTCGCAGGGCGTGGTGCAGACGTTCGGTCCCTACGCGAAGGTTGCGGTGGTGCAGCCGACCCAATACGACGAGCCGGTGACCGACAAGGACGGCAAGCCGGTCATGGACGAGAAGAACCAGCCGAAGACGAAGCAGTCGACCTTGACCGAGCAGGTCATCGCCCTCGGGCCGGCCGCCTCGCAGATCGCGATCAAGCAGCTCGGGACGAACGGCGGTGGCTTCTTCAACGTCAACTCGGCGCACCCGCTCGAGAACCCGACGCCGCTCTCGAACTTCCTCGAGGTGCTCTCGATCCTGCTCATCCCGGCCGCGCTCTGCCACACGTTCGGCGTGATGGTCCGCGATACGCGGCAGGGATGGGCCGTGCTGGCGGCCATGACCATCATCTTCGTCGCGCTGCTGGCCGTGTGCGTGGTGGCCGAGCAGAACGGTCACGTGTTCGCGAACCAGGGCGTCGACCACACGGTGAGCGCCCTGCAATCCGGCGGCAACATGGAAGGCAAAGAGGTGCGGTTCGGCATCGCGAACTCGGCCCTGTGGGCCACGGCGACAACCGCGGCCTCGAACGGGTCGGTGAACGCGATGCACGACTCGTTCACGCCGATCGGCGGACTCGTCCCGATGTGGCTCATTCAGCTCGGCGAGGTCATCTACGGCGGCGTGGGCTCCGGGCTCTACGGCATGCTCATGTTCGCCATCATCGCGGTCTTCGTGGCCGGGTTGATGGTCGGGCGCACGCCGGAGTATCTCGGCAAGAAAATCGAATCGTACGAGATGAAGATGTCCTCGCTGGTCATCTTGATCACGCCCGCCCTCGTGCTGATTGGGACCTCGATCGGCGTCGTCACGGCGGCCGGGAAGGCCGGGATCGCGAATCCGGGGATCCACGGCTTCAGCGAGATCCTCTACGCGTTTTCCTCGGCGTCCAACAACAACGGCAGCGCGTTCGCGGGCCTCTCCGCGAACACGCCGTTCTACAACACGGCGCTCGGGCTCTGCATGCTCTTCGGCCGCTACTGGCTGGCGGTGCCGGTACTGGCGATCGCCGGCGCGCTCGCCCGCAAGAAGATCGTGCCGGTCGGCGCCGGCACCCTGCCGACGCACACGCCGCTCTTCGTGGGGCTGCTGGTCGGCGTGGTGCTGCTGGTCGGCGCGCTGACGTTCGTGCCCGCGCTGGCACTCGGGCCCATCGTCGAGCATCTGACCTTGATCGCGGCGAAGTGAGGTGACGAAGCCATGGCTGGCACGGTAAGGGCGCGTTCACTGTTCGATGCGACGATCGTGAGGCAGGCGATCGTCGACTCCTTCCGCAAGCTGACGCCGCGGCGCCAGGTGCGGAACCCCGTGATGTTCGTCGTGTACGTGGGCTCCATCCTGACCACGCTCTTGTGGGGGCAGGCGATGGTCGGTCAGGGTGAGGCGCCGGCGTGGTTCATCTTCTGGGTCTCCGTGTGGCTCTGGTTCACCGTGCTGTTCGCAAACTTCGCCGAGGCGATGGCCGAAGGGCGCGGCAAGGCGCAGGCGGCGTCGCTGCGCAAGGCGCGACGCGATCTGCAGGCCAGGCGGCTGGCGAAGGCCGAGCGAGGCGCTCGATTCGAGTTCGTCTCGGCGTCGAGCCTGCGCAAGGGGGAGTACGTGCTGGTCGAGGCCGGTGAGTTCATCCCCGCCGACGGCACCGTGGTCGAGGGCGTCGCGTCGGTGAACGAATCCGCGATCACCGGCGAGAGCGCCCCGGTGATCCGCGAGAGCGGCGGCGACCGCAGCTCGGTCACCGGCGGCACGCAGGTGCTGTCGGACTGGCTCATCGTCGAGGTCACCGCGGATCCGGGTGAGGCGTTCCTCGATCGCATGATCTCGCTGGTGGAGGGCGCCAAGCGGCAGAAGACGCCGAACGAGATCGCGCTCGACATCCTGCTGGCGGCGATGACGATCATCTTCTTGCTGGCCACGGCGACGTTGCTTCCGTTTTCGCTCTACAGCGTCGGCGCCGCGGGCCAGGGAAGCCCGGTCACCGTGACCGTGCTGGTCGCGCTGCTGGTGTGCCTGATCCCGACGACGATCGGCGCGCTTCTCTCCGCGATCGGCATCGCCGGCATGGATCGCATGATCCAGAAGAACGTGATCGCCATGTCCGGGCGGGCCGTCGAGGCGGCCGGCGACGTCGACGTGCTGCTACTCGACAAGACGGGCACGATCACGCTGGGCAACCGTCAGGCCACCGCGTTCGTGCCGGCCGACGGCGTGACGGAGGCGTCGCTCGCCGACGCCGCGCAGCTCGCGTCGCTGGCCGACGAGACACCCGAGGGCCGCAGCATCGTGGTCCTGGCCAAGGAGAAGTACGGCATCCGCGAGCGTGAGGTGGAAAAGATGGGCGCGACCTTCGTCGCGTTCACGGCGCAGACCCGCATGAGCGGCGTCGACTTGAACGGCCGCGAGATCCGCAAGGGCGCCGCCGACGCGATCGAGGCCCACGTGAAGCGACTGGGCGGGTCCGTGCCCGCCGGCGTTCGCGGCGCGGTCGACCGCATCGCGACCGAGGGCGCGACGCCACTCGTCGTTTCCGACGGGGCCAGCGTGCTCGGCGTCATCCAGCTCAAGGACATCGTGAAGGGCGGTATCAGAGAGCGGTTCACCGAGCTGCGGCGCATGGGCATCAAGACCGTGATGATCACGGGCGACAACCCGCTCACCGCCGCGGCCATCGCGGCCGAGGCGGGCGTCGACGAGTTTCTGGCCGAGGCTACCCCCGAGGCCAAGCTGAAGCTCATCCGCGAGACGCAGGCCCAGGGGCGGCTGGTGGCGATGACCGGCGACGGGACCAACGACGCCCCCGCGCTGGCTCAGGCCGACGTGGCGGTCGCGATGAACACCGGGACACAGGCGGCCAAGGAAGCCGGCAACATGATCGATCTCGACTCGAACCCGACCAAGCTGCTCGAGGTCGTCGAGACCGGCAAGCAGATGCTGATGACGCGCGGGGCGTTGACCACGTTCAGCATCGCCAACGACGTCGCGAAATACTTCGCGATCATCCCGGCGGCGTTCGCGACGACGTACCCGGCGCTCGAGATGCTCAACATCATGCATCTGGCGACGCCGCAGAGCGCGATCATGTCCGCCGTCATCTTCAACGCGCTGATCATCATCGCGTTGATCCCGCTGGCGCTGAAGGGCGTGCGCTACCGGGCGATCGGCGCGGCCGCGGTCCTGCGGCGCCACGTGTGGATCTACGGCGTCGGCGGCATCATCATCCCGTTCCCGGGCATCAAGCTGGTCGACATGATCCTCGTCGCCCTCCATCTGGTGTAGGAGCAGACCATGCTGACGCACATTCGTCCCGCGATCGTCTCGCTCGTGCTGCTCACCGCGCTCACCGGCGTCGTGTATCCGGCGCTCGTGACCGCCATCGGTGAGCTCGTGTTCTCCCACCAGGCCAACGGCAGCCTGATCGTGAAGGAGGGCAAGCCCGTCGGCTCGGCGCTGATCGGCCAGCCGTTCGACGACCCGAAATACTTCTGGGGCCGTCCGTCGGCGACGAGTCCCTTCGGTTACAACGCCGGCGCCTCGGTGGGCTCGAACCTGAGCCCGACCAACCCCGACCTGATCAAGACCGTGCAGGGACGGGTCGACGCGCTCAAGGCGGCCGATCCCGGCAACAGCGCGCCCGTGCCGGTTGATCTCGTCACCGCCTCGGGCAGCGGTCTCGATCCCGACATCAGCCCGGCCGGGGCTCTCTACCAGGTGGAGCGAGTCGCGAAGGCGCGCAAGATGAGCGCGGCGGACGTCCGCGCGCTCGTCGACCGGCACACCGAAGGACGCCAGCTGGGCTTCCTGGGTGAGCCGCGGGTGAACGTGCTCGCATTGAACCTGGCGCTCGACGGACGCTGAGCCCGCCGCACGATTCAACGCCCGCAACGCGCTTGGCAAACGGGCGTACTCTGTGGCCATGAGCGATCAGGATCAGGAGCGGCTGCTCGAATCCGCGCGCCGCTTGCTCGAGGGCGGCAAGGATGGCCGCGACGACCAGGCGTTCGAGGCGGCTCATCCGTCGGACCTCGCCGCGATCATGCGCCATCTGCCGCTGCCCCAGCAGGTGGCGCTCTTCAGGCGGCTCTCGCCCGAACGCGCCGGCGAGGTCCTGCCGTCGCTCGACGACACGACGTTACTGGAGCTGGTCCGGGCCCTCGACGAGCTTGAGGTCTCGCGCATCCTCGACGAGATGCCGCCCGAGCACGCGGCGAACGTCGTCAACGAGCTGCCGCCCGACGAGGCCGAAAAGATCCTCGGGCTCGTCGGGGAAGAGCATTCCGAGGACATCCAGGAGCTCCTGGAATACCCCGAGCATTCCGCGGGCCGGCTGATGTCGCCCGACTTCGTCGCCGTGCGCGAGGACGCGACCGTCGAGGGGGCCATCAAGCACATCCGCGACTCGATCGCCAACGAGCGGGCCTTCGAGCTCTACGTCGTCGACGGGCACAAGCACCTGGTCGGCACGGTGCCGCTGCGGCGCCTGCTGATCGCCGATCCGTCCACGGCGGTGCTCGGCATCCGCGACGACAACGTCGTCAGCGTGCCCACGAGCATGGATCAGGAGGAAGTCGCGCGCGTGGTGGCCAAATACGACCTGGTGGCGGTTCCGGTCGTCGACGCGCAGCACCGGCTGGTCGGCACTATCACCGCCGACGACGTGGTCGACATCATCGGCGAGGAGGCAACGGAGGACATCTTCCGGATGGCCGGCTCGGACGCGGCCGAGCTCGAGCGGCGCTCGCCGCGCCAGATCGCGCTCATGCGTCTGCCCTGGGTCATGGCCACGTTGCTTATCGAGCTGATGGCCGGTGTGGTCATCCACTTGTTCGACCAGACGCTCGGGAAGGTCATCCTGCTGGCGTCCTTCATGCCGGTGATCCAGGCGATCTCGGGCAACACGGGCCTTCAATCGGTCACCATGGTCGTTCGCGGGCTTGCGACCGGCCAGGTGCAGCTGAGCCGCTGGTGGGAGCCGCTGCGCCGGCAGGTGCAGACCTCCAGCATCCTCGGCGGCGTCTGCGCGGTGGTGGTGGGCGCGGTCGGGTGGATGTGGCACTCGGCGGTGTTCGCCCTCGTGGTCGCCGTCTCGATGTTCGTTTCGGTGAATCTGTCGGGTTTCGCCGGCACGACGATCCCGATGCTCTCGAAGCGCCTCGGGTTCGACCCGGCGATCACGGCCGGCCCCTTCGAGACCGCGCTGCAGGACGTGTTCGGTGTGACGATCTTTCTGTCGCTGGCGACCGCGCTGCTGCGCTGGATCAGCTGAGCCGGGCAGCTACCGCGACCCCAGGTCCGCCATCGCCGGTTCGACGTCGCGCGCCGGCGCGTGCTCTTCTTGCTCGACGTTCGCCAATCGGCCGCGCCGCGAAGGGATCACTCGTATGGTCACGCGTGAGCTCGCGCAGCCGCACCACTCGAGGCGGTCCAGCGCCGCGCGGTTCCGGCGCGCCCACCGGGCCATGGCGACGAAACCCGTTACGACCAGCGCGCATTCCAGCACCGTGAGCTCGGTACCGCTTCTGACGACGATTTGCACCGAGAGCAGCGCCGTCAGCATGAGCCCCGCTCGCGCGTAAAGACTCCACCAGGACGGGCGGGCCACCGTCAGCGACTCCAGCGAACGTTCGCGGGTGTCACACATCGCGATGCTCGAAGTTACGGTGACACGCGCGGTCTCAAACCCGCGTCAAGACTCCCGCACTACGCGTTAAGAAGCCGTAAAAATCGCGGCCGATGGGCACCGCGCGCCCCGCCCGAGCGTAGAGTCGATTGACGCCATGCGACTCGCTCTCGCCAAGCGCCTACTGCTCGGTGCCCGGATGCCGCTGGCACAGGCGCGACACGAGCGCCTGAACAAGACCGTCGCGCTGGCGGTATTCGCCTCGGACCCGCTTTCCTCGGTGGCGTACGCGACCGAGGAAATCCTGCTCGTGCTCACACTCGCCGGCTCAGCTGCCCTCAGCTACTCGCTTCCGGTCGCGCTGGGTATCGCCGCTCTCCTGGCGATTGTGGTGGTCTCGTATCGGCAGACCGTCGGGGCGTACCCGCAGGGGGGCGGCGCGTACATCGTCGCGAAGGACAACATCGGCCAGTACCCCGCGCTCATCGCCGCCGCGGCCCTGCTGGTCGACTACGTGCTGACGGTCGCGGTCTCCGTCGTCGCCGGCATCGCGGCCTTGACCTCGGCGGTGTCCTGGCTGCACCCCTACCGGATCGTGCTCAGCGTGCTCGCGGTCGTCGGCATCTCGCTCGGCAACCTGCGCGGTGTGCGCGAGTCCGGCCGGCTCTTCGCAGCGCCGACCTATTTCTTCGTGACTTGCATCCTCGGCACCGTCGGGTTCGGCGTCGTCGGTGCGATCTTCCACTGGCTGCCGGAGGCGCCGTATCAGCCGCATCCGCCGGGCCTGGAGGGCCTCGGCCTCTTCCTGCTCCTGCGAAGCTACGCGGCCGGGTGCACCGCGCTGACGGGCGTTGAGGCCGTGTCCAACGGCGTCCAGGCGCTCAAGGCGCCGGAAGGACGCAATGCCCAGGCCGTCATGACGGCGCTTGGCGTCATCTCGATCGTGATGTTCCTGGGCATCACGTATCTCGCGTACGACTTCGGGATCATTCCCGGCGGCGACGAGACCGTCGTGTCGATGATCGCCCGCCGGGTGTGGGGCAACGGCGTGCCGTACTACCTGGTCCAGGCGTCAACCTTGCTGATCCTGGTGCTGGCCGCGAACACCTCGTATGCCGATTTCCCGCGGCTGTCGTCGATCCTCGCGCGCGATCGGTTCGTGCCGCGTCAGTTCGCGAACCAGGGCGACCGGCTCGTCTACTCCAACGGCATCCTGATCCTCAGCGGGTTCGCCATCCTGTTGATCATCCTCTTCCAGGGCGATACCCACGCGCTGCTGCCGCTCTATGCCGTCGGCGTGTTCATGTCGTTCACCCTGTCGCAGAGCGGGATGGTACGCCGCTGGCTTCGCCTGCGCGAACAGGGCTGGCAATGGCGCGTGTGGATCAACGGCGTCGGCGCGCTCGTGACCGGGGTTGTGCTGCTGACGCTCGCGGTCACCAAGTTCGTCGAGGGCGCCTGGATCGTCGTCGTCGTCATTCCGATCCTGGTCACGACGTTCGTCGTCATGCACCGTCATTACGCCGAGGTGGCGCACGAGCTCTCGCTCGAGGGCTTCGACGGCCCGCCGAACTTCCAGCACACCGTGCTGGTGCTGATCGGCGACGTCCATCGCGGCGTCGTCCGGGCGGTGCAGTACGCGCGGACCCTGGCGCCGACCGCGGTCGTGCGCGCCGTCTACGTCGAGACCGACCCGACCCGCACGGCCCGGCTCGAGGAGCGCTGGGGCAAGTGGGGCCTCGGCGTGCCGCTGGTCGTGCTGACCTCGCCCTACCGCTCGCTCCTGCGGCCGTTCCTCGATTATCTGGACCAGATCCAGTCGCGGGGCGACGACCAGATGGTAACGATCGTGCTGCCGGAGTTCCTGCCGCGCCACTGGTGGCAGCACGTCCTGCACAACCAGACCGCGCTCCTGGTCAAGGGAGCGCTGCTCTTCCGGCGGAACACCGTCGTGGCCGACGTGCCGTATCTGCTCAAGCGCTGAACGGTCGTTTTTGGTCGGACGGCGCGCGTCGCCCTATAGTGGAAGGGCGATCGATACCGAGCCTCGCGCCACGAGTGTCGACATGATGGTCCGGCGGATCGCGCCGTTCGCGATCGCCGCGGTCACCTTCGCGGTGTTCGCGCCGGCGCTCCAGTACGGCTTCCTTCTCTGGGACGACGACCGCAATTTCCTGAACAATCCGTTATACCGCGGCCTGGGCTGGACCCAGGTCCGCTGGGCCTTCACCAGCGCGGTCATGGGCCACTGGATCCCGGTGACATGGCTCAGCTTCGGCGTCGATCACGCCGTGTGGGGCATGAACGCGTTCGGGTACCACCTCACGAACGTGCTGCTGCACGCGGCCAACGCCGCGCTCTTCTACCAGCTGGGGCGTCGCCTGCTGACGCTCGGCCTGCCGGCGGCGCGGCCGTGGGCTGCGGTACTCGGCGCCGCCGCCGCTGCTCTGTTCTTCGCCGTGCATCCGCTGCGCGTCGAGTCGGTCGCGTGGATCACCGAGCGGCGCGATGTGCTGTCGGCGCTGTTTTGCTTGCTCACCGTGCTCGCGTATCTGCGAGCATGCGGCGCGGAAGGGGTGGTGCGCCGCCGTTGGCTCCTCGCCTCCATCGCGGCCTACGCGCTCGGCTTACTGTCCAAGTCGCTCATCATGTCGCTGCCGCTGGTTCTCCTGGTCCTCGACGTCTACCCGTTGCGCCGGGCGCACGGCAACTGGCGACGCGTGCTGCTCGAGAAACTTCCGTATCTCGCCCTCGCGCTCGCCGCCGCCGCGGTATCGGTCCTGGTCGTCATGGCCAAGGTCGGGCTCACGTCGGCTGCGGCGTATCCGCCGTCGGCGCGGTCGGCGATGGCGCTCTACAGCCTCGCGTTCTACGTCGTCAAGACACTCGTGCCGCTCGAGCTCTCGCCGATGTACGAGCTGCCGGCGAAGGTTGCGCTGACGAGCCCGCGGTTCCTGGCGGCGGCATTGATCGCCGTGGGGCTGACCGTCGTGCTCGTCCTCGCGCGCCGGCGCTGGCCCGCGGGGTTGGCCGTCTGGCTCGTCTACGGGCTCACGCTCGCCCCGGTGAGCGGCATCGTGCACAACGGGCCGCAGCTCGTCGCCGATCGCTACAGCTATCTCTCGTGCCTCGGCTTGGCATTGCTCCTCGGCGCCGCGGTGGCCGCGGTGGTGTCGAGCGCGGCGATCGCGCCGCCCCTGCGCGCCGCCGTCGTCGTCGGTGCGCTCGGTTGGATCGTCGGGCTCTCGGCTCTGACTGCGGAGCAGCTTCCGATATGGCGCGACGCGGAGGCGCTCTGGCAGCGTGCGCTCGCGGTCGATCCGAATTGCGCCTTCTGTCACGGGCAGTGGGGCGCGCTGCTCGGCAACCGCGGCGAGCTCGGCCTCGCGATCGCTCATTTCCAGCGCGTCGTCGAGCTGCGGCCGGCCAACGTGCGTCATCGGGGAAACCTCGGGCTGGCCCTCCTCAAAGCCAAGCGCCCCACCGAGGCCGCCGCTCAGTTCGAGCGCATGCTGGCCGCGGAGCCGGGCGACGCCGAAACCCGCACACGGCTCGGGCTCGCGCTCGTCAGCCAGGGCAAGCTCGCCGACGCGAGCGTCCAGTTCGAGCGAGCGAGCCGGGACGATCCGCGAAACGTGACCGCGCTGATGAACCTCGGACTCTCGCTGCTCGATCTCGGCCGGCCGTCGGAGGCCGTTCCGTATCTGGAGCGTGCCCTGGCGATCGACAGCGGGTCGCCCGTCGGACGCGCGGGACTGGCGCGGGCGCGAGCCGCTAGCGCGCCAGGCCCTCGGCTACCATAGTCTCCGCGGAGGAGAATCGTGCCGAGCATCGAGGACTACGCGCGCCGGCCCCGCGAGGAGCGGCTGGCGCGGATCACGCGCACGCCCGACGAGCTGGCCGACGCGGTCCACGGCGCCGACGCGGCCGTCCTGGCCCGCCGGCCGGCGCCGAAGAGCTGGGCGCCGAACGAGGTTGTCTGTCATCTGCGGGACAACGAGGAGTGGTTCCTCGAGCGCATCCGGATGATCGTGGCGATGGACCTGCCGCGCTTCGTCGCGACGAATCCCGATCGCTGGGCCGACGAGCGCCAGTACTTGACCAACGACGCCGCTGTCGCGCTCGCCGCGTTCACGCGGCGGCGCCGCGAGACGCTCGAGTTCCTGGGGAAGCTCGCGCCCGAGGACTGGGCGCGCGCGGGGCTTCATGTGGATTCGCGCGGGCGGCGCACCATCGACGAGTTCCTATCGGTGATGGCCTGGCACGACGACAACCACCTCGATCAGCTCAGACGCGCGCTGCTCGGTCGGCCGTAAGGGCCTCCCGCATGCGGTCGAGCGCCTGTGCCAGCAGCGGGCGTGGGCAGCCGAAGTTGAGCCGCACGAATCCCGTGCCGCCCGGGCCGAACAGGGTTCCGTCGTTCAGCGCGACCCGCGCTCGCTCGAGGAAGTACGTGAACGGGTCGCGAGCCGCTTTGCCCGCCTTCGTGCAGTCGAGCCACGCCAGGTAGGTCGCCTCGGGCGGGAACACCGACACACCCGGCAGCCGATCCCGTACGTACTGCGCGACGAAATCGCGGTTGGCTTCCAGATAGCGCAGGAGCTCGTCGAGCCACGGCTGGCCGTCGCGGTAGGCGGCGAAGGCGGCGGTGTAGCCGAACACGTTCACGGTCTGCACGAGATCGATGCGTCCGTTGATGAACTGCTCACGCAGCCGGGCGTTCGGAATGATCGCGACCGAGCACTTGAGCCCGGCCAGGTTGAACGTCTTGCTCGGCGCCATCAGCGTGATGGTCCGCTCGGCGATCTCCGGATCGAGCGAGGCGATCGGCGTGTGGCGACTGGTACCGAGGGTCAGCTCGCAGTGGATCTCGTCGGACACGATCGCGAGGCCCCGGCGCAGGCAGACCTGAGCCAGACTCGTGAGCTCGTCGCGCGTGAACACGCGGCCGACCGGATTGTGCGGATTGCAAAGCAGGAAGAAGCGCGTCCGCTCGCGGATCCCCGCCGAGAACGCGTCGATGTCGACCTCGTAGCGGCCGTCGGCGCGGCGCGCCAGCGGCGCCTCTTCCCGCGTGAGCCCGATGCTGCTGGCCGCGCGGAGGATCGGCGGATAGACCGGTGTCTGGAGGATCAGCCCATCGCCCGGCGCCGACAAGATGCGGCCGGCCACGTTGAAACCCGGGATGACGCCCGGGATGATCACAACCGCGTCCGGCGAGACGCGCCAGCCGTAGCGCTTCAGCAGCCGATCGGCGAACAGCTCGTGAAATTCCGGCTGCTCGAACGCCAGGTAGCCGAAGACGCCGTGCTCGACCCGCTCGCGGAGCGCGCGGATCACCGGCTCGGGCGACTGGAAATCCATGTCCGCCACCCAGAGCGGCAACACGTCCGGACCGTACTTCTGCCACTTGGAGCTGTCGGTGCTGCGGCGGTCGACGAGGCGATCGAAGTCGTAGGTCATGGCGGTTCAAGTTATCATGTGCCGGCCTTTTGGAGGCAGTGCGCAGCTGCAGGCCGTCGTGGGACTGGGGCCCCGCCGGTCGAGGCGCGCAGACAAAGGTGCGCACATAACCGGAGGGGATCCATGGCAATGCGAATCGGCATCATCGGGGCCGGGGCGATCGGCAGCGTCGTCGGCGGCATGCTGACCAAAGCGGGGCACGACGTCACCTTGATCGACCAGTGGCCCGAGCACGTCGAGACGATGCGGAAGAACGGGCTGCGGCTGAGCGGGACGTGCGGCGATCACGTCGTCCCGGTCAAGGCGCTGCACATCTTCGAGGCGCAGGCGATCGCCGAGCCCTTCGACGCGGTCTTCATCTCGGTCAAGTCGTACGACACCGAGTGGGCGACCCATCTCGGCGTCCAATATCTCAAGAAGCCCAACGGGGTCGTCGTCGACTTCCAGAACGGGATCAACGACGAGCGGGTGGCGGCGATCGCCGGCCGCGAGCGCACGCTGGGCAGCGTGATCACGATCGGCGCCGGCATGTACGAGCCCGGCCACGCGATGCGCACCGACACCGGCTCGATCGGGTTCAAGATCGGCGAGCTCGACGGCAAGGAGACCGAGCGCGCCAAAGAGCTGGCCAAGATCATGAGCGACGTCGCCGCGACCAAGGTGACGACGAACCTGTTCGGCGAGCGCTGGTCGAAGCTCACGGTAAACTGCATGGCGAACCCGCTGGCCGGACTCTCGGGGCTCGGCACCGCCGAGGTGCGCACACGTCCCGAGCCGCGGCTGATCGCGATCTACGTCGGCGGCGAGGTCGTGAAGGTCGGCCGCGCCTGCGGCTACGAGGTCGAGCCGATCTACGGCATCGCCTCGCAGCGGTTCGTCGACGCGTACGAAGGCAAGGGTCTCGCCGAGGTCGAGGCGGACGTGGCGGCGGAAGGCGCGCGTCGAGGCGGCGGGCGACCCTCGCTGCTCCAGGACGTCATGCGCGGGCGCCGGACCGAGATCGACTACCTCAACGGCTACGTCTGCGAGCAGGGGCGTCGCAAGGGCATCAAGACGCCGGTCAACGACGCGGTCGTGGAAGCGGTCCGCAGCTACGGCGTCGGTCAGCTGAAGCCGGATCCGAAGAACCTCGAGCCGATCCTGAAGGTCCTGCCGAAGCGGTAGGCGCGGCAGCGGCGCCGAGGGCGAGCTTGCTCTCGGCGCCGCCGGCCGTTACAGCATGAATACGCCCTTGCCCGTGGTCTGCGTGTCGAACAGCCGATAGGCGTCGTCGGCCTGCTCGAGGCGGAAGCGATGCGTGAGCAGCCGCCCGAGCCCGACATTGCGATCGGCGACGAAGCGCGCGCACTCGGCCTGACCCACGCTCGAGAACGTCCACGACGCATGGATCGTCAGCTGCCGCCGGATCATGTCCTGGCTGATGTCGAACGTCGTCGTGTTGCCCTCGCCGACGAACGCGACGCGGCCCCAGGTGGTCGCACTCCGCACCGCCGCCACGCGCGCGTCCGGATTGCCCGTGCAATCCATCGCGGTCTCGACGCCCTCGCCATGCGTCAGCTCCCGAAGCGCCGCGACCGGGTCGGTCTCCTTCGCGTTGATGACCGATTCGGCGCCGAACTGGCGCGCGAGCGCCAGACGCTCCGGCGCGACGTCGATCGCGATCACGCGCGCGCCCATCGCGCGGCCCAGCAAGGTCGCGCTGAGCCCGACAGGCCCCTGGCCGAACACCGCGAGCGTGTCGCGGCCCGAGACGTCCAGACGCTTGAGCGCGCCGTACGCCGTGCCGGTGCCGCACGAGATCGCCGCGCCTTCCTCGAAGCTCAGCGACTCGGGCAGGGGAACCAGCGTGTACGCCGGCACGGTCATGTAGGCCGCGTGCCCGCCGTGGCCGGTCATCCCGTAGACGACGATGCCCTGGCGGCAGAGCTGAGCCCAGCCGACGCGACAGTGCTTGCAGCGCCCGCAGCCCTTGTAGTGATGGACCATCACGCGCTGGCCGGTCGGCGCGTCGGCCTCGCTGACGCCGGCGCCGCGCGCGGCGACCACGCCGCACGGCTCGTGGCCCGCGATGATTGGCCCGCCGGAGCCGCCGAGGCCGAGCGCCGCGGCGGCGTTGCCGACGGCCCGATACGGATGAAGATCGCTCCCGCACATGCCGGACGCCTTCATGGCCACCACGACCTCGCCGGGTCCGGGCGTCGGATCGGGGAACTCACGCACCTCGAGCTTCCGGCCACCGAGGAAAACTACTCCACGCATACAGCCTCCTTGCGGCTACCTACTGCGCCGCCTCGTCTGGTCCGCCTCGCAGCGTGATGGTCTGGTCACCGAGCCGAAGGGCGGCGTCCCACGTGATGGCGATGGCGTCCTTCACGCTCTGATGCGCGGGGCAGCCCTGCAGATGAACTTGCAGCGCACGCTCGGTCGCCTCGCGCGCCTCGGGCGGTACCGCAACGTCATAGTGAACGTGAATCGATTTGATCCGGATCGTCTTGCCGATACCGGAGATGCGGCCGTCGACCGCGGCCTTGAACGAATCACGATCGAACGCGATCTTGCGCCCTGCCAGGGCGCCACGCAGCGTGCCGTACATTCACCCCGCGACCGCCGCGACGATGTGATCGAGCGTCGATGCCACCGGCGGCCCTTCCTTGGCGCCGTAGTACTCGCGCAGGGCGCCCTGGACGCCGTACACGACGGGCTCCGGCACCTCGCCGAGATACGCGTTGCGATAGCCGTCGCGGTACTCGAGGCGGGCGTGCGAGATGTATTCGAAGTCGTCGGCCATGACACGTCTCCTTTCCGCTAGGATAACCTCGTTGCGGATAACTTATCGGCTCGCAGTGGAGGGCGCCCATGCAGACGATGAAGCTCGGTGAGGTGACGATTTCCCGCGTGATCGAGATCGACCGCTCGTCGTTCCCGACCGCGTCGATGCTGCCGGAGTCCGACGCCGGCGTGATCGCCGGCCATCACCGCTGGCTCAAGCCGCACTTCTTCGACGAGCGTACGGGCGATCTCGCCTCGCGCATCCAGACCTACGTGGTCCGCACGCCGCGCCACACGATTCTCATCGACACCGGGGTCGGCAACGACAAGGCGCGCACGCTGGCTCCGGCGTGGAACATGCGGACCGGTAGCTATCTCGACGATCTCGCCGCGGTCGGCGTCACGCCGGAGCAGGTGGATTTCGTCGTGTGCACGCACCTGCACGTCGATCACGTCGGCTGGAACACGCGCTGGAAAGACGGGCGCTGGGTTCCGACCTTCCCGAACGCCAAGTATGTGATCGCGGGCGCCGAGTGGGAGTTCTGGAAGTACGAGAACGAGTCCGGCCGGGAAGACTCGGGCTGCATTGCCGACAGCGTTGTTCCGGTGGTCGACGCCGGGCAGGCGCTGCTCGTCGACAGCGATTTCAAGATCGGCGAGCATCTGTGCTTCGAGCCCTGGGTCGGTCACACGCCCGGGCACGTCTGCGTGCGCCTGACGACCTCGGCGGGCACCGCCGTCTTTTCGGGCGACCTCATGCACCGGACGGTCCAGGTCGCCGAGCCGCAGTGGTCGAGCCGCTTCTGCTACGACGCCGCTCAGGCGCGCGTGACGCGACAGGCGTTCGTCGAGCGCCACGCCGACTCGGGTACGTTGATCCTGGCCGGCCACTTCCCACGGCCGGGCTACATCGTGCGCGAAGACGCCGGACACCGCTTCGCTCCCGCCGACTGAGCCGCGATCAGGACGTCAGGCGGCGAGCGCGGGCTTCCGGTCGAACCACGGCCGCGCCGCCTCGAGCTGTGCGGCCAGACGAAAGAGCGTCGACTCGTCCCCGTACCGCGCGACGATCTGGACCGCGATCGGCAGGCCCTCCGCCGACCGGCTGAGCGGCAGCATCATCGCCGGCTGCCCGGTCAGGTTGAACCACACAGTGAAGGGCGAGAAGGTGAACACGCGGCGCCAGTACTCGTCGACGTGGTCCATCATCATGTCGATCCAGCCGAGCTTCACGGGCAAGGTCGCCAGGCCGGGCGTGATCAACACGTCCCAGTCGCCGTGGAACGCGGCCATCTGACGGCCGAGCCGATGGGCGGCCTGTGTGGCACGGACGTAGTCGGCGCCGGTGACCTTCTCGCCAAGCTTGGCCGTCGCCCACGTCACCGTCTCGACTTCGTCGGCGTGCGCGGCGCGGCCTTTCGTCGGATGGCTCGACAGGTTGACGACCGTGTTCGCGGCGGCGAGCGTCAAGAACGTCGGCACGACCACGGAGCGATCGATCGCCGGATCGCTCTCCTCGACCCGGTGTCCGAGCTCGCCGCAGAGCCGCGCCGTCTCGTTGAGCACGCGCAAGCTCTCCGCTTCCACCTTCGCGCCGTTCGGCGCCAGGCTCGTGAACGCGATACGCAGGGCACCGGGATGGGCCCCGACTTCCTGCCGGAACGGCCGCGTCGGCGTCGGTGCGACGTACGGATCGCCCGGGCCCGAGCCGCATGTCGCGTCGAGCAGCGTGGCCGAGTCGCGCACGGACAGGGTGACGGCGTGCTCCACCGAGCAGCCGCCGAGCCCTTCGCCGAGCACCGGCGCCATCGTGTTGCGCCCGCGCGTGGGCTTGAGCCCGACGACGCCGCAGCACGCGGCCGGCGCGCGGATCGAGCCGAAGCCGTCGGTCGCGTGCGCCATCGGCAGCATGCGCGCGCCGACCGCCGCGGCTGCGCCGCCGCTGGAGCCGCCCGAGATCCGGCTGAGGTCCCACGGGTTGCGCGTGGGCCCGTGTAGCCGAGGCTCGCACGTGAGCGACAGCCCGAGCTCGCACGTGTTGGTGCGGCCGAAGATCACGAGACCGGCGCGCTTGAGCCGGGCGACGTGCTCGCTGTCGGCGGTCGGCGGCGGCGCATCGGCGAAGAACCGCGAGCTGCGCGTCATCGGTACGCCCGCGACCGCCGCCGTGAGGTCCTTCATGAGGAACGGCACACCGGTGAACGGTCCGTCGGGAAGGCCCGCGGCGATCGCGGCGCGCGCGTAGTCGTAGAGCGGCATCGTCACCGCGTTGACCGCGCCGTTGCGCGCCTGCACGCGCTCGATCGCGGCCTCGAGGAGATCCGCGGCCGAGACCTGTCGACGGCGGACGAGGTCGGCCAGGCCGGTGGCGTCGTATCGCTCGTAGTCGCTGAATCCACTCACGCTCGTCTTCCTCCTTCGTTCAGGCCGGCCATGTTAGCCGAATGGGCCGCATCGTGTGCGGCATAATGATGTCGTCTTCATGAGCCGCCTTCGCGCAGCCGACCGGCACAGCCACAATCCGCTCGTCCGCTATTTCAAGATCCTCGGGCCGGGGCTGGTTACCGGCGCGGCCGACGACGACCCGAGCGGGATCGCGACCTATTCGGTCGCCGGCGCCGCGCTGGGCTACGGCGCGCTCTGGATGGCACTGGTGACGTTTCCCCTGATGGCGGCCGTGCAGCTCATCTGCGCGCGCATCGGGCTCGTCAGCGGCCGCGGCCTGGCTGCGGCGATCCGCGATCACTATCCGCGTCCCTACCTCTACGTCGCGTGCCTGCTCCTGCTGATCGCCAACGTGTTCAACATCGCCGCCGATCTCTCCGGTATGGCCGGCGCGACGCAGATGCTCACGGGCGTGCCGCCGCTCGTGTCCGTCCCGGTGCTCGGAATGCTGATCCTTCTCGGCACGGTCTACGCGGCGTACGCGACCTTCGCCCGGTATCTCAAGTGGCTGACCGCGGCCTTGCTCGCGTACGTGATCACCGCGTTCCTGGTCAAGCCGGACTGGGGCGCGGTCGCGCACGCGACGCTCATCCCGCACATACGCTGGGATTCGCTCTACGTGACGACGATGGTGGCCGTGCTCGGCACGACCATCTCGCCGTATCTCTTCTTCTGGCAGGCCTCGCACGAGGTGGAGGAAGAGAAGGCGCGGGGCCGGCGCACCGTGGCGGCGCGGCGCGGCGCCAGCGCGCACGAGCTCACCGACGCGCGGCTCGACGTCACCACCGGCATGCTGTTCTCCAACCTCGTCATGTTCTTCATCATGCTCACGACCGGGGCGACGCTGCACGCGTCGGGCCACACGGAGATCGAGACCGCTCGCGAGGCGGCCGAGGCGTTGCGTCCGCTGGCGGGCGACGGCGCCTATCTGCTCTTCGGCGTCGGACTTATCGGGACCGGTCTTCTGGCCGTACCCGTCCTGGCGGCATCCGCCTCGTTCGCGATCGCCGAGGTGTTCGGCTGGCGCTCCGGGCTCGACCTGACTCCGCGCCGTGGCCGGTACTTCTACATTGTGTTCGGCGGCGCCGTGGTCGCGGGGATGGCGCTCAACTTTGCCGGCACGAGCCCCATCCGCATGCTGTTTCTCTCGGCACTGCTCAACGGGCTCCTGGCGCCGCCGCTGCTCTTGCTCGTCATGCTGGTCGGGAGTAACCCCGCCATCATGGGCAAGCGCACGAACGGCCCCTGGCTCAACGTGCTGGGCTGGCTGACCACCGCGCTCATGTTCTTCGCGGCGATCGCCTTCTTCGTGGCCTCCCGATGAGCGTGCCGGCCGGGGGCGATCGTTCGGCGCTCGGCGCGATCGGCGTGGTCTCGCTCGCGGTCGTTGCCGTGGTGGGCTACCTGTTGCTGGGCGAGAAGCCGCAGACCGAGGCCGGTGCGGGGGTCGCGGCGCTCCCGCTGCTGAACGCGTGCCTGAACGCGACGAGCGCCGCGCTGCTCACTGCCGGCTGGGTCTTCATCCGGCGCCGGCGCGTGACCGCGCACAAGACGTGCATGGTCTCGGCGCTCGTGGTCTCGACCGCGTTCTTGATCTCGTACGTCACGTACCACTCGCTGGCCGGCTCGCGGCCGTTCGGCGGCGTCGGCTGGATCCGCGCCGTGTACTTCCCGCTCCTGATCTCGCACATCGTCCTGGCCGCGGTGATCGTGCCGCTGGCGCTCACGACCGTCTATCGCGCGCTCCGGGGCGACTTCGCGCGTCACAGGCGAATCGCGCGCTTCACGCTCCCGATCTGGCTCTACGTCTCGGTGACCGGCGTGCTGGTCTACTGGATGCTCTATCGCCTGTGAGGGCACGATCGTGACCGTGTTCGGGCGGATGCTCGCGGCAAGATCGCTGTCGCTGGCCGTCCTGCTCGGCCTACTGGCTTCGGCGCTCGGCGTCGCGGCGCAGTCGACGGCGCCGCCGCGGCGCATCGGCTTCGTGAGCATGCGCTCGGGACCGAGCGACAACCCGCATCTCGACGCGTTCCGGCAGGGCTTGCGGGATCTCGGCTATCAAGAAGGGCGCGACGTGACGATCGAGGTCCGGTACGCGGAAGGAAAGCCGGGAAAGCTTCCCGATCTCATCGCCGAGCTGATCCGTCTGAAGATGGATGTGATCGTGACGCAGAGCGGGGTCGCCTCGCTGGCCGCGAAGCGCGCGACGCGCACGATTCCGATCGTGATGGTGTCGAGCGGCGACGCGGTCAGGCAGGGCTTGGTGACGAGCCTGGCCCGCCCGGGCGGCAACGTCACCGGGCTCACCATGATCTCGCCCGAGCTCAGCCGAAAGCGCCTGGAGATTCTGCGCGAGATGGTGCCGAAGCTCTCGCGCGTCGGCGTGCTCTGGTGCGGGCCGGGGGAGCCGCTCGGCGAGAGCGAGTTGAAGGAGACGCAGGCGGCGGCGAGCTTACTCAAGGTGGCGCCGTCGTCACTGGAGGTGCGCGGGACGCAGGACCCGGCGAACGCGATCGCGACGGCCGCGCGCCAGCGGTTGGACGCGATGATCGTGCTCGACTGCACGCGCCTTCACTCGCGATCCGCTCAGATCGTCGACCTCGCCGCGACCCACCGGCTGCCGGCGCTCTATCCGTACTCTCTCTATCCCGAGGCTGGCGGGCTCATCAGCTACGGCCCCGACCTGCGCGACGGCGCGCATCGCGCGGCGGGCTACGTCGACAAGATCTTGAAGGGCGCCAAGCCGGCTGATCTGCCGGTCGAGCAGCCGACGAAGTTCGAGCTGATCGTCAACGGCAAGACGGCAAGGGCGCTTGGTCTGGGCATCCCGCAGTCCGTGCTGGTCCGTGCGGACCAGGTGATCCAGTGACCGCGGGGTTGTCGGCTACGGTGCGAGCAGCTCGCCGCGTAGCACGGTGACGGCCTTGCCGCCGAGCTTGACGCGATCGCCCGCGACGCGAACCCGAACGACGCCGCCGCGCGGCGAGGCCTGATAGGCGAGGAGGTCGCTCTTGCCCAGGCGCGCCTGCCAGAACGGTCCGAGCGCGCAATGGGCCGACCCTGTCACCGGGTCTTCCGCGATGCCAGAGCCCGGCGCGAAGAACCGGGAGACGAAGTCGTAGCCCTGCGACGCAGCGCGGCTCGTCACGATCACACCGCGAACCGGGAGCGCGGCGAGCGCCGTGTGATTCGGCGTGAGCCGCCTGACCGTCTCCTCGCTGTCCACCTCGACGAGGTAATCGAACTGGTTCCTGCCGACGTATTTCGGCGCCGCGCCGAGAGCCTCGGCGAGGCCGTCGGGCGCCGGCGCCGCCTCTTCGCGCTTGGCGGGAAAGTCGAGCTCGATCCAGTCGCCCGCGCGGTCGCCGGTGAGGAGCCCGCTCTTGGTGTGAAACCGCGCCTGCTGAGTGGCGGGCAGGTGCCCTTCTTGCCACAGCACGTGAGCGCTCGCCAAGGTGGCGTGACCGCACAGGGCGACCTCGACCGCCGGCGTGAACCAGCGCAGCCCAAAGCCGTCGGCCTGGCGCACGAGAAACGCCGTCTCGGAGAGGTTCATCTCGCGGGCGACGCTCTGCATCCAGCGCTCGTCGCGCGCCGACGGCAAGAGGCAGACCGCGGCGGGGTTGCCCGCGAACGGCGTGTCGGTGAATGCGTCGACCTGGGTGATCGTGAGGCCCATCGCGGCGAAAAGTGTAGCAGCAACGGTGTTAGAGTCCAGGCATGATCGCCGCGGGAACCGGTCTCGTCGTGGGTGGCACCGCCGACAACGCCGCGCTCGAAGCGTCGCTGCAGGCCATCGAGCGGAGCGGCGCCGACCGCGCCGACCTCGCCCTCGTCTTCACCACCGGTGACGTCCGGGCGCGTGCTCACGAGGCGCTGCACGCAGTCCGGCGCGTCACCGGAGCGCCGGTCGTCCTCGGCTGCAGCGGCACCGGGATCCTGACCGAGCGCCGGGAAGTGGAAGAGGACCTGGCCGTCGCGGTGCTCGCGGTCCGCTGCGAGCGCCTCGTCGCCACGCCGTTTTCGTTCGAGCGCCAGGGCGAGCGGCCCCAGCTCGGCGCCGAGCTCGGCCAAACGATCGGTTCGACCGTCGCAGAAGGCGGGTGCGTACTCGTGCTGCCCGACGCCATGGGCAGTAACCCGCCGGCGCTCCTGACTCAGCTCGGCGAGGCGCTCGGCTTCGTGCCGGTGCTCGGCGCGGTCGCGGCAGGCTCGTCGATGTTCGAGCTCTACAACACCGACGCGACCGAAGGCGCGCTGGTCGGCGTCGCGCTCTCCGGGCTCTCGCCGGTGATCGGCGTCACGCAGGGCTGCTCGCCGATCGGCGAGCCGTACGTGATCACGCACGCCGAGGCCAACGTGATCCAGCGGATCGCGAGCCGGCCGGCGCTGGACGTGCTCACCCAGGCGATCCGCGCGAATCCCGACACGGAGGCGCGTATTCGACACGCCGGCGTCTTCGCCGGGCTCGCGATGGATCCCGCCAAATCGCCCCTCGAGCGCGGCGACTTTCTCGTCCGCAATCTGGTCGGCGCCGATCAGTCGAGCGGCGCCCTGGCCGTTGCCGAGCGCGTGCGGGTTGGACAGACCCTGCAGTTCCAGATCCGCGATGCTCAGGCCTCGCGCGACGACCTGATCGAGATGCTGGACGAGCTCGCCGGGCGGCTCGCCGGGCGGCGGCCGGCGTTCGGCTGCTACTTCGATTGCGCCGGACGTGGCCGCGGGCTCTTCGGGGTCGCCGATCACGACGTGACCTTGATCCGCGAGAAGCTCGGCGAGTTCCCGCTGGTCGGGTTCTTCGGCAACGGCGAGTTCGCGCCGATCGGCCGCCGCAACTTCTTCCACAACTACACGGGCGCGCTCGTCATCTTTCCCGAGGCCTGAGTGCGCGGGGTCGAGCAGATCCCGTGGCTCTACGACGGGCTCTGCGCGGTGCTCGAGCGTACGGGCCTCGACGCCTGGCGGCGCTGGCTCGCCGCCGGCGCGCGCGGCCGAACGCTCGACGTCGGCTGCGGCACCGGACGCGGGCTCGCGCGCTATTCCCGCGACGTTCGCCTGATCGGTCTCGATCCGGCCTGGGACTCGCTCGCGCGTGCCCGGCGCCGCGCCCCGCGCGTGCCGCTGGTGCAGGGAAGCGCCGAGGCGCTGCCGTTCCGCGACGACATCTTCGACACCGTCGTCTCGAGCCTGGTCTTCTGCACCGTGCCGGAGCCCGCGCGAGGCCTCGCCGAGGTCAAGCGCGTGCTGCGGCCCGATGGCCGGCTACGGATGCTCGAGCACGTACGCTCGCGGCGTCGGTGGAAGGCGATATTTCAGGACCGCGTGGAGCCGGTGTGGACGTGGGTCAGCGGCGGCTGTCATCCCAATCGCGACACCGAGCGGGCGGTCGAGGCAGCAGGCTTCGTGATCGAGCCCGAGGGTCGCGCCGCAAAGGCCGACATGCGGCGCTTCTCGGCGCGGCCGGCGCCCTAGCGCCTCGCGGGCGCGTCTAGCGCTCGAGCAGCTCGCGGTAGACCGCCGTGGTCCGCGCCATCGTCGCGTCGATCGAGTAGCGCTCGCGTATCAGCGCCTGGCCCGCCAGCGCCATCGCGCGCGCGCGGTCGGGATCGGCAAGCAGCGCCAGGATCGCGCCCGCGAGTGCGCTCGCATCCCCCGGGGGCACCAGTCGCCCGTTCTCGCCGTCCCGGATCAGCTCCGGGCTGCCGCCCACCGTCGAGGCGACCACGGGAGTGCCCACGGCCAGGGCCTGCGGAATCACCTGCGGGATCGCCTCTGACCTGATCGACGGCAGCACCAGCACGTCGAGCGCGGCCATCACCTCAGGAATGTCCCGGCGAAATCCGGTCAGGCGGACCGAGGCCTCGAGCCCCATGTCGCGCACGCGGCGGGAGACCTCGTCGAAGCCCACGCCGTCGCCGACGATGAGAAAGCGGGCGCGGGGCTCGCGCGCCAGCACGTCGCGCGCCGCTTCGAGGAACACGTTGTGGCCCTTCGAGCCCCGCACGTTGGCCACGAGCCCGACCACAGGGGCCTTGCCCAGCCCCAGCTCGTCGCGGACGGCCACCCCGGATACGCCCGGATGGAACCGATCGCCGTCGACGCCGGCCGAGATCGACACGACGCGCTCCGGCGCGATCCCGGCGGCGATGACGATCGAACGCACGCTCTCGCCGCTGGTGATGATCCGATCCGCGAGCCGATAGACCAGGGCGCGCCGGCGCCCGATCGCGATCGAGACGTGGCGGGTACGAACGACCGGTCGGCCGAGCGATTTGGCGGCCGCGCTGCCGAGCCAGCTGTCGATGGAGCTATGGGTGTGGACCACGCTCACGGCGCGCTCGCGCATGAGCCGTCGAAGTCGGAGGAGCGCGCCCAGGTCGGTCGCGCCGCGCATCCGGATCGCCTCGACAGGGATCGCCGAGGCCCTGGCTTCGGCCAGAAGGGGGCTGCCCGGCTGGCAGACGATCAGGGCTCCCCAGCCGTGGGCGAGGAGCCAGCGCGCCTCGGCGACCGTACGAATCTCCTGGCCGCCGTGGCCGACGGACGACTCGGTGTGCAGGACAGTTCGCATACGGGCAGACTACCGCCCTGCACATTCGAGCGAAAAAACGCTAGTGGATGAGAGCGGTGCTACCAGCGGCCGCCGCGGGCACCGCCGCCCCGGCCGCCGCCACCACCGCCGCCGAACCCACCGCGGCCGCCGCCCCCGCCGCCGCGCCGATCGCCTCCCCCGCCTGACCCTGGGGCCTTCGCCTTCTCGACCTGAATGGTTCGGCCGTCGAGGTTCGTGCCGTTGAGGCGGCTAATGGCCTGCTCAGCTTCCTCGGGGGTCGCCATCTCGACGAACCCGAAGCCCCGCGAACGGCCGGTGTCCCGGTCGGTCACGACACTCGCGGATTCGACGCTGCCGACCGCCGCGAATGCTTCGCGCAGGCGCTCGTTGGAGGTGGAAAAGGATAAACCGCCTACGAAGAGTTTGACCGCCATGGAAGGGCTCCTTCTGACCGCACAGGGCTATCGAAGTATACACTGTGGTCAGCAACTTCCGGAAACCGAAATCTGGCTCGAGGTGCGATCTGGTCGCCTCACTCATAGAGCAGCTTGGTTACGTCGGGCTGCTTCTCATTCTCTTCCTCGCCGGGCTGGGCGTTCCGATTCCAGAGGAGCTGCCGATTATTACGGGCGGAGTCCTGTCGCACCAGCTCGTCCTCCGGTGGTGGATCGCGCTGCCCGTCTGCTTTGTGGGCGTGCTTTCGGGCGACATCGCTCTCTATTGGGTGGGGCACCATTGGGGTGAACGGGTTCTCGCGTGGCGGCCCGTCCGCTGGGTGCTGAGCCCGGCCCGAGAGGAGCAGCTCAAGGCCGCCTATCGCAACAACGGGGTGAAGATCGTCTTCACGGCCCGCCACGTGATGGGCCTTCGGGCCGCGGCTTTTCTCACTGCGGGAATCGCCCGAGTGCCCTTCTGGAAATTCCTGGCCGTCGATGGCGCCGCCGCGCTCGTCAGCGTGCCGTTCGGCTTCTTTCTCGCGTACCTCTTCGCCGATCAGGTCGAGCAGGTCTTGGCCGACGTGCACCGGATCGAGCGCTGGATCACTTTGGGCGTGCTCGCCATCGTCGCGATCTGGGTCACGATCGCGATCCGCCGCCGCGGCGAGCGGCCGTGATTGGCCGCAATGCTATAGTCGGCGTGAAGATGGTCATCACCGCCGAGCGAAAGCCGTGGCACGCCAGCTTTCGGCTGCTGGAACGAGACGAGCGCGTTTTCGCGGTGCTGCTGGCCGTCGTGATGGTCGGCGGCCTCGTCGCGCTCGGGTTCTTCCCGCTGCGGCCCCGCTATCGCGACATCGATCTCTACTGGCTGGTCTTTTGTTTCGCGGCCTACAAGGTGGGCATCTTCGCGCTGGTCACGGTCAACCCGCGCGCGACCCGCGCCTACTTCATCGGGGCCCTCGCGATCGATCTCTTGCTGGTGTTCGTGCTGCTGTGCCTCACCGGCGCCGGTGACAGCGTCTTCTATCTGTTGTTCTTTCCGCTGGTCGCCGTGAACGCGTACTACTTCGGGCCCTGGGTCGGACTCGGCGCGTCGGTGGTGGCGGGCGGGCTCTACGCCTGGTCGACGGTGCTGGTGCCGCCGTGGGTCGGCTGGACGCCGCACTTGATCCTCGCGGCGCTGGCCGGGTTGCCCGCGGTGACCTTAGGGCTGGTCGCGGACCGCGAGCGGCGGGCCCGCGGCGAGGTCGAGCGATTGAACGTCGAGCTCACGGGCACGTTGAGCCGGCTGCAGACCGCGCAGCAAGAGCTGGTCGTTGCCGAGCGCATGGCCACGGTGGGACGCCTCTCGCTCCGGATCGCTCACGAGGTGCGCAATCCGATCAGCGCCATCGAGCTCAATGCCGAGATGCTCGAGGACATCGTGCGCGAGCGCAACGATGCCGACATGAAGGAGGCGGCGGGCCTCGTCGCGGCGATTCGCGACCAGGTCACCACGCTCGACGCGCTGACCGAGGAATATCTCGCGTTCGCGCGATTCCCGAAGCCGCACTTCGAGGAAGAGTCGATCAACCATCTCGTGCAGGAGCTCGCGGATTTCGTGCGGCCGGTCGCGACGCGGCAGGGGCTTACCTTGCGGGTCGAGCTCGACCCCAACGTGCCGATGATGGAGATCGATCGCGGGCTCCTGCGCCAGGCGGTGCTGAACCTCGTCAAGAACGGGCTCGAGACGCTGTCGAGCGGCGGCGAGCTCACGATCGGGAGCCGCTTCGACGGCGAGGCCGTGGAGATCGCCGTCTCCGACACCGGCGGCGGCATTCCCGCGGAGGTCATGCCGCGGCTCTTCGAGCAGTTCTTCACGACGAAGCCGCAGGGGACCGGGCTCGGGCTTTCGATCACCAGGCAGATCGCGGAGGAGCATGACGGCGCTGTCACCTGGGACAACCGCGCGCCCCTCGGCGCGACGTTCAAGATCCGGCTGCCGATCAAGCGGGTGAAAAATGGCTGAGCCCGCGACGCTCCTCGTCGCCGACGACGACCCGGGCCTGCGCGAGAGCCTCGAGCGCACGCTGACCCGCGAGGGCTATCGCGTCGTGCTCGCCTCCGACGGACGCGCTGCGCTCGAGCGCGTGCAGGCGGGCGGCGTCGACCTGATCGTCACCGATCTGCGCATGCCGGGCCTGACGGGGCTCGAGCTCCTTCGCGCGGCCAAGGCGATCATGCCCGACGTCGACGTGATCTTGCTGACGGCGTTCGGCACCGTCGAGGAAGCCGTCAAGGCGATGAAGGACGGCGCCTACGACTTCCTGACCAAGCCGTTCCGCCGCGAGCAGCTCATCAAGCTGGTCGACAAGGCGCTGGAGCGGCGCGATCTCATCGAGCAGAACAAGGCCCTCAAGAAGCAGCTCGAGGACATCCGCGCCAAGGGCCAGATGATCGGCTCGAGCCCGTCGTTCCGTCGCATGCTCACCCTCGTGGAGCAGGTGGCCGACAGCTCGGCGACGATTCTGATCCAGGGCGAGAGCGGCGCCGGCAAGGAGCTGGTGGCCCGCGCGATCCACGAGCGCTCGGGACGGCGCAACGGGCCGTTCGTCGCCGTCAATTGCGCGGCGCTGCCGGAGACTTTGCTCGAATCCGAGCTGTTCGGCTACGAGAAGGGCGCGTTCACCGGCGCCGCCGGGCGCAAGGACGGCCGCTTCGAGCTGGCGAACGGCGGCACGCTGTTCCTCGACGAGGTGGCCGACCTCTCGCTGGTCACGCAGCCGAAGATCCTCCGCATGCTGCAGGAGGGCGAGTTCGAGCGCCTCGGCGGCACGCGCACGATCCAGGTCGACGTCCGCATCGTGGCCGCGACCAACCAGGACCTGGCCGACATGGTCAAGGAGAAGCGCTTTCGCGAGGATCTCTACTATCGGCTCAACGTGATCACCGTCCGGGTGCCGCCGCTGCGCGAGCGCCATGAGGACATCCGCTTGCTGGCCCAGCACTACCTGCGCGTCTACGCCGCCAAGAATGGCCGCACGCTCGACGGCTTCTCGAACGAGGCGCTCGAGCGGCTCGAGTCGTACCGGTGGCCGGGCAACGTGCGAGAGCTCGAGAACCTCATCGAGCGCATGGTGCTGCTCGCCCGCAAGGATCGGATCGACGCGGAGGACTTGCCGGAGGAGATCGCGGGCGTGAAGCGCCCGCCCCGGGACGCGATCCTGGAATTGGTCGGCACGCCGCTCGCCGACGTCGAGCAACGGCTGCTCGACGAGACGCTCCGCATCACCGGCGGCAACAAGACGCAGGCGGCGAAGCTGCTTGGCATCGATGTGCGCACCGTCGCGCGGAAGCTCGAACGTCGCGAGGACGATCAGACGGAGGGTCCCGACCGCTCGTGAAAGCTCTTCTATTGACCCGCGAGTACCCGCCTCACATCTACGGCGGCGCGGGCGTTGTAGTAGGACAGCTGGCCGAAGCGCTGGGCCGGCTCATGCCTGTCGAAGTCCGCTGCTTCGGGGAGCGCGCCGCAGCCGAGTCGACCGAACGCGTGACCCTGCGCGGCTACACGCCGTGGGACCGCGTCGGCGCCGGCAACGACAAGCCGCTCTACGCCCCGTCGCTCGAGACGCTCTCGATCGCGCTCGCGATGGCGCGCGATCCGGTCGACGCCCAGGTGGCGCACGCGCACACCTGGTACGCGGACATGGCCGGCCTCTGGATCCGTACGCTGCACCGGATTCCGCTGTGCGTCACCCTGCACAGCATGGAGCCGCTCCGGCCGTGGAAGGCGGATCAGCTCGGCAGCGGCTATCTGCTCTCGAGCTGGATCGAGAAGACCGCGGTGGAGGCGGCCGACCGGGTGATCGCGGTCTCGCGCAAGATGCGTGACGACATCCTCGAGCACTTCCAGGTCGATCCGGCAAAGGTCGTCGTGATCCACAACGGGATCGATCCCGACAAGTTTCGCCGGACCGAGGCGCGCGACGCGCTGGCGCGGCGCGGAGTGCGTGAGCCCTACGTGCTGTTCGTCGGACGCATCACCGATCAGAAGGGGATCTTCCATCTGCTGGAAGCGGCGCCCAAGCTTCCGCCGGGCGTGCAGGTCGTCCTGTGCGCGTCGGCGCCCGATACGCCGGAGATCGAGGCGCGGCTCAAGCAGGCGCTGCCCGGGCACCCGAACGTCCTCTGGATCGGCGAGATGGTGCCGGTGAGTGAGGTCGTACAGCTCTACAGCCATGCCTCGGTGTTCGTGTGCCCATCGGTCTACGAGCCGTTCGGTCTGATCAACCTCGAAGCGATGGCGTGCGAGACGCCGGTCGTCGCCTCGGCCGTCGGCGGCATCGTCGAGGTGGTCGAGGACGGCAAGACCGGCACCTTGGTAGAGCCGGCGCGGCCGGACGCCTTGGCCGCGGCCATCCGCGTGCTGCTGGAGGATCCAAAGCGCGGCCGCGCGATGGGGCGCGCCGGACGGCTGCGCGTCGAGGCGCAGTTCAGCTGGAGCCAGGTCGCCGCGCGCACGCGTGAGGTCTACGCCGACGCGATCGCCGACTTCGCCCGGACGGAGGCCTGAGCGCAGTGGCCGCCCCGAGCCTCTCGGCGCTTCGCGGATTCGTGTTCGATCTCGACGGCTGCATCTGGAACGGCGACGTGCTCAATCCCGGCGCGAGCGAGATGCTCGCCGCGCTCCACCAGCACGGGCGTGCGCTGGCGTTCGTCTCGAACAACTCGCGCTCCACGGGCGCCGACCTCCGCGTCCGGCTCCATCGCCTGGGGGTCACCGTCGCGCAGCACGTGCTGACCCCGCTCGAGATCATCGGCGACGTGATCCGCGAGCGCTTCGGTCCCTCGCGCGTCTTGGCGATCGGCGCGCCCGAGATGAGCGCCGTCATTGCGCGCGCCGGTCACGAGCTGGTGGACGTGAAGGACTATCGCGCGGCGACCGTCGTGGCCGTCGGCAACGATTTCGATCTGAGCTACGAGCGGCTCACCGCGGCGGCGCGGGCCGCCGCCCGGGGGGCGCCGCTCGTGACGCCCAACATCGATCCGCGCCTGCCCATCGAGGGCGGCGACTTCCTGCCGGGCTGCGGCTCGATCGTGCAATCGGTCGCGGTCGCGGCGGGTGTGCAGCCGGTCGTCGTCGGCAAGCCCGAGGCGCCGCTCTTCCGCATGGCCCTCGACCGGCTCGGCCTCAAGGCGGCCGTCACCGCGATGGTCGGCGACAGCATTCCCTCCGACATCCGCGGCGGCAAAGCGGTCGGCATGCCGACCGTGCTCTATGCGCCCGCGGGCGGCGCGCCCACCGACGCGGCCGACGTGGTCGTGAGCTCGTTCGCCGAGCTGGCGAGGCTCGCCGGGGTCGGCTAGCCCTCGAAGCGCGTGTTACTCTAAGCCCCGATGTTCGACATCGGATTTCAGGAGATGCTCGTCATCGGGGTGCTGGCCCTGCTGGTCTTCGGGCCGGGAAAGCTCCCCGAGCTCGGCAGGATGATCGGTCGCGCGCTCCGCGAGTTCCGTCGCGCCAGCGACGAGTTCAGGTCGACCGTCGAGACGAATCTCCACATCAACGATCCCGATCCGATCATCCCGTCCGCGACGCCGATCATCGAGCCGCCGATCGCGACCGCGCCATCGGAGACGGCCGTCGCGAGCCCCACCGTCGACGCCGCGCCGATCGTCGCGGTCGAGCCGGGCGAGCCCTACTGCGCTCAGCGGTCCTCGCGCCTGTTTCACAAGAGCGACTGCGCCTGGGTCGCGCGGATTCCCGAGCCCGAGCGCGCCTACTTCAAGCACGTCGCCGAGGCTCGCGAGCAGGGGTTCACGACCTGCCCGGTCTGCGAGCCCTGGGAGCCCGCGTAGCCCGCCTTCTCTGACCGCGTTCCTGTCTCCGAAACCAGGCACTCGCTTTTTGTTGACTAGTCAACACCAGTTGAGTGATACTGCGCGACACGGAGGACGACGGATGCGAGAGCTGACCGAGCGACAGCGCGAAGTCCTGAACTTCATGCGGAGCTTCCAGGCCAAGCACGGGGTGCCGCCGACCGTGCGCGAGATCGGCGGACGGTTCCGCATCACGCCGCGGGCCGCGTTCGATCACCTGCGCGCGCTAGAGCGCAAGGGCGAGCTGCAGCGGCGCCCGAGCGAGGGCCGCACGTCGCGGGCGCTCAGCTTGCCCGACGTTGGCGGCGCGTCGCGCGCGCATCACGTCGTGCCGATCTTGGGCCGGATCGCCGCGGGCTCGCCGCTCCTGGCTCAGGAAAACCGCGAGGGCGACGTGCCGATCGCCGCAGCGTCCTTGCCCGGACGCGGCGAGGACGTCTTCGCGCTGCGTGTACGCGGCGAGTCGATGATCGAGGCGCACATCTGCGATGGCGACCTCGTGCTCGTCAGGCGCCAGAGCTCGGCTCAGCCGAACGACATCGTCGTGGCGATGATCGAGTCGGAGGCGGGCGGGGAGACCGAGGCAACCGTGAAGCGGTTCTTGCGCGACGGCTCGCGCGTCGTGCTCAAGCCCGAGAATCAGACGATGTCGCCGATCGTCATCGATCCGGCCCGGCGCTCGGTCACGATTCTCGGCAAGGTCATCGGACTCCTCAGAGGGTTCTGATTCTCGATGAACGTCGTGGGATGAACGTCGTAGAAGGAGGCAGTGATGAGCTCGCACGCAGTCACGTACGCGTTGTTGCACCGTCGCGGATCGCGCGCGTTTTTTTTGGCGAGAACTACTCAACACCTGCAGAGCTTGCGGGCTGGACGCGAGGTTTTGCGAGCGCTCGTGGCGCTCGCCGCGGTCATCGCATGGGGCGGTGTTTGTTTGCTGCTGAGGGGTTGAGGGCCGACTGCTGCGCCTGCTCGTAGATCTTCGCTTCCACGAAGACGTCGAGCAGCGCGCCGTCGAGGTGGCCGGCGCGGCGCTCCTGTTCCAGGATGTCGAGCGCCTCTTCCCTGGCGATGCCCTTCTTGTAGGGGCGGTCGCCGGCGGTGAGCGCGTCGTAGATGTCGGCGATCGTCATCATGCGGGACTGCACGGGGATCTCGTCCTGCCGTCGTCCCTCGGGATAGCCGCTCCCATCGAGCTTCTCGTGGTGGGAGCGCGCGATCTCGGGAATGCGGCGAAACTCGCGCGTCCACGGGATCCGCGTGAGGAACTCGTACGTGTGGGTCACGTGCGACTTGATCTCCTTGAACTCGGCCGGCGTCAGGCTGCCCCGCGGAATCGCCAGGATCTCCGCCTCGTCGCGCGTGATGACGGTCTCGCGATTGCCCAGGTGATCCTCGAAGAAGTCGAGCGCCAGCCGCTCGATGCCGGCGGCGAAGTCGCGCGGTAGGACGGCGGGCTCGTTGGCGGCGACGATGCGCGCAAGGCTCCGGTCGAGCTCGGCGACGTAGGCCGCCAGCTCGGCGTCGAAGGCTTTGGCCTTCGCGGCATAGCTGCGGCGTCCCTTCTGCTCGAGGTGCTCGATCTTCCTGGCCGAGTAGCGCAGCTCGAGCCCGCGCTTGATCAGCTCGACGCGCTGGCGGATCCGGTCGAGCTCGCCCGGCAAGAGCTTCTTGGCTTTGACCAGCACTTGCTCGCGCACGCCGACCTTGCCGAAGTCGTGCAGGAGCGCCGCGTACCGGAGCTCGGTCATCTCCTCGGCGGTGAAGCGGAGCGCCTGATACGGTCCGGTCGTGGAGCGGTCGATCGCCGTCGCCAGGCCCACGGTGAGATTGGCGACGCGGGCGGAGTGGCCGGAGGTGGTCGGGTCGCGCGACTCGATCGCCGTGACGGATGCCTTGACGAAGCCCTCGAAGAGCTCGCGGATGCTCTCGTAGAGCCGCCGGTTCTGGATCGCCACCGCCGCCTGTGAGGCGAGCGACCCCGCCAGCTGCTCGTGGCGCGTCGTGAAGCGCTGGATCGCGCCCTCGGCCGCGGTGCCCGGAGTCAGCTGCGCCGAGAAGTCGGGCTTGCAGTTGATCAGCTGGAGCGCGCCGATCGTCTCGCCCTCCGGCGTGCGCATCGGCACCACCAGCATCGACCGGGTGCGGTAGCCGGTCTCCTCGTCGAACGAGCGGTTGATGTGAAACGGCGCGCCGACGGGCGGCTCGTACGCGTCCTCCAGGTTGAGGATGGCGCCGGTCAGCGCCACGTGCCCGGCGACGCTCTCGCTGGTCAACGGCAGGCGCGCGGCGCGGAACGGAATGTCGACCGAATCGTTCTGGGCCAGGACGAAGCGGAGGTCGCGCGTGCCGTCGGCCTCCTCGACCAGATAGAGCGAGCCCGCATCACTCTGGGTGATCTCCCGGGCCTTGGTCAGGATGGTCTCGATGAGACCGCGCGGGTTGCGCTCGGCCGAGAGCCGGATGCCGATCGCGTTCAGCTCGGAGAGCTCGCGGTCGAGCCGCGTCATCTCGCGGTCGAGCCGCGCGACCTCGGCGGCCCGATCGAGATCGGCGAAGGCGTTGTCGATGGCGCGGCCGAGCATCGCCGCGCTCACGCCCGCCGGGAGCACTGCGTGCCAGTGCGCCGGCCACGGACCGTCGCTCTCCGCATCGACGAGCGCGATCACGCGCAGCGGCGCCTCGCTCCAGCGCGCGTCGATACCGTCACGGCCGACCAGGACGACGACGGGCCCGTCGGCCGTCGGATCCGCGGCGACGGAGAGCCCGGCCACGTCGAACTCGCCGCGGACGAGCTCGGCGGCCGTCGCCGCCGCGCGCGAGGTCGCGTCGTAGAGGACACGGCGGCGACGCATGAAACGAAAGTAGGGCCGCGCCGGAGGCCAAGTCAAGAATCCTTATAATGATTTTCGGAATGATCGAGCTGGCCGGGCTCGCGGATCTCTGCCGACGGCTGCGCACGAGCCCAGGACGGCTCGACAAGCTCGCCCTGCTTGCCGAATATCTGCAGACGCTGCCGCCGAACCTCGTGGGCACCGCGGTGGCGTTCCTCACGGGCCGGGCCTTCCCCCAATCGGATCCTCGCGTGCTGGGCGTGCGCTGGCTGCCGGCGCCGGACGGCCAGCCAGCGGAACAGTCGCCGCTGACGCTCGCCGACGTCGCCGCGGCATTCGCCGAGGTCGCGGAGGCCGGCGGCGCTGGCTCGCGCCGCGCGCGGGACGATCGGCTGCGTGCGCTCGCCGCGCGGGCGTCGGCGGACGAGCGTGACACGCTGCAGCGCATCATCACGGGCGAGATGCGCACCGGCGTCTCCGACGGGCTCGTGCTCGAGGCGATCGCGCGCGCCTTCGCGGCGCCGCTCGAGAGCACGCGCCGCGCGGCGCTGCGGCTGGGTGATCTCTCAGCGGTGGCGACCCTGGCTGCGACGAGCGGCGCCGCGGCGCTGACGGCGGCGGGCGTGAAACCGGGTGTCCCGCTCTTGCCGATGCTCGCGCAGATCGCCGAGGACTTCGACGAGGTGCTGGAGGCTCACGGCGGCACCACGGCCCTCGAGTACAAGTACGACGGCGCGCGGATCCAGCTCCACCGCGAGGACGACCGCGTGAGCATCTGGACGCGCCGGCTCTCGGACGTCACGCGCAGCATGCCCGACGTCGTCGACATCGCGCGGCACGAGCTGGTCGGCGCGCCGTTCATCCTGGACGGTGAGGTGCTGGCGCTCGACGCCGCGGGGCGGCCGCTGCCGTTCCAGGAGCTGATGCGCCGGTTCCGGCGTGTCCACGACGTCGAGCGCCTGGTGCGCGAGATGCCGCTGACGCTTCACTTCTTCGATTGCCTCATGGCTGAGGGTCTCTCGCTGCTCGACGAGCCGTACGCACGCCGCTGGGAGGCGCTGGCCCGCGTGACCGGCGTCCGCCATCTGGCCGAGAGGCTGATCGTGACGAACGCTGACGCCGCGCGAGAGTTTCAGGCGCGGGCGCTGGCTGCCGGCCACGAGGGGCTCGTGGCGAAAGATCTGAGATCCACATACGAGCCGGGCGGACGCGGCAAGCGCTGGTTCAAGCTGAAGACCGCCGAGACCGTCGACTGCGTCATCGTCGCGGTCGAGCGCGGCTCGGGCCGGCGCAACAAGTGGCTGTCCAACTACCATCTCGCCGTGGGCGACGGCGAGGGCTTCGCCGACGTGGGCAAGACGTTCAAGGGCTTCACCGATCAGCAGTTCATGGCCATGACCGAGCGT
>Ga0209382_10001452_pt1 | contig 37197 bp, 31 predicted proteins | sample SoiMetdeltSBSDD5_FD_187599 | JGI IMG/M metagenome (GOLD analysis project Ga0209382, IMG submission 187599) | Bulk soil microbial communities from a Populus tree surrounding site in Tennessee, USA - Soil MetaG P. deltoides SBSDD5 (SPAdes) (version 2) | ecosystem: Environmental > Terrestrial >... | reverse complement strand
CGCTCGACAACCGCCGCCCGGCCACGCCGATCGCCAACGTGATCGAGTTCTACCATCGCAGCACCAAGCGTGGAGAACAGCACGCGCCCAACTTCCAGAAGATGTACGACGAGGGCATCCAGATCGCCCTCAAGTACTTCGGCGAGTGACCTGTCATCCCGGAATGTCGCGGCAGCGAAATATCCGGGACCCATCAGGGCGAAGGGGCGAGGCCGGCACCTCGGATCCTGGATACGGGGTCTCGCGCGTGGCCTGCCCCGGACTCCGGGGCCCTTGCCCGGCATGACAGAAAAGAAATGGGGCGCCGTCTCTAGGGGAGGGGACATGACGGCGCCCCGATGCCACCTCGACCCGTTGGGGAAGGCCCTTCGTCCGGGGGGAAGCGGACGCGGTGGCGTGACAGATAAACGCCGCATCTCCACCCGGGTTCCCTGGTCCAGCGCCACCTGGGTTCCCTGGTCCAGCGTCTGGCCGCAACGGCTTGCATTTCCAACGGGTTCGGCGGCGCGAGACGGCTTTTTGGAGCTGTGGCTCGGCCGTTCTGCCTGGCGCGGTTGCAAAGCCTGCGCTTCTTAACAAACTTCGCGCGTGCCCCTTGTTCTTCGGCTGCGGCTGCCTTGATTCACTCTGTTGGGGCAATCCGGGACACCCACCTCCTGCCGTGCGAGGGCCAGGACGGCCGCGTTCCCGGCTGTACCTGCCAACAAGACGTGCCAACATGGAGGTGATGGCATCCGCCATGGCCAAGAGGTCAGCGCTCGATCTTGCCGTTATCGGCAATTGCCGCACGGCTGCACTGCTCGATACGGGGGGGCGCCTCGTGTGGTGGTGCTTTCCGCGCTTCGATTCAGATCCTGTGTTCTCCCGCCTGCTCGCGGGCGAGGAGGAGAAGGGCTTCTGCGACGTGGTCCTGGAAGGCGCCGTGGCGAGCGAGGCAGCCTATCAGCGCAATACCGCGGTCGTGCGCACCGTGCTGCGCGACGGCTCGGGCAATGCCGTGGCGATCACCGACTTCGCGCCGCGCTTCCGGCGCTATGAGCGCGTGTTCAACCCGCCCCAGGTGTTCCGACGCATCGAGCCGGCGGCCGGCCTGCCGCGCATCAAGATCAGAGTGCGCCCGACGTTCAACTACGGCCAGCCCTGCACCAGCCGGGCGCTGGGCTCCAATCACATCCGCTACTCCGGGGGCAACGACACGCTCCGCCTGACCACCGACGCGCCCACCTCCTACATCGTTCAGGAGGCGTCGTTCGCGCTCGTCAAGCCCGTCACCCTCATCCTGGGTCCGGACGAGCCGTTCGAGGCCGCCGTCGGCCCCACCGCGCAGGAGTTCCTGGAGCGCACCCGCCAGTACTGGCTGGACTGGGCCCGGTCGCTCGCCGTGCCGCTCGAGCACCAGGCCGACATCATTCGCGCCGCGATCTCGCTCAAGCTCTGCAACTTCGAGGAGACCGGCGCCATCATCGCCGCCCACACCACCTCGATCCCGGAGGCCCCCGGTTCCCGGCGCAACTGGGACTACCGCTACTGCTGGCTGCGCGACGCCTTCTTCGTCATCAAGGCCCTGAACCGGCTCGGCGCCACGCAGACCATGGAGGAGTACATCCACTACATCACCAACATTGCCGTGGAGGCCGACCGCCCCTTGCGTCCGGTCTACGGCATCGTGCCGGTCGAGCCCCTGGAGGAGCGCTTCGCCACCGATCTCGCGGGCTTCCAGGGCATGGGCCCCGTGCGCATCGGCAACCAGGCTGCCGAGCAGATGCAGCACGATTCCTACGGCAGTGTGATCCTCGGTGCCTCGCAGATGTTCATCGACGAGCGGTTGCCGCGCATGGGCGATGCGGCGCTGTTCCATCGCCTGGAGCCCCTGGGTGCCCAGGCGCGCCGCTTCGCGTTCGAGCCCGACGCGGGTCCGTGGGAATACCGGGGCCGCCAGCGCGTGCACACGCATTCGGCCACCATGTGCTGGGTGGCCTGCGACCGGCTCGCCAGCATCGCCGGGCGCCTCGGTCTCGCCGATCGCGCAGCGCACTGGCGCGGCCACGCCGATGCCCTGCGAGACCAGATCCTCGCGCGCGCCTGGAACGAGAAGCTCGGCGCCATCATGGGTGCGCTCGACAACGGCGACCTCGACGCCAGCGTCCTGCTGCTGCCCGAGCTGGGCCTCCTGCCTGCGAGCGACGAGCGGTTCCGGCGCACCTGCGACGTCATCGGCCGCGAGCTCATGCGCGACGGCTTCGTCATGCGCTACACGGCGGAGGACGACTTCGGCCTGCCCGAGACGGCGTTTCTGGTGTGCCAGTTCTGGTACATCGACGCACTCGCCGCGCTGGGACGTAGGGGGGAGGGACGCGAGCTGTTTGCCGATCTCCTGGGGCGCCGCAACGCCTTCGGCCTGCTCTCGGAGGACATCCATCCGGCGAGCGGCGAGCTCTGGGGCAACCTGCCGCAGACGTACTCCATGGCCGGCATCGTCAATACGGGCCGCATCCTCTCGCGCAGCTGGCAGGAGGCCTGGGCCCACGGCTAGCCGTCGTGCGGGCGCCAGAGGTGCGGCGCGGGTCTCCGCCGCAGGCCCGCGGCGCCGCAGCGCGGGAACCCGCGGCGGCTGTGAGCGTTGAAAAGAGGCGAGATGCGACGCCGAGGGCTCATCGGACACAACTGAACGATGAGATGAGAGTCGAGCAGATGAGCCGCGTCATTCTTGTGTCAAACCGGGTGTCCGACCTGCGCCGGGCGGCGCAGGCTGGCGGGGTTGCCGTTGCGCTGGCCTATGTGGCGCGCACGCGGCCCTCGCTGTGGTTCGGCTGGAGCGGCGAGATCAAACCTGCCGCGGAGGCGGGTACCGTCCAGCAAGCCGGGCGCATCGTCACTGTGCCGCTCACGCCCACCGAGCACGAGCACTACTACCTCGGCTACGCCAACTCCGTGCTCTGGCCCGTGTTTCACAACCGGCTCGACGTGGCCCAGTTCGAGGCCGGCTACTTCGAGCGGTACATCGGTGTGAACCGCCGCCTCGCCCAGCTGCTGCAACCCATGCTGCGGCCCGACGACATCGTCTGGGTACACGACTACCACCTGATCCCGCTGGCGGTGGAGCTGAGGCAGCTGGGCGTCGCCAACCGCATCGGCTTCTATCTGCACATCCCGTTCCCGCCCTGGCAGACCTTCATCGCCATCCCCGAGCACAAGGAGCTCGCGCGGTGCATCGCGGCCTACGACCTGGTCGGGCTGCAGACCAAGTCCGACGTGTCGAACCTCCTCGACTACCTCGCCAACGGCGTCATGGGCAGCGTCACGCCGGACGGCCGCATTCGCGTGTTCGACCGGCTCGTGCGCGTCGCGAGCTTCCCGATCGGCATCGACATCTCCGACTTCGCGAGAGGCAGGCGCGATGTCCCCCTGGTGCAGGGGCGCGGGATGAGCCGCATCGTCGGCGTCGACCGGCTGGACTATACCAAGGGCCTGCCGCAGAAGTTCAAGGCGTTCGGACGGTTCCTGGAGACCTTTCCGCAGTACCGGCGCCAGGTGGTGCTGACCCAGATCGCCCCGCCCACCCGCGAGAGCGTCGAGGCCTACTCCGACATCCGCCACCAGCTCGAGACCCTCGCCGGATCGATCAACGGGCGCTTCGGCGAGCTCGACTGGGTGCCGATCCACTACATCCACCGTTCGACCCCGCGTCGGCGGCTCACCGCCATCTACCGCTCCTCGCGCATGGCGCTCGTCACGCCGCTGCGCGACGGCATGAACCTCGTCGCCAAGGAGTACGTCGCGGCGCAGGACCCGGAGGACCCCGGCGTCCTCATCCTGTCGCGCTTCGCCGGCGCCGCCGAGGAGCTGGAGGAGGCGCTGATCGTCAACCCCTACGACATCTACGCCACCGCCGACGTGATCCGCACCGCCCTCGAGATGAGCCTGGAGGAGCGCCGGGAGCGACATCGCGCGCTCCTGGGCGTGGTGGAGACCCACGACATCAAGGCGTGGTGCCAGTCGTTCCTCGCGGCGCTGACCCGGGTCGCCGGCGCCGACGACGCGGTCACCTCGAGCCACCCCGAGGCGATCACCCGGGCCTTGGAGAAGCTGCGTCAGTCGATGGGCGCAGCGCAGCAGCTGCAGGAGCCGGCGCGCAGGCCCACATCCTGGTCGACCTATCCATGGTAAGAAGGTTTCAGGTTCCAGGTTTCTGGGCCGTCTCTCTCCCCTGACACCTGGAGCCTCAAACCTCGCCCATGACCGCTGCTCCACAGACCCTGGCCGTCGATATCGGGGGCACCAACATCAAGGCCGCCGTGCTGGATGCCGGTGGGGGCCTGATGACCAGCAAGGTCAGGACACCTACCCCGAGCCCGGCCACTCCGTCGGCGGTGCTCGAGGCGATAGCCGGCTTGGCGGCACGGCTGCCGCACTTCGAGCGCATCTCCGTCGGCTTCCCGGGCGTCGTGAGGCAGGGCACCGTGCGGACCGCTGCCAATCTCGGCCTCGAGCACTGGCGCGGCGTCAACCTGATCGAGGCCATGGCGCGGCGCTTCGGCGTGCCGGTGCGGGTGCTCAACGACGCCGCGGTGCAGGGGCTGGGCGTGGTGGAGGGACCCGGCCTCGAATGTGTGGTGACGCTCGGCACCGGTGTCGGCTGCGCGCTCTTCCGCAATCGCCGGCTGCTCCTGCACCTGGAGCTCGGCTACGACGCCCACATCGGCCAGGCTGCGCTCGCCGAGATCGGCCGCGATGCGTGGAACGAGCGGGTCGTCCAGTCGCTGCGCACCGTCATGACGCTCACGGCCTGCGATACGCTCTACGTCGGCGGCGGCAACGCGCGCATGATGACGGCCGAGCTTCCGCCCGACGCCCAGATCGTGAGCAACGTGGCGGGCGTGACCGGCGGCGTGCGCCTGTGGGAGCCGGAGCTCGACGAGCTGTTCAGCGGCCGGCCCGAAGCCGCGCGGCGCGCCGAATGGGAGACGCCCGCATGAAAGCTCTGACCGTCGGCGGCGCCATGATCGACACGCTTGCGATCATCGCGGACGACCGCATCGAGCGCATGACCATGCGCAACGCCGACAGCTCGTTCCTGCTGCTCGAGGAGGGGCGCAAGACCGAGGCGCTGGAGATCTCCACCCACCTGGGCGGCGGCGCGGTAAACGCGGCCGTGGCCATGTCGCGCCTCGGCCTCGACGTGGCCGCGATGGTCAAGCTCGGGCGCGACGAGCGCGCCGAGACGGTGCTCGCGGGCCTGCTCGCCGAAGGCGTGTCGACCCGCTGGGCGATGCGCGACGGCCGCTCTCCCACCGGCGCCTCGGTCCTCGTCTCCTCGCACGATCGCAATGCGGCGATCTTCACCTTCCGCGGTGCCAACACCCTGCTCTGCGAGGCCGACCTCGTCCCGGACGCGTTCGCCGTCGACGTGGTCTACGTCTCCTCGCTCAGCAACGAGGCCGCAGATTCCTTCCGGGCCATCGTCGCCGAGGCCAGGGCGCACCGCGCGCTGGTCGCCGCCAATCCGGGCATCCGCCAGCTGTCCACCCGCGGCGCCGCATTCCAGGAGGCGCTCGCCGACATCGATATCCTGGTGGTCAACCGGGCCGAGGCCGACGCGCTCGTCACCGGGCTCGTCGCCCGCTTCGGCGAGGGGGGGCGCGCGCTGCGGCTGGAGCCCGGCGAGAAGCCGCCGCGCCTCGTCGCGCGGGGGCTCGCCACAGGCGGACACGACATGAGCCTCGCGGCATTCTTCGATGCCTTGCGGCAGCTGGGGCCCCGCTATGCGGTCGTCACCGACGGGCGCAACGGCGCCTTCCTCGGTGCTCCGGATGCGATCTACTTCTGTCCCGCGCTGGAGGCCGAGGTGGTCGGCACCGCCGGTGCCGGCGACGCCTTCAATGCCACGTTCACGGCTGCGATCGCGCTCGGGCGCAAGCCGGAGGACGCTCTGCGCGCCGCCACGGTCAACGCCGCGTCGGTGGTGCGGCACGCCGATACCCAGACCGGTCTCCTGTCCCACGATGCCGTCGTCCGGGAGCTGGCGGCGCGCGCCGCCGAGCTGCCCGTGCGCAGATGGTCGCACCACGAGGCGGGATTGGATTGACACCCTATTTATGCTCCATGTACGGCGCTGCGATGCATGAAATTTCCAAACCGGGGGCTCAGAGGCTGGAGCACGTTCTAGCGAACGCCGCGGAATGGGCCCTGTTCATCGACATAGACGGTACGCTGCTCGACCTGGCCCCCAGGCCCGACGCCACGGTAGTCCCGGCGAGGCTGGTGCAGACTTTGGGCGGCTTGGTGGAGCGGCTCGGCGGTGCCGTTGCCCTGGTGACGGGCCGGCGCGTATCCGATGCCGACCGGTTCTTCGAGCCCCTGCGCCTCGTGACGTCCGGCGTCCATGGTGCGGAGGCGCGCATTGTCCGCGGCGGGACGACCGAGCTGCTGGCGGCGCCGGTGCCGCGCCGGATGCTGCAGGCGGTGCACGCCATCGCCGAGCTGGGTCCCGGCATCCTCATCGAGGAAAAGGGGGCGGGCGTGGCCGTCCACTACCGCGATGCGCCACTGCTGCTCCCGGCCATCGAGCGGGAGCTCGCGCGCATCATCCACGAGTGGGACAGCTACACCGTGCGCTCCGGCCGCAAGGTGCTGGAGGTGGTCCCCAAGGCGCACTCGAAGGGGACGGGGCTCAGCGCGCTCATGCGCCTGCCAGCCTTCAGCGGCCGCCGCCCGATCATGATCGGCGACGACCGCGGCGACGAGCCGGCGATGCACCTGGCGCAGCGCATGGGCGGGCTCGCGCTGAAGGTCGCCGGCGAGCATTTCGATCGCCGGGTCGCCGACTTCGACAGCGCCGCCAGTGTCCGCTCGTGGCTCTCGCGCCTCGCCGACCCCGCTCGCTGTGACCCCGCATAGCGCGGTGAAGTGTCATCCCGGAATCCCGCGAAGCGGAGTCTCCGGCACCCGATGGCAGGCGCTTGGTCGGTTGACCCTGTCTCGAGAAAACAAATAGGAGTCATTCAGTTATGGGGTAGAGCTTCACATCCCTGTGAACCCGTCTGCGGGTCCAGGGTTAACGGCCCCATATGGTGCACTGCATCGGCCCCGCGGCCTCGCAGGATCTCATGCCCATCACGGTTACGACTGGTGCGCGGCGTGCGCGCCTCGCCGCCCTGTCCTCGGTGTTGCTCATCGGCGTCCTCGGCCTGGGCGTCGCCGGCTGCGAGCGAACACAGTCGAAAGCGACGAAAGTGGAACCACCCCCTCCGCCGGAGGTCACGGTCGCGCAGCCGGTGGTCAAGACGGTCGCCGAGCAGGACGAGTATGTCGGCCGTTTCGTAGCGGTCGACGAGGTCGAGGTGCGCGCGCGCGTCTCGGGCTATCTCGAAACCGTCCACTTCACGGACGGCCAGATCGTCAAGACGGGCGATCTCCTGTTCACTATCGACCGACGGCCGTTCCAGCTCGCGGTGGAGCAGGCGAAAGCCAGCCTGGCCCAGGCCAAGGCCAACCTGGCCTTTGCCCAGACCGACCTCACCCGCGCCGAGGGCCTGATCAAGCGGGAGGTCATCAGCGGCCAGACCTTCGATCAGCGCACCCAGGCGAAGCGCGTGGCGGAGGCCAATGTGGCCGCGCAGGAGGCCGCGCTGCGGCAGACCACGCTGGACCTCGAGTTCACCGAGCTGCGCGCACCGGTGTCGGGGCGTATCGGCGACCGCCGTGTCTCGCCCGGCAACCTGGTCACGGGCGGGACGACGGGGAACACGACCCTGCTGGCGACGATCCAGTCCACCGATCCCATCCGCTTCGAGTTCACGCTCGATGAAACCTCCTATCTGCGCAACCTGCGCGCGGGCACCCAGAGCAAGCGGGGCGCTGTCAACGACGGCGGTCGCGCGCCCGTGCGGCTCAGGCTTCTCGACGAGCCGACGTTCACCCACAAGGGCAGGATGGATTTCGTCGACAACGCCATCGACGGCTCCTCGGGCACCATCCGCGGCCGCGCCGTGTTCCCCAACCCGCAGGGCACCTTCACGCCCGGCATGTTCGGCCGAATCCAGGTCGCGGCTGGTCCGCCTGCCGAGGCCCTCCTGGTGCCCGACTCCGCTATCGGCACCGAGCAGGTGCGCAAGTTCGTGCTCGTCGTCGACGCGGACAATGTCGCGCACGCCAAGTACGTGACGCCGGGGCAACTGGTCAACGGCCTGCGCGTCGTTACCGGGCTGGAAGCCAACGACCGCGTGGTGGTCAACGGCCTGATGCGGGTGCGTCCCGGCATCAAGGTCGCGCCGCAGACGGCCGCGGCGGCGGCGGGCGGGGAACGCGCCGCCAACTGACGGCCGGTCAGCGCCATGCGCATCTCGCACTTCTTCATCGACCGCCCGATCTTCGCGTCGGTCGTCTCCATCGTGTTCATCATCCTCGGCCTCGTCTCGCTGTTTCGGCTGCCGGTCGCGCAATTCCCGGACATCGCGCCGCCCACGGTCAACATCACGGGTCAGTTCCCCGGCGCCAGCGCCGACGTGGTCGCCGACACCGTGGTCGCTCCCATCGAGCAGCAGGTGAACGGCGTCGAGAACATGCTCTACATCTCGTCCAACGCGACGGGCGACGGGCGCTTCACCATCTCGGTCACGTTCGAGCTCGGCTCCAACCTCGACATCGGCCAGGTGCAGGTGCAGAACCGCGTGGCCACTGCGCTCCCGCGCCTGCCGCTCGACGTGCGCAACATCGGCGTCACCGTCAACAAGGCCTCGCCCGACCTGATGATGGTCGTGCACCTCTCCTCGCCCGACAAGACGCGCGACACGCTGTTCATCTCCAACTACGCGACCACGCAGATCACGGACGTGCTGAACCGCATCAACGGCGTCGGCTCCATCACCGTGTTCGGCAGCCGCGACTATTCCATGCGCATCTGGCTGGACCCGGAGCGGCTGCAGTCGCTGGGGCTCACGACCGGCGACGTGAATGCGGCGCTGCTGGCGCAGAACGTCCAAGTGGCGTCGGGCGTGCTCAACCAGCCGCCGGTGTCCGATCCCGGCGCCTTCCAGATCGCCGTGCGGACGCTGGGGCGCCTTTCCGACCCCGGCGAGTTCGGGAACATCGTCGTCAAGCAGACCGCGAACGCGGTCGTCCGCTTCAAGGACATCGGCAGGGTCGAGCTGGCGGCACAGGACTACTCCACCATCTCCTACCTCGACCGGGATCCGGCGATCGGCCTCGGCATCTTCCAGCAGCCCGGCACCAATGCGCTGGCGACCGCGCAGGCGGTGAAGGTGAAGATGGACGAGCTCGCCAAGAATTTCCCGCCTGGCCTCAAGTACACCATCATCTACAACCCCACAGAGTTCATCCAGCAGTCCGTGGACGCCGTCCGGGATACCATCCTGGAAGCGATCGTGCTGGTGGTGCTGGTGGTGATCGCGTTCCTGCAGACGTGGCGCGCCGCCATCATTCCGCTGTTCGCGATCCCGGTGTCGCTGATCGGCACCTTCTTTGTCATGGACGTGTTCGGGTTCAGCCTCAACAACCTGTCGCTGTTCGGCCTGGTGCTCGCCATCGGCATCGTGGTCGACGACGCCATCGTCGTGGTCGAGAACGTCGAGCGCAATATCGAGAGGGGCCTCTCTCCCCGCGACGCCGCCCGCCGCAGCATGGACGAGGTGGGAGGCGCGCTGATCGCCATCGCGCTGGTGCTGACCGCGGTGTTCGTGCCCTCGGCCTTCATTACCGGCATCTCGGGCCAGTTCTACCGCCAGTTCGCGCTCACCATCGCGGGGGCGACCCTCATCTCGCTGGTCGTCTCGCTCACGCTCTCGCCGGCCATGTGCGCGATGCTGCTCCGGCCCCGCGCCGAGCGCGCGCGGACGCCCTGGTGGGCCTGGCCGGCGCGTCTCTTCTTTCGCGGCTTCAACTGGTCCTTCGACGGTCTCGCGGGGGGCTATGGCTGGCTCGCCCGGCGCATCGTCCGCGTCGCGGCGCTCATGCTCGTTGCCTACGCCGGCATCCTCGCCTTCGGCCTCAACGAGTTCCGCAATACGCCTGTGGGCTTCATCCCGAACCAGGACGTGGGCTACCTGATCGGCGTGGTGCAGCTGCCCCCCGGCTCGTCGCTGGCGCGCACCGACGAGGTCAACCGCAGGGTCGTCGACATCGCGCTCGAGACGCCCGGCGTCGCCCACGCCGTCAACATCGTCGGCTTCTCCGGCGCCACCTTCGCCAACGCGCCCAACGCCGGCGCGGTGTTCATCGTGGAGGAGCCCTTCGAGAAGCGCGCGGGCGACCCGAAGAAGTCGGCGCCGGCCATCCAGGCCGAGCTGTTCAAGCGCCTCTCCAAGATCCAGGAGGGTCTCGTCCTCGTGGTGCAGCCGCCGCCGGTGCGCGGCATCGGCAACGCCGGCGGCGTGCGCATGATGATCCAGGACCGGACGGGGGTCGGGCAGCAGGCGCTGCAGAAGGCCGTGAACGACATGGTGGCGAAGGCCTCGCAGATCCCGGGCCTGACACAAGTATTCTCGCTGTTCGAGACCTCCACGCCGCAGCTCTATCTCGACATCGACCGCGTCAAGGCGCAGATGCTGGGTATCAACGTCTCCGACGTGTTCGGCGCGCTGCAGACCTATCTCGGCTCGACCTACGTCAACGACTTCAACATCCTGGGCCGCACCTTCCGCGTCACCGTTCAGGCCGACGCCCCGTTCCGGCTCTATACCAAGGACGCGCTGAAGCTCCGCGTGCGCAACAGCAACGGCGATACGGTGCCGCTCGGCTCGTTCACCACCGTGCGCGACATCACCGGGCCCTTCCGCGTGCCGCGCCACAACCTCTATCCCGCCGCCGAGCTCGACGCCTCCGCGCTGCCCGGCACGTCTCAGGGCCAGGTGATCGATGCACTGGAGAAGCTCGCCAAGGAGACGCTGCCCCGGGGCATGGGCTACGAGTGGACCACGCTCGCCTTCCAGCAGATCAGGGCCAGCGACACGGCGTCCTTCGCCTTTCTGCTGGCCGTGGTGTTCGTGTTCCTTGTGCTCGCGGCGCAGTACGAGAGCCTCACGCTGCCGCTCGCGGTCATCATGATCGTGCCGATGTGCCTCGTCGCCGCCATCACCGGTGTGATCCTGCGCGGCCAGGACAACAACATCCTGACGCAGGTCGGCTTCATCGTGCTGATCGGCCTCGCCGCCAAGAACGCCATCCTGATCGTGGAGTTCGCCCGGCAGCTGGAGGACCAGGGGCGCGACCGGTGGGCGGCCGCAGCCGAGGCGGCGCGTCTGCGACTGCGGCCGATCGTGATGACCTCGCTCGCCTTCATCCTCGGCGTGGTGCCGCTGGTGTGGGCCACGGGCGCGGGGGCCGAGCTTCGCCAGGCGCTGGGCACCGCGGTGTTCGCCGGCATGATCGGCGTCACGCTGTTCGGCCTCATCTTCACGCCGGCCTTCTACGTGCTCTGCCGCTGGCTCGCCGACCGCTTCGGCTTCGGGCGCGGGAGACCTCCCGCCACCGAGGAGCCGCACCCTGCCGAGTGACGTTGCCACCCACCTACCCGTCATCCCCACTCCCCCGCTTCCGCAGGGCGTTGCATACGGCCGCGTCACCCCCTAAACCGGAGTCCGAGGCAGCCGAAGGAGGGGCAATTGACGCTGATCAGGCCGTTTCGTGCCCTGCGCCCGGTCCCGGGCAGGGCGCGCGAGGTGCTGGCGCCGCCGTACGATGTGCTTTCCAGCGCCGAAGCGCGCCAGCGCGCCAGGGGCAAGCCGTGGAGCTTCCTGCACGTCTCCAAGCCCGAGATCGATCTCCCCGAGGGCACCGACCCCTATTCCAGCGCGGTCTACGCCAAGGCGGCGGAGAACCTGGAGCGCATGGTGGCCGAGCGCGTGCTGGTGCGCGACGCCCGCCCGCACTACTATGCCTACCGCACGGTGTGGCAGGGGCGCCGGCAGACCGGCCTCGCCTGCGTGGTCTCGCTTGCCGGCTACGAGAACGGCCGTGTCCGCCGTCACGAGCTCACCACGCCCGTCAAGGAGACGGACCGGGTGCGCCAGATCGAGGCCGTCAACGCCCAGACCGGCCCGGTGATGATGGCCTACCCGCATGCGCCCGAGATCGACACGCTGCTGAAGCGCGCCACCGAGCGCGACCCCGACATTGCGGTGACCGCCGACGACGACGTGACGCACGAGCTGTGGGTGATCGCCGACACTGCGCCCATCGAGGAGCTGACGGCCGCCTTCGACGGCCTGCCCGCGCTCTACATCGCCGACGGGCACCATCGCTCGGCGGCGGCGGCGCGGGTGTCGGCGGCGCGCGGCGGCGTCGAGGGCTCCCACCGCTATTTCCTGTCGGTCGTCTTCCCGCACCACGGCATGGTGATCCTCGACTACAACAGGGTCGTGCGCGACCTGGGGGGACGCACGCCCGAGGCGTTCCTCGCCGCCATCGGCGAGCGCTTCGCCGTGACCCCGGCGCCGACGCCGGTGCGGCCCACGGAGGCGCGCGCCTTCGGCATGTACCTCGCCGGCAGCTGGTACCAGCTGAAGCTCGAGGCGAGCCAGGTGCCCGAGGACGACGCCGTGGGCCGGCTTCCCGTGACGCTGCTGGCGCGCAACCTGATCGAGCCGGTGCTCGGCATCGCCGACCAGCGCACCGACAAGCGCATCGATTTCGTCGGCGGCGCGCGCGGCCTCGGCGAGCTTGCCCGCCGCGTGGACTCCGGCGAGATGGCGATGGCCTTGGCACTCCATCCCACGCAGATGGAGGACCTGATGGCGGTGGCCGACGCGGGAGCCATCATGCCGCCCAAGTCCACCTGGTTCGAGCCCAAGCTCGCCGACGGCATGGTGAGCCACGTGCTGGATTGAGAAGGTGTCAGACCCTCCGGGTCTGACACCATGATGCGGATGCTGGAGGCAACCCATGCCGCTCCCCGTCCCCCTCTACGCGGTTGTCGACGAGCTGGAGGTCATGCACGACGAGTGGCGCGCCTACATCAACTGCAAGACCGGAGAGCTCGCGTCGTTCTCGCTCGAGCTGCAGCGCTCCATCGAGGACGAGGAGGATCCCTCCGAGCGCCCCGATTGGGAACGGGAGATATGGCAGGACTGCGAGCGCGTGCTCGGCGATCCCGACTTCATCCTGCTTCCGAGCAAGTTCGACATTCACTAGTGGGACATCATGAAGCGGTTCTGTCAGTCGCTCGACGACGGGCCGGCCCGCGAGCGACTGTTCGACGCGATCCACGGCCGCGGGGCGTTCCGCATGTTCAAGAACGAGGTCCATCGGCTCGGCATCCAGGACGACTGGTACAGCTACCGCGACGACGCCCTGAAACGGATCGCCGCCGACTTCCTGGAGGAGCACGGCATTCCTTATGTCGACGTGCCGCGCGGAACGTAGAACGCAGGGTGCAATAGGCCGAAGGCGCATTGCACCGATCCACGCTCGCAGCTTGTCGCTCGCGTATTTCGGCGCAATGCGGCTGACGCCTTATTGCGCCCTACGCTGCGTGGTCAGGCGCTGGCGGATGTCCTGCGCGCGCCGGTGGAGCTGCTCGCCGAGCCGTACGGCCGCCGCCCGCGCGGCATCGCGCAGGCGCAGAATAGCGGGGCGCCAGAGGCGCCACTGGGCCCGGGCCACCTTTCTCAGGCGTGCCGCCCAGAAGCGGCCGACGCGCCACACGTAGGAGGATCGCACGTACTCCTCCAGGGCGTCTTTCCACGGGATGAAGCGGTCGTAGGTCCACGCCAACCAGCCGATCTGCATCAGGGCAGGCTTGGTCAGCATGAAGAGGCGCGCCACCAGCGCGGTGGCCACCACCTTGGCTCCCGCGAACAGGAGGCCGGCCAGCACCAGCTGGCCCTTGGCGATCAGGGCGAGGGCCAGGAACTTGAGCGGCAGCAGCAACCCCGAGGGGAGCGCGAAGGCCACCAGTGCGGCATAGGGTGGCAGGCGGGCGATGGCCGTCTCGAGCCGGGCCCAGGGCCGCCAGCGCGCCAGCCGGCCCAGCAGGTCCGCCAGCGGGCGCCAGCCCCATTCCTCGAGCAGGAGCAGAAGGGCGAGAAGGACCTGCAGGGTCCAGCGCAGCGCCGGGCGCGCCACGCGCCAGCCGGCCGCCAGGGCCGCGCCGGTCCAGCCCAAGCCGCGTCGCGCCACCGCAAGGCCGCGCGCGGCCCACTGGGACGCCCGCTCAATCCGATTCCTGCCTGCGCTGTCCCCAGAGCTGTCCATCGGTCCTGGGCCTCCTGGCTGCCCTGGCTTCCCCAAAACATGGTGGAAGCCTGCATGAGTCACAACCTGCGCGCCAGAGCTTCAGGTTAGTGTTGACGACAACCCCGACGAGCCGTTCAGGGGCAACTGCATGGTGTTGCAGGAATAACTGGGTTGTCACATCACATAAATTCGGACGTCCTGTGTCTCGCGGGTGACTGTGCAGCGGATGATTTTGATCTACAAGTACCCTCACATTGGGAGGGATGGGGACCGTCGAATAACTGGGTTGTGAAATTCTGTCGGTGCGGGCAGCCCATCCAAGACTGAACCCGTCGCGGCATGTTCTCGCCGCGGCGGGAGTGACCCCTCCCAGCGCCTTCCTTCCGAACCGCCCCACAGCGCCCAGCCTTCAGGTCAGCGGCCGCGCGGGCTCGGTGCTGTCCTCGCGCGCCGGCCCGACTGCCGGCGCGTCGGGCCTCAGGCGGCCGCCTTGGATGCGGGCGCCCTCCTGGGCCAGGGCCTCGGCCAGCTGCTCGCGCGCCTGCTCGGCCTGGCGCTGGCGGTTCCACAGGCTGGCGTAGAGGCCGCCCGCCGCCAAAAGCTCGCCGTGCGTGCCCTGCTCGACCAGGCGGCCGGCGTCGAGCACCAGGATGTTGTCGGCGCCGACGATGGTGGAGAGCCGATGCGCGATGACGAGGGTCGTGCGGTGTCTCGCCACCTCGTCCAGCGCGTCCTGGATCTCGCGCTCGGTGTGGCTGTCGAGCGCGCTGGTGGCCTCGTCGAGGATCAGGATCGGCGGCCCCTTGAGGATGGTGCGGGCGATGGCCACCCGCTGCTTCTCGCCGCCGGAGAGCTTGAGGCCGCGCTCGCCCACCATGGTGTCGTAGCCTTCGGGGAGCACGCGGATGAAGCCGTCGATCCGGGCGAGGCGGGCGGCCTCCTCGACCTCGGCATCGCCGGCATCGGGCCGGCCGTAGCGGATGTTGTAGCGGATCGTATCGTTGAAGAGCACGGTGTCCTGCGGCACCACGCCGATCGCCGCGCGCAGCGACCTCTGCGTCACGTCGCGGATGTCCTGCCCGTCGACGGTGACCCGGCCGCCGGCCACGTCGTAGAAGCGCAGGAGGATGCGCGAGACCGTGGACTTGCCGGCCCCCGAGGGCCCCACGATGGCCACCATCTGGCCGGCCGGCACCTCGAAGCTGAGCCCCTCCAGGATCGGCCGGTCCGGGTCGTAGTTGAACACCACGTCCTCGAAGCGGATGGCGCCGCCGGTCACCGCGAGCGGGTGGGCCCCGGGCTTGTCCGCCACCTCCGGGGTGACGCCCAGCACGTCCATCATGCGCTCGATGTCGGTCAGCGACTGGCGGATCTCGCGATAGACGAAGCCCATGAAGTTGAGGGGGATGAAGAGCTGCAGGAGCAGCGCGTTCACCATCACGAACTGGCCGACGGTGGCGCGGCCGGCCGCCACATCGAGGCCCGCCATCACCATGCAGGCGGTGAGCGCCACGGTGAAGATCACGGCCTGGCCGGCGTTGAGCACGGCGAGCGAGGTATAGGTCTTGACGCTGGCGCGCTCGTAGCTGGCCATGGCGGTATCGTATCGCTTGGCTTCGCGCTCCTCGGCGCCGAAGTACTTCACCGTCTCGTAGTTGAGCAGGCTGTCGATGGCCTTGGTGTAGGCGTCGGTGTCGCTGTCGTTCATGACGCGGCGGAGCTTGATGCGCCAGTTGGTGGCCGCGACCGTGAACCACAGGTAGGCGACGATCATGGCGAGCACGACCGCGACGTAGCGCCAGTCGAACTCGAAGGCGCACACGGCGAGCACCAGCGCGAACTCGACGATGGTGGGCACGAACGTCATCAGGATTATGCGCGTGATGTTCTCGATGCCGAGCCGGCCGCGCGACAGGATCTGGGTGAGCCCGCCGGTCTTGCGCTCCAGGTGGAAGCGCAGCGAGAGCGCGTGCATGTGCTCGAAGGTGTCGAGCGCGAGCTTGCGCACGGCATTCATGGCGACCGTGGCGAACATGCCCTCGCGCACCTGCGTGAGCAGCGACATGGCGATGCGCACCGCGCCGTAGAGGGCGATCGCCAGCACCGGCGCGCCGATCAGCCACGCCGGCGCAGCCCCGGCGGGCAGATTGCCCCCCGATGCCGCCACCAGCGCGTCGGTCGCCCACTTGAAGGTGAAGGGCATGGCGACGGTGACGAGCTTCACCACCAGCATCAGGGCAAGCGAGACCATGACGGTCGCCTGCAGGTCCGGCCGGTCCGACGGCCACACGTAGGGGCCGAGGTCCTTGAGGATGCGCAGCTGCTCGGGCGACGGCCCGAGGCGGCGCGCCCAGCGGGCGAGGCGGCCTGCGAGGCCGCTGCGGTCTTCGGCTCGGTGGGAGCGTTGCATCGCCCTGGCTTTAGCCGCAGCGGCGGGGCTTGTCGATGCCCGCCGCAGGCGCCAGCCGGAAGACGCCACTCGTATGTTGGGTCAACCCCGGCGAACGCCGGGGGCAGACCCAACATCCGTCCGTGTTGGGTCTTCCCCGGCTTGCGCCGGGGGCGACCCCAACCTACGCGAACGCCGGCATCACTTCGTGGCCCATGAGCTCCACGGTGCGCAGGGCCTCCTCGAGGCTCATGTCGCCGAAGGCGAGGGAGCAGATGAAATAGTTCGCACCCGCCGTCTCGGTCTGCTCGGCGACGTAGCGCCGCGCGCCCTCGGGCGTGCCGGCGAACGCGCCGCCCGAGTCCAGGAGGGGTCCGATCTCATGCGGCAGTGCCAGCGGGAAGGCGTGGCCGCGCGCAACCCAGAGGTGCTCCATGTGGCGGCGCCAGCGGCGATACGCGCGCTCGGCAGTGGCGCGCGCCTCGGCCTCGGTCTCGGCGAGCACGATGTGGCGGTTGAGGCCGATCAGCGGCGCCGGCTCCTGCGGATGGCCGTGGTTCGCCCATTCCACGCGGTAGCGCTCTGCAATGGCGCGGGCGGCTCGTGCGGGCACCAGGGTGGCGATGTTGGCCCCCTCCCTGGCCGCCCACACCGAGGCCTCGGGGCTCGTCACGCCGTACCACAAGGGCGGGTGTGGCCGCTGCAGGGGTTTGAGCACCATCGGCACGTTCTTGAAGCGGTAGAACTCGCCCTCGAAGTCGAGCACGTCCGAGGTGAGGCCCTGCCTGAGGACGCGCAGCGCCTCGGGGAACCGGCGCGGGCCGTCGGCCGGATCGACGCCGAAGAAAGAGACCTCGATGGGCGACACGCCGCGCCCGACGCCCACCTCGAGGCGCCCGCCGCTCATGTGGTCGAGCATGCAGATCTCCTCGATCAGCCGCAGCGGATGATAGAGCGGCAGGAGGTAGACCAGGGGCCCGAACCGCAGGCGCCTGGTGCGCTGCGCCACCGCCGCCATGAAGAGGCCGGGTGAGGGGGCGAGGCCCAGGGGCGTGCCATGGTGCTCGGCGAGGTGATAGGCGTAGAAGCCGTGCCGGTCGTAGGCCTCGGCAAGCCGCATGCGGCACTCGATCTGCTGGCCGAGCGGCACGCCGCTGTCGTCCATGTGCTCGAACACGCCGAACTTCATGTGTCCTCCCCGTGGCGGTCGCCGGCGCAGGTCGTCAGCAGCTTATCCGATCTTGGCCGCCTGTGGCTGGCTTGCGCCCGCTCCTCGCGTCAGTGCCGGTTGAACGGGCCGAAGGTGGGCGCGGCTCTGCAGCACGGATCGGTGCGCAGCCTGCCGTAGGCGGCCAGCAGCAGCCGTCCCAGCTCGCCGCCCTGGCTCATATACTCCTCCAGCACGCCGGCGCTGCACGCGCGCCACTCGGCCACCTGGTCGGGGGTCGGGGTGTGGATCTGCATGCCCTTCTCCCGGGCGAAGGCATAGGCGCTCGCCTCGTTCTCGGCGAACCGGTCGCGGGCGACGCGCTCCACCGCCCTTGCCGCTTCGACAATGACGGCCTTGTGGTCGGGCGAGAGTGACTGCCAGAGGCGCTCGTTGACGAGCAGCAGGAACTCGATCGGCACGTGATCCGTCTGGGTGACGGTATCCGCCACCTTCCACAGCTCGCGTGGCTCGACGCTGGTGATGGAGCCCATGGCCAGATCCACGGCGCCGCTCTTCATGGCGTCGTGCATCTTCGATGTGGAGATGATGGTCGGCCTGCCGCCGCAGTGGGTCGTGAGCTGGGCGGTGATGTGGCTGAACACGCGTACCTTCTGACCCTTGATCGCATGCGGCTCCGAGACGTCCTTGCCCCTGGAGAAGAAGACGCTGCCGCCGACCGGCTGCCACCACAGCACCCGCACCCCCATCACCTCCAGGACGGTCTTGTCGATCAGCTTCCTGATCTCGCCATCGGGACTGGTGGCGGCACGCACCAAGGCCTCGAAGTTGAACAGGAACGGCTGCTCCACGAAGGTGATCTCCGGGATCTTCTTGGCGAACTGATACGTCCCCGCGACGCCCATCTCGACGGCACCGGACGCGATGCCGCCGACGACCTCGGTGTCGATGTAGAGCTTCCCCTTGTCGATAATCTCGATGGTGATCGCCTTGTTCGAGCGCTTCTCGACCTCCTCCTTGAACTGCACGAGAGGCACGCCGAGGTAGGGCTCGGAGACCGCCACCTGCAGGCTCGCCCGGAGCTTCACCTGCGCGGCGCTGCCCTGCTGACCCAGGACAAATGCGAATGCGATTATCAAATAGCGTACGCGGCGCATCGGGGCATTCCCTATCCCTTCCGGCGCGGCAATCCGCGCCCGATCGGGTCAACGTCCCGCGGCCGCGCGGATGGCGGGAATGACCCTGGTCTCGAGCGCCTCGGGCGAAATCGGCCCTGTGTGTTTGTAGACGATGGTGCCCTTCCCATCGACAACGAAAGTCTCGGGCATGGCTATCACGCCCCACTCGATGGCGTTCCTGCCGGTGCCGTCGACGCCCACCGCCGTGAACGGGTTGCCGTAACGGCCGAGGAAGCGGCGAGCGTTCGCCGCCACGTCCTTGTAGTTGACGCCGTAGAGCTTGACGCCGGTTGCCTCCTTGAGCGCCACCAGCACCGGGTGCTCCTGCACGCACGGCGCGCACCAGGAGGCCCAGAAGTTGACGACCGACACCTCACCCTTCGTCAGGTCGGCCGAGGAGAAGCCGGGGATGGAGCGCGCGCCGTCGGAGAGGCCTTCGAGCGGCGGCAGCGTCATCTGCGGCGCCGGCCGGCCCACGAGCACGGAGGGCAGCCGCGAGGGATCGCCGCTGAAGAGAGCGAGCCCGAACAGCAGGGCGATGGCGGCGAAGATGGCGAGCGGCCAGGCGAGACGCGTGCGCAACAGCCGCTCCGGAACGGTCGAGACGGGGGCCGGCGATGTCCGCTGGTCCATGCGCGTCAGCCCTGCTCGCGGCCGCGGTCGGAGCGCCGGCGGATGCCGTGCCGGTCGAGCTCGTCGATCAGGCGCTGCTGACGGCGGCCGTCGAGGACGAGCCACGCCACGAGGCCGGCGAGCGTCAGGGCCACCGCCCCGTAGGAGGCCCAGACGTAGACGGCGTGCGGTCCCAGATCCATCGCTCGCTCCTCGGGGCCTACTCCGCCGCCTGCGCGAGGCCGGCGGCCGACTGCACCCGCTGGAGCCGGAGGGCCTTGACGCGGCGGCGCAGGATCTCGTTGCGCATGGCCTTGAGGTGGAGCGCCGCGAACAGGAGTCCCATGCCGGCCGCCATCACGAGAAGCGGCCAGAGCAGCGAGGCATGGATGGCCGGCGCGCCGAAGCGCGACACGCTGGGCGGCTGGTGGATGCTGTTCCAGTAGACGGAGTAGCGGATGATCGGCAGCATCACGATGCCGACGAGCCCCAGGATCGCCGTGAGATTGGCGGCGAGCGCCTCGTCCTCGATGGAGGAGCGCAGGGCGATCAGCCCGAGGTAAAGGAAGAACAGCACCAGCATCGCCGTCAGACGCGGGTCCCAGTCCCAGAACGCGCCCCACATCGGCTTGCCCCACAGCGACCCGGTGACGAGGCAGAGGAACGTGAAGACGGCGCCGACGAGCGCGGCGGCCTTGGCGGAGACATCGGCCAGCGGGTGGCGGAAGACCAGGAGGCCGAAGCTGGAGGCGGCGACCAGCGCGTAGCCGAAGAGCGACAGCCACGCCGCCGGCACGTGCACATACATGATCTTGGCGGTATGGCCCTGCTGGTAGTCGGGCGGGGTGGTGAAGGCCATGTACAAGCCGACGGCGATCAGCACGCAGGCGGCCCCTGCGAGCCAGGGGATGAGGCGCGCGGAGAGCGCCATGAACCGGGTGGGATTGGCGAGCCTCTGGGTCCAGGTCTGCATGGCCATGGTCTAAGGCTTTGTGGCTGTCGCTGCAAATCCAGACCCGGTGTCAGACCCTCCGGCCTTCGGGTCTGACACCATGGTGCTGCAACCCGATACGCCGCACCGCCGCCGGCGGATCGCTTCTGGACGGCCTCTCCCGCTGCCCAGGAAGCGCTTCCAGGGGCGTCCAGGCCCGGCAGGCCCCTGAGTCCTTCCCGGACGAGTCGGCCGTCTCGCGCGCTCTGGCGCAAGATTTCACTCGCATCTGCAACGCGTTGGTCGACATCGACGCACAACACGCGGCCGCTGACGCCACGTTGCCGGCGCAAGGTCCTCCTGTCAGCGCTCCGGCAGCAGGGCCTGGACCGGGACCGTGAGGCCGAGGGGTGTCAGATCGACCTCGCCAGAGCTCAGCAAGCGTGTCGCGATATCGCCGGCCGGGCTGCGCGCATGATGGATGACCATCTTCTTCGCCGGGTTGACGATGAGATAGTGGTGGATGCTGGGGACGGAGAAGTACTCGACCAGTTTATCGCCCGTATCGTCGCGCTCCATGGAAGGCGATGTGATCTCTGCGACGATGATCGGTGCCTCCAGGATCATGGAGTCGGGGTTGAATGCCGCGCCGCATTGGACAGCTGCGTCGGGCTCTCGCGCATGCTCATTGTCGATGACCACCGTCATGCCGTCGGTGAACGCCATGCAGGGCACCCCGGCGCGTTGGACGGCATCATCGAGCACCCGAAAGACCGCGGCCTTTACACGATTGTGCAGCGCACGCTCCGCTGCCATGGCGACCACCTCCCCACGCACCAGCTCGTAGCGTCCGCGCGGCTGGGCGGATGCCCAGGCCAGGAACTCGGCGACGGTCATTCTGCGAGGCGTCGACTGCATGGTCATATGCGCAGTATAGCCCATACACCCGTCATCCCGGAAGCCGAGCCGCAGGCGAGGCTGTCCGGGACCTCCCTGAGCAGGTACCGACCTCACGAGGTCCCGGCTCGGAGCGCTGCCCGCCTTCGGCGCGCATCGCTCCGGCCGGGATGACGGGTGTAGGCCGTTACTCGAGCTGCGCCCTGAGCGCGGCGGCAGCGGCGAGCGGGGCCAGCACCACGGAGGCGAGCGAGATCGCCACCAGGATCAGGAACGAGGGCAGCGCGGTGTCCAGCCCCATCTGCGCGGCGCCGACGGCGGCGATGCCGAAGCTGAGCGTCGGCACGAACAGCGGCAGCATCAGGAGTGCCAGCAGCAACCCGCTGCGGCGCGCGCGCATGGTGAGCGCCGCGCCGACGGCGCCCAGGAAGCTCACCGCCGGCGTGCCGGCGAGCATGGTGGCGAGCAGCAGCCCGTGCGCCTCCAGCGGCAGGTTGAGCAGCAGCCCGAGCAGCGGCGCCAGCCCGGTGAGCGGCAGGCCGGTCGAGAGCCAGTGCGCCAGGCTCTTGGCGGCGGCGACGGCCGCCAGCGGCAAGGGGCCGGTGGCCATCACCTCGAGCGAGCCGTCCTCGTAGTCGGTCTCGAACAGGCGGCCGAGCGAGAGCAGGGCGGCGAGCAGCAGCGCCACCCACAGCACGCCCGGCGCGATGCGCGAGAGCAGGTTGAGGTCGGGGCCGAGGCTCAGCGGCAGCATCGTCACGACGACCACATAGAAGCCGAGCGCCACGCCGAGGGTGCCGCCCTCCTTCCAGGCCAGCAGGAGATCGCGCCACACGAGCTGCCAGAACGGCTTCATGAAGGCCGTCATGCGGGTCCGGGCCCGGCGCCGAGGCGCAGCTCGCGGGCGTTGGCGAAGCCCAGGGCGGTATGGGTGGCGGCCACCACCATCCCGCCGGCCGCGAGGTGCTCGTTGACGACGCCGGTCAGGATGCCTTGCGCCGCACTGTCCAGCGAGGTGGCGGGCTCGTCCAGCAGCCACAGCGGCCGCTCGGCGAGCACGAGGCGGGCAAGGCCCAGCCGGCGCTTCTGCCCGGCCGAGAGGTAGCCCGCGGGGATGTCGCGCAGGGCCTCCAGGCCGAAGGTGTCGAGCGCCGCGTCCAGCCGGCCTGGCGCGCCGCCCAGGAACCCGCTCCAGAACCTGGCATTTTCCTCGATGCTGAGGCTCGTCTTGATGGCGGCGAGGTGCCCGATGTAGTGGCACTGCTCGCCAACCGGCGTCTCCGCTGCGCCGCCCTCCAAGGCGATGCGGCCCGCGGCCGGCGGCATCAGACCGGCGACGATGCGCAGGACGGTCGTCTTTCCTACGCCGTTGGGCCCCGTCAGCACGAGCGCAGCCCCGCCGTCCACGCTGAAGCCGAGGCCCGAGAACAGCGTGCGCCCGCCGCGCACTGCGGACAAGTTGTTACCTGTCAACCGCATGGGCCTTTCCCCCGCCTGGAGCGCATACTAGAACCCCCGCAACCGCTTTATACGGCCTCAATTCCGCCGACGGCCAGCCCGAGAGCGGAATCGAGCAAATCGAGGCTGCAGCCTCCCGAGGAGACCCCTGCCCATGTGCGCCGCCCCGTCCCATCCCGACAGCTTCAAGTGCCGCAAGACGCTCAGCGTCGGCGGCAAGGCCTACGAATACTTCTCCCTCCCGGATGCGGAGAGGAACGGACTTGCAGGCATCTCCAGGCTGCCGGTCTCGCTCAAGGTGCTGCTCGAGAACCTCTTGCGCTTCGAGGACGGCCGCTCGGTGAAGGCCGACGACATCCGCGCCGTCGCCGATTGGCTCCAGACCAGGACCTCCAAGCGCGAGATCGCCTACCGCCCCGCGCGCGTGCTGATGCAGGACTTCACGGGCGTGCCCGCGGTCGTCGATCTCGCCGCCATGCGCGATGCCATGCAGCAGCTCGGCGGCGACCCGGCCAAGATCAACCCGCTGGTGCCGGTGGACCTCGTGATCGACCATTCCGTGCAGGTGGACTTCTTCGGCTCGGCCGACGCCTTCAGGAAGAACGTCGACATCGAATATGAGCGCAACAAGGAGCGCTACGAGTTCCTGCGCTGGGGCGCCGGCGCCTTCGACAACTTCCGCGTGGTGCCGCCGGGCACCGGCATCTGCCACCAGGTCAACCTGGAGTATCTGGCGCAGTCGGTCTGGACCAGGGCGGCAGGCCGGGTCACCCAGGCGTTCCCGGACACCTGCGTCGGCACCGACAGCCACACCACCATGGTCAACGCCCTAGGCGTGCTCGGCTGGGGCGTCGGCGGCATCGAGGCGGAGGCCGCCATGCTGGGCCAGCCCGTGGCCATGGTGATTCCCGAGGTGGTGGGCTTCCGCTTCAAGGGCAAGCTCAAGGAGGGCGTCACGGCCACCGATCTCGTGCTCACCTGCACGCAGATGCTGAGAAAGCGCGGCGTGGTGGAGAAATTCGTCGAGTACTTCGGCGACGGCCTCGCCCACCTCTCGGTGGAGGATCGCGCGACCATCGGCAACATGGCCCCCGAGTACGGCGCGACCTGCGGCTTCTTCCCGGTCGACGCCGACACCATCAAGTACCTCAGGGCCACCGGCCGCGCGGCCGACCGCGTGGCGCTGGTCGAGGCCTACTGCAAGGCGCAGGGGCTGTGGCGCCAGGACGGCGCCGAGCCTGTCTTCACCGATGTGCTGGACCTCGACCTCTCGACCGTGGAGCCGTCCATGGCGGGCCCGAAGCGGCCGCAGGACCGCGTCCCGCTTGCCCAGGCCAAGGCGGGCTTCGCGGCCGCGCTGCCCGACATCGTCAAGGGGGCAGACCTGAAGCGCAGGGCGAAGGTGGAAGGCGCCGGCTACGACCTCGGCAACGGCGATGTGGTGATCGCCGCCATCACGTCGTGCACCAACACCTCCAACCCGTCGGTGCTGATCGCCGCCGGCCTGCTGGCCCGCAATGCGCGGGCGAAGGGCCTGAAAGCCGCCCCGTGGGTGAAGACCTCGCTGGCGCCCGGGTCCCAGGTGGTCACCGACTACCTCGCCAAGGCCGGGCTGCAGGACGACCTCGATGCGCTGGGCTTCAACCTCGCCGGCTACGGCTGCACCACCTGCATCGGCAACTCCGGGCCGCTGCCCGATCCCATCGCCGACGCCGTGCGCGGCAACGACCTGGTGGTGGCCGCGGTGCTGTCGGGGAACCGCAACTTCGAGGGCCGCGTCAACCCGGACGTGAAGGCGAACTATCTGGCCTCGCCCCCGCTGGTGGTCGCCTACGCCATCGCCGGCACGCTCAACCGCGACCTCACCACCGAGCCGCTCGGCACCGGCGCCGACGGCAAGCCGGTGCATCTCGAGGACGTGTGGCCCACGTCCACCGAGATCGCCGACCTGATCCGCACCAGCGTGACCTCCGACATGTTCGCCAAGCGCTACGGCGCGGTGTTCGAGGGCGACGAGAAGTGGCGCGCCATGGGCAAGGCCAAGGCCAGCCTGACCTACCGCTGGAGCTCGGGCTCGACCTACGTTCAGAACCCGCCCTATTTCCGGGACATGGCGCCCGATCCCCAGCCGGTCGCCGACGTGCTGGGCGCGCGCGTGCTCGGCCTGTTCCAGGACAGCATCACCACCGACCACATCTCGCCCGCGGGCTCCATCAAGCGCGACGGCCCCGCCGGCGTCTACCTGATCGAGCACCAGGTGCGCCCGGCGGAGTTCAACTCCTACGGGTCGCGGCGCGGCAATCACGACGTGATGATGCGCGGCACCTTCGCCAACGTGCGCATCAAGAACGCCATGATGGGCGGCAAGGAGGGCGGCAACACCATCCACTATCCGTCGGGCGAGACTTTGCCGATCTACGACGCGGCGATGCGCTACAAGGCGGAAGGCGTGCCGCTCGTCGTCTTCGCCGGCAAGGAGTACGGCACCGGGTCGAGCCGCGACTGGGCCGCCAAGGGCACGCTGCTCCTCGGCATCCGGGCCGTCATCGCCCAGTCGTTCGAGCGTATCCACCGCTCCAACCTGGTGGGCATGGGCGTGCTGCCGCTGGTGTTCGACGACGGCCAGTCCTGGGCCGGCCTCGGACTGACGGGGCAGGAGACGGTGACCATCCGCGGCCTCGCCGGCCTCCAGCCACGTCAGAAAGTGGCTGTCGAGATTGCCGGCGCCGACGGTAACGCCGTCACCATCGAGGTGCTCTGCCGCATCGATACCGAGGAGGAGCTCGGCTACTACCGCCACGGCGGCATCCTGCCGTTCGTGCTGCGCAACCTCGCCCGCGCAGCCTGATTCAGGTTTCAGGTTTCAGGTTTCAGGAGTCGCGGATAGGACCCTGAAAAACCTGATACTGGAACCTGAAACCTTCGAAAGTTGACAACGCAATCATTGTGCGATGCGGTGAGAGGGTGTACGTCACCCATTCGTGACTCGTACTTGATCGGTCGAATCCTGATATTCCCGACTGCGGGGAGCACTATCCTGGATCGGATGCCGTAGCCTATGCGCGCGCTGGCGATCGCCGCCTCTTTCGCCCTCTGCGGTGTGCTGCTCGGCCCTCAGGGGGCCGGGGCACAAGCGCCGGAGCCTCCTCCAACCACCGCCAACGCACCCGCGGCAACGGCCGTCGTGGAGCTCTATACCAGCCAGGGGTGCTCGTCCTGCCCGAAGGCCGACGCCGTCCTCGGCCGGCTCGCGGAGCGCGACGACATCATCACGATCAGCTGGGGCGTCGACTACTGGGACTATCTCGGCTGGCGCGATACCGCGGCGCGCCCGGAGTTCACCGAGCGGCAGAAGGCCTATGCCAAGGTGCTGGGCAATGGCATGGTCTACACGCCGCAGGCCGTGATCAACGGCCTCGCCCACGCGAACGGCGGCGACGAGGCCAAGATCGAGCGTGCCATCGAAAGGGTCTCCAAGGTATTCGCAGCCGCGCGCGTGGCCGTGCGCCTGTCGGCCGCCGACGGCAAGCTGGCGATCGAGATCGATGCCGCTCCACAGGGCATGGGGGCCAGGGAGGCCACCGTGTGGCTGGCGCCGATCGCCCACCGCATCGAGGTGCCGATCACCAGGGGCGAGAACACCGGCAAGACCATCGTCTATTCCAACGTGGCGCGCCGGCTGATCCCCGTCGGAACCTGGAACGGCAAGTCCATGACCGTGCGCCTCGACCGGCGCAGCTTCATGCCCGAGGACGCCGACAGGGTTGCCGTCCTGCTGCAGCAGGGGCACGGCGGCCCGATCGTCGGCGCAGCGCTGCTGCCGCGGTTCTAGTGGGCCTGACCCATTCATTTGGTAGCCATGCGGTTGCCGCCCCGAATACAGGCGGGGAAGGTCCCGGATAACCTCTGCCCCGACCTGGCGGTCGGGGCCTCGGTTTTCCGGGAACGCAGGAGCAGGCGATCCTTCCCACTTGCGTCCCCGGCCGGAGCGCACGGACTTGATCGAAGATCAAGTCCGGGCGCGCAGAGCCGGGGTCTTCACCCCTGCTGTCGGGGCGCCAGCCCCTGAACGAGTGCCCGGGCGTTCGCAATACTGGCGACAGCGAAGACTCATCTCGTCCTGGCGAAGCCGTACAGGCTCTCCGGGTTGTCCACCAGGATGCGGTTGCGTGTCGCCTCGTCCGGGGCCCACACGGCCAGGAGATCGAACAGCAGCGCGTCGTCCGGCAGCGTTCCGCCCTGCTCCGTCGGATGCGGCCAGTCGCTGCCCCACACCAGGCGCTCCGGCGCCGCCCTGACGAAGGCCTGCGCGACCTTCGTCGCTTCCGGGTAACCCGGCGGCCCGACCTTGCTGTTGGAGTAGGCGCCGGACACCTTGATCCAGGTGCGGCCCCTGTCGATGAGGCCGCGCAGGATCGCATGCGACGGGTGGGCCGTCCCTTCCGCCACCGGCGGGCGTCCCAGATGGTCGAACACGGTCTGCGCCGGCAGGCGCCGCAGCAGGTCGGCATGGGCGACGATCGCCTCGCCATCGACATTGAGCTGCACATGCCAGCCGAGGTCCGCCACCCGCTTCGCCAGCGGCTCGACCATGTCCACGGTTACGACCGCGGCGGCGCCGCCGATGGTGCCGAGGGAGAAGCGGATGCCGCGCACGCCGGCGTCGTGGAAGCTTTTCAGCTCCGCATCGCCGATCGTCGGGTGCACCACCGCCACGCCCCTCGCGCCCGCCCCGAGCTGCTTCAGCGCATCGATCGTGACGCGGTTGTCGGTGCCGTAGTTGCGCGGCTGCACGACGACGACGCGCGTCGTGCCGATCCGCCTCTGCAGCAGCCGGTAGTCCGCCACGGTCGCGTTCTGCGGATTGCGTCCCGGCCGGGGGTTGGATTCGGGAAAGCGCGGGTCGTAGATGTGCATGTGACAGTCAGCGGCATTGGCCGGCGCCCTGGTTCTGGAAGGCGCGGTGCCGGTCGTATTCGGCACGGCCTGTTGTGCGTGGCCAGGGGTCGTGTCGAAGGCACCGGCGGCGGCCGCGGCGGCCATGGTCAGAAACGTGCGACGGCCGATGGCGGGTTCACGCATGGATCGTCCTCCCTCGATTGTCACGGCCCGGCATTTGCCAAACGCTGAACGCAGAATGTAGGGTGCAATAAGGCGTCAGCCGCATTGCACCGGACTTCGCGCCCGCCGCGGGCACGACGGCTGCGTCGGTGCAATGCGCCTTCGGCTTATTCCACCCTGCGCGCGCTGCCCGGCCTCAGCGCCGCTCCAGCACCGGCAGCTGCGGGCGCGCGCCCTCCGCCTTGCCCGTGATCGGCGCCTTCGGCAGCTTCGACAGGCCGGCCTCCATCACGAAGGTGTGCTCGAGCGAGTACCACGGTCCTTGCACCCCCGGGCCGGGCGCCGGCTCGCTCTCGTGGCGCACGTAGTTGCCGACGAGATGGCGCGTGACGCCGAACTGCACGTCGGTGTCGAGATTGGGATCGTCGCTGGCGTACACCTGCGAGATCAGCGTCTTGAAGCCCGCCTTGCTGGCGAGCACGTGCAGATGCGCGGGCCGCATGTTGTGGCGGCCCTGGGCGCGCAGCAGGTCGCCCACGGGACCGTCGACCGGGATCGGGTAGCCGGCCGGCTTGACGCTGCGGAAGGCGATGTGGCCGGCCGCGTCGGTTGTGAGCGTGCCGCGCAGGTTCATGTCGGCCTGGGCCGGGTCCTGGTTCTCGTAGAAGCCCTCGGGGGAGGACTGCCAGATGTCGACCTCCGCGCCGGCGATCGGGCGCCCCGCCACGTCGCGGAACCACGCCTTCACGAACAGCGCGGGGCCGGGCGTGGGCGAGCGCACGATCGAGCCGCCGATCTCGGTGCGCGGCGAGCCCTGCCGCCAGAACGGACCCAGCAGATTGGCGTCGGTCTCGATCTCGCCGCTGATGCCGTTGTTCAAGAGGCAGACGAGGGCGGAGAGGCCGAGCGAGCCCGACATCAGGATCGCCTCGTTGTGGGTCTCAGTGGTGTGCTGGCCCAGCGCCACGACGTAAGCGGCGCCCGCTCGCAGCTCGTCCTCGGTCAGCCTCACCTCGCGCGCGAAGGCGTGCAGGTGGCGCACGAGCGCCGACATGACCTCCCTGAAGCGGGCATCGGGCGCCCTCTGCAACTCGCCCAGCACCGCGGTCGTCACGTCCTCTTGCCTCTCGATGATCACGGCCGTTGCACTCCCTTGCCGCGGCTCGGGAGCAGACCTCTGACACCTCCCCCCGCAGATTGCCCTTTGCCGGCGACGCTACCACTCCTTGCGATCCTGCGTCAGCCCCGGTGGTGCCGCCTCCATGCCGCCTCCTCGGGACACTTGCGCACGCCCGCCGCAGCGGCTACATGACTGCGCCAATGGCGGCTCGAGTTGACCGCCGCGGGCCTGATGCGGCTGGCCCACGCGAGCCGCGCCGTCTGCTGGGCCCACCGTCTGGGAGCCCGCACGCACCGGTAGCTCAGCTGGATAGAGCACCAGACTACGAATCTGGGGGTCGGGGGTTCGAATCCTCCCCGGTGCGCCACTTCCGCCGAGACTACGATTTTCTACGATCTGCTACGCTAGGCTACGGGAGAAGAAGTTCGACCTCGTACAGGGGGCGGTGTTCGGTCGCGCGCGCTTGCGCCAGTGAATCGCCGCCTGCGGTGGCCAAATGCCTTTATGGCAGCCTACCGCCAGAAGCGATCGTTGCGCCTCACAGCCCAGCTGACCGGAATGGCGGTTAACGGACCTCTGGTTATTCGCTACACCGCCACACCGTCAAAACGGCGCGCAGCTTGTGCCCAACCTCGCTTCTGCATCTGAAGAACCCGGGACGGAGATTTGCAGCATGGCGAAGATCGTCTTCGGAATGAACCAGTCCCTGGATGGCTATGTCGACCACCAGGAATTTGCGCCAGATCCTGCACTCTTTCGTCACTTCATCGAGGAAGTGCGCAGTCTGACGGGCAGTGTGTACGGCCGCCGCATGTACGAGGTCATGCGCTATTGGGACGAAGACCATCCTGAGTGGACCCCGGAGCTACGCGACTTCGCGGCGGCGTGGCGGAGCCAACCGAAGTGGGTCGTATCACGATCGTTGAAGGCAGTCGGCCCCAACGCCACGCTTGTCGAGAATGACATCGAGGCGGTGATACGTGGCCTGAAGGCTGAGCTCGCAGGCGAGATTGAAGTTGGCGGACCGGACCTGGCAGGAAGCCTGACCGACGTTGGTCTCATTGATGAGTATCGACTCTACGTCCATCCCGTCGTGCTTGGTCACGGCAAGCCGTTCTTCGCCGGCCCCCGGCCGCCGCTCCGCCTTGTGGCCAGCGATCGAATTGGCGAGGACGCGATCAGACTGACCTACGTTCCTGCTTAATCACGCAACTCGCCCGACGGACTGCGCCCACGCGTCGGGTCCGCTTCGGGCTACGACCGGATCTTGCCTTTCTCCGCACAGCCGACGAGCGAGCGCGTCCCTGCCTGCGAAGCGATCTGCGATCAGTCGTGGTAGCTTTGGGGCGCCCGGGATGCTTGCGACGGCGCCCGCAAACCGAAGGCTGAAATATCGTGGAGCTCCAGCGGAAACGTAGTTATCAGTTTCATCCATGTTGGCGCCCCACTTTTGACTGGTCTGGCAGGCACGTCCATTACTCTGTTGACTCCGCCTGGACCGTCTTTCACCATCCGCGAGGCTTCGTTCAGCTCCGGAGACACGCGCCATGAGCCTGTCGGAGGCTGCGCGGCAACGGTTGATCTCCGCAATGCACGCGTCCGGCTGCAAGGCTTCGCTCGCGATCACAGGAGGCGGCAGCGGGGCGGTCGGCGAGCTGCTTCGTGTTCCCGGCGGCTCACGGCTGCTGATCGAGGCGCAGGTTCCCTACGACGGGGTGGCACTCGCGACGTTTCTCGGGTTTGCCCCGGCCCAGGCATGCAGCTCCGACACCGCAATCGCGATGGCACGGAGCATACGGGCACGCGGAGCCAGGCTGGTGCCGGCGGGCACCGATCTGGTCGGCCTCGGCGCGACGGCAGCCCTTGTGAGCGATCGCCCGCGTCGAGGCGAGCATCGGTTTCACATCGCCGCCGCCAGCTCTGCCCGCATCGCGCACTGCACGGGCGTGATGGCCAAGGGCCGACGCGATCGCTCCGCCGAGGAGGACCTCGTTGCGCGTGCGATCGTCCTGTGGCTGGCCCACGCGTGCGGGGTTGCCGCACCGTCGCCGCGCAGCCTGCTCGATGCGGACGAGCATTTTGCGGAGACGGTGGTGGTCGCGGCCGCGGACACTATCGACCGGCTCCTGGCGGGCGCGTTCGATCGCGTCACCGCGCAGCCCGATGGGCAGTTGCTGCTCTCGGCGCCGCGGCCCCTCATACTGTTGCCCGGCTCCTTCAACCCGGTGCACGCCGGACACATGTTGCTGGCCCGGGTCGCCGAGGATCTCAGGCAGCAGGCGGTGGTATTCGAGCTTTCCGTCACCAACGCCGACAAGCCGCCGCTGGCGGGAGACGCGGTGAGGCGCCGGCTCGCGCAATTCGCCTGGAAGTCCCCGGTCGAGCTCACCAGAGCGCCCACCTTCGTCGAGAAGTCGCGCTTGTTTCCGAGGACCACGTTCGTCATCGGCGCGGATACGGCCGAGCGGGTCGTCGCGCCGAAGTACTATGGCGACGACGAGGCTCGAATGCATGCCGCGCTCGAGGAAATCGCCGGCTCCGGCGGCAGCTTTCTGGTGGCCGTGCGCAGCGATGCCGCGGGGCGCGTGCGCGCGCTGGGCGACGTCCCCGTGCCGCGGCGCTATGCCGATCTCTTCAGCGAGATTCCCGAGCTCCGCTTCCGCGTCGACACCTCGTCATCCGAGATCCGCGCGCGGGCACCTGCAGCCGACAATTCATAGCGCCTCCAAGAGACAGCCCAATACGTCTGCCCGAACGAGGCGTTCTCTCCACCCTTACGGGAAATGCTCGGTGTGCCAGTCGGCCTCCAAGTTGGGGTTGATCTTGGCGTCGATGACGAGCACACCGGGTGCGCCTTCCGCCACCCAGGCCCGCACCGGCTCCAGGTCGTCGAGGGTCCGGACGGTGACGCCGCGCGCTCCGTAGCCGCGGGCGATGGCGGCGAAGTCGGTATCGGGGAACTGCACGATGTCGACGGCGTAGCCGCGGCGCCGGTAGAGATGCACCTCCGCGGCGTAGGAGGCGTCGTTGTAGGCCAGGATGCAAAGGCGCAGCTCGAGGCGGATCGCCGTCTCCAGGTCGGCGATGGACATGAGGAAGCCGCCGTCGCCGGTGCCCAGCACCGCAAGCGCACCCGGATTGGCGATGGCGAGGCCGATGGCGGAGGCGAGCCCCAGGCCAACAGATTGGAACGAATGGGACAGGCACGACGCCCTGGCACTCGGCACGCGCAGGAAGCGAGGCACCCAGCCGCAGAAGTGGCCGGAGTCGGAGGCGACGACACGGTCCCTGGGCAGGATGGAATCGACAGCCTTGCTCAGCGTGCGCGGATCAATGAAGCGGTCGCTCGACGTGTCCTGGTAGGGAGCGGCGTGGTTGCTGCCCTCGTCGATGCGCCGGCGCGTCTCGTCGCTGCGCCAGCCCGTGTGCCGCCGCGTCTGGCGCGCATCGAGCTCGGCCAGGATCGCCTCGGCTGTCGTGCGGGCATCCGCCTGCACGGCGAGCTGCACGGGCATCTGGTAGCCGAGCTTGGCGGCCTCGACATCGATCTGCGCCACGACGGCGCCGGGCATGACGAGCTTGCCGCGTTTGGTGGTCCATTGCGTCAGGCTGGCACCGAAGGCGAGGATCAGGTCGCTCTCGGAGATCAGCTCGTGCGCGGCCGGCGAGGAGAAGCCGCCGCTGATGCCGACCGACCATGGGTCGCCGGCGAACAGGCCGTGCCCGCACACCGAGGTGGCCAGCAGCGCGCCGGTGCGCTCGGCGAGTGCACGCAGCGCGGCCTCCGCGCCGGAGATCACGGCACCGCGGCCGGCGAGAACGAGGGGGCGCTGAGCCTTGGCCAGTGCATCGGCGAGGGCGCCGGCGCTCGCCGGAGCGGGACGCACCGGGCCAGGGGCGGGCGGCAGCGCGAGAGGTGAGATCCTGCCTGGGAAGGGCGCATCCTGCACGTCGGTGGGGAGGCTGAGCACCACCGTCTGGCGGTCGCGCAGCGCCCTCACGACGGCGCGCAGCGTATCCTCGCGCGCGGTGGTCGGGGTGTGGATGCGCTCCGACACTGCGCCGACCGAGCGCGCCATCTCCGCCTGCCCGAAGTGGAAGTTCGATTTGATGGCCCCCACCGGCACGTCGCCGGCCAGCACCAGCAGCGTTGTGCGGCTCTTGGCGGCCTCGGCGATGCCGGTGAGCGCGTTGGTGAGGCCCGGGCCGGAGTGCACGCTGACGAGGGTCAACTCCTGGCTCGCCTTGGCGTAGGCATCGGCCATGCTGGCGGCATTGCCCTCGTGGCGGGCGGAGATCAGCTCCACGCCGTTCGCGACCAGGGCGTGGGAGATCTTGAAGTTGGCGGTGCCGAGCAGGCCGAAGCAGCGGTGCGCGCCGTAGCCGGCGAGGTCGGCGGCCAGCACCTCGGCAACCGTGGGATGATCAGGCATGGCTGGAGAGGTCCGTGAAGGCGTCGAAGTCGTAGTAGTACACAAGCGCGGCGAATATCTCATCCAGGCTGACATCGCGCTTTTGCTGCCGCGCATTGCAGATGATGCTCTGAACATCCATGCCAGAGAGAACGAGCTTCAGCCCTTCCTTTTTGGCCAGCTCCGGATTCGCAAAGGTCTCGTCATCCACCTCGTATTCGTCCAGTCTGAGCACCACGGCCGGGGCTTCGAGCGACCAGGGTCGGTGCCTTGGAAGGAACAGCCAGCCACCCCTGACATACTCCTTCACGTCGTAGCCATCCGGCTCGACAAGCTCGCCCAGCTCGACGAGGACGTCCCGCAGCGGCTGGATGTTCCCGAATTGCACGATCTGGCTCCAATGCATCTCCGGCAGAGGACCGCCTGCCCACGCCTCACCCTACGAGCAGGTTCGGCAGCCATGTGGCCACGGCCGGGAACAGGAGCAGCAGGGCCAGCAGCAGCAGGCTCATGATCACATAGGGCGCCACCGCTTTGAAGATGTGCGCCATCGTCACCTCCGGCGGCGCCACCCCGCGCATGGTCATGAGCAGCAGCCCGTGCGGCGGCAGCAGGAGGCCCAGCTGCATGCAGATCAGGAACAGGATGCCGAACCAGATGGGGTCGATGCCGAGCCGCATCACGATGGGCATGAACACCGGCAGCGTGATCAGCATCATGCTGACCTGGTCGATGAAGATGCCGAGGAGGATCAGGATCAGCATCATCAGCGCCACCGCGGCCAGCGGCGACAAGCCCTGCGCCAGGATGGCCGAGACCATGCCTTCGCTGGCGCCGGAGAAGCTCAGGATCTGCGAGAACGTGGTGGCACCCAGGATGATGAACATGATCATGCCGGAGATGGCGGTCGCGCCCTTCAACGACTTCACGAGGGCCTCGAAGCTCAGCACGCGATAGAGGGCCGCGACCGCCATGGTCGCGAGCGCCCCCAGCGCCGCCGACTCCGTGGGCGTCGCGTAACCGCCCGACATGGCGCCGACCACCACCGCGAAGATGGCCACCAGCGGGAGCACGTAGAGCACCAGCAGGCGCCAGCTCTCCCAGCCCGAATGCGCGGCCACCGGCATGGGCGGCGCCAGCCGGGGCGTCAACGTCGCCCGCACCACGATGTAGGCCACGAACGCCGCCGCCAGGATCAGGCCCGGCACCACTCCGCCGATCAGCAGCTTGGAGATGGAGATGCCCGACAGGCTGCCCAGCAGGACGGTGAGCGCCGACGGTGGGATCAGCATGTCGACCGCGCCGATGGCCATGATCGGGCCCGTGGCCATGGTCGGGTGATAGCCGCGCGCCAGCATGACGGGCAGCATCAGCGAGCCCAGCATGGCGGTGGTGGCAATGGTCGAGCCGGAGACGGCGGAGAACACGGTGCCCGCCACCACGGCCACCACCGCCAGCCGCCCCGGCACCTGGCGGATGAGGCGCTCCACGCCGTCGATGACCTTGATGGCGAGGCCGGTGTGGAACAGCACCTCGCCCATCAGCACGAACAGCGGGATCGGCGTCAGCGACAGGTTCATCACCGACGCCACGCTGTTGCGCGCCACCTGCGCCAGCCCGGCGTCGCCGCCCAGGAACAGCAGCGCGCCGACGATGTTGACCGCAACGAACGTCAGCGCCACCGGCATGCCCAGCAGCAGCAACACGGTCGAGCCGCCGAGCAACAGGAGCGCCGCGGCCTGCCAAGTCATCGTCCGACCCGCGTCATGACGCCGACACCGCATCGGTGCGCGGAGCGCGCTCGGCACGGGCGAGGCGATGCATGCGCAACAGGAACTCGACGGCCAGCAGCAGGAACGCCACGGGCAAGGGTGCCAGCATCCACCACTCGGGCGTGACGAGAGTTTTGATGGTGATGGCGCCGGCACTGTAGCTCGCCGCCAGCGCCTGCCAGCCGTACCAGACGAAGTAGAGCGAGCAGGCGAGGCCTATGATGTCGCCGGCCCATTCCATGAGCCAGGCCGTCCTGCCGGGCAGCGCGCGCAGGAGGATGTCGACGCGGATGTGCTGGCCCTGCCGCAGCAGCCACGGGGCGGCCATCAGCGTGATGAGGTAGATGATGTTCTCGGACACCTCGCCGCTCCAGGCGATGCCGCCGAGCCCGGTATTGCGGGTGATGACATCGGCGCAGATGATGAGCGTCATGGCGAGCAGCAGGAGACACGCCGCCAGCATCAGGCCGTCGAGAATGCGGCCGAAGACCTTGGACAAGCGCTGCATCGTATCCCTCGTCGGTCGGGGCAACGCCCAAGGCTGGCGGACCTCGGGAATCCGGGCGAATAGCGACCGGCGAGTGGCGAATGGTACACGCCATTCGCGATTGGCCATTCGCCATTCGCCCGACGGCTACCTCGGCTTGGAGAAGTACTCCTTCAGCTTCGGCCCGTGCTCAGGGCTGAGCTTGATGATGGCGGTCCAGCCGGCCTCGTAGGCCTTGGCGCGGAACGCGGCGCCCTCGGCGCCCTTGAACTCGATGACCTGGATGCCGGCCGCCTTCTGCCGTGCGATGTCGGCGGCGTTCTCCTTGGCGGTCTCGGCCGCCTGTGCCTCGATCCAGGCCGCCGCGTCCAGGATCACCTTTCGCTGTGCCTCGTTGAGCCTGGCCAGCGAGGCCTTGTTGATCAGGATGCTCACCTCGGCGCTGTAGAAGCCCGGATCGACCCGGTACTTGGTCTTCTCGTGCCAGCCGAGGTCGAAGATGCCGGTGATCGGCCAGCCGTAGCCGTCGACCACGCCACGCTCCAGCGCCGTGTAGACCTCGCCCGGCGCCGTCTGCACGACGGTGGCGCCGAGCGCCTGGAAGAACTCGCGATAGACCGGCGTGATGCGCAGCTTCAGGCCGGTCAGATCGGGCCCCGCGATGGGCTTCGTCAGGTAGAGGTGGAACGGGTTGTCATCCACATGCCGGGCCAGGAAGACCGCGTTCATCTTCTGGTCGTAGAGCTTGGCCATGTAGTCGAAGCCGCCGTTCCTGCGCAGCTCGGCCATCGGCCGCTCGGTGAGCTTCCAGGCGTCCGCCTCCGGCATCACGTTGGTGTAGAACGCGCCCGTGACATTGGCGATGTCGACCACGCCGCCCGCCAGCGCCTTGCCCACCTCGAACGGAGGCATCGCCTTTGGGCCGCCGACGTAGGTGATGCGGATAACCCCCTTGCCGTCCTCATTGACCTTCTCGATGAACCGCTCGAAGGCGCGCGAGTAGAACGTCTTCTCCGCGAACGACGTGATGCCTTTGAGAGTCACCTCCTGCGCGCCGGCGAGACCCGCCATCGTCGGCAGCATCAAAGCGACCCAGGCCGCAGCCAGGCAGTTACGCATTCTCCCCTCCCGTGGTCCCTTGCTTCTAACGGACCGTGCTCGAGAGAAGAGCATAGAGCAGCGGCCATCCGCAACTTGGCTTTCGACGACCGGAGACGGGCAGTCATCGTCTCCGGTCCTCCTTGGACTCCAAACTCCGGTCCTCCTTGGCTCGCTACGGCTGCCAAAGGCTGCGTCGCAGACAAAATGCCCGGGACCCCTCCTTCCGGCTGTGCCGACTTGGCCGCGCAGGATGTTCAACAGCGACTGGCACCGATCGCCCGTTCGCCGCATCTCAGCGATTCCGTCGGCTGCAGAGGCACTTACACCAGCGAGCCAAACCCTTCACCCGTCATCCCGGAAGCCGAGCCGCAGGCGAGGCTATCCGGGACCTCGTCAAGCGAGTCGTACGTCAGATCGCCGA
>Ga0209382_10001449_pt1 | contig 37249 bp, 32 predicted proteins | sample SoiMetdeltSBSDD5_FD_187599 | JGI IMG/M metagenome (GOLD analysis project Ga0209382, IMG submission 187599) | Bulk soil microbial communities from a Populus tree surrounding site in Tennessee, USA - Soil MetaG P. deltoides SBSDD5 (SPAdes) (version 2) | ecosystem: Environmental > Terrestrial >... | reverse complement strand
TCGCGGCGCATGCGCGAGCAGATCGCGGCGATACTGCAGTGGATCCTTGCCCGCTGCGTGCGCCAGCTCATCGACGAACGATTCGGTGAAGAACCCGTGCTGAGTGTGCGCCACCGAGCGCCAGGCCCCGGTGCGGACATGCGTCGGCGCTGCGACTGCGCGAATGTCCTGATTCGCGATTGCATACGGCAGCAGCGCCGCATCGTCCTTGATGTTGAACTTCGCGACCCACGCGGTCGGCGCGCCGCTGTCGGCGAGTGTTGCCCGGTAGCGGCCGACGACGGCCGGCCGATAGAAGTCGTGCTGGATGTCCTCTTCGCGGCTCCAGATCAGTTTCACCGGCGCGGGCGAGGTCTCCTTCGCGATGCGCACGGCCTGGTCGACGAAGTCCATCACGCCCGGCAAGCGACGGCCGAAACCGCCGCCGAGCTGCTGATTGTGGATCGTCACCTGTTCGGGCTTGAGGCCCGAGGCTTTCGCCGCCGTCGCGCGCGCGGCCAGTGGATCCTGCACGCCGGTCCACACTTCGCAGCGGCCATCGGCGATGCGCGCCGTCGCATTCATCGGCTCCATTGTCGCGTGCGCGAGGAATGGCACGCGATACTCGGCCTCGATGACGTTCGCGGCGCCTTGTAATGCGTCGCCGCCCTTGCCTGACGAGAACACCTTGTCGCCCTTCTCACGCTCGATCGCAGCGCCGATCGCGCTGTAGATCGTGTCGCTCGTGTCCGCGCCCTTGCCGGTGTCCTCGAACTTCGGCGCGAGAGCGCGGACGCCCTTGAGCGCTCGCCAATAGCCGTCGGCGACGACTGCGACCGCGTTGTCGAGCTTCACGACTTTCTTGACGCCGGGCAGCGCCTCAGCCGGCGCGGTGTCGACCGACACCAGCTTCGCGCCGTGCACAGGCGAGGCAGCGATAGTCGCGTACACCATTTCGGGCAGCGTCACATCGACGCCATAGGTCGCGGATCCGTTGACCTTGGACGGAATGTCGATGCGCGGCGTCGGCTTGCCGACGATCGTATAGTCGTCGCGCGACTTGAGCGTCGGGTGCACGGGCGGCTTGAGCAACGCAGCCTGGGTTGCGAGCTCGCCGTAAGTGGCCGACTTGCCCGATCCCGAATGCGTCACTCGCGAAAGCTTCGCGCTGCATTCCGCGGCAGGCACGTTCCACTGTTGCGCAGCGGCTTCGATCAACATCGCTTTCGCCGCTGCGCCTGCGACACGCATGCCAAGGTGACCGGTGCCTCGGACGGCGCTGCTGCCGCCGGTCACTTGCAGATCCATCATCTGCGTGAGCTTGTACGTCCAGAAATCGATGCCGCGCTCCATGGACTTCGGCACGGTCGCAACGGCAGGCACGAAGGTGCGCACCAGGTAGCCGTTCGAATAGTCGTCGGTGCCGGGCGCTTCCTCGATGCGCACGAGGTTCCAGTCGGCCTCCAGCTCCTCCGCGCACATCATCGCAAGCGCGGTATGGACGCCCGTGCCCATCTCGCAATGAGGCACGATCACCGACACGGTATTGTCGGTGCCGACCTTGACCCAGGTCGTGAGCTGCGGCGTGCCGTCGCGACTGTCCGGCGTGACGCGCAGGCGGTTCGGCGCGAACGCGATGCCGGCGACGCCGAGTGCCAGGCCGCCGCCGACCAGGCTGCCGGTGGCGATGAAGGTGCGGCGGGTCCACTTGTTCATGGCGCACCTCCTTCCGTCGGACCCTGCGCAGCGGCATGGATCGCACGACGCACACGCTCGTACGTCCCGCAGCGGCAGATGTTGGTCACTTCAGCCGAGATGTCGGCATCGCTGGGATGCGGATTGCGCGCCAGGAGCGCAGCGGCCGCCATGATCATGCCCGACTGACAGTAGCCGCACTGCGGAACCTGATGCGTGACCCACGCAGCCTGCAGCGGATGCGGCTGCTCCTTCGGCGCGAGCCCCTCGATCGTCGTGATCTTCTGTCCCTGCATCGCCGAGGCGGGCACCGAGCAGGAGCGCACCGCGGTGCCGCCAATGTGCACCGTGCACGCTCCGCAGGCCGCGACGCCGCAGCCGAACTTGGTGCCGGTCAAGCCGAAGGTTTCCCGCAGCACCCACAGCAGGGGCGTGTCTTCGTCCACGTCGGCGGTGCGCGACTCGCCGTTCACATCGAGCGTGATCTGCATGGAGGATCCCCCTGCTCTTCTCGTCGTAGTAGCGGCATTCTGCGCTTTTGCGGAGTCAGGCTGAAGCCTGACCCACCCTACTGTTGCAGGTCGGGCTTCAGCCCGACTAACCGCGGCGCAGATCGCGCAGCAACCGGCGGGCGTGCTTGTCGGGGCGGCCTTCCGGCGCTGGCGGAGCGAGTCGCGACCGCTCGCGCTGCTGTTCGCGCGCCGCGATGCTCGCTTCGGTCTCGACATAATGGCTGCGCGCTTCCGGCGCAGGACCGCGCCGCGCGGGCAGGCCGCGGATCAGCACCTCGAATCGCAACTCGTCGCGCGTGATCTCGATCCGATCGTCGACGTGCACGGCGCGCGAGGGTTTGACTCGCTCGCCGTTGACGTGCACGAGACCGCCCGCGACTGCCGCAGTGGCCTGGGATCGACTCTTGAAGAAGCGCGCGCACCACAGCCACTTGTCGATGCGCAGGCCTGCCGCGGCGGGCTGCTGTTCCATTAGATGAGTCTACGCCCTCTCCCTTGTATCATTGCAGCACTCGTTCATCGCTAAACATCAAGAGGTTGGCGTGGCGGCCAGCGACTGCGTCGATCTTCTCATCGTGGGCGGCGGCATCAACGGCGCCGGCATTGCACGCGACGCCGCGGGACGCGGTCTCAAGGTCGCCCTGGTCGAGCAGGCGGATCTCGCGTCCGGCACCTCGTCGAAAGCCACCAAGCTGATTCACGGCGGGCTGCGCTACCTGGAATTCTTCGAGTTCCGGCTGGTGCGCGAATCGCTGATCGAACGCGAGCGGCTGCTGCGCATCGCTCCGCACATCGTGCGGCCGATGCAGTTCATCCTGCCGCACGTGCCGGGCCTGCGGCCGCGCTGGCAGATCCGCTTCGGGCTGTTCTTCTACGACTACTTCAGCGGGCGGCGCACTTTGCAGCCCTCGCGCAGCGTGCGCGTCGGCTCGGGCAGCTACGGCGCGCTGCGTCCCGGAATCGACCACGCGTTTTCTTATTCCGACTGCTGGGTCGACGACAGCCGGATGGTCGTGCTCAATGCCGTGGACGCGGCACTGCGCGGCGCCTCGATACACACACGCACGCGCTTCGCATCGGCGACGGCCGAAAACGGGCTCTGGCGTGCGCGCTGTATCCGCCTGGGCAGCAGCGAGCCGCTCGAGATCCGCGCCCGCGCGATCGTGAACGCGGCGGGCCCGTGGGTGGAGCAGGTGCTGAAGTGCCTGCCGACCGTGCAGGTCGAGGCTGGCGTGCGGCTCGTGAAGGGCAGCCACATCGTCGTGCCGCGGCTGTTCGCGGGCAAGCATGCGTTCATGCTGCAGAATCCCGACGGCCGCATCGTGTTTGCGATTCCGTACGAACAGAAGTGGACGCTGGTCGGCACGACCGACGTGCCGTTCTCCGGCGACCCGGCGCACGTGCGCATCGCCGACGACGAGATCCGCTACCTCTGCGACACCATCAACAGCTACTTCCGGCGCCAGATCGCGCCGAGCGACGTGCGCTGGAGCTTCGCGGGCGTGCGGCCGCTGTGGAACGACGACTCGGCGAGCGCCTCGCGCGTCACTCGCGACTATCGCCTCGAGCTCACGCAGACCCGCGACCATCCCCCGCTCCTGTCGATCTTCGGCGGCAAGCTCACGACTTATCGCCGCCTTGCAGAGACAGTGCTCGAGAAGCTGCAGGAGCCGCTCGGTATCAACCCGCACCGCTGGACGCATCGCTCGCCGCTGCCCGGCGGCGACTTGCCGGGCCGGCACTTCCGGCGCTTCGTCATCGATGTGCGCAGGCGCTGGCGGTTCCTGCCCATCACCGTCGCACGACGTCTCGCGCGTGCGTACGGCACGCGCGTCGAAGCAATCATCGGCGGCGCCAAGTCCTTTGCCGATCTCGGCGAGCATTTCGGTGCCGGCCTCACTGCCGCAGAAGTCGACTACCTCACGCGCCACGAGTGGGCGATGACCGACGAGGACATTCTCTGGCGTCGAAGCAAGCTGGGGTTGCACATGTCCGACGCCGAGCTCAGCCGGTTTGCCGCAGCCTTCGATGCAGGGTCGAGCGCTTGCGCCTGAGCGGCATCCACTATCGCGTCGGGTCCGAGCTGTGGCTGGAGGACATCGACCTGTCGCTGGCCAAGGGCGGAATCAACGTGCTGCTCGGCGCGACGCTCGCCGGCAAGACCACGCTGCTGCGGATCATGGCCGGACTCGATCGGCCGACGGCGGGTCGACTGCTCGCTGGCGACATTGACCTCACGGGCGTGCCGGTACGCCAGCGCAACGTGGCGATGGTCTATCAGCAGTTCATCAACTATCCGTCGCTGACCGTTTACGAGAACATCGCCTCGCCCCTGCGAGTCGCGCGCAGGAACGAAGCCGAGATCAGGACGCGCGTGACGGCGCTCGCGGAAACCTTGCGACTCACACCTTTTCTCTCGCGCTACCCCGCCGAGTTGTCCGGCGGCCAGCAACAGCGCACGGCGTTGGCGCGTGCCCTTGCGAAGGATGCGGAGCTGCTGCTGCTGGACGAGCCGCTGATCAATCTCGATTACAAGCTGCGTGAGGAACTGCGTGCGGAGCTGGCGCAACTGTTCGCCGATGGCCGGACGACTGTGGTTTACGCGACGACCGAGCCGCTCGAAGCGCTGCAGCTCGGCGGATACACGACGCTGCTCGCCGCAGGCCGGGTTCTGCAATCGGGACCGACGATGCAGGTGTTCCGTCGTCCCGCAACGCTTGCCGCGGCACGCGCGTTCAGCGATCCGCCGTTGAACGTGATTCCCGCGCGCGTCGATGCCCGGAACCACGAAGCTGTGCTCCCGGACGGCGTGCGGCTCCCCATCGCACCCACGCAGGCAAGCGAGATCGTGCTGGGAATTCGCGCGCATGAGTTCTCGCTCGCCGGCGCCAGCGGACTCACCGCACTCAGCGGACGCGTCGAGCTCGCGGAGATCAGCGGCTCCGAAACGTTCATTCACCTCGCGCGCGACGACGCACGGCTGGTCGCGCTGATCCCGGGCGTGCACGATCTCGCGCTCAACGAGCCGTGCACGCTGTACGTCCGCCCCGCGAGCCTGTACGGCTTCGATAGCAGCGGCCGCCTGCTGTTCGCGCCGGAGAGCTGAGCATGGCGCGCATCGATCTCGAGGACGTCGGTCATCGCTACGCGGGCGCAGCCGATGCGTGGGCGCTGCGACCGATGACGATGACCTGGAGCGACGGCGGCGCGTATGCACTGCTCGGTCCCTCGGGATGCGGCAAGACCACGCTGCTGAACATCATCTCCGGATTGATCGCGCCGTCGCGCGGCCGGGTGTCGTTCGACGGCCGCGACGTCACAGCGCTGGCGCCGGAAGCGCGCAACATCGCGCAGGTGTTCCAGTTTCCCGTCGTCTACGACACGATGACGGTGTTCGACAATCTCGCCTTCCCCTTGCGCAATCGCGGCTGGAGCGGCGCACGGCTGCGACAGCGCGTGGAAGAAGTCGCGGACATCCTCGAGCTGCGCCCGGATCTCCCGCGGCGCGCTCGCGCGTTGTCGGCGGATCAGAAGCAGAAGATCTCACTCGGCCGCGGCCTGGTGCGCCCGGACGTCGCGGCCGTGCTGTTCGACGAGCCGCTGACCGTGATCGATCCGCACCTGAAGTGGCTGTTGCGACGCAAGCTCAAGCAGATCCACCAGCAGCTCAAGCTTTCGCTGCTGTATGTCACGCACGACCAGACCGAAGCGCTGACGTTCGCCGACCAGGTCGTGGTGATGAGCCAGGGCGAGATCGTGCAGGTCGGCACGCCCGAGGCGCTGTTCGAAACGCCGGCGCATCGTTTCGTCGGACACTTCATCGGCTCGCCGGGCATGAACTTCCTTGCGTGCGACTGGACCGCAGGCGCGGCCACGATTGGCGGCGTGCGCGTCGAGACGAGCAGCAAGCAGGCGCCGCCCGCGGGTGCGAAATTGTCGATCGGCGTGCGGCCCGAGTACCTCGAGCTGGCGCCGACGCCCGGCGCGAATTGCGTTCCCGTGCGCGTCGCGGCGATCCAGGATCAGGGAATCCACACCATGGTGCGGCTCGAAGTGGGCGCTTCGTTCGCCTGGGCCAAATTGCGTACGACGAGCGCCGCCCCGACGCCGGGTAGCGCCTTCGCTCGTCTGCCCCCCGCGCGCTGCGCGCTGTACGCCGATGAGCGGAGAGTAGCGTGAGCTCCGCGAAGCCGGTCAATCAGCGCGCGTGGTGGTTCGTGCTGCCGGTCCTGATCAGCGTCGCGTTCTCGGCGCTCGTCCCGCTGATGACGATCGTCAACTACTCGGTGCAGGACATCCTCGGCCCGGACCAGGCCGTATTCGTCGGCATGGAGTGGTACCAGGAAATCCTGCGCGATCCGGACCTGCACGGCGCGCTCTATCGACAGCTGGTGTTCACGGCCGCCGTGCTCGCGCTGGAAATCCCGCTCGGAATCGCGCTGGCGCTGACGATTCCGGCACGCGGCTGGCGCGCCTCGCTGGTCCTCGTGCTGCTCGCGATGCCGCTGCTGATCCCGTGGAACGTGGTCGGCACGATCTGGCAGATCTTCGCGCGGGGCGATATCGGGTTGCTGGGCTACGTGCTCACGCGGCTCGGCGTCGACTACAACTACAGCCAGCACCCGATGGATGCGTGGGTCACGGTTCTGGTGATGGACGTGTGGCACTGGACGCCGCTGGTCGCGTTGCTCTCGTACGCTGCCCTGCGCGCAATCCCGGAACCGTTCTATCAGGCTGCACGCATCGACGGCGCCTCGCGCTGGGCGGTGTTTCGCCACATCGAGCTGCCCAAGATGCGCGGCGTGCTCACCATCGCGCTGCTGCTGCGGCTCATGGACAGCTTCATGATCTACACCGAGCCGTTCGTGCTGACGGGCGGCGGCCCGGGCACCGCGACGACGTTTCTGTCGCAATATCTCACGCAAAAGGCCGTCGGCCAGTTCGATCTCGGGCCCGCTGCCGCGTTCTCGCTGGTGTACTTCCTGATCATCCTGCTGCTGTGTTTCGTGCTGTACAACTTCATGAAGGACTCGCGATGAAGCGGCAGCGCAGCTGGCTGCTGCTCGCTGCCTACCTGGTGTTCACGCTCGCGCCCATCTACTGGATGGTGCACATGAGCCTGCGCAGCAACCTCGCGATCACCGGCACGTTCGCCTGGCTGCCGGAGTCGCTCTCGTTCGCGAACTACGCGACGATTTTCACCGACCCGGCGTGGTACGACGGGTACCTGAATTCGATCATCTACGTCGTGCTCAACACGATCCTCTCGGTCGCGGTCGCGCTGCCCGCGGCGTACGCTTTTTCGCGCTACTCGTTTCTGGGCGACAAGCACCTGTTCTTCTGGCTGCTGACCAATCGCATGACGCCGCCGGCGGTATTCCTGCTGCCGTTCTTCCAGCTCTACACCGCGATCGGCCTGATGGACACGCACCTCGCGGTGGCGCTCGCGCACATGGTGTTCAACGTGCCGCTGGCCGTGTGGATTCTGGAAGGATTCATGTCGGCCGTGCCGCGCGAGATCGACGAGACCGCGTACATCGATGGCTATGGGTTCCCCCGCTTCTTCCTCAGGCTGTTCCTGCCGCTGATCAAGGCCGGCATCGGCGTCACGGCGTTCTTCTGCTTCATGTTCTCCTGGGTCGAGCTGCTGCTGGCACGCACGCTGACCTCTGTCGACGCGAAGCCGATCGCCGCGACCATGACGCGCACCGTCTCGGCAGCCGGCATGGACTGGGGAACGCTCGCAGCCGCCGGCGTGCTGACGATCGTGCCCGGCGCCCTGGTGATCTACTTCGTTCGTCACTACATCGCGAAGGGCTTCGCGATGGGGAGAGTGTGATGTCGCTGCTGTCGTGGATGGCGTGGACGCCGCCGGTCGCGGTCTTCTTCGTGTGCATCGGCCTGCTGCTGGTCGGCATGACGGTATGGGAGTTGCGCTCGCCGACAATCGCGCGCAAAGGCCTGCTGCCGCTGGTGACCACGCGCGGCGATCGGCTGTTCATCGGTCTGCTCGCCGCGGCGTACGTGAATCTCGCATGGGCCGGGCTGACGGACCAGCCGCAGTGGTGGGGCGCCGGCTTGAGCGCCGCCGCGCTGGTTGCGATCATGCGGTGGGCGTAGGTCGGGCTTTAGCCCGACAGCAAAGAGTCGGGCTGAAGCCCGACCTACAGGGGGAATGATGAGAGCATTGTTTGTCTCGCTGCTGCTCGCGCTGGCTGCCGCGCCGGCGCTCGCCGACGAAGCCGCCGCGAGGCGCTGGATCGACCAGGAGTTTCAGCCCTCGACGCTCTCGAAAGAGCAGCAGCTCGCCGAGCTGAAGTGGTTCATCAACGCCGCCGCGCAGCTCAAGGCGCAGGGCGTCGGCGAGATCAGCGTCGTGTCCGAAACCATCACGACGCACGAGTACGAGGCAAAGACGCTGGCGCGCGCGTTCGCCGAGATCACCGGCATCAAGGTCAAGCACGACCTGATCCAGGAAGGCGACGTGGTCGAGAAGCTGCAGACCTCGATGCAGTCGGGACGCTCGATCTACGACGGCTGGATCACCGACTCCGACCTGATCGGCACGCACTACCGCTACGGCGCCGTGCTGCCGCTCTCGGACTTCATGGCCGGCGCGGGCAAGGCGTACACCAACCCCGGCCTGGACCTGAAGGATTTCATCGGTGCGAAGTTCGTCACCGCGCCGGACGGCAAGCTGTATCAGCTGCCCGATCAGCAGTTCGCAAATCTCTACTGGTTCCGCGCCGACTGGTTCGCGCGCAAGGACCTGCAGGACCAGTTCCGCAAGAAGTACGGCTACGAGCTCGGTGTGCCGCTCAACTGGAGCGCCTACGAGGACATCGCCGCATTCTTCAGCAACGATGTGAAGCAGCTCGACGGCAAGCGCGTGTACGGCCACATGGACTACGGCAAGAAGGATCCGTCGCTCGGCTGGCGTTTCACCGACGCGTGGCTGTCAATGGCCGGCTCCGCGGACCAAGGCATTCCGAACGGCATGCCGGTCGACGAGTGGGGCATCCGCGTCGCAGCCGACAAGTGCACGCCGGTCGGCGCGTCGGTGGCGCGCGGCGGCGCGACCAACTCGCCGGCCGCGGTGTTCGCTCTCACCAAGTACATCGACTGGATGAAAAAGTACGCGCCGCCGCAGGCGATGGGCATGACGTTCTCGGAGTCCGGCCCGGTGCCGGCGCAGGGCGAGGTCGCACAGCAGATTTTCTGGTACACGGCGTTCACCGCCGACATGACCAAGCCCGGACTGCCGGTCGTCAACGCGGACGGCACGCCGAAGTGGCGCATGGCGCCGTCGCCGCACGGACCTTATTGGAAGGACGGCATGCAGAACGGCTACCAGGACGTCGGCTCGTGGACGTTCCTGCGCGGCGGCGACGCCAAGCGCATGGCGGCCGCGTGGCTGTATGCGCAGTTCGTCACGTCGAAGTCCGTGTCGCTGAAAAAATCGATCACCGGCCTCACGTTCATCCGCGACAGCGACATCCGCCACGAGTACTTCACGAAGAATGCGGCGAAATACGGCGGCCTGATCGAGTTCTATCGCAGCCCGGCGCGCATCGCGTGGACGCCGACCGGCACGAACGTGCCGGACTATCCGAAGCTCGCGCAGCTGTGGTGGCAGAACGTCGCGACCGCCGTGACCGGCGAGAAGACGCCGCAGGCAGCGATGGACAACCTGGCCGACCAGATGGATCGCATCCTCGCGAGGCTGGAGCGCGCCGGCATGAAGAACTGCCCGCCGCAGCTCAACGAGAAGAAGGATCCGTCGGCGTGGCTGTCAACCAAGGCAGCGCCTTGGTCGAAGCTCGCCAACGAGAAACCGAAGGGCGAGACGATCGCATACGAGAAGCTGCTGCAGGCGTGGAAGGAAGGCAGAGCGCACTAAAGAGGAAGGCCGGCTGATTCGCACCAGCCGGCCTTCCGGATCACCCCAGGGACGAATCGATCAGAACCGGTACTGCAGCTCCATGCCGTAGGTGCGCGGGAAGTTCAGCGACACTTCCTTCCGCACGCCGACCAGGGTCGGCGAGCTCGGCGTGACGCTGCCGTAGCCGACTTCGTCGAACGCGTTCTTGACGAAGCCGATTACCGTGTAGCGATTCTGGGCGTCGTTCCACAGCACGCGGAAGTCCGCTACCTCGAACGACGGCGCAACGTATGCCGGGTTCGTCCAGATCGAGGACTGCTGATCGTCCGTGTCGGTGTACATGCCGGTGAAGGTCAGCGAGCCCGGCGTGAAGCCCAAGGTGTAGTTGAAGCCGACCGTCCACTTGTTCTCAGGCGACAGCGGCAGCTTGTTGCCGACCACCGACTGTGTCACGCGTCCGTTGGCTACACCGACCGGCTGGGCACCATCTGCGACACCGCCCGGATCGGCGCTGTCGACGAAGCAGCAACCGTCCGTGATCTTCGTGTGCAGGTAGCCATAGTTCAAGAACAGCTGCAGCGAGTCGATCGGCGACCACACGGTCTCGATCTCAGCGCCGTAGGTCTCCGCGTCGAGATTCAGGAAGCGGCTTTCCGTGCTCGCTTCGCGCTGCACGGTGAGCGGTGCCTGGAATCCCTTGTAGTCGTTGAAATACACCGCAGTGTTCAGCTGCAACCGGCCGCTGACGAGCTGCTTCCAGCCGATCTCGTACGAGTTGACGTACTCGGGATCGGCATAGGGATTGAGCGTCAGACCGTTCGAGCCGAGCCAGCCACCGGACTTGTAACCGCGGCTGTAGCGCAAGTAGGTGTTGGTGTTTTCGTTCGGCTGCCAGCGCAGGCCGGCGGTGCCGGTCACTGCATCCCAGTCACCCGACAGATCACGCTCCAGGCCGCCGCGCGCCGAAGCGCGCATGTCCGAAGGACACGCGACAGCGCCGCAGACCTGTTGCTGGGTGACGTCGAGGGCCAGCCCCTGGGTGTTCACCAGGAAGGCGCTGGTGACGCCGCCAGTGATCTGCGCTGCCACAGTGGGATTAGCGCGCAGGAAACCGTCGACCTGTGCGGGCGTCGCATTCGGCAGCCCGTTCGCCGCGAGCACCGCTTGCGTCTGCGCGAAGATCGCGGCGTCCAGCGATACCGGCGTCGTGGCCGCGTCCGCCGCGGCGGTCGCCGTGGTCGGTCCGCGCGCAATGAGACGAGCGTAGTCCAACCCGTCCTTCTGGTCCTTCGTGTAGCGGGCACCGAGCGTCAAGGTCCAGGCGTCCGAGAGGCTCCAGTCGATCTGACCGAAGCCGGCGTAGGACTCCGTTTCGAGGTGCCCATCGACGAGCAGGATGTTGCGATCCGGATTCGGGATCGCGCTGTTCACGGGCGTGGCCAGCGCGGGATCGTTCGGAACGCGGATGCCTTGCGGCTGGTCGTAGGTCTGGTTGTATTGATAGAGACCGACGATCCACTGCACGGCGCCGTCGCCATTCGAGGAGAGGTTCACCTCGTTCGACCACCAGCGCTGCGCCTCCGTGTAGAAAGTATGGGAGTCGACGCTGGCGTTGGTGGCGGTGAACGCGGGATTCGCAAATGTGTACGGCGCCAGCGGACCGGCGCCATCGAAATCGACGCTCAACGACGTGATACCGCCCGGCACGGCGACGTTCTGAAAGCCCTCGCGGTTGCCGCCGTCGTAATCGCCGCCCGTGTCGTACGCGTATTCCTGGTAGCCGCCGAGATACTTCAGCGTGCTGCCGCCGAGATCCCAGGTGACGTCGAGGTGGATGCGCTGATGATCGCGCAGCACCCCGGGCGCATCGCGATTCGTGTTCATCGTGTAGGGATCGGTTACGCCGGGATTCGCCTCGGGGTTGCCGCGTGCGGTGTTGTAGTAGAGCGCACCGTTGCCGTTGCCGACCAGGCCGAGCGTGTCGTACGGCGAAATGCTGTTCAGCAGCGTGTTGCCGACGCCGTACGTATCGTCCCAATCGAACTTCGAGTAGCGCAGGCGCGCGACTGCGTTGTCGCCGAGATCGGCTTCCAGCTGTGCTTCGACCATCCAGCGGTCGACAGTTGCGGTGTCCTGAGCGGTGCCGCGGTTGTGGATGAAGCCCTCGTCGCGCTTCACAACGCTGCCGCCGATCAGATAGCGCACGCTGTCGGTCATGGGGCCGCGGAACAGGGCGTCGGTATGCCATTCGCCGTAATTGCCGGCACCGGCGCGCAACTCGCCCTCGAACTTGTCGGTCGGGCGCTTGGAGATGATGTTGAGGGTGCCGCCGATCGAGTTGCGGCCGTACAGAGTGCCCTGCGGGCCGCGCAGGATTTCGGTGCGCTCGATGAACAGCGAGGGCGTCGAAGTATCGGCCATCGAACTCGAGAAGATGCCGTCGGAATACAGTGCGATCGACGGATCGGTGCCGATGCTGTTGGTGAGACGGCCGAAGCCGCGCATCGACAGCCGGTCATTGTTGCGATAAGTCAGGCTCGGCGTGAAACGCGCGAAATCCTCGACCGTATTCAGACCCAGCACGTCGCGCCGCTCGCTGGTATAGGCGGAGACCGCTACGGGCACTTCCTGGATGTTTGCTTCGCGTTTTTCGGCAGTGACGATGACTTCCTCGAGCACCGAAGTCCTGTTCGTTTCCTGCGCGAGCGCTGCTGCGCCGCCAAGGCCCAACACACTGCTGATCGCGCACGACAGCAGCGTTCGCTGTTTCGACTTCAACATGAGAACCCCCACTCGGGCCGAGCGATGAGAGCCCGAAACGTATTTGTGTTGCAGAATCGACGATCGCTCTGCGGTCACGTTCGATGGTAAGAACTCCTGTGCGGAACAGCAATACACGAAGTTGTCCCGCACGACGGAACCCGAAGCTTTAAGCGAAACCCTGAATGCTGGCAGGGGCCGGCGAGCGGCGTGCCAACTGCAGCATCGAAATCGAATCGTCGTGGACACGCGCGCGCAGATCATCAGAGTCTGCCGGCGTCGGTGTGGGCCCGGCCGAGCGCGCCGGGTTCTCACGCTCGACTGTCGATCGCAGCGGCGATCGCAATTGCGATGGCGCGTCGTCGTGAGCGACAGCTTGGACGCGTCATCCTGCGCAGCTTGTCGAACCCCCATTGCCCCGCCACCGCTCTTCGAAATTATTTTGTCCGCAGACCATGCCCGTGCTCTGCAGCCATACCGATGGTAGAAAAATGGGTATGCACTGCACAAGGGCCTCGATGGCTCCGGCAACATTAAATTAGGAGACCCAGTACGGCTGGCGCCGAGCGATCGCTGTGCGGTTCCGCGCGATGGCACAATCCGCCCCTTTCGTGCGCACCTGAGGACACGTCCGTGAAGGCAGAAATCCTGCAGCGGCTGAGCCGCGAGACCGAGCAATTGAAAACGCAGGGGCTGTTCAAGCCCGAGCGGGTGCTGTCGTCGGCGCAGAGCTCCGTGGTCCGCGTCGGCGCCGGTGCGGAAGTCGTCAACCTGTGCGCGAACAACTACCTCGGCCTCGCCAACGATCCTTCCGTGCGCGAGGCGGCGAAGAGCGCGCTCGATCGCTACGGCTACGGCATGGCGTCGGTGCGCTTCATCTGCGGCACGCAGGAAATCCACAAGGACCTGGAGGCGCGGCTGAGCCGCTTCCTCGGCACCGAGGACACGATTCTCTATTCATCGTGTTTCGACGCCAACGGCGGACTGTTCGAGACGTTACTCGACGAGCAGGACGCCGTGATCAGCGACGCGCTGAATCACGCCAGCATCATCGACGGTGTGCGCCTGTGCAAAGCGCAGCGCCTGCGTTATGCCAACAACGATCTCGACGAGTTGGAAGCATGCCTGAAGGAGGCGAGCAAGGCGCGCGTGCGCCTGATTGCGACCGACGGCGTGTTCTCGATGGACGGCGTGATCGCACGCCTGAACGACATCTGCGACCTGGCCGACCGCTACGACGCACTGGTGATGGTCGATGACTCGCACGCGACCGGCTTCGTCGGCGCGCGCGGTCGCGGCACGCACGAACTGCGCGGCGTCATCGATCGCGTCGACATCCTGACCGGCACGCTCGGCAAGGCACTCGGCGGCGGCAGCGGCGGCTACACCTCGGGCCGCAAGGAAATCGTCGCGTGGCTGCGGCAGCGCTCGCGCCCGTACCTGTTCTCCAACAGCATCCCGCCGTTCATCGCCGCTGCGACGCTGCGCGTGCTCGACATGCTCGAGGCGGACACGACGCTGCGCGCCCGCCTGTGCGAGAACGCCGCGCATTTTCGCGCAGGCATGGCGGCGGCCGGCTTCAATCTCGTGCCGGGCGAGCACCCGATCATCCCGGTCATGCTCGGCGACGCGAAGGTCGCCTCCGAGTTCGCGCGCCGCCTGCTCGACGAAGGCGTGTACGTGATCGGCTTCTCTTATCCGGTCGTGCCCCAGGGCAAGGCGCGCATCCGCACGCAAATGTCGGCTGCGCACACGCGGCAGCAACTCGATCGCGCGGTCGCCGCGTTCAGCAAGGTCGGCAAGCAGCTCGGCGTAGTCTAGAATTGCGCGCCTTATGCACGCACTCGTCAAAGCCCGCGCCGCCGTCGGCATCGATCTGCAGGACATTGCCAAGCCGTCGCCCGGTCCGAACGACGTCCTGATCCGCGTCAAGCGCAGCGCCATCTGCGGCACGGACATGCACATCTTCAACTGGGATGCCTGGGCGCAGAAGACCATTCCGGTGCCGATGGCCGTCGGCCACGAATACTGCGGCGAGGTCGTCGAGATCGGCAGTGAAGTCTCCGGCTTCAAGGCCGGCGACCGCGTCTCCGGCGAAGGCCACATCACCTGCGGACACTGCCGCAATTGCCGCGCCGGGCGGCGCCACCTGTGCCGCAACACCGTCGGCGTCGGCGTGAACCGTCCCGGCGCGTTCGCCGAATACGTCGTGATCCCGGCGTTCAACGCCTTCAAGCTGCCCACTGCAATCGACGACGAGATCGCGGCGATCCTCGACCCGCTCGGCAACGCCGTGCACACGGCGCTCGCGTTCGACGTGGTCGGCGAAGACGTGCTGATCACCGGCGCCGGCCCGATCGGCATCATGGCAGTGGCGATCGTGCGCTTCATCGGCGCGCGCAACGTCGTAATCACCGACGTGAACGACTATCGCCTGGATCTCGCACGCAAGATGGGAGCGACGCTCGCGCTCAACGTGACGCGCGACAAGCTCGAGGATGCGATGAAGCAGCTCGGCATGCAGGAAGGCTTCGACGTCGGGCTGGAGATGTCAGGCAACTCGGCCGCGCTGCGCGACATGCTCCGCACGATGCATCACGGCGGCAGCATCGCGATGCTGGGCATTCCGCCGACCGAGGTCGCGATCGACTGGAACGAAGTAATCCTCAAGGGCCTGACGATCAAGGGCATCTACGGCCGGCAGATGTTCGAGACCTGGTACAAGATGGCCGCGCTGCTACAGAGCGGCCTCAACGTGCGGCCGGTCATCACGCACCGCCTGCCCTACACGCAGTACCAGCACGCCTTCGAGATCATGGGCAAAGGCCAGTCGGGCAAGGTCGTGATGGATTGGGAGAGGAAGTAGAAGAAGTCGGGCTAAAGCCCGACCCTCTCACTCCACCGCGCAAGGGCAGTAGTAATACACCTGCTTCGGATCCGTGAACCGCGACAGCCGTGCGAGCTCTTCTTCCAGCGGCGCAAACCAGCGCCGCGCGCCACTGAGCAGCTGGCGCTCCGGCGCCACTGCACGCCCGAAGCGCGCCGCGAGCGCCTGCGACTGCAACGCAATCGCTTCGCGCCAGCCGAGCGGTGGCTCGATGTACTCCACCTTGTAATCGTCACCGAGCTTGGCGGCCTTGGCGGCCGCTTTCAGCGCATCCTTGTACGAGCCGAGGTGATCGACCAACCCGTGCTCGCGGGCGTCGACGCCGGCCCAGACCCGGCCCTGCGCGACGGCGTCGATATCCTCGAACGACTTCTTGCGCGCCGTCGCGACGTTGTCGACGAACACGCTGTAGGCGTGCTCGACCGAGGCCTGCAGGATCTCCTTCGCCTGGTCGTGCAGCGTGCGATCCAGCCGCAGCGAATCCGCGAGCGGCGTCGTGCCGACGCCGTCGATCGTGATGCCGAACTTGCCGAGCGTGCGCTCGACCGTTGGAAACACCGCGAACACGCCGATCGAGCCGGTCAGCGTCGCCGGGCTCGCCCAGATCTGATCCGCGTCCATCGCGATGTAATAGCCGCCCGATGCAGCGACGCTGCTCATCGAAGCGATGACCGGCTTCTTGGCATCGCGCAGCGCATCGATCTCGCGGCGAATCACCTCTGACGCAAACATGCTGCCGCCCGGGCTGTCGATGCGCAGCACGACTGCCTTGATCGAATCCTCGTGCAGCGCGTCGCGCAACAGACGAGCGAGCGACTCCGAGCCGATCGTGCCGGGCGGCTGCTCGCCATCGAGAATCTCGCCTGACGCCACGACGACGCCGATGTGGTCGCCCTCGCGATGCAGCGCTTTCGACGGCCGCGTTGCTGCGAGATAGTCCCAGTGCTGGATGCCGCGATAGGTGTGCTCCTTCTCGTCCTCGCCCACCATCGCCTTCACCTTGTCCTCGAATTCGCGGCGCGAGATCAGTTCGGTCACGAGCTTGTTCTCGAGCGCCACGGCCGCGAGGTCGCCGTGCTGAGTCTTGGCCGATGCGGCGAAGTTGTTCGCGTAGTCCGCGATCGCGCCCTGGTCGAGCTTGCGCGCCTTGACGATGCCGGCCTGGTACTGTGCCCACAGCGCGTTGAGCCACGCGAGGCTTTCCTCTTCCTCTGTCTCGGACATGTCGCTGCGGCTGAACTGGTCGGTGTACGACTTGAATTTGCCGGCGCGGAACACGTTGACGTCGACCTGCAGCTTGTCGATCACGCCCTTGAGGAACGTGCGGTAGTAGCCGAAGCCATCGATCAGCACCAGGCCCTGCGGATCGAGATAGATCTCGTCGGCCTGTGCGGCGAGGTAGTACTGCGCCTGGTCGTAACCCTCGCCGAACGCGAGCACCTTCTTGCCGGTGCTGCGGAAGTCGCGGATCGCGGCAGCGACCTCCTCCAGCTTGGCGACGCCGCCGCCGGCCATGTGACCGAGATCGAGCACCAGCACCTCGACGCGCTTGTCGGTCTTGGCCGCCTCGATTGCCTCGGTGAGATCGCGCACCAGCGTTTCGGCGCGTTGCTGGCCGTACAACTCTGCGACGGCGCGATCGAACGGATCGCCGGCGAGCTGCTCGACGAGCGAGCCCTGCGGCGCAATCACCAGCGCAGTCTTGTGCGCCACGATCGGCACGCTGGGCGACAGCACCGCTGCGATGATCAGGAACATCACCAGCAGCACGATCAAATGCAGCACTTTGCGCAGCGCGTCCAGTCCGCGCCACACGAAGGAGAAGAAGGTAGCAAGAGCTTTCATGGCGTCGCGTAACTAATGCGGTAGATCGCGTCCGAGGTGTCGTCGGAGACCAGCATCGAGCCGTCCTCCAGCATCAGCAGATCGACCGGGCGCCCGAACACGTCGTCGCCGCGGTTGAAGCCGGTCGCGAATGGCTCGTATTGGACGGCTTTGCTGCCGTCGAGTTTCACGTGGGTGATGCGATAACCGTTCTTCACCTTGCGGTTCCACGAGCCGTGCTCGGCGATGAACACGCCGCCGCGATAGCCTTCCGGAAATTTGCTGGCGGTGTAGAACTTCACGCCGAGTGGCGCGACGTGCGCGCCGAGCGTCTGCACCGGCGGCGTCATGTTGCTGCACTCGCCGAGCTTCGCCAGCTGCGGATCGGGATCCTTGATGCCATTGCCATGGCAGTACGGGAAGCCGAAGTCGAGACCGGCACGCGGTGCGACGTTGAGCTCGCACGGCGGAGCGTCGTCGCCGAGCCAGTCGCGGCCATTATCGGTGAACCAGAGTTGCTTGGTCACCGGATGCCAGGTGAAGCCGACTGAGTTGCGGATGCCGCGCGCGAACACTTCCTGACCGGAGCCGTCGGCGTTCATGCGCGTGATCACGCCGTACTTCGGCTCGTTGCAAACGTTGCACGGCGCGCCTATCGGGAAGTAGAGCTTGCCGTCCGGTCCGAAGGCGATGTAGCGCCAGCCGTGGTGGCCGTCCTTCGGCAGATCGTCGCGCACGACTTTCGGCTGCGGCGCGTTGTCGAGCGCGTTCTCGATATCGTCGAAGCGCAGCAGCCGGTTGATCTCGGCGACATACAGCGCGCCATCGCGGAACGCGACGCCGTTCGGCGTATTGAGGTTGCTGGCGATCGTGTGGATGGTTGGCGTGCCGGCGCCCGGCGTGCCGCTCACCGCGTAAACCTTGCCGCCGCGGGCGCGGGTGCCGACGAACAACGTGCCGCGCTGGCCGAGAGCCATGGAGCGCGCGCCGGGAACCTGGTCGGTGTAGACCTCAATCTTGAAGCCCGTCGGCAGACGAACGTTCTCGAGAACTTTGTCGGTCTTGGGGCTGGCGCTCGCCGCCGTCGCGGCCAGCGTGAGCGCCATCAGAAGAATCGTACGCATGAAGGTTCCTCCTCGGCGCAGTGTACCTGCGCACGGGAAGGAACAGGTGAGGTCACACCTTCTCTTCGATGCGGGCTGCTTTGCCGGTCAGGTCGCGCAGGTAATAGAGCTTGGCGCGACGCACGTTGCCGCGACGCTTGACCGTGATCCCGCCGATCGACGGGCTGTACGTCTGGAACACGCGCTCGACGCCTTCGCCGTGGGAAATCTTGCGCACGGTGAAGGACGAGTTGAAGCCGCGATTGCGGCGCGCGATGACGATGCCTTCGTAAGCCTGCACGCGCTCACGGTCGCCTTCCTTCACTTTCACTTCGACGACTACGGTGTCGCCGGGCGAGAAGTCCGGAATCTTTTTGTCGAGGCCTTCGCTCTCGAGCTTGGCAATGATGTTGCTCATGTTGCTAACCCATTCGCTCCGTTTTGAATTCATCCAGCAGACGCTGCTCTTCGGCACTCAGCGTCAGCTTCTCGATCAGCTCCGGTCGTCGCAGCCACGTGCGACCGAGCGCCTGCTTGGTGCGCCAGCGCCGGATCGCGGCGTGATTGCCGCCCGCGAGCACTTCCGGCACCGCGCGTCCCTCGAACACTTCCGGCCGCGTGTAGTGCGGCCAGTCAAGCAGCCCCGCGGCAAACGAATCCTGCAATGCCGATTCGTCATCGCCGAGCACGCCCGGCAGCAAGCGCACCACGGCGTCGATCAGCACCAGCGCCGGCAGCTCGCCGCCCGACAGCACGTAATCGCCGATCGACACGCTCGCGTCGATCTCCGACTCGATCAGCCGCTCGTCGACGCCTTCGTAGCGTCCGGCCAGCAGCATCAATCCCGGCAGTTGCGCCAGCTCGCGCGCCACTGCATGCGTCAAACGCTGGCCGTCCGCGGCCAGATAGATGCTGCGGCTTCCCGCCGGCAGTCGAGCTTTCGCGGCCCGCATCGCCGTGCGCGCCGGCTCGATCTTCAACACCATCCCCGGACCGCCGCCGTACGGCCGATCATCGACCGTGCGATGAACGTCCGTCGCAAACTCGCGCGGCGTCGTCGCCTGCACCGCGACGCGGCCGGCTTCGATCGCGCGGCCCAGCACGCCGACGCGCACCGCCTGGGCGACGAACTCCGGGAACAGCGTCACCACTTCGATGCGCATGTCCCCTCGCGTGACTCAGGACCACTCGGCGGCCCAGTCGAAGACGACGCGCCCGGCGTCGAGATCGACCTTCACGATCCGCTCCTTGACGAAGGGCACCCAGTGCTGCCGCTCGCCGCGGATCACGACCACCGGGCCGCCCGGCGTCGTCCGGAATTCCTCGATGCGTCCGAGCGGCTGGTCTTCGCGCCCGAACGCTGCCAGTCCCTCGAGATCGCTCCAGTAGTACTCGCCTGGCGCCGGCTCGGGCAGCTCCTCGCGCCCGACTGCAATCTCCGATCCGGTGGCGAGGCGTGCAGCCTCCGGCGTTGCGACGCCGGCCAGCTTGGCGAGCACGCCCTTCGCAGTCACCTTGCCGTCTTCGACTTCGACCTCACGCCACTGCCCCGCTCGTCCGAGCTGCCAGCGGCCGTAATCGAGAATGTTGCCGGGCGGATCGGTGTACGAGGCAATCCTGACCCAGCCCTGGACTCCGAACGCTCCGCCGACCTGGCCCAGGACGACGCGACGCACGGGACGGTTCAGGCCGCGACGGCCTGCTTGCGATGCTTCTTGACCAGCTCGGCGACGCGCTCGGAGGGCCGGGCGCCCTTGCCGACCCAGTAGTCGATGCGGTCCAGGTTCAGCTCCAGACGCTTCTGCTTGCCGGCGGGAATCGGGTTGAAGTAACCCACCTGCTCCAGCGTCGTGCCGCCCTGGCGGATACGGCTGTCCGTGACGACGACATGATAGAAGGGCTGCTTCTTCGCCCCGCGGCGGGTAAGCCGGATCGTGACCATTGCTGCAAAAGCCTCAGGAAAAACGTGCCCGGGAGGCCCTCCCGGTAAAAGGGCGCGAATGTTACCCGAGCCAAAGGGTTATGGCTACGGGCAGCGGCCCGTCTAGCCCGGCGGGAACCGTCCGCCCCCGAAGGCCCCCATCAGGCGCCGCAGGCCCCCGCCCTTCGACATGGCCTTCATCATCTTCTGCATCTGCAGGTAGTTCTTGAGCAGGCGGTTGACCTCCGAGACGTGGACTCCGGACCCGGCCGCAATCCGCCGTTTCCGGGAGGCGTCGATGCTCTTCGGGTAGCGCCGCTCGCCGGGTGTCATCGAACGGATGACAGCGATCTGGCGCTTGATCTCCTTGTCGTTGGCCTGGGGTGCCGCGGCCGCCTTGCCGGCGAGCTGCGCCGGCAGCTTGTCCATCAGCGCGCCCAGCCCGCCCATCTTCTCCACCTGCTGCAGCTGGTCGTGCAGATCCTCGAGATCGAAATCCTTGCCCTTCTTGAGCTTGCGGGCCAGCTTCTCGGCCTGCTCGCGATCGACGCTGCGCGTGACGTTCTCGACCAGCGCCAGCACGTCGCCCATGCCGAGGATGCGCGAAGCGACCCGGTCGGCCTGGAACACTTCCAGCGCCTCGGTCTTCTCGCCCGTGCCCATGAACAGGATCGGCTGCCCGGTGACCTGCCGGACGGAGAGCGCCGCGCCGCCGCGGGCATCGCCGTCGGTCTTGGTCAGCACTACGCCGGTGAGGCTGAGCGCCTGACCGAACGCGCGCGCGGCGTTGACTGCATCCTGGCCGGCCATGCTGTCGACGACGAACAGCGTTTCGGTCGGCGACACCGCGGCGCTGATGTCGCGGATCTCGACCATCATCTCGTCGTCGACGTGCAGGCGGCCCGCGGTGTCGACGATGAGCACGTCGTACAGCGAGCGCCGCGCTTCCGCCAGCGCCTCGCGCGCCAGTACCACTGCGGACTTGCTCGCGTCGGAAGGAAAGAAGCCGATGTCGAGCTGTGTCGCGAGACGCTCCAGCTGCAGGATCGCGGCCGGGCGATACACGTCGGTGCTCGCGAGCAGCACTCGCTTGCGCTCATTCTCCTTGAGCCACTTGCCGAGCTTCGCGGCGGAAGTGGTCTTGCCGGCGCCCTGCAAGCCCGCCAGCAGAATCACCACCGGCGGCTGCGCACGCAGATTGAGCGGCCGCACGCCCTCGCCCATCAGCGCGACAAGCTCGTCGTTGATGATGCGGACCAGCGTCTGGCCCGGCGTCAGGCTCTTGTCGAGCTCCTGGCCGACGACCTTGCCGCGCACCGCGTCGATGAAGGTCTTGACCACCGGCAGCGCGACGTCGGCCTCGAGCAGCGCCATGCGCACCTGGCGCAGCGTGTCCGCGATGTTTTCGTCGGTGAGGCGCCCGCGGCCGCGCAGGCTTTCGATGACGCCCTGCAGGCGCTCGGTCAGTTTGTCGAACATGGGAGATTGAAGCGGTTGGCTTAAGCAGTAGCGGCTAGTTTAGAGTACCTCATCGCCGGCCACCTATCCGTCCAACCCCACCCTCGTGCTGTCCGTCGTCGTTCTTGCGTGCTATCTGGCTTGCGCCGCGTGGCTCGCCTCCAGCGTTTATCGCGCCGGCGAGCACGCTGCCCACGGCCGCCGCCTCGCAGGGCTGGCACTCGGCGTGATTGCACTCGTGCTGCACGCAATTCTGTTGTGGCGCGTGCTGTTCGACCGCCCGGTTCTCGCCTTCACGGTCGCCGAGACCGCATCGCTCATCGGCTGGCCGCTCGGCCTGATCGCCATCGCGCTGTCGTGGCTGCGCCCGCGGTTCGCGGGCATTGGCGCAGTGCTCACCGTCGTTGCCGGCGTCGTTGCCGCCGTGACAGTCGAAGGTGTCAGCAGCGGCTACGCACTCGAGCGTCCGAGCTGGGAAATCGGTGCGCACATCGTGCTCTCGACGCTGGCGTATGCGCTGCTCACGATCGCGGCGGCGCTGGCGCTGGCTCAGACACTGCTTGATCGCCGACTGCGCAGCCGCCAGCCGCTTGGCTGGCTAACGACGCTGCCTTCGGTCGAAGCACTCGAAGCGGGGACGTTCCAGGCACTCGCAGCCGGCTTCGCGATCCTCACGCTGGCACTGTTCAGCGGCTTCGTGTTCGTCCAGAACCTGTTCTCGAACGAGCAGCACCTGCTGCACAAAACGATCCTGTCGTGCCTCGCGTGGGCGGTGTTCGCGATCCTGCTGTTCGGCCGCTGGCGGTTCGGCTGGCGCGGGCGCACTGCGACGACCTGGACGTTGAGCGGCTTCGCGCTGCTCGGGCTCGCGTACTTCGGCTCGAAGATCGTGCTCGAGTCGATTCTCGGCCGGCATTGGGGCTAGCGCTCGCAGCACGGGCCGCGCACTTGCTCACGCTCTCCACCCCGGCTCTGATCCTGACCGTTTTCGCAGCGGCACTGTGCGGCGCCCTGGTCGCGTATGTGTTCGGCGGGCGGCGCACGCGGCCGCGGCACGCGCGGCCGATCACGCCGGGCGGACCCGCGGCGGCGGCCGGGCGCTCGCAGCTCGCGGACAAGGTGCTCGGGCTCGATGCGATCCGCGTCGACGACATCATGATCCCGCGCGGCGAGATCGCGTACGTGGACGTGAGCGATGACTGGGACACGATCCTCGACGTGCTGCGCTCGACGCCGCACACGCGGCTGCCGGTGTGTCAGGGCAACCTCGACAACATCGTCGGCATCCTGCACATGAAGAAGGTCGCACACGCGCTGGTGCGCGGCGCTTTCGACCGCGAGCACCTGCTCGAGCTGGCTCGCCAGCGCGAAGCGTATTTCGTGCCCGAGGGCACGACGCTCGAGGTGCAGCTGCTCAACTTCAAGCGCGACCGCCGCCGCATCGCGCTGGTCGTCGACGAATACGGCGACATCCAGGGGCTGGTGACGCTGGAGGACATCCTCGAGGAAGTCGTCGGCGAATTCACCAGCGCGCCGGCGGCCCTGCACAAGGACATCCATCGCGAAGCAGACGGCAGCTACGTCGTGAACGGAGCGATCAACGCGCGCGTGCTGAATCGCACGCTCGGCTGGAGCCTGCCGACCGACGGCCCGCGCACGCTCAACGGACTGATCGTCGAATACCTGGAGACGCTGCCACAGGCGGGCACGGTGCTGCAGCTCGGCGACCTGACGATCGAGATCCTGCAGACCGTCGACAACAGCGTGAAGACTGCGCGCATCCGCCCCACGCCTCCGGCCGCACTCGACGAGCGCTCAAAAGGCGCTGCGTAGCGCGTCCGCCAGCCGCTCGACGCCGATCACCTGCAATCCCTCGATCGCCCGCCGCGGTTTGTTGGCCTCCGGCACGATCGCGCGCTCGAAGCCGTGCTTCGCAGCCTCGCGCAAGCGCTCTTCGCCGTACGGCACCGGCCGGATCTCACCTGCAAGACCGAGCTCGCCGAAGCAGACGATACGTCCTGCAAGCGGCTGGTCGCGCGCGCTCGAAACTGTCGCCAATACTGCCGGCAGGTCCGCTGCCGTCTCCGAAATGCGCACGCCGCCGACGACGTTCACGAAGACATCGCGGCCGGAAGTCGCCACGCCGCCGTGTCTGTGCAGCACGGCGAGCAACAGCGCGAGCCGGTTCGCTTCGAGCCCGACGGCGACGCGGCGCGGATTGAGACCTTGCGCATCGTCGGTGAGCGCCTGCACTTCGACCAGCATCGGCCGACTGCCTTCGCGCGCCACCATCACCACGCTGCCGCTGACCGGCTGCGCGTGCTGCGAGAGGAAGATCGCCGATGGATTCTTCACTTCCCGCAGGCCCTGCTCCGTCATGGCGAAGACGCCGACTTCGTTCGCGGCGCCGAAGCGATTTTTCACCGCGCGCACGAGGCGGAAGCGGCTGCCGGCATCGCTCTCGAAGTACAGCACCGTGTCCACCATGTGCTCGAGGATGCGCGGGCCGGCGATCACGCCCTCCTTGGTCACGTGCCCGATGATCAGCACCGACACGCCGGTAGCTTTCGCGAAACGCACCAGCGCGGCGGCGGATTCGCGGACCTGCGCCGCCGATCCCGGCGAGGACTCCACCTCCGTCGCGAACATGGTCTGAATCGAGTCGATCACCAGGACACGGGCCCCGCAGCCGCGGGCGTGCTCGATGATCGTGTCGACAGAAGTTTCTGCGAGCAGCTGCAGCGTGTCGCCGACGAGCCCGAGACGCCGGGCGCGCAGACTGACCTGGCGCAGCGATTCTTCGCCGGTGACGTACAGCGTCGGCGTTGCGCGACTGAGCGCATCGCCCGCTTGCAGCAGCATCGTTGACTTGCCAATACCCGGGTCGCCGCCCAGCAGCGTCACCGAGCCGAGCACCAGCCCGCCGCCCAGCACGCGATCGAGCTCCTCGAGTCCGGTCGGCACGCGCGGCTCGTCGCGCTCTGCAACCTCCGACAACCGCTGCGGCTCGCCGCCGGCCGCTGCCAGCGAGCGCCGCTCGGGCTTGGCGCGAGCCGCAACAGTCACGCGCCGCAGCGAATCGCCGGCGCCGCACATCGGGCACAGGCCCTGCCACTGCAGGCTTTCGTTGCCGCACTGCTCGCACACGAACACTTCGCGGGATTTCGCCATGATTTTCCGATTGGATAAGACAAGGACGTGATCGGCATTCCTACAGTAGCGCAAGCGGGTGTCGGACAGGTGCCACACTTGCATCCGAGCTGTGACGCTTCCTGCGATTTGCCGGCGAAACATTCGTCTATACTCGCGCCGGTTTCGCTCGAGGTGCCTGGGTGGCGGCAAAACTGGCGCGATTTTCCTGGCTTCCCGGAGGGCTGGCAGCAGCCTTCGTCATCGTCGTCGGCCGCCTGATCTCCTCCACGACGTATGCGCCGGTCGAGCTGATGCTCTACGACCGCGTGATGCGCGCTACGCCGGCGAACCCGTCGTCGGACGTCGTGCTCGTCACCATCGACGACGCCAGCATTTCCCGCCTCGGCGCGTGGCCCTGGCCGCGCGACGTACATGCCAGCCTTATCGATCACCTCAACGCCGCCGGCGCACGCGTCGTCGCCTTCAGCGTGCCGATCGATACCTCGCCCCGGACCAGCGAAGCGGAGCGCCTGCGCGCCGCGCTCGCGTTACTCGAGTCCTCGGATCTCGGCGGCTCGGAGCAGACACAGCAGCTGCGCCGGTTGCTGGGCGAGTCCAGCGCGGGACGGGATCCGGACGCGCACCTGGCGCAGGCGATGCAGGCGCACGGCAACGTGGTGCTGCCGGTCGAAGTCCGCCTGGCCGAAACTGCTCGGGGCAAATCCGACTTGGCGACGAGGCTCTTCGCTGCGGGTGACCCGGGCGCGCTCCGGGCGGCGCGGCCGGCCGATATCGTCGGCAAACCGGCCCCGGTGCTGGCAACTGCGGCCGCAGCGATTGGCCACACGCAGGTCATCGCTGATGCCGACCGCACAGTTCGCTCAGATGCGGCAGCGCTCAGCGTCGCTGACGACGCGCTGCTGCCTTCGCTGGCGACAGCCATCGCCGCCCGCGGGTTCGGTGTCGCACCCGCCGACCTGACCTTCGGCAACGGTAACGAATTGCATCTCGGCGAACGGGTGCGGCCATTGAGCGAGGCACTGACGATTCGACCGCACTACTTCTCCGTGCAGCCGTCGCAGTTCGTGCAGTACCCGTATTGGCAAGTGTTGTCCGGGGAGATTCCCGCTGACCGGCTGCGCGGCAAGATCGCGATCATCGGCTTCATGGGCTCGCAACTCGCGGCACCAGGCACTGTAACGACGCCCGCGAGCGATGCCTCGCCTGCGATGCTGACCACGGCGAGCACGGTGACGAGCCTGACCGCCGGCAAGATTTATTCGCGCCCCGGCTACGCAGTCGCGCTCGAATGGCTGGTCGCGCTGGCAGTGGTGGCGTTCGCAGCGTTCGCGCTGCCTTACGCGGGCGTGGGTTTCGGTGCGCTCGGCAGCGTGCTGTTCGTCGCGATCCTGCTCGTCGCAGAGATCGGCCTGCTCAGCTCGTCGCTGGTGTGGGCACGACTGGTGCTGCCGTGCCTCGGCGTGCTCGTGGGCTATGGACTGTTCCTGCCGGGCGAGCTGATGCGCCGCGCGACCGGCCGCAGCGAGGATGCGAAGAGCGCGTCAGCGGCGAGCCTGCGCACGCTCGGCCAGACCTTCCAGCGTCAGGGCCAGCTCGACCTCGCGTTCGAAACGTACCGGCGCTGCCCGCTCGATGCAGCGACGATGGAGCTGCTGTACCTGCTCGGTAACGACTTCGAGAAGCGTCGTCAGGTGCAGAAGGCATCGAACGTCTACAGCTACATCGCGGCGCGCGATCCGAACTATCGCGACCTGCGCGCGCGCCGCTCGCGGCTGAAGGAGCAGCCGATGACACGCAACGTCCCGCCCACGCCGACCCCGCCGCCCGCGACTCCGCCGGAGCTGGCGACTCAGCCTTCCGATCCCGATATGGCATACCCGGCGCCGCGCCACGCTCGCGCGACGCGCACGCTCGGCCGCTACGAGATCGAGCGCGAGCTCGGCAAGGGCGCGATGGGCACCGTGTATCTCGGGCGCGATCCGAAGATCAACCGCGTGGTGGCGATCAAGGCGATTCCGCTCGCCGAGGAATTCGAAGAGAACGATCTGCAGGAGGCGCGCGCGCGCTTCTTCCGCGAGGCCGAGATGGCCGGCCGGCTCAACCATCCGGCGATCGTCACGGTCTACGATGCGGGCGAGGACCAGGGACTGGCCTACATTGCGATGGAATACCTGCGGGGCACGCATCTGAGCACCTTTACAGAAGCTGCGCGCCTGCTGCCTTTCAAAAATACGATGCTGTTGGTCGCGCGGATGGCGGACGCCCTCTACTATGCGCACCGCCAAAACGTGGTCCACCGCGATATCAAACCGGCTAATATAATGTTCAATCCCGACACGGATGAGTTGAAGATCACCGATTTCGGTATCGCACGCCTCACCGATACAAGCCGAACCAAAACGGGAATCGTCCTGGGCACGCCCTCATTCATGTCGCCGGAACAGCTGGAAGGTCGACCGCTCGACGGACGCTCCGACCAGTTCGCCCTCGGCGTCAGCCTGTACCAGTTACTGTGCGGACAGCTGCCGTTTCGCGCCGAGTCGATGCCGCGGCTGATGCAGAAGATCGCGACCGAGCCGCACGCCTCGGTGCGCCTGGTGCGTCCGGAGCTCCCCGAGTGCATCGACGCAATCATCGGGCGCACGCTGTCGAAATCGGCTGACGACCGCTACGCGCATTGCGGCGAGGTGGCGAGCGCGTTGCGCGCCTGCGCCGGCCCGCAAGACACGCCGCAGGCAGCAGAATCCAAGCACGAGTGGCTCATTCCGTGAGCGCGCACCGGGAGGCCACCTAGTGCGCGGCAAGATCCGCTCGGTCGGGCTCACCGACGTCGGCCGGGTGCGCGAGCATAACGAGGACACGATCGGCGTCGATGCCGACATCGGCCTGTTCGTCCTCGCCGACGGCATGGGCGGCTACAACGCCGGCGAAGTCGCGAGCGGCATCGCCGTGAAGACCGTCATGAGCCTGGTCAAGGAAGCCGTCGAGCGCCAGGACATGAGCTCGGGCGATCCGGAGAGCGGCCTGGCGCGGCCGAGCATCGTGCTGCGCGACGCGATCGCGCGCGCCAACAAGATCATCTACCAGACGGCCAAGACCCAGCCGCAGTGCGAAGGCATGGGCACCACGATCGTGTCCTGCCTGTTCTTCGACAACCGGGTGGCGATCGCGCACGTCGGCGACTCCCGCCTGTACCGCCTGCGGGCCAACCGCTTCGAGCAGATGACGATGGATCACTCGCTGCTGCAGGAGCTGGTCGACCGTGGCTTCTACTCGCAGGCCGAGGCGCAACGGGCGACAAATAAGAACTACGTCACACGCGCGCTCGGCGTCGAGCCGACGGTCGAGGTCGAGGTGCACGAGCAGCCGGTCCAGAAGGGGGATTTCTTCGTGCTGTGCTCGGACGGCCTGTCCGACATGGTGGAAGACGACGACATTCACTTAACTATGAGCACCTTTAGTGCTAGTCTTGAAACGGTCGCTAAGCAATTGATTCAGCTATCGAACGACAACGGCGGACGCGACAATGTGTCGATCATCCTTGCTCAAGTTGTGGACTCGTTCGCAGCGAAAACGGGCGTAGTTGACAGAATCTTGCGCTGGTTCGGCTAGCATCCGCTGAGCCGACGTACTGGTCAGTCGGGAGTTCCGAGGACGTTACATGGCACGGTTGATCCTAAGCCTTGATGGTTCGGTCATGGCCGAATACAACATGAACAAGGAGCGTTACACGATCGGCCGCCTGCCGGACAACGACATCCGCATCGACAACCCTGCGGTGAGCGGCCATCACTCGCTGATCATCAACATCCTCAACGATTCGTTCCTCGAGGACCTCAACAGCACCAACGGCACCTACGTCAACGGCAAGCTGATCAAGAAGCACGCGCTCCAGCACGGCGACGTCGTCACTGTCGGTCATCACCAGCTGCGCTTCGTCGACACGCAGAGCTCGGACAACGAGCCGGACGAATTCGAGAAGACCATGGTGATCACACCAGGCTCGGCAGTCGCCGCGGCCGCGGCGAAGAAGGCACAGGCTATCGCGCCGCCGCCCGCGGCTTCGAAGGCTTCCGGCGCAACGGCAACTGCGATCCGCGCCGTGCCGGCCGGCGCGACCAACGCCACCGGCGAGCACCCCGTAGCATTGCCAAAAGCGAAGCTGCAGGTTCTGAGCGGCGCGTTCGCAGGGCGCGAGCTCGAGCTCAATAAGGCGCTCACGACGCTCGGCCGTCCGGGCGTGCAAGTCGCAGCGATCACGCGCCGTGCCGACGGGTTCTTCATCGTGCACGTCGACAGCGGCAAGCCGAACGACTATCCGCAGGTCAACGGCACCGGCATCGGCGAGCAGGCGCGACGGCTCCTGGACAACGACGTGATCCTGCTGGCCGGCGTGAAGATGGGATTCTTCGAGGGCTGACGTAGGTCGGGCTTTAGCCCGGCTGCGTGTTGTCGGGCAAAAGCCCGACCTACTCTTTCTCTACTCGTCTCACTCGCTGCGCGATCCTGCAGAACAGCTCGTACGCGATCGTGTCCGCGAACGTCGCGACGCGCTCCGCCGGCAATCCGGTTCCCCACAACGTGACGGGGTCGCCGACCGCGACGTTCGGCAGCTCCGTCGCGTCGAGCATCGTCATGTCCATCGAGACGCGGCCCACGACCGACACCTCGCGGCCGTTGATCAGCGCGGGCGCGCCGGCATGCATGCAGCGGGGATACCCATCGCCATAGCCGACTGCAGCAACGGCGATGCGCGTGCGCCGCTTCGCTCGCCAGACCCCGTTGTAGCCGATTGCCTCGCCCGCGCCGACATTGCGCACGGCGATCACCTGCGTGGTGAATGTCATCGCGGGCAGCAGGCCGAGATCCTGCGCGCTGCGCTCGTCGAAGGGCGATGCACCGTAGAGCATCAAACCGGGCCGGACCCACTCGCCGTGCGCGTCCGGCCACGCGATGATGCCGGCTGAGTTGGCGATGCTGCGCTCGAGACGCGCCGCTCCGCTCAGCGCACGAAAGCGATCGAGCTGCAGCTTCGTTTCCAGGCCGCCAGCGTTCTCCGCGCAGGCGAGGTGAGTCAATAAACGCAGCGTCCCCACAGCCGCGCAGCGGGCGAGCTGCGCGTGCGCAGCTGCGAACTCCTCCGCCCGGAAGCCCAGTCGATTCATCCCGGTATCGACTTTCAGCCAGACAGCGAAACGGTGTTTTCCGGCGTACTGTTCGAGCATCGCGATCTGTTCGAACGAGTGAACGACGAGCTGCAGATCGTGACTGGCCGCGGCATCGAGCTGACCCGCGCCGAACACACCTTCCAGCACGACGATCGGATGCGAAATTTGCGCCGCGCGCAGGCTGAGTGCTTCCTCGACGCGCGCGACGCCGAACGCATCCGCACCCGCTAGCGCACGCGCTGCGTGGACCAGACCGTGACCGTATGCGTTGGCTTTGACTGCGGCGATGACGCGCGCCACGGGAGCGAAGCGGCGGACTACCGCAAGGTTGTTGCGCAGAGCGCCAGCATCGACCGACACATAGGGGAACTGCACACGCCTGTCCTCAGAACGCCGCGTCCCCGACCTCAGGCGTGAACGGCCTGAACTGCGTGAATTGCCCGAGGAAGGTCAGTGGGAACTCGCCGATTTCACCGTTACGTTGCTTGGCGATGATGATGTCCGCGATACCCTTGCGGGTGGTGTTCTTATCGTAGACCTCCTCACGATAGATCATCATGATCAGGTCAGCGTCCTGCTCGATCGCGCCGGATTCGCGCAAGTCGGACATCACAGGCTTCTTGTCGTTGCGTTGCTCGACGCTGCGGTTGAGCTGCGACAAAGCAATCACCGGGACCTGCAGCTCTTTGGCGAGCGCCTTGAGCGAGCGCGAGATCTCTGAAATCTCGGTCGCGCGGTTCTCCTTCGTACCGGGCACCTGCATCAGCTGCAGGTAGTCGATTACCACCAGATCGAGACCGTGCTCGCGCTTCAGGCGACGTGCGCGGGCGCGCACGTCGGTCGGAGTCAATGCGCCGGTGTCGTCGATGTAGATACTCGCGCTCTTCATCATGGCGATCGCGCTGTTGATGCGCGTCCAGTCGTCATCGTGAATGTTGCCGACCCGCAGGCGACTCTGATCCACCCGTCCCAACGACGAGATCATGCGAAACGCGATCTGCTCACGCGACATTTCCATGCTGAAGACGCCGACTTTCGCCTTGCGCGGCCCGAAAGCTGCGTTCTCGGCGATGTTGATCGCAAAGGTCGTCTTGCCCATGGAGGGCCGACCGGCGATGACGATCAGGTCGCCCTTTTGCAGGCCGGCGGTCATTTCGTCGAGTCGCGGAAAGCCTGTCCCCAGACCCGGCAGTACGCCCTTGTTCTGCTGCAGCAGATCCAACCGATCGATGACGGCCCCAAGCTCTTCCTTCAGCGGGACGAACCCGGTGCGCCCCTTGTTGCCGGCTTCGGCGATCTCGAATACCCGGCGCTCTGCATCATCGACGAGCTCGGCGACGCCGCGACCGTCGGGGTCGTACGCGCTAGCAGCAATTTCGCCACCCACGCTGATCAGGCGGCGCAGCGTCGAACGCTCGCGCACGACATCTGCGTAGGCACGAACGTTGGCAGCACTCGGCGTATCGCGGACCAGGCCGGCGACGTAATCGATGCCGCCGGTGTCTTCCAGAGAGCCCTTCTGCTCGAGCCGTCCCGCGACCGTTACGGCGTCGAACGGCGCAGCGTTGTCGGCCAGATCGAAGATCGCCTCGAAGATCAGTCTGTGGTCACGACGATAGAAGTCGTCGGCGATGAGGCGGTCGGCGACCGAATCCCATGCACGATTGTCGTACATGAGCGCGCCGAGCACCGCCTGCTCGGCTTCGACCGAGTGCGGCGGCACCCGGATCTCGTCGACCGCAGCCTTGTCGCGCGCCCGGCGCGGGCCGACCACTGCGACTTTGGATTCAGGCTCGGCCACGAGCTGCAGTCGGGCTGAAGCCCGACCTACTCCTCGGCGACGATCGTCACGGGCAGGTCAACCGTCACGTCGGTGTGCAGGTGCAGCTGCACGACGTGGTCGCCGGCCTGGCGGATCGGGCCGTGCGGCAGGCGCACTTCCGAGCGCTCGACGTCATAGCCGGCCTTGCTGGTCGCTTCCGCGATGTCGGACGTGCCGATCGAGCCGAACAGCTTGCCTTCGCCACCCGCCTTCGCGGTGAGCGACAGCTTGAAGCCCGCGAGCTTGGCCGCGCGCGCCTGCGCCTTCGACAGCTCATCGCCCGCCGCCTTCTCCAGCTCGGCGCGTCGCGCTTCGAACTTGGCGATGTTGTCCGCCGTTGCGAGCGTGGCCTTGCCTTGCGGCAACAGGAAGTTACGGCCGTAGCCGGGCTTCACCTTCACGCGGTCGCCGATGTTGCCGAGATTGGCGACCTTCTGCAGCAGAATGATTTCCATGAGAGTACCTACCCAGTCACGAAGCTAGTTTACACGTTGGGTCTAGAGGCTCGCCGGCCGGCGCGGTCGCAGCCAATTGTCCGCGAACCCCCACAGCGCGAGCACGAACATCGTCAGCATCATCGACGGCGGCAGCGGCACGATCAGCAGCAGGTAGATCGCTACCAGCCAGCCGCGGTTGAGGCGGCCGCCGGCCCGGCTGCGATGCGCCGCCGTCAGCCCCTGGAACGCGAGCGCGACGAAGGCGACCCAGGCGAGCGAGTCGATCAGCGGAACGTCGGTCGTCAACGCCAACACGAACAAAAGAGTCACGGTGACGCCCAGCGCCACGCCGAGTCGCAGCAGTCGATATTCGCTGCCGAACGCACCGGGCGCGCGCAGCAACGAGTTCCACCAGCGACCCAGCAGCAGCGAGCCGAAAATGGTCGCCAGCCCCAGGGCACCGAGCGAGCCCCACATCGAGCGCGCCCACAGCGCCACCAGCTCCTGCCGGTCGCCTTCGATGCGGATTCCGGCGGTCTGCATCGAGTCGAGCAGCTGATTGAGCAGCGGCACCCAGACAGCGACTGGATCTGCCAGCGTCGCGTGCACCACGGTCAGGAGGACGCCCACGCCGAGCACGGCCACCTGGAAGCACAGATTCAGCGAGCCGGTGCGCTTCAACAGCAGCGCGAGCGCGAACGGTCCGAAGAAGGTCAATGCGATGCCAAGGAACGTGGCCGTCAGCATCGTTGGGAACAGCGCGTGCGCGACCCACGCCGCAGCCACGGCGCCGATCGCTGCGACAGCAAGGCCGATCCTCGCGTCGAAGTGCAGCGCGCTCAACACGGCAATCGCGCAAGCCGCGATGGTGAACGGCAGCATCAGCTGCGACAGCGCGCCGCAGAACGCGATCGCGAGGATCGGGCGCCACGGATGCTCGGTCAGCCAGGCGGCGATTGCACGATGCATGGTCACGCGCGCCGCGCACGATACGCGGCACGCACCTCGGTACGACAGCTCAGTGCTGGTCGGTGTACGGCAACAACGCCAGGTAACGCGCGCGCTTCACGGCGATCGCGAGCTGACGCTGATAGTGCGACTTCGTCCCGGTGATCCGGCTCGGCACGATCTTGCCGGTCTCCGTGATGTAGCTCTTCAGGATGCCCAGATCCTTGTAGTCGATCTGCTCGATGCCTTCGGCAGTGAAGCGGCAGAACTTGCGGCGGCGGAAAAAGCGGGCCATGAGAGGTCTCCGGATGAGTGAATGGCGTTATCAGGCGTCGGCGCGCGGCGAATCGTCGTCGCCGTCGTCGGCGAAGCGCTCGTCGCGGGTTTCGTCGTCACCCTTGGCCATCGGCGAAGGCTCGGTGACCGCCGCGTCCATCTTGATCACCAGGTGGCGCAGCACCGCGTCGCTGAACCGGAATGCGCCGGTCAGCTCGCTCAGCGTCTTGCTGTCGCACTCGATGTTCATCAGGACGTAGTGGGCCTTGTGGACCTTCGCGATCGGGAACGCCAGCTGGCGCCGGCCCCAATCCTCGAGGCGATGCACGCTGCCGTTGCCGGCGGCGATCATGCCCTTGTAGCGCTCCAGCATCGCCGGAACCTGTTCACTCTGGTCGGGATGGACCAGGAAAACGATCTCGTAATGTCGCATGGCTGCTCCTCGTGGATATGCCTCCCGTCAGCGAGAATCTGCGGTGAGGCAAGGAGTTATCGCCGGGCACATGCCCGGCGGGGCGCGCATAGTAGCGGAAGCAGGGAGGACTAGCTAGGGCGCCGCTGGCGAGCGGCCTCGAACAGCAGCACCCCGGCTGCAACCGACACGTTCAGGCTTTCCACGGTGCCGGCCATGGGAATGCCGACCAGCTGATCGCAATGCTCCCGGGTCAGGCGGCGCAAGCCCGCCCCTTCGGCGCCCAGGACCAGCGCCAGGGCGCCGGTCAGCTTGGTCGCGAACAGCGATTGCGGCGCCTGGTCGTCGGCGCCGACCACCCAGACCTCACGCTCCTTCAGCCAGCGCAAGGTGCGCGCGAGGTTCACGACCTGGATCAGGGGCATCGTCTCGGCGGCGCCGGAGGCGACCTTGCGCACGGTCGGTGTCAGGCCGGCGGCGCGGTCGCGGGGCACGATGACCGCGCTGGCACCGGCAGCATCCGCCGTGCGCAGACAGGCGCCGAGATTGTGCGGATCCTGCACGCCGTCCAGGACCAGGAGCAGCGGCGGCGCAGTCGCGCGATCGAGCAACTCGTCCAGCGCGCCTTCGCCCAGCGGACCGAGCGCGCGAACCTGCAAGCACGCGCCCTGGTGACGCTCATGGCCAGCGAGCCGATCCAGCTCGCCGCCATCCCGCCATTCCGTGCGCACGCCCGCCGCCTGCGCGAGTTGCTGCAATTCCGTCGAGCGCGCGTCCTGCCTGCCCTTCTGCAGAACCAGCAGCGCAGCACGCTCCGGGCGCTGCTGCAGCAGAGTGCGAACCGCGTGCAGGCCGTAGACGACGGTCGTCTCGCTCATCGGCGGCGATCCTTGCGGCGCTGCCACGGCCCGCGGATCGCGCGCGCCGCTGCTGAGTCGGCGAGCTCGAAGTCGATCTTGCGCTCGTCGATGATTACGTTGATCAGCCGCACGCGCAGATGATCGCCCAGGCGGAACACGCGGCCGCTGCGCGCGCCGACCATGCGGTACCCGGAGCTGTCGCGCGAGAAGTAGTCGGTGCCGAGCGCGCTGACGTGCACGAGCCCGTCCACCTGCACGCCTTTCACCTGCACGAACAGGCCGAAATCGACCACACCAGTGACCAGTGCGTCGAACTCCTCGCCGAGCTTGTCGCGCATGTATTCGCACTTCAGCCACGACAGCGCGTCGCGCGTCGCTTCATCGGCGCGGCGCTCTTTGAACGAGCACTGCTGCCCGAGCGCAGCCATTGCGCCTGCCGACCACGCAAAGTCCTCGGCGGTGCCGCCGCGCAGGATGTGCCTGATGCCGCGATGGACCATCAGATCGGGATAGCGGCGGATCGGCGAGGTGAAGTGCGCGTACTCCGCCAGCGCGAGACCGAAGTGGCCGATGTTCTCGGGCTGATACACCGCCTGCTGCATCGAGCGCACGACGACAGTCTGAATGAGGTGCGCTTCCTCGCCCCCGACGACCTGCCGCATCACGGCACTCAAATCCTGCGGAGTGAGCTCGCGATCCGTCGGCAGCTGGATGCCGAAGCCGCGCAGAAACTGCCGCAACGTTTCGAGCCGCTCGTCTTCCGGCTGCCCATGCACGCGGTACAGTGTCGGCATGCGGTGCTTCTTGAGGAAGCGCGCCGCTTCGACGTTCGCAGCGATCATGCATTCCTCGATCAGCCGGTGCGCGTCGTTGCGCGTGGACTCGACCAGCGCCGCGATCTTGCCTGTTGTGTCGAAGCGCACCTTGAGCTCGGGCGCATCGAAATCGAGCGCACCGCGCTGAGTGCGCGCGCCCAGGAGCGCCTTGAAGACCGCATACAGCTGCATGAGCTGCGCACCGACGCCGACGACCTCCGGCTCGTGCCCCGCGGTCGGGTTGGCGAGATACGCGGCGACTTTCGTGTACGTCAGCCGCGCCGCCGAGCACATCACGCCTTCGAAGAAACGGGCGCGCGTCACCTTGCCCTGCGGGCTCACGCGCATCTCGCAGACCATGCACAAGCGATCGACTTTGGGATTCAGCGAGCACAGCCCGTTCGACAATGCTTCCGGCAGCATCGGCAGGACACGGTTCGGAAAATAGACTGAGGTGCCGCGGTTCTGCGCTTCCTTGTCGAGCGGCGAATCCTGGCCCACGTAGGTAGCGACGTCGGCGATCGCGACGAGGAGCCGCCAGCCGCCGCGCACTTCTTCGCAGTACACGGCATCGTCGAAGTCGCGCGCGTCCTCGCCGTCGATCGTGACCAGCGGCAGCCCGCGCAGATCTTCGCGTCCGCGCTTCGCAGCCGCGGATACGCTGCGTCCGTATGCTTCCGCCTCGGCGACGGCCTCGCGCGGAAACTCGAACGGCAACCCGTGCGAGTGGATCGCGATCTCGGTTTCCATGCCCGGCGCAGCGTGCTCGCCGAGCACGCGCGTCACGTGGCCGAGCGCCTGCGCGGTGCGCGACGGCTGCTCGACGAGCCGCACCAGCACGACCTGGCCAGCATGTGCGCCACCCAGATGTCCGCGCGGCACGAACACGCGATGGCCGATGCGCGGATTGTCGGGCACCACGAAGGAGATCCCGGATTCCTCGTACAGCCGGCCGACTATCTCGCGCGTGTTGCGTTCGAGGACTTCGACGATCGCGCCCTGCGGCCGGCCGCGAGTGTCCTGACCGCTGATGCGCACTGCGACGCGGTCGCCATGCATGGTTTCGAGCATCTGTCGCGGCGCCAGGAACACCGGCGCTGAGCGATCGTCCGGCAGCACGAAGCCGTGCCCGTCGCGATGCCCGCTCACCGTACCAACGACGAGCGGCAACCGCTCCCGCAGGCAATACTCGTCGCGGCGATTGCGAATGATCTCGCCGGCATGCAGCAACTCGTCGAGCTGCTCCTGCAAGCGGCGCCGCGCCGCCTTGCCATCTCGGCCCATGCGGGCTGCGAGCTCATCGAACTCGAGCGGCCGCCCGGCCTCGCGCAGCGTGG
>Ga0209382_10001447_pt1 | contig 37256 bp, 32 predicted proteins | sample SoiMetdeltSBSDD5_FD_187599 | JGI IMG/M metagenome (GOLD analysis project Ga0209382, IMG submission 187599) | Bulk soil microbial communities from a Populus tree surrounding site in Tennessee, USA - Soil MetaG P. deltoides SBSDD5 (SPAdes) (version 2) | ecosystem: Environmental > Terrestrial >... | reverse complement strand
GGGGGACAACATCAAGATGATCGTGACGCTGATCACGCCGATCGCGATGGAGCAGGGCTTGCGCTTTGCCATCCGCGAGGGCGGCAAGACCGTGGGCGCCGGTGTCGTCGCCAAGGTGATCGAATAACAACGGACGGTTCAAGGGGCATAGCTCAACTGGCAGAGCGTCGGTCTCCAAAACCGAAGGTTGGGGGTTCGACCCCCTCTGCCCCTGCCAAGCGATGAGCGAATCGACCATGAACGCGCTAGACATCGTCAAGCTGGTGATCGCGGGAGCGCTGGTAGCCGCGGGAATTGCGGGGTATTACGTGCTTGCCGAGCAGGCCCTGGTGCTGCGCGTCCTTGCAGTGATCGGTGGCACGATCGCCGGCGCCGCAGTGGCGTGGTTTACGGCACCCGGCAAGACGTTCGCCGCGTTTGCGCGTGAGTCGATCGTCGAGGTGAAGAAGGTTGTGTGGCCGACGCGCAAGGAAACGATACAGACGACTGCCGCGGTGTTCGCGTTCGTCGTGGTGATGGCGGTGTTTCTCTGGGTCAGCGACAAGGCACTCGAGTGGGTACTTTACGAAGTCATTCTCGGCTGGAAGAAAGCGTAGTGGACGCCATGAGCAAGCGCTGGTACGTGGTGCACGCCTACTCGGGATTCGAGAAATCCGTGCAGCGCGCGCTCGAGGATCGCATCGCGCGTGCGGGCATGCAAGGGCAGTTCGGCAAGATTCTCGTGCCGGTGGAGGAAGTCGTCGAGATGAAGTCCGGGCAGAAGCACATGTCCGAGCGCAAGTTCTTCCCCGGCTACGTGCTCGTCGAGATGGAGATGAACGACGAAACGTGGCATCTGGTCAAGAACACGAACAAGGTCACCGGCTTTGTCGGCGGCACCGCGACCAAGCCCGCGCCGATTCCGCAGCGCGAAGTCGACGCGATCATGCAGCAGATGCGCGAAGGCGTGGAGAAGCCCAAGCCCAAGGTGCTGTTCGAGGTGGGCGAGATGGTGCGCGTCAAGGACGGCCCGTTTACCGATTTCCAGGGAACCGTCGAGGACGTCAACTACGAAAAGAGCCGGCTGCGCGTCGCGGTCACGATCTTCGGCCGCTCCACTCCGGTGGAACTCGAATTCGGCCAGGTCGAGAAGGCCTAACGATCAACAGGATCAGATTTCATGGCAAAGAAAATCGTCGGCTACATCAAACTGCAGGTGCCCGCGGGCAAGGCGAATCCTTCGCCGCCCGTCGGTCCGGCGCTCGGGCAGCGCGGGCTCAACATCATGGAGTTCTGCAAGGCGTTCAACGCGCAGACGCAGAAGGTGGAGCCGGGGCTCCCGCTGCCCGTTGTGATCACCGCGTACGCGGACAAGAGCTTCACCTTCCTCATCAAGACGCCGCCGACCACGGTGCTGATCAAGAAAGCCGCCGGGGTGGACTCTGGAAGCGCGCGGCCGCATACCGACAAGGTGGGCAAGATCACCCGCAAGCAGGTCGAAGAGATCGCGCGCGTGAAGATGCCGGATCTCAACGCTGCGAGCCTCGAGGCGGCGATGCGCACGGTCGCCGGCAGCGCCCGCTCCATGGGCATCCTCGTGGAGGGCATGTAATGAGCACCGTGTCCAAACGCCGCAAGGCGATGGCGAGCAAGGTCGACCACGCGAAGGCCTATCCGGTGCTCGACGCGATGAGCCTCATCAAGCAGACCGCGACAGCGAAGTTCGACGAAGCCGTCGACGTGGCCGTCAATCTCGGTATCGATGCGAAGAAATCGGATCAGACGGTGCGCGGCTCGGTCGTGCTGCCGGCCGGCACCGGCAAGAAGGTGCGCGTTGCCGTCTTCGCGCCGGGCGACAAAGCGCAAGCTGCGAAGGCCGCCGGGGCCGATATCGTCGGCATGGAAGACCTCGCCGAGAGCATCAAGCAGGGGAAAATGGATTTCGACGTCGTGATTGCCGCGCCGGAAGCGATGCGCGTGGTGGGCCAGCTCGGACAGATCCTCGGTCCGCGCGGGCTGATGCCAAATCCGAAGGTCGGGACGGTTACGCCGGATGTCGCGCAGGCGGTCACCAACGCCAAAGGCGGCCAGGTACAGTTTCGCGCCGACAAGGCGGGCGTCGTGCAATGCACGATCGGCCGCGCTTCGTTCTCGGCCGAGCAGCTGCGCGACAACCTTACTGCGCTGCTCGATGCGCTGAATCGCTCGAAGCCGGCGCATACCAAGGGCATCTTTCTGAAGAAGGTTTCGGTATCGAGCACGATGGGTCTCGGCGTGAAAGTGGATCCGACGTCGCTTTCGGCGCAGGCGCAGTAGTTCGAACAGGAGACAGACCTTGGGTCTTACGCTGCAGCAGAAGCAGGAAACGGTTACCGAGGTGAGCGCGCAGCTCGCCAAGGCGCAAGCCTTGATCGTGGCGGAATACCGCGGCCTGGGCGTCGGTGCGATGACCGGCTTGCGTGCGAAAGCACGCGGCGCGGGTGTCCACGTGCGCGTGCTGAAAAACACTCTCGCCCGCAGGGCGGTGCGCGGAACGCAGTTCGAGAAGCTCTCCGAACAGCTCTCCGGGCCGCTGGTATACGGCTTTGCGCAGGACCCGGTGGCGGGTGCGAAGGTGCTCGCCGACTTCGCCAAGGACAACGAGCGCTTCGTGATCAAGGGCGGCGCCATGCAAAACGCCCTCATGTCCGCGAAGGACGTCAAGCTGCTCGCCACGATGCCGTCGCGCGAGGAATTGCTGGCCAAGCTCGCCGGCACTCTGCAGGCGCCGATCGTGAAGCTCGCCCGCACGTTGAACGAGATCCCGGGCAAATTTGTGCGTACGCTTGCCGCAGTGCGCGATGCAAAAGAAAAACCCGCAGGCTGAACCCAGTTACTGGAAGAATTTTTCTACACGGAGCATACGATGGAACGAACGCAGATCCTGGAAGCCATCTCGCAACTGACCGTCCTCGAGCTGTCGCAGCTCATCAAGGACATGGAGGAGAAGTTCGGCGTTTCCGCCGCGGCCGCGGTCGCCGTCGCGGCGCCCGCGTCCGGAGGGGCTGCTCCTGCCGCGGCCGAGGAACAGACCGAGTTCACCGTCGTTCTCGCCGCCATCGGCGATAACAAGGTGAATGTCATCAAGGCGGTACGCGAGGTCACGAGCCTCGGGCTGAAAGAGGCGAAAGACCTCGTCGACGGTGCGCCCAAGCCGGTCAAGGAGGGAATCTCCAAGGCCGACGCCGACGCAGTCGCCAAGAAACTTACCGACGCCGGCGCCAAGGTCGAAATCAAGTAGATGGAGCGGTGTGGAATCGGACGGGAAGGGAACTTCCCGTGCGGCCACTTTTCTCAGTCAGGCCTGCAGCAGGCCGGGACGGCGGATTCGTCGCGCCCATTGCCTGCTGCCGGCCCGTGTGCGAGCCCGATTGACCCCTGCCAGGACCATTCATGAGCTATTCCCTCACCGAGCGTAAGCGTATTCGCAAGAGTTTCGCCAAGCGTGCCACGGTGCAAAACGTGCCGTTTCTCATTGCGACGCAGCTCGAGTCCTACACCGCGTTCCTGCAGGCGCAGGTCGCGGCGGAGTCGCGGAAGAACGAAGGCCTGCAGGCGGCCTTCAGCTCGATCTTCCCGATCTCGTCGCATTCCGGCAGCGCGCGCCTGGAGTTCGTGAGCTACCAGCTCGGCGAGCCGCCGTTCGATGTCAAAGAGTGCCAGCAGCGCGGCCTGACCTACGCGAGCCCGCTGCGCGCCAAGGTGCGCCTCGTCATCATGGACAAGGAAGCACCGCGCCCTGCGCCCAAGGAAGTGAAGGAGCAGGAGGTGTACATGGGCGAGATTCCGCTCATGACGAACACCGGCTCCTTCGTCATCAACGGAACCGAGCGCGTCATCGTCTCCCAGCTGCACCGCTCGCCGGGCGTGTTCTTCGAGCACGATCGCGGCAAGACCCATTCGAGCGGCAAGCTGCTCTTCTCGGCGCGCGTGATTCCGTATCGCGGCTCCTGGCTCGACTTTGAGTTCGACCCGAAGGACATCGTGTTCTTCCGCGTCGACCGGCGGCGCAAGATGCCCGCGACCATCCTGCTGAAGGCGCTCGGCTACACGCCCGAGCAGATCCTGAAGGAATTCTTCGCCTTCGACACGTTCCACCTGGAGCCTTCGCACGTGCAGTTCGAAGTGGTTCCCGAGCGGCTGCGCGGCGAGGTGGCGCGCTTCGAGATCGCCGACAAGGCGGGCAAGCTGATCGTCGCCAAGGACAAGCGCATCACCGTCAAGCACATCCGCGACATGGAAGCGGCCGGCGTCAAGCGCATCACTGCGCCGGACGAGTTCCTGCTCGGGCGCACGCTCGCGCACAACGTCGTCAACCCGGAAACCGGCGAAATTCTCGCCAACGCGAACGACGAGCTGACCGAGACGCTGCTCGCGAAGCTGCGCGAGGCGCGCATCGCGAAGATCCAGACGCTGTTTACCAACGACCTCGATCAGGGCCCGTACATCTCCAAGACGCTGCGAACCGACGAGACCACGGACCGGACCGCAGCGCGCATCGCGATCTATCGCATGATGCGCCCCGGCGAGCCGCCGACCGAGGACGCGGTGGAAGCGCTCTTCAACGGCCTGTTCTTCGCCGAGGAACGCTACGACCTGTCGGCCGTCGGCCGCATGAAATTCAACCGCCGCATCGGGGTCAAGAGCGAGACCAGCTGGCAGCTTCGGCTGCGCAACGTGGCGCTGCCCCGGGACACCGAGGAAGAGCTGCGCGCGTACTTCAAGCACGCGCCCGAGCTGCACCTCGGCAAGGTGAGCCTGGAAGGAATCTCGACGGACGTCGAAGCGCAGGCAGCCGCCGAGCGCATGTTCCAGGACCTGCGCGCGAAGGGGATCGATCGCCAGAAGCTGGACGCGAAGGTCGAGCAGCGCTTCACGCTCAGCCCGCGCGACATCGTCGAAGTGATCCGCATCCTGGTGGAGCTGCGCAACGGCCGCGGCGACATCGACGACATCGATCACCTCGGCAACCGGCGTGTGCGTTCGGTGGGCGAGCTGGCGGAGAACCAGTTCCGCGCCGGCCTCGTGCGCGTCGAGCGTGCGGTGAAGGAGAGACTGTCGCAAGCCGAGTCGGAAAACCTGATGCCGCACGACCTGATCAACGCCAAGCCGATCTCGGCCGCGATCAAGGAATTCTTCGGGTCGTCGCAGCTTTCGCAGTTCATGGACCAGACCAACCCGCTCTCCGAGATCACGCACAAGCGGCGCGTCTCGGCGCTCGGGCCGGGCGGACTGACGCGCGAGCGCGCGGGATTCGAGGTCCGCGACGTGCACCCGACGCACTACGGCCGCGTCTGCCCGATCGAGACGCCGGAAGGCCCGAACATCGGGCTGATCAATTCGCTCGCGCTCTATGCCCGCACCAATCGCTATGGCTTCCTCGAGACGCCGTACCGCAAGGTGAAGGAATCCCGGGTCACGAACGACATCGAGTTCCTGTCGGCGATCGAGGAAGGCAACTACGTGATCGCGCAGGCGAACGCGGCGATCGACAAGGCCAGCAAGCTGACCGACTCGCTCGTCTCGTGCCGCTGGAAGAACGAGTTCGAGCTGAAGTCGCCCGAGGAAGTGCAGTACATGGACATCGCGCCGTCGCAGATCGTGTCGGTGGCGGCGTCGCTGATCCCGTTCCTCGAGCATGACGACGCCAACCGCGCGCTGATGGGCTCCAATATGCAACGCCAGGCGGTTCCCTGCCTGCGCGCCGAAAAGCCGCTGGTCGGAACGGGAATCGAGCGCACTGCGGCCGTCGACTCGGGCACGTGCGTGATCGCGCTGCGCGGCGGGTCCGTGGACTACGTGGACGCGAACCGCATGGTGGTGCGCGTGAACGACGACGAAACCGTGGCCGGAGACGTCGGCGTGGACATCTACAAGCTCACGAAGTACACGCGCTCGAACCAGAACACGAACATCAACCAGCGTCCGATCGTCAAGCCCGGCGAAAAAATCGCCAAGGGTGACGTCATCGCGGATGGCGCCTCGACCGACCTCGGCGAGCTCGCGCTCGGGCAGAACATGCTCGTCGCGTTCATGCCGTGGAACGGCTATAACTTCGAGGATTCGATCCTCATCAGCGAGCGCGTGGTGTCGGACGACCGGTTCACGTCGATCCACATCGAGGAGCTCACGGTCGTCGCACGCGATACCAAGCTGGGGCCCGAGGAGATCACGCGCGACATCTCGAACCTGTCCGAGGCGCAGTTGTCGCGCCTGGACGAGTCGGGAATCGTGTTCATCGGCGCGGAAGTCGAGGCGGGCGACGTGCTGGTGGGCAAAGTCACGCCCAAGGGCGAGACGCAGCTCACGCCGGAGGAGAAGCTGCTGCGCGCGATCTTCGGCGAGAAGGCATCCGACGTGAAAGATACGTCGTTGCGCGTGCCGTCGGGCATCTCGGGCTGCGTGATCGATGTGCAGGTCTTCACCCGCGAAGGGATCGAGCGCGACAAGCGCAGCGTGTCGATCATCGACGACGAGCTCAGGCACTACAAGACCGACCTCGCAGACCAGATGCGGATCGTCGAGAGCGATACGTTCGAGCGCCTGGAGCGCCTGCTCCTCAACAAGGTGGCGACCGGCGGGCCGAAGCGCCTCGCCAAGGGAAGCAAGGTCATCAAGAGCTATCTCGATTCGATCGAGCGCTACGACTGGTTCGATATCCGCCTGTCCAACGAGGAAGCCGCGGCACAGCTCGAAGGACTGAAGGACTCGCTCGCGCAGAAGCGCAAGGAGTTCGACGCGATGTTCGAGGCGAAGAAGAAGAAGCTGACCCAGGGCGACGAGCTGCCGCCGGGTGTGCTGAAGATGGTCAAGGTGTACGTGGCGGTGAAGCGGCGGCTGCAGCCGGGCGACAAGATGGCAGGCCGGCATGGCAACAAGGGCGTCATCTCCCGCATCGTTCCGGTCGAGGACATGCCGCACATGGCCGACGGCACGACGGTGGATATCGTGCTCAACCCGCTCGGGGTGCCCTCCCGCATGAACGTCGGGCAGATCCTCGAGACGCACCTCGGCTGGGCGGCAAAGGGACTTGGACGCAAGATCGGCGAGCTGGCCGCGGCGAATACCAAGATGGCCGAGCTGCGCGAATTGCTCGACAAGATCTACAACACGAGCGGGCGCCAGGAGGACATCGCGCGCTTCTCGGACGAAAACACGCTCGAGCTCGCCGCAGGCCTCAAGGACGGAGTGCCGTTCGCGACGCCGGTGTTCGACGGCGCGTCCGAGACCGAGATCGACGGCATGCTCAGGCTCGCCGGGCTGCCGACGACGGGACAGGTCACGCTGCACGACGGGCGCACCGGAGAAGCGTTCGACCGGCCGGTCACGGTGGGCTACATGCACATGCTCAAGCTGCACCACCTGGTCGACGACAAGATGCATGCCCGCTCGACCGGGCCGTACTCGCTCGTCACGCAGCAGCCGCTCGGCGGCAAGGCGCAGTTCGGCGGCCAGCGTTTCGGCGAGATGGAAGTCTGGGCGCTGGAAGCCTACGGCGCGGCCTACACGCTGCAGGAGATGCTGACGGTCAAGTCGGACGACATCAACGGCCGCACCAAGGTGTACGAGAACATCGTCAAGGGTGACCACAAGATCGACGCCGGGATGCCGGAGTCCTTCAACGTGCTGGTGAAGGAAATCCGTTCGCTCGGAATCGATATCGACCTGGAGAGGTACTGATGAAAGCGCTGCTCGAGCTGTTCAAGCAGGTTCAGCAGAACGAGGAATTCGATGCGATCAAGATCGGCCTCGCCTCGCCGGAGAAGATCCGCTCGTGGTCCTACGGCGAGGTGAAGAAGCCCGAGACGATCAACTACCGGACCTTCAAGCCCGAGCGCGACGGCCTGTTCTGCGCGCGCATCTTCGGGCCGATCAAGGATTACGAGTGCGTCTGCGGCAAGTACAAGCGGCTCAAGCACCGTGGCGTGATCTGCGAGAAGTGCGGCGTCGAGGTGACGCTCGCCAAGGTGCGGCGCGAGCGCATGGGCCACATCGAGCTCGCGAGCCCGGTGGCGCACATCTGGTTCCTGAAGTCGCTGCCGTCACGTCTCGGCCTGGTGCTCGACATGACGCTGCGCGACATCGAGCGCGTGCTCTATTTCGAGGCCTATGTCGTCACCGATGAAGGCATGGTCGTCGATGAGAAGATCAAGCGCGCGCGGCTGCTGACCGAGGACGACTACATCGCCAAGGTCGAGGAGCACGGCGACGACTTCTCCGCGACCATGGGCGCCGAAGGGATCCGCGCGCTGCTGCGCTCGCTCGACCTGAACCGCGAGATCGATACGCTGCGCAAGGAGCTCGCCGCGACCACCTCGGACGCGAAGGTGAAGAAGTACGCCAAGCGGCTCAAGGTGCTCGAAGGCTTCAAGCAGTCGAACATCAAGCCCGACTGGATGATCATGGAGGTGCTGCCGGTGCTGCCGCCCGAGCTGCGCCCGCTCGTTCCGCTGGACGGCGGCCGGTTCGCGACCAGCGACCTGAACGACCTGTACCGGCGCGTGATCAACCGCAACAACCGGCTGAAGCGGCTGCTCGAGCTGAAGGCGCCCGAGATCATCGTGCGCAACGAAAAGCGCATGCTGCAGGAAGCCGTGGACTCGCTGCTCGACAACGGGCGGCGCGGCAAGGCGATGACCGGCGCCAACAAGCGGCCGCTGAAGTCGCTCGCCGACATGATCAAGGGCAAGGGCGGGCGCTTCCGCCAGAACCTGCTCGGCAAGCGCGTCGATTACTCCGGCCGCTCCGTGATCGTGGTAGGGCCGCAGCTGAAGCTGCACCAGTGCGGGCTGCCGAAGAAAATGGCGCTCGAGCTCTTCAAACCGTTCATCTTCAACAAGCTCGAGCTGCTCGGGCTTGCGACGACGATCAAGGCCGCCAAGCGCCTGGTCGAGCAGGAAGTACCCGAGGTGTGGGACATCCTCGAGGAAGTGATCCGCGAGCACCCGGTGATGCTGAACCGCGCGCCCACGCTGCATCGGCTCGGCATCCAGGCGTTCGAGCCGGTGCTGATCGAGGGCAAGGCGATCCAGCTGCACCCGCTCGTATGCGCGGCGTTCAACGCCGACTTCGACGGCGACCAGATGGCGGTCCACGTGCCGCTGTCGCTCGAAGCGCAGATGGAGGCGAGGACGCTGATGCTCGCCTCGAACAACGTGCTCTCGCCTGCCAACGGCGAGCCGATCATCGTGCCGTCGCAGGACATCGTGCTCGGCCTGTACTACGCCACGCGCGAGCACACCAACGCGAAGGGCGAAGGCATGATCTTCGCCGATCTCGCCGAAGTCTCGCGCGCGTACGAATCGCGCCAGGTCGCGTTGCACGCCCGCGTCTCGGTGCGGATCAAGGAAGTCGATGTCGCCGAGGACGGCGAGAGGACCGAGAAGGTCACGCGCTACGAAACGACGATCGGGCGTGCGCTGCTTTCGGAAATCCTGCCTGCCGGGCTGCCGTTCGAGATGCTCAACAGGCCGCTGAAGAAGAAGGAAATCTCGCGCCTGATCAATAGCGCGTTCAGGCTCTGCGGGTTGCGCGAGTCGGTGATCTTCGCCGACAAGCTGATGCAGGCCGGATTCACTTATGCAACGCGTGCGGGCATCTCGTTCGGCGTGCAGGACATGCGCATCCCGGCGCAGAAGCAGGAACTGATCCGCGCTGCGGAGATCGAGGTGAAGGAAATCGAGTCGCAATACACCTCGGGTCTCGTCACGCAGGGCGAGCGCTACAACAAGGTGGTCGACATCTGGTCGCGCTGCGGCGAGCAGGTCGGAAAAGAGATGATGAAGCAGCTCGGCGAGGAGGCCGTCACCGACCGCCACGGCAAGACCGTGAACCAGGAAGCGTTCAACTCGATCTACATGATGGCCGACTCGGGTGCACGCGGCTCGGCGGCGCAGATCCGGCAGCTCGCCGGCATGCGCGGCCTGATGGCGAAACCCGACGGGTCGATCATCGAGACGCCGATCACCGCGAACTTCCGCGAAGGTCTGAACGTGCTGCAGTACTTCATTTCAACGCACGGCGCACGCAAAGGCCTGGCCGACACCGCGCTGAAGACCGCGAATTCCGGCTACCTCACGCGCCGCCTCGTGGATGTGACGCAGGACCTCGTGGTTACCGAGGACGATTGCACGACTTCGAACGGCGTGTCGATGAAGGCGCTGGTCGAGGGCGGTGAAGTGGTCGAGGCGTTGAAGGAGCGCATCCTCGGCCGCGTGCTGGCGGTGGACCTGCTGCATCCCGAAACACAGGATGCGGCGTATCCGGCGGGTACGCTGCTCGACGAAGAGGCGGTGGATACGATCGACAACGTAGGCATCGACGAAGTCAAGGTCCGCACGCCGCTCACGTGCGCGACGCGCTGGGGCGTGTGCGCGAAATGCTACGGCCGCGATCTTGGGCGAGGATCGCTCGTCAACGTCGGCGAAGCGATCGGCGTCATCGCTGCGCAATCGATCGGCGAACCCGGCACGCAGCTCACCATGCGGACGTTCCACATCGGCGGGGCGGCATCGCGAACTGCGGTGCAGAGCCACGTCGAGGCGAAATCGGCGGGCACGGTGCGCTTCACCGGAACCATGCGGTTCGTCAGCAACGCCAAGGGCGACAAGGTCGTCATCTCGCGCTCGGGCGAAGTGATGATCGTGGACGACAATCACCGCGAGCGGGAGCGTCACAAGGTGCCGTACGGCGCGCTGCTTTCGGTCACCGATGGCAAGGTCGTGAAGGCCGGCGCTACGCTCGCGAACTGGGATCCGCATCATCGGCCGATCATCACCGAGTACCCCGGCACGGTGCGCTTCGAGCACGTGGAGGAAGGTTCGACGGTCGCCAAGCAGATCGACGACGTGACCGGCCTCTCGACGCTGGTCGTCATCGATCCGAAGCGCCGCTCGGGAGCGGCTGCGAAGGGCGTGCGTCCGTCGGTCAAGCTGATCAACGATCAGGGCGAAGAGGTGCGCATTCCCGGCACCGACCACGCCGTGAACATCAGCTTCCCGGTAGGCGCGGTGATCGCGGTCCGCGACGGACAGGCCGTGGCGGTCGGCGAAGTGCTGGCGAGGATTCCGCAGGAGACTTCCAAGACGCGCGACATTACCGGGGGCCTGCCGCGAGTCGCGGAGCTGTTCGAGGCCCGCTCGCCGAAGGATGCGGGCATCCTGGCGGAAGTCACCGGCACCGTGAGCTTCGGCAAGGACACCAAGGGCAAGCAGCGCCTGGTGATCACGGATCTCGACAACCAGCAGCATGAGTACCTGATCCCGAAGGACAAGCACGTGCTGGTGCACGACGGCCAGGTGGTGAACAAGGGCGAGATGATCGTCGACGGTCCGGTCGATCCGCACGACCAGCTGCGGCTGCTCGGCGTGGAGGCGCTTGCGCGCTACATCATCGACGAGGTGCAGGACGTCTACCGCCTGCAAGGCGTGAAGATCAACGACAAGCACATCGAAGTGATCGTGCGCCAGATGCTGCGACGCGTTCAGATCGACGAGCCGGGCGATACGCCGTTCATCACGGGCGAGCAGGTGGAGCGGGCCGAAGTGCTGGAAGAAAACGAGATTGCCGAAAGAGCCGGCAAGAAGGCGAGCGTGTATTCCTACATGCTGCTCGGCATCACCAAGGCATCGCTTTCGACCGATTCGTTCATCTCGGCGGCCTCCTTCCAGGAGACCACGCGCGTGCTGACCGAAGCCGCTATCATGGGCAAGAAGGACGATCTGCGCGGCCTGAAGGAAAACGTAATCGTCGGACGGCTGATCCCTGCGGGGACCGGTCTTGCCTACCACATGATCCGCAAGGCGCAGGCGGCAGAGCCCACGCTCGCTGAGATCGCTGCGGCGGAAGAAGCTCCGGCCGCTGAAGCAACGGCCGGAGGCGGCTGAGTTCAGATCGCTCGAAACGAGGAGTCACGTCATCTCTACTACACTGAAGTCGTCAATCCCTGATGCGGGCACCACGGGGCCGCGCGAATACCGCAGCCCCGCGGGCCGCACCCGATTCATGGTCGGCAAGTATGAAGTCGTCGCGCAGCCCATCCCGGGCTCGAACCACATGCTCCGCTATACGGTGAGCGTCGCGGGAACGAGGATCGGGGCCACGGTGAGCGTTCCGACCGAATCCGACTGCCGTTATCTGGAGAAGCCGCCGGCAGTGCCGCCGCTGAAGCCTTTTCAGGGTGCATACCGGCCGGGACGTCCGAAGAAAGGCTCGACGCCGCCGACTCCGGTTGCGCCCGAGGTCCGGCAGAGCATTCCCGCCGAGGACCTGCCGGGCGGATTGTCGCTGCGCGACCTGGGCGTGACCGAAGATCGCTGAGCGCTGGTGGACAAGCGCAAAGCCTGGCGAGAGCAGGAGCAGAGACTGGTCGAGCGCTGGAACGCGGCTGCTGCGCGCCAGCGCGACGTGCATGCTGAAATTTCGCGCCTGCCGCCGACGCCGGACAACGCCGGACCCAGCGCGGATCTCCTGCTTCGCGCCGAAGCGGCTCGCGTCGAGATCGAAGCGCTGAGAAAACAGATTGCCCGCCTCAAGGTCGAGTTCAACTCGGGGAAGCGATACTAGCGAGCGGCGCCCGTGGTACTATGCGGGCGTAGGTTTCTGCAGCGCATCTTCCGGTTAGCGTTTCAGTCGTTTTGCGGTCCATTCCGGGCTGCGAAGCACCCTGCCTAAAAAGAAGCATCTGCCTGAACCGGTCGGAAGAATTTCTTCCCAGGCCGATTCATCAGGAGCTTGTCATTACCATGTCTTTCGACAGTCTCGGCCTGCGTGCCGAATTACTCAGCGCCGTTGCGGAGCAGGGCTACGCGCAACCCACCCCCATTCAATCGCAGGCGATCCCGTTTGTACTGGGCGGCCGCGATCTGCTCGGCGCCGCGCAAACCGGCACCGGCAAGACCGCAGGATTCGCGCTGCCGATCCTGCAGAAGCTCGCGGCAGGCGCCGGAACCAAGCTCGCGCGGGCCTTGATCATCACGCCGACGCGCGAACTTGCCGCGCAGGTGCACGAGGACGTGCGCACCTACGGCAAGCACCTTGCACTGCGTTCCGTCGTGATCTTCGGCGGGGTCGGCATGCAACCGCAGGTCGATGCGCTGCGCCGCGGCGTGGATATCGTGGTTGCTACGCCTGGAAGGCTGCTCGACCACGCACGGCAAAAGACGATCGACCTGCGCCAGGTCGAGATCCTGGTGCTCGACGAGGCCGACCGGATGCTCGACATGGGGTTCATCCCCGACATTCGCCGCATCCTCGCGCTGCTGCCGGCCAAGCGCCAGAACCTGCTCTTTTCGGCCACGTTTCCGGACGAGATTCGAAAGCTCGCCGCCACCTTTCTGCGCAACCCGGCGACGGTCGAAGTCGCGCGCCGCAATACGCCTGCCGAGCTGGTGGCGCAATGCGCCTACCGTGTCGCCAAGGATCGCAAGCGCGACCTGCTCGCCCACCTCGTGAAGACGGGCGACTGGCGGCAGGTGCTCGTGTTCTGCAAGACCAAGCGCGGCGCCAATCGCCTTGCGGAGCAACTGGAGCGCGATGGCGTCGAGGCCGATGCAATCCATGGCAACAAGAGCCAGAACGCGCGCACGCGTGCGCTGAAGAGCTTCAAGGACGGCGAGTTGCGCGTGCTGGTCGCGACCGATATTGCCGCCAGGGGGCTGGACATCGAGCAGCTGCCGCACGTGGTCAATTTCGACCTGCCGCACGTGCCCGAGGACTACGTGCATCGAATCGGGCGTACCGGGCGCGCGGGATCGACGGGCGAGGCGATATCGCTCGTCTGCAATGAAGAACGGCCGCTTCTCGCCGCGATCGAAAAGCTGATCGGGCGGCGAGTCGAGCCAAGGGACGTACCGGGGTTCTCGAGCGTCGAGTCGCCGAGCGCCGCAGCCTGGCACGCGGACAAGGCGCCTTCTCAACGCCGGCACCAGCCTGCGAGCCGCAAGCCGCAGCGGCATTCACCGGCCGCGCCGCACGGGCATTCTCAAGCGCCGCGCCGGCAGGAGCATCGCGGGCAGGCGTCACAACCTGCGGCGCAAGCGCAACCGCAACCGGCAGCGACGCCCGGCTATCGTCCGCTGACGGCGCACGCGCCGACGCGGCGCGTACCCGCGCTGTTCGGCGGGAACAGGGGCAAGAACTCCTAGGAAACCGGAGTTTAGTTGGAAGCCGCTGTCGACTTCAGCGGCTTGCTCATCCAGTAGATCTTGGTCCCGGCCCTGGCGGCTGCGCTTTCCACGCGGGCTACCTGCTGCTCATCGACCTGGCTGACAGACGCCTGGGGCAGCGTGGTGCAACCGCCCAAGAGGACCGCGGCCGGGAAAAGAATGCGAGGCACTCGTGTTCGCATGGATCACCTCCACGATTAGCATACACCGAACCATCATGCTGCACGCGCGGCGCGACGTTCGAGCAGGCGCGCGAAATTGTCGAGCGAGAGCTGGTGCGCGTAGAGGCGCGAGAGGATGCCTTTCTTGAGCAGGTTCTTGAGCTGCGCCGCGTTCAGCGTTTCGAGTTTCTTCTCGTTCGCGCGATGCATGCCGGCGAGTTGCAGGCTCCCGCCCTGGTTCAGGGTTGCCTGCATCGTGAACGGCTCGAACAGCCCATAGTCGGCGAGGATCGAGCAGAGCTCGCGGCAGCGCTCGAGGTCCGCTTCGTACTCGGTGAGCAGGCGCTCGATCGTCTTCCACTTCTCGACCGGCTGGCCCTGCGCATCGAACATCGATTCTCCGGCCGTCTCGTCGACATGATCGTTCTCGACGCAGATCAGCCGGTTCTGCTGCGGCACATTGTCCAAGGTGACCCGCGCCATGCAGAAAGGGAATCGGCGCGCATAGGCGGGAACATACGTATTGGGTGCCCAACCCGTCGCATCGTAGAAGAGGTTTTCGCCCGCAGCGAGCCCGAGGACTGCAACCGGGGCAAACGTCGCGCCGCTGTCGCCGCTTGCAAACGCAATCGGGTAGTCGCGCGCCGCGGGGGCAAACTCGGCGAAGCTGATCGGGATCGCGTTCAGCGTTCGCGCGAACTCGGGAATCTCGCCCGGCGCCAGCAGTCGCACCTTGTGGTCGCGCCGCAGCGGCAGGATTTTCTTGTATCCGAACGGGGGGTTGATCTGCACAGGCGGAATCATAAGGCGTTGTTCGCCACCGCGCCCAACCTGTAAAATCCAGTTTCCCGGGGTGGTAGCTCAGATGGGAGAGCGCGGCGTTCGCAATGCCGAGGTCGAGGGTTCGATCCCCTTCCACTCCACCATAACCCTGCTACGAAATGTCGATCGCGTGCTGCTTGAGCACCGCGAGCGGCACCACCGCCAGCGCTTCCTCGTGCGTCGCCTGCAGGATCACCGGCGGCGCGACGCCGGCGTCGAGCGCCTCCTTCCAGCGGCCCGCGCACAGGCACCAGCGGTCACCCGGCTTGAGGCCCGGAAACCCGGCTTCCGGGACCGGTTTCGAGAGATCGTTGCCGCGCTTTTTCGAGAACGCGAGGAATTCGCGCGTCATCTTCGCGCAGATCACGTGGATGCCGACGTCCTCATAGCCCGTGTTGCAGCAGCCGTCGCGGTAGAAGCCGGTGACCGGATCGAGCCCGCACGGCGCAAGCGTCTCGCCGAGGACGTTGAGCGCCGGCTCGACCCGTCGTTCCTTCATGTCTCCGCCTCCGTACAGTCGCCTGCTCCGCGGCTCACGTCTCCACCTTCATCGGCAGGATCACCAGCTGCATGCCCGCGAGATGCAGCCGCTGCTGCAGCACCTGCGCCGCCTGGTTGTGCAGCAGGCGAATGGCGAAATTGTCGCGCTCGAAGACGAGCTGCGAGGTGAAGTAGATCGCGTGGGGGAAATCCTCGCGCACGCGGGCCGCCAGCTCGACGAACCCGTCGATCGGGTCGGTGCCGAAGGACAGGTACGACTTCGAGGCGAGGCCGTTGGAGCGGCAGAAATTCTCGAAGTAGTGCAGCGCGACGTTGGCCTCGACCTTCATCGCCTCCATGTCCTGCGCGCCCCCGTAGCTGTGCGCATCCACGGCGCGGGCGTTGATGAAGACGAAGTTGCGGAAGTGGCCGGGAAACATGCGCTGCACCCACAGCAGCGCGTGCATTCCGCCGCCGCGCGAAGAGCCGACCAGGAACACGGCGGTCGGCGCGTCGTAGTCGATCTTCGCCGGCTTTGCGACCGAGCCGAAATGCAGGTCCTCGAACAGGGCGTCGATCCTGCGGAGCTGCTGCCGTGTGAAATCGTAGTGCATGCGCACGGCGATGCAGAGCCCGACGATGACCGCGATGATCAGGAGCGCCGCCCATCCTCCCGCGGTGAACCGCTCGTAGGTCAGCAGTACGAGGATTCCGGCGCATACGGCAAATCCGGCTGCCGAGAGCATGAGGCGACGCAGCCAGTGGCGGATCTCCCGATGACGCCACCAGTACGTGCACAGGCCGTAGAGCGAGATCGCGAACGTCAGGAACACGCTGATCGAGTAGAGCACCACGAGCAGCGTGACGCTGCCGCCGGACCACAGCAGCACGGCGAGCGCGGCGATCCCCATGCCGAGGATCCCGTTCTCCGTGACGAGCCGCGTCGAGAGATAGCGGAACTTGTGCGGCATCCACGAATCGGCCGCCATGTTGGAGAGCACCGCGGGGCCGCCGAGAAAGCCGGTGTTGGCGGCGACGAACAGCAGGCCCGCCTCGAGCGCGAGCACCACGAGAAGTGCGCCATGGTGCGCAACCGGGCTCTGGAACCCCATGTCCTTGAGCACCGCGCCGAACGCCACCGCGTTCAGCGTCTGTCCTTCGACCGGCCGCGCGTCCCACAGCAGGTAGATCAGCACGATGCCGCCCGCGGTGAACGCAAGCGATGCGGCCATGTAGAGCATGGTGAGCTTGCCGGTGTGCACGCGCGGCTCGGCGAGCACGTTGACGTTGTTGGAAACGGCCTCCAGCCCCGTGTAGGTACCGCCGCCCTGCGCGTAGGCGAGCAGCAGCAGCGCAGCGAGCGGCGCCCAGCCCAGTGCCGAAGCGCCTTGCAGCGTGGCGTCCAGCGTCGCCGGCACCAATGCGACGAATCCGCTCGCGTGCGACAGCACCCCGTAGAGAATCAGTACGACATGCGTGACGACGAAGCCGAGAAAAACGGGCAGCAGAACCCGGATTGCCTCCTTCATCCCGCGCAGGTTGAGCAGCACCAGCGCTACGACAATGACCAGGCTCGTCACGAGCTTCCACGTCTGGAACGCAACCGGCAGCAGCGAGAACAGCGCGTCGACGCCCGCCGCGACCGAGATCGCGATCGTGAGCACGTAGTCGACCAGCAGCGCCGCACCCGAGACGACGCCGGCGTACGGCCCGACCAGGCGCGAGGCGACTCGGTAGCCGCCGCCTCCGGTCGGGAACAGCTCGATCACCTGGTTGTAGGCGAGCGCGATCAGGAACACGGTTCCGACCGTGGCGAGCGCCAAGTAGAGCCCGAGGTGCGTGTGCTCGCCGAGCGCCTTGAAGGCTTCCTCCGGCCCGTAGCACGACGAGGAAATGCCGTCGGCGCCCAGGCCCACCCAGGCGAAGAATGCGACCAGTGCGAGGTTGTGACGGGTGCGCGTCGAGAGCGGATCGAGCGGCGGGCCGATCACGAACTGGCGCAGGCTCTGGTAGAAGTTCATTTCGCAGCGTTGCGCGCAAGGCGCCGCGCGAACACGGTCATTTCCTTCTCTGCCTGGCGGTCGCCCTTGCGGCGTGCCGCCTCGATGCCGTGTGTCCAGGCTTCGAGCGCCGGCGCCGCCTCGCCGGCGTCGGCGAGGGCCCGGCCGAGAAGCTTCCACGCCGCGGAATAGTCCGGGTCGCGGCGCACCGCTTCGCGCAGCTGCTCGATCGCGCGCGCCTTGTCACCCGCCTTGAGATACTCGCCGCCGAGCGAGTAGCGCAGCAGCGCGCCGTCGCGCGGCGTGCCGATCAGTTTTTCGAGGGAGGAAATCAGCGGCTGCGCCATTTCCGCTAAGATGGGCGGGGCCCATTTTACTCCGCGCACCGCATGAAGACCGTGATCCATACGAACGACGCGCCGGCCGCCATCGGTACGTATTCGCAGGCGGTGCGTGCCGGCGAAGCGATCTACGTCTCCGGCCAGATCGGCCTCGACCCCGCGAGCCTGCAGCTCGTTGAAGGCATCGAGGCGCAGATCCATCGCGTATTCCGCAACTTGGAAGCGATCGCGCGCGCCGCAGGCTCAGGCCTCGAGCGCAGCGTCCGCATGACGGTCTACCTGACCGACCTCGCGCATTTCGCCAAGGTGAACGAGATCATGGCGCAGTACGTCCCGCAACCCTATCCCTCGCGCGCCGCGGTTGGCGTTGCCAGCCTGCCGCGCGGCGCGCTGGTCGAGATCGACGCCATCCTGTACGCCGGTTGACGCGCGAGCTGTCCGCCGCGATTGCGAAGAAGCTCGCGAAGCTCGGCATCCGCTCGCGCGCAGAGCTGGTGTTTCACCTGCCGCTGCGCTACGAGGACGAAACCGTGCTGACGCCGCTGGCCGAGGCGTCCGGCGCGCAGCCGGTGCTCGTCCAGGCGCGCGTGCTGCGCGCGGAGGTGGTGTTTCGACCCAAGCGCCAGCTCATCGTGCACGCCGAAGGGCTGGTGCTGCGGTTTTTTAACTTCTACGGCAGCCAGCTGAAGCAGCTGCAGCGTGCGGCGGAGGAGGGACTCGCCGTGCGCGCATTCGGCGAAGTACGCTCCGGCTGGTTCGGCGCGGAGATGGCGCATCCGCGCTACCGGCTGGTGCGCGGGGACGAGCCGCTCGCCGAGACGCTGACACCGATCTACCCGACGACTGCGGGGCTCGGACAGGCGACGCTGCGCAAGCTCGTTCTCGATGCGCTTTCCGACACGCCGCTCGAGGACACGCTGCCCGCCGAACTGCGCGAACGCTACGGCATGGCCGACATTGCCGAGAGCATCCGACTGCTTCATCAACCGCCGCCGGGGGTCGACGTCGCTGCGCTCGCCCAGCGCAGCCACCCGGCGTGGCAGAGCGTGAAATTCGACGAGCTGCTCGCGCAGCAGCTCTCGATGCGCCTCGCCTACCGCGCACGCAGAATGCGCCGCGCGCAGCCGCTGCGCGTCGACGGCCCGCTGCTCGCCCGTCTCAGGAAAGAGCTGCCGTTTCGCCTCACGCGCGCGCAGGTGCGTGCGTCGGACGACATCCTGCGCGATCTCACCGGGGCGCACCCGATGCAACGGCTGCTGCAGGGCGACGTCGGAAGCGGCAAGACGATCGTCGCGGCGCTCGGCTGCGCGGCTGCAGCCGACAGCGGGCTGCAGGCTGCGGTGATGGCGCCGACCGAGATTCTCGCGGAGCAGCATTGGCGCAAGTTCCGCGAATGGCTTGCGCCGCTCGGGGCGAAGATTGCGTGGCTGCACGGCGAGCTCGCGCGCACCGAGCGGCGCGCTGCGCTCGATGCGATCGCCTCCGGCGAGGCGTCGATCGCGATCGGTACGCATGCACTGTTCCAGAAAGGGGTTTCGTTCCGGCGCCTCGCGCTCGCGATCGTCGATGAGCAGCATCGCTTCGGCGTGCAGCAGCGGCTCGCGCTCGGCAAGCGCACCGCCGGCGAGGTCGTGCCGCACCAGCTGATGATGAGCGCTACGCCGATCCCGCGCACGCTCTCGATGACGTACTACGCAGACCTGGACGTTTCGGTGATCGACGAGCTGCCGCCCGGCCGCAAACCGGCATCGACGCGTCTCGTGTCCAGCGCGCGTCGCGGCGAGGTGCTCGACAGGATCCGCGCGGCCTGTCTCGAGGGTCAGCAGGCCTATTGGGTCTGCCCTGTCATCGAAGGCGCAGGCCCGGGATTCGCGCTGCAGGAGGGATCGGCGGGCGATCTGCGCGCCGCGCTCGATACCTACGCAGCGCTTTCCGGCGAGCTGTCCGGCCTGCGCGTGGGGTTGCTGCACGGGCGCCTGCCTGCGGATGAAAAGGCCGCGGTGATGACGGAGTTTGCCGCGGGACGCATCCAGCTGCTCGTCGCGACGACCGTAATCGAGGTCGGCGTCGACGTGCCGAACGCGGCCTTGATGGTGATCGAGCACGCCGAACGATTCGGCCTCGCGCAACTGCATCAATTGCGCGGGCGGATCGGTCGTGGCGGGCAGGAAAGCGTATGCATCCTGCTCTACGCCGAGCCGCTCTCGGCCGGCGCCCGCGCGCGCCTGAAGGTGATCTTCGAGAACCACGACGGTTTCGAGATCGCCCGCCAGGACCTTCTGCAGCGCGGCCCCGGCGAGGTGCTGGGCGAGCGGCAGAGCGGCATTCCGTTGCTGCGCTTCGCAGATCTCGAGCGCGACGAGCCGCTGGTTCGGTTCGCGCGCGAGGCGGCGGAGCGCCTGCTCGAGAGCGCGCCCGATCGCGCGCTGCGGCATGTCGAGCGCTGGCTGCCCGGTCGGCACGAGCTGCAGGGCGCTTAGGCTATGCTTGGACGGATGAATCTCGCTTTTGTCCTCAAGCGGCTCGATGCCTACGAGCGGCTGATCCGGCTCGACAAGCCGATCGGCATCTTGCTGCTGCTTTGGCCGACGCTCTGGGCGGTGTGGATTGCAGCGCGCGGCTGGCCGCCGAAAGCGTTCGTGATCATCTTCGTGCTCGGCACGGTGCTGATGCGCTCGGCCGGATGCGCGATCAACGATTTCGCCGACCGCAAGTTCGATCCGCACGTCGAGCGGACGAAGGACCGGCCGCTCGCCGCGGGTGAGATCACGCCCGCAGAGGCACTCGGCGTCGGCGTGTTCTTCGCGCTGCTCGCGTTCCTCCTCGTCCTCTTTTTCAACCGGCTCGCGATCCTGCTTTCGTTCGTCGCGCTCGCGATCGCCTGGAGCTACCCGTTCGTCAAGCGCGTATTTGCGCTGCCGCAGGCCTACCTCGGCATCGCGTTCGGTTTCGGCATTCCGATGGCATTCGCCGCGATCCAGGGCAGGCTGCCGTGGGAGTGCTGGGCGCTGCTCGCCGCAAACGTGTTCTATGCGATCGGATACGACACCGAGTACGCGATGGTGGACCGCGACGACGATCGCAAGCTCGGCATCCGCACCTCGGCCCTGACGTTCGGTCGCTGGGATGTCGCGGCGGTGCTGCTTTGCTACTGCGCGATGCTCGTGATCATGGCGGGTATCGGCTTCGTGCTGCGTTTTCCGTGGCCGTATTACATCGGGATCGTGGTCGCCGCAGCGCTGCTCGTGGATCACTGGAGGCTGATCCGCACTCGCAAGCGGGAGGACTGCTTTCGCGCGTTCCGCCGCAGCCACTGGATCGGCGCCGCGGTCTTCGGCGGAATCCTGCTGCCGAGAGTGCTGCATGAAATACGCTGACCTGCGGGATTTCCTCGGCCAGCTCGAATCGCTCGGAGAGCTCAAGCGCATCGCAGTAGAGGTTTCGCCGCGCCTCGAGATGACGGAATTCTGCGACCGCATGCTGAAGAACGGCGGGCCCGCGATCCTGTTCGAGCGGCCGACCGGGCACACGATACCGGTACTTGGGAATCTCTTCGGCACGGTCCGCCGCGTAGCGCTCGCCATGGGTGGCGAGGACGCGCTTGCCCTGCGTGAGATCGGAAAGCTGCTTGCGGCGCTGCGCGAACCGGAGGCGCCGCGGGGGCTGCGCGAGGTGTGGGAAAGATTGCCCGAGCTGCGGCAAATGCTTTCCAAGGTAATGGACATGGCGCCGAGAGAGCTGTCGTCGGCGCCTTGCCAGGAAGTCGTCTGGGAAGGTAAGGACGTGGACCTCTCCCGGCTGCCTGTGCAGACCTGCTGGCCGGCGGACGTGGGGCCACTGCTTACCTGGGGCCTTACGGTGACACGCGGGCCGCTCAAGCCGCGGCAGAACCTCGGTATCTACCGGCAGCAGGTCATCGCGCCGAACCGCGTCATCCTGCGCTGGCTCGCGCATCGCGGCGGCGCGCTCGATTTCCGCGATCATTGCATCGCGCACCCCGGCGAGCCGTTCCCGGTCGCAGTGGCGCTCGGCGCGGACCCTGCAACGATCCTCGCGGCGGTCACGCCGGTGCCCGATACGCTGGGCGAGTACCAGTTCGCGGGACTGCTGCGCGGCGCTCGCACCGAGCTCGTGAAGTGCCTGGGGAGCGACCTGCAGGTCCCGGCATCGGCCGAGATCGTGCTCGAGGGAGCAATTCATCCCGGCGATACCGCGCTCGAGGGCCCGTTCGGCGACCACACCGGCTATTACAACGAGGCGGAGACCTTTCCGGTGCTGACGATCGAGCGGATCACGCTGCGGCGCTCGCCGATCTACCACTCGACGTACACCGGCAAGCCGCCGGACGAGCCGGCGATCCTAGGCGTCGCGCTGAACGAGGTGTTCGTGCCGATGCTCGCCAAGCAGTTTCCCGAGATCACTGACTTCTACCTGCCTCCCGAAGGCTGCTCGTACCGCATGGCGGTCGTCAGCATGAAGAAGCAGTATCCCGGACACGCCAAGCGCGTGATGTTCGGCGTCTGGAGCTACCTGCGCCAGTTCATGTACACGAAGTTCATCGTGGTGATCGATGACGACGTCAATGCCCGCGACTGGAAGGAAGTGATCTGGGCGATCACCACGCGCGTCGATCCGGCACGCGACACGCTGATCGCCGAGAACACGCCGATCGATTATCTGGACTTCGCCAGCCCCGTGTCGGGACTCGGCTCGAAGATGGGCATCGACGCGACCAACAAATGGCCTGGCGAGACCTCGCGCACCTGGGGCCGGCCGATCGTCATGGACGATGCGGTAAAAAAGCGCGTGGATGCGCTCTGGCGCGAGCTCGGCTTAGGGTAGAAAAAGGGGACGTACCCCATTTTTCTGTTTCACCGGAAAATGGGGTACGTCCCCAGTTTTTACCCGCCGTGCACCCAGCGCAGCAGCTCGTCCATCGCCGGCTGCGCGAGATGCGCGTTGGCGTGATTGACCATCATCACGACGACATGACGCCGGCCCTTGCGGTCGAGCACGTAGCCGCCGATCGCGCGCACGTCGCCGAGCGAGCCGGTCTTGATGTGCGCCGAGCCGGCGACCTCCTCGCCCTTCAGGCGCTTGCGCATCGTCCCGTCGACGGCAACGACCGGCATCGATGCGACAAACTCGGGCATCACCGTGCTGTGGAACGCGTGGACGAGCATCGCCGCAAGGCTCTGGGCGCTGATCCGTTCCCGGCGCGAAAGCCCTGAGCCGTTCTCGATCACGAGCTCGGGCATCTCGAGCGCTTTCTTCGCCAGCCAGCTGCGCACGACGCCGAATGATTTGTCGTTGCGGCCGGGCGGGCGCGCGGCTTCCGCGCCGAGCGTGAGGTAGAGCTGGCGCGCCATCACGTTGTTGGAGAACTTGTTGATGTCGCGCACGATCTCTGCGAGGGCGGACGATTCGTGCGAATAGAAGAGCTTCATTCCCGCCGGCACGCTGCCTTCGCGCACGCCGCCGGAGAGCACGCCGCCGAGCTCCGGCCATAACTGCCGGAACACTCCGCCGACGAATTCCGGATGCGAGAGCAGCGCGACGTGCCAGGTCCGCTCGCCGCAACTCGCCGGGTATTCGCCCGTGAAGATCGCGCGCAGCTTCGCAGCGGTCTGAAAGTCGGCGCGGACCTTGTCGCGCCAGTCGCCGCAGCCGCCGCCGGAAGCGCGCAGCACCGAGACGACCTCGAGCTGCTCCGGCCGCGGCTGCGCGAGCACCAGGACGGAACCGGACTCCGCCTCGGGGATGAACTGGAAGCTCACCGACTTGAAGCTCACCAGCAGCGCGTCCGGACCGACGTTGTACGCGCGCAGCGGCTCGGCATCGAACCGCGACGGGTCGTGCTCGCCGGTGGCGAAATAGGAGCGGTCGAGCACCAGGTCGCCGCGCACCTCGCGCAGTCCACGGTCACGCAGGGCCCGTAACAGCAGCCAGAAGCTCTCGAAACTGAGCTTTGGATCTCCCGTCCCCTTGAGGATCAGGCTGCCTTGCAGCACGCCGTCGCGCAGCACGCCGTCGAGGTAGGCGTTGGTTCGCCAACGATAGTTCGGGCCGAGGATTTCGAGACCGGCGAGCGTGGTGACGAGCTTCATCACCGACGCCGGATTCATCGGCACCGCTTCGTTCACCTGCAGCGAGGGCTTGCGCGCATCGACCGGCTGGACCACGGCCGCGGCGCTCGCCGGCGGAATGCCCGCCGCACGCAACGCCTGTTGAACCGGCGCAGGCCAGCCCTCGGCGGCCTGCGCGCCGGCGCACCCGAAAGACAGGATCAAGGCGGCGAGGCGGCAACGAAAACGGCTCATGACCCGATTCTATTGAGAGCGCTCTTTGTGCGCCGCGCAGGCCAAAAGGGCTTGAATCCTTGCCCTTGGACCGCTATCATTAGCACTCGCTAATAGGGAGTGCTAACAATGGTTTCGGGTCTGGCACCCAGTTTGTTAGTAACTCGTTGTTTATGAATGTCTTATTTACTGGAGAGCCGCATGAAAATTCGTCCTCTGCATGATCGCGTGATCGTCAAGCGCATCGATGAGGAGCGCAAGTCCGCAGGCGGGATCGTCATCCCAGACACCGCCGCTGAAAAACCCGACCAAGGCGAAGTCGTCGCAGTCGGCAAAGGCAAGAAATCCGACGACGGCAAGCTGATCGCGCTGGACGTCAAGGTGGGGGACCGGGTGTTGTTCGGGAAGTACTCGGGACAGACCGTAAAAGTCAAAGGCGATGAACTCCTCGTGATGCGTGAGGAAGACATCATGGGCGTCATCGAAGGTTCCTGAGCCCCGCACACGAATCGACAGACTGGAGAACAAGCAATGGCTGCCAAAGAAGTACGTTTCCACGAAAGTGCACGCAACAAGATGGTCCATGGCCTCAACGTCCTGGCCGATGCGGTAAAGGTCACGCTCGGACCGAAGGGTCGCAACGTCGTGCTCGAGCGCTCGTTCGGCGCGCCGACCGTAACGAAGGATGGGGTCTCGGTCGCCAAGGAGATCGAGCTCAAGGACAAGTTCGAGAACATGGGCGCGCAGATGGTGAAGGAAGTCGCGTCGAAGACGTCGGACGTCGCCGGTGACGGCACGACGACCGCGACCGTGCTGGCACAGGCGATCGTGCGCGAGGGGATGAAGTACGTCGCCTCGGGCATGAACCCGATGGACCTGAAGCGCGGCATCGACAAGGCCGTCGAAAGCATCGTCGAGGAGCTGAAGAAAATCTCCAAGCCGTGCACGACGTCGAAGGAAATCGCGCAAGTTGGCGCGATCTCGGCGAACCTCGACACCGCGATCGGCAAGATCATCTCGGACGCGATGGACAAGGTCGGCAAGGAAGGCGTGATCACCGTCGAAGACGGCAAGAGCCTGCAGAACGAGCTCGACCTGGTCGAGGGCATGCAATTCGACCGCGGCTACCTGTCGCCTTATTTCATCAACAACCCCGAGAAGCAGATCACCGTCATCGAGGATCCCTACATCCTGCTGCACGACAAGAAGATCAGCTCGATCCGTGAGCTGCTGCCGATCCTGGAGCAGGTAGCCAAGGCCGGCAAGCCGCTGCTGATCATCGCCGAGGAGGTCGAGGGCGAGGCGCTCGCGACGCTGGTGGTGAACAACATCCGCGGCATCCTCAAGACCTGCGCCGTCAAAGCGCCGGGCTTCGGCGATCGCCGCAAGGCGATGCTGGAAGACATGGCGATTCTCACCGGCGGCACGGTCATCAGCGAGGAGCTGGGCCTGAAGCTGGAGAACGCGACGCTCAAGGACCTCGGCAAGGCAAAGAAAGTCGAGGCCGGCAAGGAGAACACGACGATCATCGACGGCGCGGGCAACAAGAAGGACATCGAAGGACGCGTCAAGCAGATCCGCGTGCAGATCGAGGAAGCCACGAGCGACTACGACAAGGAAAAGCTGCAGGAGCGCGTAGCCAAGCTCGCCGGCGGCGTTGCGGTGATCAAGGTTGGCGCCGCGACCGAAGTCGAGATGAAGGAGAAGAAGGCACGGGTCGAGGACGCGTTGCACGCGACTCGGGCCGCGGTCGAGGAAGGCGTTGTTCCGGGCGGCGGCGTGGCGTTCCTGCGCGCGAGGGCCGCGATGAGCGGCAAAGTCAAGGCCGAGAACCACGACCAGGATGCCGGCGTCAAGATCGTGATGCGCGCCCTGGAAGAGCCGCTGCGCCAGATCGTCGGCAACACCGGCGCTGAGCCTTCGGTCGTCCTGAACAAGGTCGTCGAGGGCAAGGGCAATTACGGCTACAACGCGCAGACGATGGAGTTCGGCGACATGGTCGAGATGGGCGTCATCGATCCGACCAAGGTCGTGCGCTTTGCGCTGCAAAACGCTGCATCCGTAGCCGGCCTGATGCTCACCACCGACGCGATGGTTGCGGAGCTGGTGGAAGAGAAGAAAGGCGGCGGTGGCGGTCACGGCCACGGCGGCATGGGCGGGATGGGTGGCATGGAAGGGATGGACATGTAATTCGCGCCTCGCGCGGATTGCAACAGGAAAGGGCGCCTTCGGGCGCCCTTTTCATTTCCTCATTTGGTATTACACTGCCCCGAGAGGGCGGAACGCGTGCGCATTCTCGTTGCGGAGGACGACCCGAGCCTGGCCAGCGGCGTGATCCAGGTGCTGCGGCAATCGGGCCATGCGGTCGACTGGGTCAAGAGCGGCATGGAGGCCGACGCCGCGCTCGATGCAAATCCGTTCGATCTGCTGATCCTCGACCTCGGGCTGCCGAAGTTGTCCGGGTTCGACGTGCTGAAGCGGCTGCGCTCGCGCGAGTCGCGCGTGCCGGTGCTGATCCTTACCGCGCTCGACGGCGTCAACGACCGCGTACGCGGGCTGGATGCGGGGGCCGATGACTATCTCGGCAAGCCGTTCGAGCTTGCGGAGCTCGAAGCGCGCGTGCGCGCGCTCTCCCGGCGCGGCACGTCAGGCGGCTCGACGCTCATCACGCACGGGGCGCTTTCGTACGACCAGGTCGGGCGCGTCGCGTGGCTGAACGGGACGGCGCTCGAGCTTTCGGCGCGCGAAGTGAGCCTGCTCGAGATCTTCCTCAAGCGCGCCGGCCGGCTCGTCTCGAAGGAGCAGCTGGTATCGCACCTTTGCGAGTGGGGCGAAGAGGTCTCGGCGAACGCGATCGAGGTCTACGTCCACCGGCTGCGAAGAAAGCTCGAGTCGGGCGATGTGCGAATCGTCACCGTGCGCGGCCTCGGCTACAGCCTGGAGAAGCCCGTTTCCCGCTAGGCGGCGGCCGCAGACCGCCGCCGTCTCGAGTCAGTTTCGCGTAAGAAAGAGTAAGTACCGCGTAAGAGATGTTCCCTAGCATCGGTGCCGTTCTCAGATTTTTTTAACGAGGAGGGCATCATGGCAAACGCAAGAGCAGCCGCAATTGCACGGCCGCTGGGGGACGCAGCGGCAACGACGAACGTCGGGCGCGAGGAAAGGAAAGTCATCTTCGCTTCGTCGCTCGGTACGGTGTTCGAGTGGTACGACTTCTACCTGTACGGGTCGCTCGCAGCGATCATCGCCAAGCACTTCTTCGCCGGAGTGAACGAGACCGCAGCGTTCATCTTCGCGCTGATGGCCTTCGCCGCCGGCTTCGCGGTGCGGCCGTTCGGCGCGCTGGTATTCGGGCGCCTCGGCGATTTGGTCGGCCGCAAGTACACGTTCCTCGTCACCATCCTCATCATGGGCATCTCGACCTTCGTGGTCGGCCTGCTGCCTTCCTACGCCACCATCGGCCTCGCGGCGCCGATCATCCTGATCGTGCTGCGCCTGCTGCAGGGCCTTGCGCTGGGCGGCGAGTACGGCGGCGCGGCGACCTATGTCGCCGAGCATGCACCGCAGGGAAAGCGCGGCCTCTTCACGAGCTGGATCCAGACGACGGCGACGCTCGGGCTGTTCCTTTCGCTGATGGTGATCCTCGGCGTGCGCACCGTGGTCGGCGAGGAAGCGTTCACCGACTGGGGCTGGAGGGTGCCGTTCCTGCTCTCGATCGTGCTGCTCGGCGTCTCGGTGTGGATCCGGCTCTCGCTCCACGAATCGCCGGTCTTCCAGCGCATGAAGGAGGAGGGCACGCACTCGAAGGCGCCGATCGCGGAGTCGTTCGGCCAGTGGAAGAACCTGAAGATCGTGATCCTCGCGCTGCTCGGCCTCACGGCCGGCCAGGCGGTGGTCTGGTACACGGGCCAGTTCTACGCGCTCTTCTTCCTGACGCAGACGCTGAAGGTCGACGGAACGACGGCGAACATCCTGATCGCGCTCTCGCTCGTGATCGGCACGCCGTTCTTCGTGCTGTTCGGCGCGCTCTCGGACAAGATCGGCCGCAAGGGGATCATCATGGCGGGCTGCCTGCTCGCCGCGCTGACCTACTTCCCGATCTTCAAGGCGCTCACGCACTACGCCAACCCGGCGCTCGAAGCCGCGCAGGAGAAGGCGCCGGTCAGCGTGATCGCCGACCCGAGCGCGTGCTCGTTCCAGTTCAACCCGGTCGGCACGGCGCAGTTCACGTCCTCGTGCGACATCGCCAAGTCGTTCTTGGCGCGCAACGCGGTGAACTACTCGAACGAGCCGGCGAGCGCGGGCACAGTGGCGCAAGTGAAGATCGGCGACAAGGTCGTAGCGAGCTTCGACGGCGCAGGCCTCTCCAAGGCCGAAGTCGCGAAGAAGTCGGCCGAGTTCAACAAGGCGGCGACCGCGGCGATTCGCGAGGCGGGCTATCCGGCGAAAGCCGATCCCGCGGGCATCAACTACGTCATGGTGACGGTCCTGCTCACGGTTCTCGTGATCTTCGTGACCATGGTGTACGGCCCGATCGCGGCGATGCTGGTCGAGATGTTCCCGACGCGCATCCGCTACACGTCGATGTCGCTGCCGTATCACATCGGCAACGGCTGGTTCGGCGGCTTCCTGCCGACCACGGCGTTTGCGATCGTCGCCGCCACCGGCAACATCTACTACGGCCTGTGGTACCCGATCGTAATCGCGGTGATGACGCTCGCGATCGGTCTGTTCTTCGTTCGCGAGACCAAGGACAACCGCATCCACGACTGAAGGGAGTCCCTGCGTGACAGACAAGGGCGCGGCCTGCGGGCCGCGCCTTTGCTTTCTTGCCTTGCATCAAAGAATCTGCCGACGAACGGTCTACAATCGACGCCATGGGTGAAGTCCTCATCATCCTGATCTTCGTCCCGCTCCTCTTTGGCCTTGCGCTTTGGGGTGTGCATTGGGCGTTCCGCGACGAAGAGGGCTATCCGGATCCGCGCCGGCACGGCGCAGTGCTCGAGTCCGAACACGAGCTCGAAGCGTTCGCACCGATGATCGGCACCTACCACGGCGACGAGATCCACGAGTGGGTGAAATACCAGGGCGCTCGCTACGACTACGCGTTCGTCGCGCCGCCCCGCTACAAGCTGCGGGTGAAGAAGAACGAGCTGTGGCTCGCGCCCGGCGTCGTCTACGTCAGGAACCGCGCGTAGCCCGCTTTCCTTCTATAATCCGCCCCTTCCAAAAACGGTGCGGGATTCGCCCGCATCGCCGGCAGGCCAAGTAGCTCAGTTGGTAGAGCAGCGGACTGAAAATCCGTGTGTCGCTGGTTCGATTCCGGCCTTGGCCACCAGACCCCACGTTCCTTCGAGCGCGGCCAGAGCTAGGCGCTGCGGACGAGCTCGCGGACCGCAGCGGAGAGCGCGCGCAATTCGAAAGGCTTCCTGAAGGATTTCGCCGCGCCGAGCTCCCGGGCTAGGCTCAGGTAGTCGGTTTTCGTCGTTCCGGCGCCTCCGGACATCACGATGATCTTCGCGCGCGGGAACTCGCTGCGCAGGGCGACGAGCGTCTCTATGCCTTCCTTTTCCGGCATGAAGATGTCTGTGATGACGATGTGCGCCGGCTTGGCTCTTTGGACTTCCAGCCCGCGCGTGCCGTTCTCGGCGCTCGCGACCTCGAAGCCATCACGCTCAAGCGAATCGTGGATCAACTCCCTGAGATCCGCGTCGTCGTCGATGATGAGCACGCGCGTGTTCCCGACGCTCATTCTTCCCCGTCGCCTCCGCTGGACAGACATTATTGCCGCTCCGGGGGGGGGGGGGGCGCAACTGGCGGCGCCGTAAGATTTCCGTATAAGTTCATTGCTTCGGAGAGATTTCGCGCGGATGATCGCCCGACGCCCGGGCCTCGTGCGCGCAGACAATGAACTTGCGACAGGGAGCACCTGCTTATCTCCTCGCGGCTGCCGCGACTGCGGCGGCGATTGGGCTGCGCTGGCTGCTCGATCCCTGGCTTCGGGAATCCCTGCCGCTGGTGACTCTCTATGGGGCGGTTGCTCTCGCCGTGTGGCTCGGCGGCTACTTTCTTGCGGTGCTGGCAACAGCCCTCGGTTACCTTGCTTGTAACTATCTTTTTATCGAGCCCCGCGGCGTTTTCTCCTTCAGCATCCAGGATCTCGTCGGCCTGCTGGCGTACCTCGTCACCTGCACGATCATCATTGCGCTTGGCGAAGGGCTGCGCAGCGCGGAAGCCCGCGCGAGGGAGCGGGCCGAGCCGCTGCGCGGCACGCTCACGCATCTCGGCTCGCGCGGAGGCGTGTTAGCAGGACTCCTGCTGATGGCCGCCGCGGGCTTGGTACTTTTTGGGCTCGAGCTGTACCAGGCTTTCTGGAGTGCTCCGGAGATCAGCCGCGATCGGCAGAGAGTCTCCAACACTTTCGAGGTGATCACGACTGCCTTGGCGATCGAGCGCGCGTTGAACGACGCGCGGGCCAGCGACCGCGGCTACCTCATTACCGGCAACGAAGAGAGTCTTGCCGGTTATCGCGCCGCGATCACGGAGATTCCGCCCCTGTTCTTGCGGCTGAAGCAGCTCACCGCGGACAATCCGGAGCAGCAGCGGCGGTGGCCGGTGCTCGAAGGCCTGATCGCCACCCGGCTGGCGCAATTCGAGCAGCAGCGGATCGCGCGCGAGCGTGACGGTTTGGCCGCGGCCGCTGAGACGATGCGCAGCGTCATTGCCAGAGGCACCGATTCGTCCATCCGGCAGGTCATCGATGCGGGCATCGCGGCGGAGTACGAGTTGCTGCGCGCGAACGAGGCCCGTGCCGCCGGCAACGAGCGCCAGATAACAAACGCGGGGCTCGCAGGTGGGGTGCTTGCGCTGGTGGTTCTTGGACTCGGCGGCGGTCTGTTGCTGTACGCGTTCCGCGACCTGCGTGACTCGGAGCAGGCGCTGCGCGAGAGCGAAGCATTCCTCGGCAGCATTTTCGCGGAGAACCCGGACGCGTTGCTCGTCGTAGACCGCTCGGGCCAGATCGTGCGCACCAATCCGCAAGCCGACGTCGTGTTCGGCTGCGCCCCTGGGACGCTGGTCGGCCGAAGCATCGACGCGCTGGTGCCCGAACGCGTGCGCCCGAAGCACGGATCGTATCTCGGCGCCTTCTTCGCGTCGCCGCGCCGCCGCCCGATGGGCGCAGGGCTCGCGCTCTCGGGCGTACGCGACGACCGTACCGAGTTTCCGGTCGATATCATGCTCAGCCCCTTGCCATCGAGCCGGGGCGAGATGGTCATTGCGGTCGTGCGCGACGTCAGCGAACGTCAGCGACAGCAGGAGGCGCTCGAGCAAACGAGAGCGGCGCTCGCGCAATCGCAGAAGACCGAGGCGCTTGGCCAGCTCACCGGTGGGATCGCGCACGACTTCAACAATTTCCTGCAAATCATCCTCGGCTCGATCGAACTCGCGCAGCGGCGCCTGAGCGCGGGTGACCGGGATGTGGGCAAGCTCATGGACACGGCGAAGCGCAGCGGGGAGCGGGCGGCAAGTCTCACGCGGCAACTCCTTGCGTTCGCGCGCCGCCAACCGCTCGAGCCGAAGCCGCTTGCTCCGAACAAAGTCGTCGCCGGCATGGTCGATCTGCTGCAACGTACCCTGGGCGAAGCGGTATCCGTCGAAGTGGTGGCCGGCGTGGGCGTATGGCTGGTATCGGTTGATGCCAACCAGTTCGAAAGCGCGCTCCTCAACATCGCAATCAACGCGCGCGATGCGATGCCGGATGGCGGCAAGCTGACCATCGAGACGACGAACGCTTACCTGGACGAAACCTACGCACGCGCTCACGCGGATGTGACTCCCGGCCCGTACGTGATGATCGCCGTCAGCGACTCGGGACACGGCATGACGAAGGAGATTGCGGCGAAGGCTTTCGATCCTTTCTTCACCACGAAGGACATCGGGCAGGGAACCGGTCTCGGCCTCTCACAGGTGCAAGGCTTCATCAAGCAGTCGGGCGGACACGTCAACCTCTACAGCGAGCCGGGCGCGGGCACCACGGTGAAGATCTATCTGCCGCGTCTAGCGGGGTCTGCGGCGGACTTGCCGGCCGAGCCGGTTGCGGCGCTTGCGGGATCGGGTGGACAAACGATCCTGCTGGTCGAGGACGACGAGGAGGTGCGCGCGTGTGGTGCCGGCACGTTAAGCGAGAAGGGGTATCGCGTGCTCGAGGCGGGGGAAGCAGCCTCCGCTCTGCGCCTGCTCGATGGCGAGCCCACAGTCGATCTCCTGTTCACCGATGTCGGGCTGCCCAACGGCGTGAATGGGAAGCAGCTTGCCGACGAAGCGCTGCGGCGCCGACCTTCTCTGAAGGTGCTCTTCACCACCGGCTACGCGCGTAACGCGATCGTTCACCACGGAAGGCTCGATGCCGGCGTGCAACTGATCGCGAAGCCGTTCACCGCAGCGGATCTCGAGCAGCGAGTGCACAGACTGCTCCAGGCCGCTTAGGCAGATCGACGCCGCACCGCAACCGTTGCGCCAGATAGGCTTCACTTGAACAGCGCGGGGGCAACTTTGGGGGCAACATGGCACGTTTTGGCGCGAGCTTCATAGAGAGATTCGATTCCAGCATTGCCACCAATCTTTGGAGGTCGCGACATTGGACACGGTTGAAGAGGTGCTGCATCGCTTCTGCGTCCATGTGACCGCGACGTACCAGTACGCCCGCACATCCAGCGCGACAACTTCAGCGGGCGTCGGGATTTTGCCGCAAGTATCTCCGCGAGGTACTCCGTTCTTCTTGATCGCATCGTCAAAGAACGCGCTTCAGCCAGGCGGTTCTGGCACGCTCTCTTACGAGTTCGCTTGTCAACGCGGCGGCAAGACTCTAGTCGCGGAGACGAAGAGTCAACACGCTGGGGCGGCATGGACAGTGTTACTCGATCGCTACAACTTGGGCGTCACCGCCCTCCCCAGCGTAGAACTGTTTGACAAGAGCTGGGGACGTCCGCCGATCTTGCATGCCCCAAATGTCCTTCCGGTCGGCGCGGAGGTCGCGCTCGGTCAATACGAGGCGAAACCGGGCAAGGGAACTGGACTCTCCGTTCGTGTCGGATCGATCTCCAAATCAGCTGAACTCGCGACGGGAGGAACCTATCGGATTGCGTGGAAAGCGCCTTGTCGTGTTATCCAGGGCGCGCCACTCGCCGTTCTGGACGTCGTTTCCGGACACGCCGCGCTCTTCGCAATGTGTTCGTCGTCGAGTGTTGGCCGCAGCACGGAGGCGGAGGCAATTCCGCTCCCGTACCTTATCGCGGCCGTCAAGGCGCAGCGACCACCTGCCTTCTAGTCATCCACGGCGGCGCTAGCATGCGCATGCAGCTGACAACGCCCCGGCCTCGCGGCGTGATGGGAAAGGTATCATCTGTGATCTGCGGCGTCTTGAGCGGCGGTATTACACCTTGAAAAGCACGAAACCTCGGCGACTGGATGAAGAATGGTTGCGGTGGCTTCAGCTGAATGTCGCACGCGGTTGCGCGAAGGAAGAACTCAGGAACATCCTGCTTTCCGAGGGATTTGAGGCGCGAGCGGTCCAAAAAGCGTTCGAGCGAATCGGGACCGGTCGTTCGTCATCACGATCTCCTTCGTATCGGGTTGAGCTGAAAATTCCAAATGCGATGAGATTCCCGTCGCCCGAGATCGAGCTTTACACGGCGGACGGTTTTCTCAATCCGGGTGAATGCGCCGAGCTTACTTCCATAATCGTCGCGAGCTTGCGTCCATCGACCGTCTCAACGCCCCTGGCGGGCGAACCTGACAAAGCGTTTCGAACCAGCCGAACGTGTGATCTCGTTGGGGGTCAGGACGCGGTCCTCGCCCTCGACTCCAAGATCTGCCAGTCGTTAGGAGTAGATGCGGCGTTTGCTGAGCCGAGCCAAGGTCAATGTTACGAAGTTGGACAGGAATTCAAGCCGCACACCGATTTCTTCAAGGCATATGAACTTGACAGGTTCAGCACCGGCAATCTGGGTCAGCGGACTTGGACCTTGATGATTTACCTGAACGAACCCGAGAGCGGTGGAGAAACGCGTTTCGTAGAGTTGGACATAACTGTGAAACCCAAGCTGGGCATGGCCCTTCTGTGGAATAACCTTCTGCCATCGGGTGAGCCGAACTACTTTACGCGTCACCAAGGCATGCCGGTAACGGCCGGCAAGAAGGTGATTATCACCAAATGGTTTCGAATGCCGGTCGAAACACGCGCCGCTTCTGTTCGCTAGCGACGCGTCGGCAGCCACGCTGCTGAGGACGCGAGACGAATCAATGCCTCGGCGCTCGCGACCCCTTCGCTGCGCGCCTTGCCGAGCAGGACGAGCAGAAGCTGCGCGGTCGCATAAGCGTCGCTCAGTGCTTCATGGCGCGAAGCGCACTCGATCGCGAACGCCGCGAGCCACGAATCGAGATCCTGCGCTTTGCGGTCCGGAAACAGCACGGGTGCAAGCACCGCGAGATCGAGCCAGCGTTTCCTTTTAGCCGGCATACTCGCCTGCGCAAATGCTTTTGCGAGCACCGCCTTGTCGAAGGGCGCGTGGAAGGCGACCGGAATTGCGTCGTTCATGAAGACGGCCAACTCCCGAAGTACCTGCTGTGCCGGATTCCCGCCGAGCTGAGCGTCGCCACCGAGGCCGTGCACGAGGATGTTGTCCACGCGGCTTGGCTCTTGCTGCTGCAATACCGCTGCATAGGAGCGCCGAGCGGCGATGTGCTCTGCGGTGACCTCCACCGCGGCGACGGAGAGCAGCCGGTCCCGCTGCGGATCGAGGCCACTCGTTTCGCAATCGACGACGACCCAGTGCGCCGCCGCGAGGGGCGTGCGGCGCAACCACTTCACGATGCGAAATCCATGCGGATGCGCTGCTGCAGCAGCGCGGCCTCGCGGAACGCCTCCTTGAGGACGCGGCGCTCGAGCGCGCTCAGGGACTCGACGCTCAACCGATTGCCGTGCCGCACGCGCAGGCCCTGGATGAAATGAAATCCGTCGACGGCGCTCGCCTCGCCCTTCGCCCGCAGGCGCCGTGCGGTGCTCGTCTCGGAAATTCCTTCAGCAAGCGCCAGCACGCGCGCGGCGTCAACGAAGGGACGTGCACCGGACGCCTTCAGATCGAGCGTGTCGGCGGAGAAATCATGCAGCAGGCCGAGCGGCGGCCGGCTGCGCAACGCATTTTCGGTCAGCGCACGCAGGAAGCCGCGGCTGGCTTGCGTCTGTGCCAGCACGCTTTCGCGCAAGGCGCCCGCGAGGTGCGCCTCGCCCGCGAGCGGGCGGAAATCGAAGAAGATGCTCGCGTTCAGGAGCGCCTCCGGTTCCGGCGTGCGAATCCAGCCATCGAAGACGCTGCGCCAGTCCTCCGCGCTGAGGCACCAGCGAGGGTTACGGGCCATGATGCCGCCCTTGCAAAGCGGAAAGCCGGCCATGTCGAGAGCCTGGTTCACCTCATCCGCGAAGGAAAGCAGACGATTCTTGTCGGCGTCGGAAAAAATGAGCGCGTTGTCCTGGTCGGTGACCAGTGTCTGCTCCATGCGCCCCTCGCTGCCGAGCGCCATCCAGCACCAGCGCCCTTGAATGGCATGCACGTTCGACACGAGATCGATCAAGCGATGCGTAAGAGCGTCATTCAACGCACTGGTAATGGCGGTCAGCTGCTCCGAAGCGACCCCCCGCGCGCGCAGGTCATGGAGCAGGCGGCGGATGTCTGCCGCTGCGTCCACGAGCTCGGCGACGCCGTCGGCGGCCTGAATGCGCTCCGCGGTCCGCTGCAAGCTGACGCGCTGCAGCGCGAAGAGGTCGCGCTCGGACACGACGCCGGTCAGCTTGCCGTCGCGCGTGACGACGATGTGCCGGATCCCCCGGCTGGCCATGACGATCGCAGCGTCCGCGAGCGTCGCGTCTTCTTCGAGCGAGAGCGGCCACGGCGTCATCAGCGAGGAGACCGGCGCGTCGACGCTCGCCTGCGGCGCGGCGATCCTCTCCAGCACGTCGACTGTCGTGAGGATTCCGAGCGGAATGCCGTCGGCACCGGCGACGACCATCGAGCCGACTCGTTGCGCGCGCATGGTCTGCAGAACATCCCGGACCGGCGTATCCGGAGCGCACCATACGGCGGGGCGCGCGAGCACCGAGCGCAGCGGCGCGAGCATTCCGGCCTCATCGGCGAGCGCCTCGCCCGACAAGGCGCGTTGCGCGCGGCGCGCACGCTCGAGGAGCTCGGCAAGGTGGTTCGTGCAGAACGCGTGAAAAGCCTGGCTGCACTCGACGAGCGCATGGAAATCCGCGGCCGGAAGCTCCCAGCAGAAGACATCGCTCTCGGCGCGATACTCGTAGACGGTCGCGCGGCGTCCGATCAGAGCGCCGACCGGAAAGCACTCGCCCGCACCGAGGACCAGGTCCGCGGTGGGCTCCCCGGATTGCGTGCCTCGGCCCCGGACCTGTCCCTGCTTGAGGATGTACAGCCGGTCCACCGGCGCATCGTCCGCACCCCGGATCAGCGTGGAGCGCGCGTAGTACGCGAGCGTTACCCGATCGGCCAGATAGCGCAGCGAATCCGCGTCCATCCGGTCGAACGGAGCGTGGCCTCGCAACGCGGCGATGGTTCGCCCGGCGAGCGCGTCGGCGGCAGAGGGCATTCGCTAGCTTACCGTTTGACGCGGTTTGAGGCCGCCGCCGGTCCTGTAAGTGCTTGATTCGGGGTGCTGTGCGGCAATTGCCGGGGGAAATCGCGCAGCGGAAATCAAGCTTTCCTGACGACGATTCGAGGTTTCCTGACAGCGAAGATAGAAAAGCCTCCCTATAGTTTTCCTTCGGCTCGCCCTCGGAGGCGCGGAAAACGTGGGGAGAACTGGAAAAACAAGAAAGTGGCCACTCACGTGGATGAGTGCTCTGTCGTTTCTGGGGCTCGCGAGCGTTGCCTCGTCCGCGTTCGCGCAGCAGGCGAATCCC
>Ga0209382_10001444_pt1 | contig 37293 bp, 22 predicted proteins | sample SoiMetdeltSBSDD5_FD_187599 | JGI IMG/M metagenome (GOLD analysis project Ga0209382, IMG submission 187599) | Bulk soil microbial communities from a Populus tree surrounding site in Tennessee, USA - Soil MetaG P. deltoides SBSDD5 (SPAdes) (version 2) | ecosystem: Environmental > Terrestrial >... | reverse complement strand
AAGCGCGTCGGATATCTGAAACGAAAGATCGAGCGCCTTTCGGAGTGGAATCGCGCCATCCAACAACATTTCTCTTAGCGTGCGGCCTCGCACGAGTTCCATTGCGATGAACGTCAGATCGCCTTCTTCTTTCCCCACACCGTAGATCGTGACGATGTTCGGATGGTTGAGACTCGAGGCCAGACGGGCTTCCTCTTCGAACCGTCTCAAATAGTCCTTCTCGGTGGCGACGGCTTTGGAGAGCACTTTCAGTGCAACCTCACGTCCGAGACTCGTGTCCCGCGCGAGATACACCTCGCCCATGCCGCCCTCGCCGAGCAAGGACAGAACATCGTAGGAGGCGAGCTTTCGCCCTATCCAGGACTCACGTAGATCTTGACTGAAAACCTCCGCTACCGTTTCCAGCGCGGGTTTTTCAAGAAAGCTTTCGACGCCCACATCCTCCGCCAGTAGCGTCTCCACTTCCAGCCGCAGAGATTCATCACCGGCGCAGGCGCGTTCAAGAAACGCAGATCGCTGATCTGGATCCCGCTCTCTGGCGGCGTGGTACAACAGCTCAATTTGCTCCGATCGTTTTGCCGGCGTACCTGTCTCCTTTTTTCAATTCTCGAGCCAACCAGGATTTCGCAAGTTGCCAGTCGCGCATTACGGTGATTGCGGACACCTGTAAGACCTCCGCTGTTTCCTCCACGCTCAGTCCACCGAAAAACCGCAGCTCCACCACCTGGCTCTGCCGAGGAAAGCTGGTCGCGAAGGTCTGAAGAGCGTCATCGAGCGCGACGAGATCCTGCCCTCGTTGCGGGGACACGATGAGACCTTCATCGAGAGATGTCTTCACAGCTCCGCCTCCTCTTTTCTGGTAGCGGGCGGAGCGCGCAAACTCGACCAGAACTCTTCGCATCACCTGTGCCGAAACGGCAAAGAAATGCGCGGTCCTTCCAGTTGACTTGCTGGCAATCAATCAGTCGGACATAGGCTTCGTTCACCAGACCAGTGGCCTGCAAGGTGTGACCAGGCTTTTGTCCGGCCATATATCGACGCGCCAGCCTGCGCAGCTTCTGATAGACCAGCGGAATAAGTTGCTCTAGTGCAGCCGGATTTCCCTGCCGCCACGACAGAAGCAGTCTGGTTACGGAATGCGAAGTAGGTGCCGCCATCCCACTTTCTCTCATAATTTTTAGTAGTAACGATGGAACCGATTATACGAGCGGATGTTTCCTCATCAAGATCGATGTTTCAGCGAGCGAAGCTCCCCTCCTGGTACAGGAGGGGTGTCCGCGACTGAAAGGAGCGGACGGGGTGGTCGCTCACATACAATCGACCGGACAGCGCTCCGGCTGGTGGTCTGAGAGCGACCACCCCGGCGCTTCGCGCCACCCCTCCTGTACCAGGAGGGGAGCCCTACTCGCCACAGGCCCCCTGGATCCCCAGGGTTTCGTTCAAAAAAATTCTTGAAGTGTCCTGATAGTTTCTGCCGGCCGTTCTCGTCTTCGCATTCAACGAACAGTCTGAGCGAAACGAGGAGGATCGAATGCAATCGAGAAAAGCGAGTGTGATTGTTTTAGCCCTTTGCGTCGCTGCCTTGACCGGAACCGCCGGATTTGCAGTCAATGCGCCGGAGTCTGTAGTTGCGGCCGCGAGCCCACCGGCCGATGACGGGAACGCGGTGACGCGCTGGAACACTATCGCGATCGCCACGGTTCTGGTCGATCCGGGGCGGATCCGAGATTCACGCGTGCTTGCGATAACACATGCGGCAATCCACGATGCGGTCAACGCGATCGATCGACGATACCAACCGTACACGGCGGATCTCTGGGCGCCGGGCGCCTCCATCGATGCTGCCGTGGCGGCTGCCGCACACGACGTCCTGACGGTACTGTCGCCAAGCCGGGCGTCACTGATCGAGGGAGAGTATATAGCCGCACTGTCGGAAATTCCGGACGGACCAGCAAAGACCAATGGCATCCTGATTGGCCAATTGAGCGCAAAAAAGACACTAGACAGCCGAGCGGATGACGGCATCCTAACCGCAAGCCAACCGCCGTATGTTTCAACTCACGCGCCGGGAGATTATGAGGGCACGCCGTTCGATGGTCCAACGCCGCCTGGCGTTGTTGGGCTCTTCCCAGGCTGGGGTCGCATGAGGCCATGGGGAATCGATGTCCAGGAACACCAGGTGCCAGGTCCGGATCCGCTGTCGAGCATCGCCTACGCGCTGGATTTCAATTATCTGAAAGCGATTGGCAGCGCAGACAGCTCTTGGCGGGCTGCCGACCAGACAGAGATCGCGCGCTTCTGGGCTGAAGGCTCACCTGCTGGATGGAACCGTATTGCTAACACGATCATCCGGCAGAAGCGGCTGGACGCATGGGACTCCGCTCGCATCCTGGCCCTTGTGAATTTCGCGAGCGCGGATGTCTTCATCGCATGCTTCGATGCCAAGTACCGCTTCAGGTTTTGGCGGCCGTCCAGCGCGATTCGGAGGGGAGACGAAGACGGCAACCCGTTCACCGCGCAGGATCCGGATTGGCGTCCACTGTTTTCTGCGCCGCCGTATTTGGTCCCTCCGATCCCAGACTATCCGTCGAATCACACTGCCGTCGGCGCCGCGGCTGCCGAAGTTCTGATCCACTTCTTCGGCGATCACATCCGCTTCAGCGCCACGAGTTCGAGCTTGCAAGGCGTCACTCGTAGCTTTCGAGGATTCTCCGAGGCCGCCATCGAGAATGGGATGTCGCGGGCATACTCCGGGATCCACTTTTTGCGCGCCATTTCCGACGGGTATCAACTTGGGCACGGGATAGGGCGAAAGATCGAAAACATGTTGCCGCCCGCTGACCATTGACGTCGGATGCATTCGGCCATCAGAAGCAGTTTTAATTTTCTTCCGACTCGCAACTGATGGCCGCCATACCGGAAGACTAGCACCCGTAGTTTTACGGATTGTCGAAACAGGATTACAACCGATAGTGTTCCCCGGAATCCTGAAAACTGGGCGATCCGTTCTCCATCCGGGGGGAGAAAGAAGCCGTGAAGCCGGTACGTGTTCATTCTGAAATCGCTTCGGCAAGAGCCAATTCATGTTGCGCCCGATTCGTCCGGCGTCATTTGAAAACCGCGTTAATTGCCGGCCTGTTTTTGCTTTCTGCTGCCGCAAGACTCTCTGTCCATGCCCAATCCACTGCAACCTTGCAAGGCAATGTTATGGACCCGGACGACGGCGTCGTACCCGAGGCCAGGATCAGTGTGCGCAGCTGGGCGACCAACAGCGAACGAATCGCATTAAGCGATACCAACGGCAATTACCAGCTCGCGGCCTTGCCGGTTGGCGCCTATCGCGTTGAGATTCAAGCCATGGGTTTCCAGACGCAAATCATCGAACGTCTAGGCGTCGAGGTTGGACGAACCGTTGTACAGGATTTCAAGCTCGAGGTAGCCAATATTTCTGAGGAGGTATCTGTACTTAGTCCATCGCCGCAGCTCGTCGACAGGGCAACCGTGTCCGTCGGCCAGGTGATCGACCAAAAGACTGTTCAGGAAATCCCGCTAAATGGCCGGTACTTCCTCGATCTGGGGCTGCTTATCCCGGGTTCCGTAACACCGCCGCAGACCGGAGTATCGACCATACCTGTTCGTGGCAGCGGCGCTTTTGCTATCAACACGGCCGGCAACCGGGAAGAAGCGGTCAACTACATGATCAACGGCATCACGCTCACTAATCTGTGGTTCAGCTCAATCAGCTTCCAGCCGTCGATCAGCACAATTCAGGAATTAAGGATCGACAATTCGACGTTCAGCGCGGAATACGGCCAGAATTCCGGCGCGGTCGTGAATATCGCGACTCGTTCCGGCACCAACGAACTCCATGGTGAATTGTTCGAATTCTTTCGGAACGACGCGCTCGACGCTCGCAACTTCTTCGACTTCACTTCCAGTAAGCCACCGCCGTTTAAACGCAACCAGTTTGGCGGCAATCTTGGCGGTCCTATTGTCAGGAACAAGGCCTTCTTCCTGTTCTCTTATGAGGGGTTGCGTCATCGCCAGGGCATCAGTCTCAACAGTGTCGTTTTGAATGATACCGAGCGTGCATCGGTGAAGGATCCGGCGGTCGCCAAGCTGATCGAATGGATTCCGCGACCGAACTTCGTCGATTCATCGGGCACGCCGCGTTTTCTCAGCTCGCCCACCGCGCCCGTGAACCTGGACCACTGGACCATAGACATCAGTCATAACGTTAGTGAGAAAGACCAGTTGCATGCGTATTACTACGCTCAGCTCAGGAACTTCATCGAGCCCGGCCGAGGAGGCAACACGGTTCCGGGTTTCGGCGTTACCCACCGTTCACGACGACAACTCTTTACGCTGAACGAGACACACACATTCGGTCCGGCCGTGGTCAATGAGGCCCGCTTCGGCTTCAATCGCATTTTCGGCGCCGATACTCCTACCGTACAGGTCAACCCGGCGGACTTCGGCATTCTTAATGGCATTAATGAACCTATCGGGCTTCCACAGATCACGATTGCCGGTGGTCTCAGTTTCGGCGGGCCGGCAAACAACCCGTCTGGTCGCGGGGACACAATGTTTGTTGCCGCCGACACGGTGCGCTGTCTATGCGGAAGGCACTCCATCAAAGCCGGCGGCGAGTACCGGCAATTCCTCAACAATATTTTCAGGAAGGGCACAGGCGCTTTCAACTTCCCTACCATCGGCGCTTTCGTGGACGGCACTGCCAACTCTTTCAGTGTGACCCTCGGCAATCAATCGAGCAGCGTCGCTCAGAGTGCGGTCGGCTTTTTTGTACAAGACAACTACAAGCGGACACCGAACCTGACGCTCGAAGTGGGCCTGCGTTACGACTGGAGCATGATGCCGACCGAGCGTTACAACCGATTCATCATTTTTGATCCCACAACCGGTTCGCTCGCTCGGGTTGGAACTCAAATCGATGGAATCTATCAAACCCACAACAAGACCCTTCAACCGCGGGTGGGCTTTGCGTGGGATCCGTTTCACTCTGGTAAGACGTCCGTGCGCGCTGCGTACGCGATTCTGGCGGACCAACCGTTGGTGAGTCTGGTGACCAGCACGAGCCCGAATCCACCCCTGGCCATGCCGCTCACCGTTACCGGCTCGATCCGTTTCGGCAACGCCATCACAGAGGCACGGCCGGCGGGTCTTGCCCCGCAGACCGTGGATCACGGTTTCAACAATGCGTACCTACAATCGTGGAATCTAAACGTAGAACGCGAATTGGCGCACGATCTCGCAGCAATGGTTGGGTATTTCGGCTCCAAGGGAACGCATCTAACGCTAAGACGAAACATAAACCAGCCAATAAACGGAGTGCGCCCTTATCCCGCCCTATCGGGCGCGAGCGCAATTCTGCCGGGAACAGAAACAGTACTTGGCAATGTGGTGCAGGCGGAGAGCACGGGTAATTCAAACTACAACGCCCTATGGGCCAACGCGAAGAAGCGATTCGCGCATGGGTTGTCGTTCAACGTCTCCTATACGTGGTCGAAGTCACTTGACTACAATTCGCTCAGCTCGCAGGGTGTCGTTCAAAACAGCTATAACGTGCGCGGCGACCGGGGCCTTTCCGATTTCGACGTGCGGCACCGCGTCGTCGGCAGCGCGCTCTATGAATTGCAGTTTCACGGCAATCAATTTGTCGAGGGCTGGCAACTGGGAGCCATCGTCCAGTCGCAGAGCGGCAATCCTGTCAATATCGTGACCACGAACAGTACGGTCACCGGCCTGGCCAACACGCTCCGGCCCGACGTAGCAGGTCCCATCAGACTCATCGGTAATTCGGACCGTTGGTTCGACACTTCGATATTCAAACCTGTTCCAGGCTTCGGTACGCTTGGGCGCAACGTCGTCATCGGGCCTGGCTTCAGTAATACCGATCTTTCGGTCATGAAAAACACCAGGCTCGGAGAAACGATGCGCGCGCAATTCCGCGTCGAAATCTTCGATCTGTTCAACCACGCAAACTTCGGACAGCCCGGCAATGTGGTCGATACGCCGGCTTTTGGCCGTATCACCAATACTCGCTTCCCGACTGGGGAATCCGGCTCGTCGCGGCAGGTGCAATTTGCTCTGAAGGTGATTTTTTAGATAAGAGCCCGATCAAAACAAAGTGGATGCATGAAGCTATCTGAACATCTGGTGCGAGTCCGATCAACGCTGTGTGGAAGAGCAGCATTGGCCATCTGGATTGCCTTTTTGCTGGTCCCTGCCGGCGCGCGCACGCAGCAACCCGCAAGCCCCAAGAGAGTGCTCGTACTCTACTGGTACAACAAAGACTACTCATGGAACGTCAACTTCGACCGGAGCTTCCAGGCGGCGATGCATTCTGCTCGCGGCGGACCGTTTGAGTACTATCCAGAATATCTGGAAAGTAATCGGTTTCCGGGTGAAAGCCAATCCTTGTTACTGCGCGACTATCTGCGCCAGAAATATGCTGATCGCACCCTCGACGTCGTAGTTGCCAATTCGGATGCATCGCTGGCTTTCCTTCGCCAGTACCGGAATGACCTCTTTCCGAACACACCGATTGTTTCCGTTACGACTCGACGTCCGAGCTCCGAGGAAGTCAACGCAGGCCCAGGCCTGACGGGCGTGACCACGTTGAGTAATCACCGAAAGACCATCGACCTCGCACTGAGGTTGCATCCGGATACGACAGAGATTGTCATCATTAGCGGCACCCTACAGCAAGACAAGAGACTGGAGGTGGCCGCGCGGGAAGAGCTTCTAGGTTATGACCGGGTGCAGTTTTCATATCTGACCGATTTGTCGCCGGACGAACTGATCGCGAAAACCAAAACGTTATCGCGCCGGTCGCTGATTCTTTATGTGTGGCAGCAGGCACAGGATCAAAAGGGTCGAATCCTGGAAACCCAGGACATTCTCAGCTCGCTTGCACGGTCAGCGTCGGTCCCGATATACGGCATGACCAATTTATATATCGGCACCGGAGCGGTGGGTGGTTATATCAACACGGCTGATGTCACGGGAACCAAGACGTGGGAAATTGTCGACCAGATTGCAAATGGCGTGCATGCGCGAGATATTCCGGTCCAAAGCGCTCCAATAGTCCCCATATTCGACTGGCGTGAGCTTCGTCGCTGGGGAATCAACGAAAACGAACTGCCCACCGACAGCATCATACGATTTAATGAGTCGAGCCTGTGGGCGCAGCACAGAGAGTACGTTCTCGCCGCGATCGCACTCATGACATTTCAAACGGGGCTCATTGGCTGGTTGCTCATCGAGCGGCGCGGCAGACAACGGGCCGAAGAAGCACGGCGCAAACTGGCGGCCATCGTCGAGTCTTCAGGTGACGCCATCATCGGAATGTCGCTGGACGGCAAGATCCTGAGCTGGAATGTCGGCGCGGAGTTGCTGTATGGCTACTCGGGTGCCGAAATGACTGGTCGTGACATTTCCGTCATTGTCCCGCCCGACCGCATCGCCGATGTTTTTGAGAACCTGAAGAACCTTTTACAGAACCAGCACATCGAACACTACGAGAGCGTTCGCCTCAAGAAAGATGGTACTCGCATCGACGTTTCCGTCAGTCTCTCGCTGATTAAGGATGTCAAAGGACGCGTCATTGCCGTGGCATCGATCGCGCGTGACATCTCCGAACGCAAACGGGCCGAACAGGAATTGCAGCGGCTCACAGCACACCTCCTCAACTTGCAGGACGAAGAACGCCGGCGCCTCGCGCGAGAACTGCACGACGTGACGGCACAGAATCTGTTCATGCTCAACATGAATCTGTCGCGGCTGCAAGGAGGTCGCGTAGATCCATTAGAGACCCGGGATGTGCTCGGTGAATGTAGAAAGCTTTGCGATCAATCTTTGCAGGAAATCCGAACGCTCTCCTACCTGTTGCATCCACCGATGCTCGACGAAGCCGGTCTGGTCGGCGCCATACGGTGGTACGTCAACGGGTATATCAAGCGGAGCGGCATCCGTATTGAAGTCGACGTCGTACACGAGATCGGTCGTTTGCCTTCTGAAGTCGAAACCGCACTCTTTCGTATCGTTCAGGAATGCCTGACAAATGTGAGGCGCCACTCTGGCAGCAGTTCGGCCGACATCCGGCTCAGGAGAGAAGAGGATGAGGTCGTTCTACAGATCAGAGACCACGGACGCGGTATGCCGAAGATCGACTTGACGGAGTCGGACGGGCCGGTATCGCCGGGAGTAGGCATTGCCGGAATGCGGCAGCGACTCCGCCAACTCGGAGGAGTTTTGGAAATCGAATCGAGCAACCGAGGCATGTTGGTAACTGCCAAAGTGCCGATAACGAACGGAGTAAACCATGGTTCGCATCTTGTTAGCCGACGATCACAATATAGTGCGTAAAGGACTGCGCGGAATCCTGGAAGACTACGATGGTTGGCACGTTTGCGGAGAGGCCGCCAACGGGCGCGAAGCCGTTGAACTTGCCCTGCTGTTGAAGCCGGATATTATCGTGATGGATCTAGCCATGCCTGAGTTGAATGGAATCGAAGCGACAAAAGAGGTCAAAAAGCTTCTGCCGAAGACGGAGGTCGTGATCCTCACGATGCACGATTCAGAAGAGCTGATCTACAGCGCATTTCAGGCCGGGGCGAAAGGCTTTATATTGAAATCCAACGATGAGCTCGAACTAGTCCGGGCCATTCGGGAGATTACGGCACAACGGCATCGTCCGCCACTGCATCACAACCCACCTCCTTTTGATCGTCGCAGTCCGAGGTGATTTCGGCGCCCCGTCTTGCGCCTAGGAAACCGACGGTAGAAAGCCGGCTTGTCGTGCTGAATGCCAGAATCAACTTTTGATCGGGATATGACGCCTCGACATCTCTTGTGCTCGAATCAGAGCGCGGTTGGTAAACACACTGGCTACCTGAACTTTTGCCAACTCCTGACCCACACATGCCGAAACAGATCCTGCTAGGTTGTTGAAACTCGTTGAAACGGATGGTTCCTAATTGATTCTTATTGAACCTGTTGCGATCTTGCCGCTTGTTGAAACCTGTTGAAGCTCTCGAGGATCTCACGTCTACAAAATCGTCTACAGTACCTATTTCGGGAACGAATTAGGGAAAACAATCCTTAGCGTTAGCGACGAAGGTGCATAGTCGTTAGCCTCAGTCGCGGAAGCCGACAGCGGACGAACCGGAGACGCTAAGAGCGCGACTTAAGTAAGCTGCGCCGTCCCGTATCCGCGGAACTGCGTGTTCGAGGAATTCCTCCCGTGAGCCGGCAAGTACGGATGAACCAGTGCTAAGCGCACCAAGCGCGACACCCTCCCGATCCAGAATTGGCGCTGCCAAAGCGCGAACGCCCATAACCAACGCTTGGTCCGACAGCGCGTAACCGACTTCACGTATGTGAGCAAGCCGTCTCTCGATTTCGGCGATCGTGACTGGAGTGTTCGGAGTGAGTTTCGTTCGCTCCCGCATATTCAGGATCTTGAGACGGTGTTCCAGTGGTAGAAATGCCAGTATCGCATTTCCCACGGCAGTGCAATAAGCGGGGACTCGAGAGCCGATTCCGCGCGTAATTCCGGGACGTGAGAAACTCGCTTGAACGCGATCGACGTAGATCACGTCTGGGCCATCAAGAATACCGATGCTGACTGCTTCACACAAAGGTCCGGCGATAGATCGAAGCAACGGCCGGGCTAATGAATGCAAATCCATTCGAGCGATAGCATTGAAACCAAGATCCATGACTTTCAACGCGAGCCTGTACCGCTTAGCGTCAGCCGCCTGTTCCAGATACCCTAACATCACAAATGTACGAATAATGCGGAAGGCGGTGCCGGTATCCAGGCCCGCTCGCGAGGCGACTTCCGAAAGGTTCAACTCGGACTCGCTGCTGCCGAAGGCCTCAAAGACGCGGAAGCCTTTTGAAAGCGACCGGACCGTGCTTTTTAGGTCCTTTGCGCCTACCGAGGCTGTGGTTGGGACACCTTTCCCGTCTCTGGCGGGTTTCCTGGGGTTCTCGGATGCCGACGATCTTCTCACTTCGGGACCATACGCCTTACGAGGCAACCCGGTCAATGCCAGACTGCTTCGCAGCATTGAACGGATATCTGTGGTCGGTTTGCCGTCAAAACGGTACTCATTAAAGGCCGCAAATGCCCTACGGTTTACAAGACCTCTATTTGGGAATGAGCTTCTGCACGTAATCGTTGATTTTGTCGGCTACAAAGATTTCGCCTCTAGCACTGATAGCCATGCTCTCTGCTTCACCGTATTGGTTCAGGCCTCGGCCTGGTTTTCCAGTGGCTGCCAGGATCTTGGCGTTCCAATCGAGTTTGAGAATCTGCCCATCCCATCCGCTTAACATGAAAAGCTGGCCATTTTTTGCGACATAGAAACTGCACACATAGACGTCCATCTGAATAGCTCGAATAAACTTGCCGTCGACATCGAAGATCAGGATTTTCTTTGCCGCTCGATCGCCAACCCAGATGTGGCCGTCAGGGTCGACCATAATTGCGTGAACGTTGCTGAACGCCGACGGCCCATCGACCTTTCCGCTCCAGGACGTTATGTACTTTCCAGTTTTATCAAACCGCAAGACGCGCGGGTCGCCGGCGCCGCCATGGCCTTGACCGACGAAAATGTCTCCATTAGACGTGAGCGCTAAGTCTGTGGGTTGGTTGAAAGTTCGATTTCCGGCCGCCTCGTCCCAAACTCCGGCCTTGTTTTTTGTTCCCAGCGTAAATAGAACTTCGCCTTTCGCGTTTAATTTCGTAACCGTGTGATCGCCGATGTCTGAAAGCCAAAAATTGTCCGCCGCATCTATTCGAAAGCCATGCGGTGATTTGCTTTCCAGATTCTTGCCCCAAGCCCGAATAAACTTTCCATCGACATCGAATTCATATAACGGCAATGGCTCGATACCGTTGAGGGTCAATTCAGGACGCGTGCCTGCATATACAAATATGTGCCCTTGTGAGTTGATGACCACGCCCGCAACGGAACCCCACATCATACCTGGCGGAAGAGGCAGCGGATTGGGAACCGGTTTGTAGCCGAGGTCTGGCCCCTCGATTAACTTCGATAGCTGCCTTCCACCCCCTCGCGGCGCATCTCCTGATTGTGCCCGCGCCATTCCGGCGAACGCTAGAGTGAAAACTACAGTGAGAGTAAGCCTCATGAGAATCCTCCACAGGTATTCCGAACGGGATAGGCCCACCAAATGCGGGTGAGCGACTGTCATCGAGCCATCGAGGGGATGGATTTCAATAATCCGGCCGCCTCAACTGCCGCGCGAATCTCGGCCTTCTCCTTCTCGTTTGGCGCCTGCGTCGGCGGGCGAGGCGTAGCATTGTCTAACAGCCCTGCAACTTTCATCGCTTCTTTAAGGCGTGCATGGGCATGACCCGTCGGCTCTCCTGATCCGTAGACCACATCCTTTAATGGATTGATGAAGTTTTGGATTTCCATAGCGCGTCGGAGGTCGCCGGCTTTGACAGCTTGCCAAAGACTATTGATGTGCTCAGGAATGAAGGACCCGAACCCAACAAGAGCGCCATCTACACCTTGCACCATTGTGGCAAGCAGGTATTCGTCATGACAGGTGAGAATTGTCTTCGTAGAATCCGTTGCGCGAATCGCGGCAATGTCCCTGGCATACTTATTCATGTCTCTCGTCCCCACCTTGAAAACTTTCACGTAGGGTAAACGAGCCATTGCTGCTAACAGGTCAGAGGAATATGAAGCACGCGTCCACGCAGGATACACATGAACGACAACGTCCAGACCGCAGGCATTCGCCACGGCATCAAAATAATCAAGCGCGTCGTTATGAGTGTACCCAAAGCGCAACCAATGGTGCGGTGGCATTGGCATAATTGCCTGCGCACCTGCTTCCTTGGCCATCACAGCATGGGACACGGCGTCGGTAATACCCTCACAGACGACGGCAGAAATAACCGGTTTTCTGCTGCGTTTAGCAACTTCATCCGCAACGATGCGCGTCACAGTTGCTCGCTCGACTGGATTCAGCGCGAACACCTCGCCGGTATGGCCGTTCGTAACGATCCCGACAACTCCATCCGTCTCAGCCAATCGACGCGCGACTTGACGCAAACCTGCTTCATCGATTTGCATATCGTTGTTGAAGGGAACCACGATAGCAGGAATAACGCCGGCGTATTTTCTTTCTGACGTTTGGTACACTCTATCCTCCAGATTCTCGGAATACGAAATATGTTTCAATTTCATGCGAAATCTAACAGTGATCTCGGTTAAAGTCAAACCTAAACGAAGTACTAAAACTGCGTATGGAGCGGGCTGATCCGGTTACGGCAGTGCGTATACCGCCAGCACGTCAGAACTGAGATCTTGGAAGTCATTGCCCCCGCCGCCGGCCGGAACAGCCAAGTACTGCTTTCCATTCCGGCCCATAAAGGTGGAGGGTATCGTGTAGCCATTTGCTTCAAGTTTGTCGGACCAAAGCTGTTTTCCAGTGCGAGAATCGAACGCGCGAATTCGAGCGTCGATCGTAGCTGCAATGAACACAAGTCCGCCGGCTGTTGCGATGCTGCCCCCGGAATTCAGGTTGCCGGTATTCTTGATACCCTTGGCTTCAAGGGCTTCCACCGCACCGAGTGGAACCTGCCAGACGATCTTTCCGGTGCGAGCATCCACCGCACTCAACCGTCCCCACGGCGGAGCCTGGCAAGGCATCAACGTCTTTGGATCCCAGAAGCGGCCCATCCCGCCAGCACCGCTTACGCGTGAATAGGTCACGGTACCGCCGTTATTCCTGGTTTGTAGACGGCCTATTTGACCGAGATCCATTGTGTTAGTGAAGATATATCCAAGACGCGGATCGGAGGACACTCCCCACCAGTTACCACCGCCTAAAGTACCTGGAAAAATCACCGCGATTCGTTCATCAGCCGCGTAAGGTGAATAGGGTCCGTCGTTGTACATTTGATATTTCACCCACGCGTCCTTACAGAACGCCGCATGCTCCGGCGTGAGGTTATAGAGCTCTTCTTCTTTGAAACTGTTCCGTGCGAGGGGAGGTGTTATGGGAAAGGGCTGAGTAGGTGACGTTCTTTCTCCTGGAACTTCACTCTGAGGAACTGGCCGTTCTACAAGCTCATGAACAGGCTGTCCGTTCGTTCGGTCGAACATGAACAACAAGCCCATCTTCGTCATCTGTACAACCGCTGGAATTTTTCGACCATTACGATCGATATCGATCAGGGCTGGTTGAGCAGCAAGATCGTAGTCCCAGACGTCGTGATGTATCAATTGTTGATACCAGACGATCTTCCCAGTTGCGGCATCCAACGCGACAAGGCAATTTCCATATAGGGCTGGGCCCTTGTTCCTCGCCTCGTAATAACTACCACCGGATGCTTTGATCGGAGCAAAAATCAGTCCCCTGGCGACATCCACGGACATGAATCCCCAGAGGTAGGCACCCGGACCTCCGTCAGTAGTGTCAGTCTCCCAAGTGTCTGCACCGGGTTCACCAGGGCGGGGCACCGTATGAAAAGTCCATTCCAGTTTGCCCGCACGTATGTTCACCGCACGTATGTCATTCTTGCCACGGGAACCCACGATAGCCAGGTCGCGAAAGATCGTTGGAGGGGATACTAAATAGACTCCCAGTTCGAAGTATCCATCAATGCCAAAATTCCTTGCGGTCTTCCCTGTTTTGGCATCGAGCGCAAGAAGACCGGTCTTAACGCCTATCAAGACGCGGGCGCCAGTATTTTGGTCACCAGGCCAATACGACAGACCTCGTGGTGCGGTATCTATAGCAGTGTCATGCCTCCATAACTGCTTGCCAGTTTCTGCCTCGACGGAAAAGATATTTTTCCCCTTGGCGAAGTACATAATTCCAGAAATCACAAGCGGCGTTCCCTGGAAATGCGTTGCGGACGCATCACCCGTATGAAAAGTCCACGCCCTGCGGAGTCGACTCACGTTGGTCGTGTTGATTTGGTTCAGGGGCGAGAACCGCATACCGCCCGGATCATTGCCGTAATATGGCCAATCGTTCTGCTGATTTTGTGCCAGTTGCGTGGTGGTCAGTATGAATGTAAGAAGCCACGCCACAACCGTTATCTTGAAGCGCATGTCATCTCCAGTGAACTGCTGAGTATGCGGGCCCCGCAGCGACGTTTCTCGGTATACGAACTATTTATCGCGCCAGAGGTATGGCAATTCTACATCCCCCGTTCTGCGGTTCAATAACAAATTTCTTCACGGCGACAGGTTCTCCAGGACTTGGCCCTTGGTCTCGACCGCTGAGAGGGCGGTCACAATGCCGCCTATAACCAAGACAGCAGCAAACACGCCGAAGACATATTGAATTCCGGAACGCGCCATCACCCAACCCACGAAGAGCGGCCCCGCAGATGAACCGAGCCGTAACCACGCACTTCCGAGACCGGTACCAAGTGCGCGTAACCTCGTCGGATAGATTTCGGCAGAGTAGAGATACAGAGAAAATGTCACGGTCTGGACGATCGCGTAGGTAAGACCCGCAAGGACAAGAACACGATTCGCCGACGTTGCTCCGAAAAGGGCAAGCGCGGCCAAGGGCAGAGGAGCGACGAGAAAGGCAACCGTGTACCAGCGCTTTCGACCCACCTTGTCAATGAGGAGGGCGCATATGACTGCCGCGATCACGCCGGCTACTGAGGTAATCAGACCATACGTGAGGCTGGTTTGAAGCGGCAGTTTGAAGGTTTGCCGATAGAGGGTCGGCAACCATGTGATCATGCCATTGGCAACCACGTAGGCACAGAACCACATTACCCAGACGGTCAAGGTTCGCCTTCGGTAAATCCCTTGAAAGAGCTCCTTCCAGTTGGAGGTTCCGGCTTTCACATTTATCCCGATGGGCTTCGGCTCCGGAAGAGGTTTACCGCTCTCACGCGCTGACTTCTCGAGCCGCGAGACGATCAGGTCGGCTTCATCATAGCGGCCCTTCGACACGAGCCAACGTGGCGATTCGGACATGAAAAAACGCAGCGGGATCATCAGAATTGCAGGCACGAGGCCCACAGCAAACATCGCGCGCCAACCGTAGACTGGCACGAGCGCACTAGCAATCAAGCCTGCACCGACCAATCCGAACAGGAACATGACTTCGTAAAGCAGAAAGAAACGGCCCCGCCCTTTCGAGCCGATATATTCATTAATGTAGGCGCTGGCAACCGGTACCTCTCCCCCAGTGCCGATCCCCTGTATGAAGCGGAAGGCCATCATCGATAAAGCACCTGCCGCCCACAGGCAGGCGATATCCATACTTACGAAAAGCAGTATCGTGAAGAGTAGTACGCGAAGTCGGCCGACTCTCTCAGCCAGCCATCCGAAGAACACCGCACCAAGTAACTGGCCAAGATAACCCATCGATAGAATCAAACCGGTCTGTTCGGGATTAAGGCTCCACTCCTGAACCAGCACCGGCATGGCATAAGCAATGGCGATCACGGTGTAGCCATCGAAGAAAGTAGCCACTCCGATGATGTTTCGAGTCCAGAAGACCTGGCGTGTGATAGGAAGCCGTTCCAGCCGGGCGGTGATGTCTGCATTGCGATCGAGCGTCCTACCGTTGCTGCCCACTGACAGATCCGTTGATTTCGTCTTGTTCATTGCCTCGCCTTCAGCACCTTTGTAGACCGTGAAAAGCGCTTTCTCGTTTTTTATCGCGTCGGTATCCGAACTGTTTGACGGAACGGTCGGACATTCGAGCATCGGCCGTCAATCGCTGTCAAGCGCTTCTTTCTTACGTTCAAGGGCAAAAGCCGCACGGATCGTTCGTCGTTCAAAAACTATTGACACCCTTTCAGTGTCGATGTTATCTCTCTCACTCACTATATTAGAAAGTTATTTCGCATTCCGAAAATAACCGATGGGGGGGTCTCGCATAGTGAGACAGCCCTCACCCCCCGGGTCTTGTTACGGAAGCAGAGTTCATCTGACGACATATTTTTGGTCTGGCGACAATCAAATGGCGAGGTGGAGTCACATGAAGAATGTGAAGCTGGCAGTTTTGTTGTGCTTTGTAATAGGGATGCCGTCTTTGGTTATGAGCGCGACGGCTCAGTCCACGAATGCGACTGTGACCGGCACTGTTGCCGATAGCTCCGGAGCGGTTCTTCCGGGGGTCACCATCACGGCTCAGAATGTTCAAACGGGAGTGGTGACCACCACGATCACAAATGAGTCCGGCTCCTACGGCTTTCCAAGCTTGCAGCCTGGGACGTATAAACTCAGCGGAGAGTTGCCGGGATTTCAAACGCGGATCTACAACGATGTCGTGCTCAATGTAGCAGCGCAGATCCGTCTTAATTTTGAGCTTTCCGTAGCATCCGTTTCTTCCACCGTTGAAGTCTCGGCCGCGTCCGAAAGTCCGTTGTCGCAAGTAACCGCAACCATCGGCGGTGTACTTAACGTTCAAAGAGTAACCGATCTTCCCATCACTGATCGTAATGTGCTGAACCTCGCATCGACGCAGGCCGGCGTTATCGGTAATAATTTCGCGGGCAACGCGCAACTATCCACCGCCACCACACGCGACGGCGTGAATATCAACGGTACACGCAATGAAGGCGTTCCGATTTACACAAGCGTTGACCTCATTGAAGAGGTCCGGGTCGTTACGTCTCCCGCAGATGCCGAACTAGGACGAGGTTCCGGACAGATCCAGCTGTCAACCAGATCTGGAACAAATCAGTTTCACGGTAGTCTTTTCGCGTCCAATCGCAATACAACGCTCAACGCAAACACCTGGTTCAATAACCTGCGCGGAACTCCCAGATCGGTTCTCAACCGAAACCAGTTCGGCGGTCGACTCGGCGGACCGATTGTCAAGAACAAGACTTTCTTTCACTTCCTCTACGACGGACAACGGCAAGTCTCGACGACGCCGGTGACAACCACCACATTGACGGAAAGTGCCAGGCAAGGAATTTTCCGTTTTTATCCAGGCGTCCAGAATGGAAACGCCAATGCCGCCAGGCCAACGGTGGACCTGAATGGAAATCCAGTGAAGCCCTCGACGGCGACCGGAGACTTGCAGTCAGTCAGTGTTTTCGGGCGCGATCCCGCAAGGCCGGCATTTGATACCACCGGAATTATCAGATCGATGATTGCATTGACTCCTTTACCGAACGATTTCAGAGTCGGCGATGGATTAAATACTGCCGGCGTCACCTGGGAGCGGCGAGCGCCGTCGGATCGAGATCAATACAACCTCCGCATCGATCAGAACTTCAATCAAGCGAATAGGCTTACACTAAATTACACGCGGGAAAAGGTGAATGGTGGCCTCTATGCGGCATCGAGTTTACCGACAGTGCCGAGCGGCTACAATCTGAGCACCAACTGGTTCCTCTCCGGAACACTGACGTCGACGCTCTCTCCGCGCATTGTGAACCAGTTCGTTGCCGGGATACTGGATCCTACCCAGGATAGAGACAACCGATACGATGAACAGGTCCCGTCCTTAAATGGGAAGTACGTGAAGATTACCGACTTTGACGAGAACGCGCGGCGGACATTTTATCCCAATGGGCCCGTACCATTTCTCGTTCAACCCACATTGCTTGCCGCTGCCATCGGCACACAATCGCCAATCTACAATCAAGGCACCTTCTGGAGTTTCGGGGACACGCTAAGCATCTCTCGTGGCAAGCATGAATTCAGAATGGGCTTTGATTGGAGAACCGGAAACTCTAACGCCACGGATTCCGGAGGCAACGGCGGGAATGTGGTTCCGCGCGGGATTCTCGGCGCTGGTGCGGTCGCGGTAACCGGCATCAGTACGATTCCAGGGATTGGGAACAATCAAACCACCGCCCAGAACTTACTCATCGATCTTGCCGGGTCTGTCTCGGAGGTCAGGCAGCTGTTAAATGTTAACGACTCCAAAAACCCGGTCTACGAGCCAGGAATGCGCCGCATCCGCGACTTTCATCAGCGTGAGTGGAGCGCGTTCTTCAAGGACGACCTTAAACTCAACTCGACGGTCTCGCTGAACCTAGGCGTGCGATATGACTGGTATGGCGTTCCATGGGACAAGTATGGATTGCTTACCGGACTCGTTGGCGGAGGTGAAGCGCTATGGGGTATTTCGGGAACCGGTTGGGACGCCATGTACCAGCCGGGACTCCTCAAGGGTAGCCTGACCCGTGAGGTACTCGTTGGAAAGAACTCGCCTCACCCTGAACAAAAAGCGTACGCCGACGATTGGAACAACTTTGCACCGGCTGTGGGAGTGACGTGGTCCATCCCGTATTTCGGAAAGGATAAGACTGTTTTCCGGGCCGGTTACAGCATCGTTTATCCGCGTTCCACCAACCTGAGTAACGTCGACACGAACGTTGGCGCGGGAACCGGAACCTCGGCGGTTGCGACCTTTAAGTCTGGATCCTATATTGATATCACGTCGGTCCGGTTGCCCCTTACCCTCTCTTCGCAGCCGTTAGATATTATTCCGCTGACGGACCGTGCTCAGACTCAGCGGGCTTATGAAAACGGGCTGGTTTCCGCTTACATTCAGAACTGGAATTTCTCGCTGCAGCGCGAATTGGCACAGGGCTTCACCTTCGACATTCGTTACGTGGGTAACAAAGGAACGAAGCTGATCGAAGGGATAGATCTGAATGAGGTCAACATTTTTGAAAATGGCATTCTCGATGCCTTCAAAGTAACGCAGGCAGGCGGGGACGCTCCACTGTTTGACCGTATCTTTAATGGACTTGTCGTAAATTCCGGTCAAGCTCCCGTCGGCACAAACGGGGTTACCGGCTCCGCAGCCCTTCGTCAGAACAGCACAACGCGGGCGTTCCTTGCCAACAACAACGTAGGCGGCCTCGCAAACTACATCAATACGACAAACAGTTTTACGAATGAAGCCGGCGGCCTGCTGCGCAATGGACGGCTGCCGGAGAATTTCATTGTCGTTAACCCTCAATATTTGGCGAGCCAACTGTTTGGCAACACTGGGAACTCCGTTTATCACGCGCTCCAGTTGGAGAGCACGAAGCGCTTCTCTCACGGATGGACGGCAACCGGCAATTACACATGGTCCAAGGTTCTAGGTTCGGGCGATGCTGGTAACGTTCGCATAGACAGCCGTGACTTGAGTAAGGATAGACGGCGGCTCAGCTTTGACCGGACTCACGTCCTGAAGGCTAACGGTACTTTTGAGCTTCCCTTTGGTCCAGGTAAATTTCTCAATACCAACTCGGGATTTCTCAATCGCGTGCTGGAAAGATGGCAGATAGGCGGAATTCTAACCTTATCCTCCGGCAGTCCACTGAGCATTACGTCATCAACGGCTACGTACAACCAGTCAACGAACAACACACCTGTTGTCCTTGGCACGTTTCCGAAGGACTCGGGTGGAGTTACTCGAGTCGCCGATGGCGTGGTGTTCTTCAACGGGCTTGGGCAGATAAATGATCCGGCCTTGACGGGGATAACGAGTTCGGTTTCCAGCGCAAGCATACTCAAAGCGATTGTCGATTCCAATGGCCAACTGCTTTTCGTCAATCCGAGCCCTGGACAGCTAGGAACCTTAGGTCGAAACTATCTCAATGGCCCATCGTCAATCGGTCTGGATCTCAACCTGGTTAAGCGTATAGCCGTGAAGGAAGGGACAACCGTTGAAATTCGCATTGATGCGATCGATGCCTTGAATCATCCGAACTTCGGCAATCCCACTACGGACATCAACAGCACCAGTTTTGGAAGAATCACGTCCGCCTCCGGCAATAGAATCCTTGTCGGCAATCTTCGTCTGACGTTTTGAACTGAGACCAAAACAGATCGTCCTGAGCAAGCGCCAATGAGAATTGGCGCTTGCTTAGGTACCCTCTTGCTAAGCGTCGGCTGCACGGAACCGGCCTTCGCAAAAGACATTCCGAGATACTGCCCCCACCAACACCGCTGTTTTTTATAAACGCCTTTGTCGCCAGTGCTATAGTGATCGCGTGAAGCGATCTTCGGTATCCGATGAAGAGCAGGGAACGGCCAAGGGCGGCAAGGACGGCAACAAGAGTCTTGTGATGTCCCTGGCCAAGGCATGCCGCGTCCTCGAAATCTTCGATAGCCAGGAGCCCGAACTTAATCTCTCGGAAATCGCAAAACGCGCTGATCTGGATGCAGGCACGGCACATCGGTTTGTGCGAACGCTTGTCAGCTTGGGTTACTTACAGCAAGCCGAGGGTGCTAAGCGATACCGGCTGGGGCTTAAAGTGATTGACCTTGGGTTCAACGCGGTATCTAGGATGGACGTGCATTTCCTTTCTAGTCCGATCCTTCGCTCTCTTGTCGGTGGAGTTGTTGAAGCCGCAAGTGTCGGTATTCTCAGCGGCGCTGAGGTTATATACATTGGGCGCGTGCAGGCGGGGTTAAACCCGTTGGGTGTCAGCCGCGGTATAGGCTCTCGAATACCCGCCTATTGCTCTGCCATCGGCCAGGCAATTTTAGCTTTCCTACCCCCAGATCGCCGACTGCAAATACTCAAGAGCGCTCGGCGGCCAAAGTTTACACCGCAGACACTGGTGACTGTTGCTGAGATCGAGGAGCGACTTGCTCTTGTGAGAGAACAAGGGTACGCGTTATGCGATCAGGAGTTGATTCCGGGCGTACGCGCGCTTGCAGCCCCTATAGTTGACCGCAATGGATACCCCCACGCTAGTTTGAGCGTTGGCGCATCGTCCTTTCCGTTTACCGTGGAGCAGTTCGTCGCCTATTCAGCGCCTCGCGTTGTCGAGGGCGCCCGACAGCTATCCGAAGCCTTGTCCACCGACGTGGCGATTTACCGGCCCCATCAATAGTTCTACTGGGAAATGTTTGACAGTCCCTGTCACGAATGATATCTAATTTATTACGAGAAACTATTTTCGCATTCCGAGTAATTTAACTTTTTCTAGTGCGCCGTCACAGTTAGGAGCGCGCTATGATTCGACTGCCTTACCGACGCGGTACTTGGACTGTTTTAGCGATAGTTTTCGCGGTTGGCATGGTTCACGGCCAGGCGATGTCGCCGCAGTATTTCGCGTACATTGAATCCATCTTGAGAAGTAATACGACGGTTGAGGCTATCAACCTCTCCCCATTGGACGAACAGTTCCCCGGTGATACCCTGCCAAATTTCAGCGCCGTTGTTCGTTCCCTTCGCGGCGCAAGCCGGGTCGAGGCGGTCAACAACGCAGTCGACAAGCTCCTGTCCGAAATTCAACCACTGCAACAATCCGGTAACAACGCTGAAGTCCGCAGGAGATTGACGAATGCTTACACTCTGCTGAAGCGCAAGCAATGGAATGCCAAAGCCGAGTACAGCGCGTCACTCGAACTGCGGAACGCTCCGATGATTGCCGATGGTTCGAAGACCTTCGCAGGACAATTGGGTCAGCTGTTCATGGTCAAGCCATCGTCCGCCACAGGGCTTAGCCTGCAACTGTCGCTTACGGAGTTTGCGATGGACGAGGATGGGTTGACTATCGACAACCCTAAGGTTGTAAAGGTGCTCGGTTCATTCAATGGCGTAGGTACTGATCTTACGGTTCGGCCCTTTTCATTTTCGACAAACGTCAATGGGGTCCCCGAAGGCATTTACAGGCTCGCCGTTGAGGTGTTCGATGGCGAACTTTCGGTTGGCAAGACGACTTTTCCGCTATGGCTGGTAAGGGACCTCGAGGCACGCCGCGTGGACGTGGAAAAGAAACTTGCGGCAGTTCAGGGCCATGATAGTGCGAAGGCGACAATTCGTTTTCCATTCATGCTGTCGGACGGAATCAATAAGCGACAGCGGAGCCGGGTGTTTTATGACTTTCCGCGCTCCATCCAACGTTCAGTCGATCTTGCTCAGGCACTGGCGAACGGCAAAGATATGGTGGCGCGAGGCAGAGGATATCAGGGACGTCATTACCTCTTCGACGAAGCAAAGGAGATCATCCCGTTCCGCCTGTACGTTCCGATAAATTGGGACGGCCGGAAAAAGCTGCCGATGATCGTCTACCTTCATGGCGCGAATGAAGACGAGCGCGATGCTCTAGATCGTGACGGCGGATTCATTCAACGGATTAGCGAAGAGAGAGGCTATATCATTGTCGCTCCCCTCGGCTACCGGGTAAATGGAGGATACGGAGCTTACCCGGGCGGCCTCCGCGGTGGACAGCGAGGCGCAAATGAAACGAGGATGTCCGAATTCAGCGAAAAAGACATCTTGAACGTCACGGAAATCATAGCCAAAGAGTACGACGTCGATCGATCGCGGCTATACCTGATGGGACAGTCGATGGGCGGGCGCGGGGTCCTTTATATAGGTGCCAAGTATGCGGAATTGTGGGCCGGCATGGTGGCGACGGCCCCGGCACCCGGCGGTGCTTCCGCCGCCTATTCCTACGAACGGCTCACGGGGATTCCTGTAATGATTGCATTCGGAGACGCCGACTCTGCGGCGATCATCGAAGGCAGCCGCTTATTTATAGCTGAGATGAAGAAGCGAGGAATGGAACCCGCTCATATCGAAGTCGAAGGCGCGACGCACCATTCGATCGTCTATGAGACGATCGAGCGCGCGTTTGATTTCTTGGATAACGCACGAAAAGGAAAATCGTTCTAAGGCAGCCGAGACTGCGATCCAAACACGTTACCTTTCTTTCTGTATCGACCCCGCTCGAGACAGATAAGTGCTGCCGGATATCCTCCATATTCGTTCCAGATCGCGCGCCGTTTGTACTACTCGCCTCGCGATTCGATCCAGGAATGCTTCCTTGGAAAATTCTCTCTCTGACGTTGTGACGCTTAATGCGGCGTTAGGAAAGCCTTCAACATCGAGAACAGGTGTGACGACCAGTCCCTTACCACCGTTCGAGAATGGTTCCCTGTACGCGTACCCCTGCTTCTTCACCGATTCGAGATTTTGCCCTAAATCGTATACCGCAGTACGCCCATTCATACCGTTCTGAATGTTGAGTCGAAGCCAGTGGGCCTTCGGCAAGTGTGCGAGAATTACCTGCCCCACTGGAGTGTCGAGGACTGGGACCCGAGAACCAAGGCGCTGGTCGAGTCCGGGCTTTTGCAGGCCCCGCTGAATACGCTCAATGCGAATGAGATCTGAGCCATCCAAGACGTCGATGTTTGCAGAATCAACCAGATTTTCTTCAAGCAGGGAGCGCAGTAGAGGTCGAGCGGATTTCGGCAAATCCATTCGTGCAATGGAAGTGAAACCCAGGTCAAGGACCTTGAAACCCAAGCGATACCGCTTGCCCTTCACTTGTTGAAGATAGCCCAGCATGACTAGCGTATTCACCAGTCGAAAGGTTGTACCCACATCGAGCTGAGCCCGCTCAGCAATGTGCGAGAGCGTCATTTCCGCTTCCTCCGGATCAAACGCTTCAAGGATCCTGAATCCTTTCGCGAGCGAACGAACAATACTCTTTGTGTCGGTCACCACATCCGACCTCAAGTCAACGTACTGCGTTTGGACAATTGACTGCCTCCAGCAAGCTCTTCCATCATCTGGGGGGGGCTCGCCATTTCTCGGATAGCGAATAAATTTTGTCGCATAATATCATAGATCATGGGCTCTTCGACATAGGAAGGCTTCTACGTCCACGCTTGAACAGGACGCGGCATGAATGAATGCGGGTGTCTTAATGGAGTGCTCGATGAGCCGGTCAGGTATACCTAACAGGAGGAAAGGACGACTTGCGAGCCTTGGCTTCACAACCATCGACTCGCAAGCCTGTCAGTTACTTGCTAGCGGTGCTCCTTCTTGAGACCTAGCAATTCACGCAATAACTCAGCGGAGTGAGTAGGACGATAGTTCGGAGTTCCAGGGATCAATCCCTCCGCCATGTCTAGAGGTGTCCAGCCGATGCGATTCTTCTCATTGATCTTCGCGCCATGCGCGGCGAGATAACGGATGACAGAATCCGCGGCACGCAGAACGGCGCCATGCATCGCGGTATCGCCGTTATCGTCCTTACCGTTGATATCGACGCCCGCCTCGAAGCAGATTTTAACCGCCTCTAGAACGTCGCTCTCCTTGTTGGATGTCGGATTGTTACCGACTCCAGCCGCCAACATCAGAGCGTTGTCACCGCCACTGGTAAGTTTCGGATCGGCGCCGGCCTTGAGAAGGAATCTCAGCATCGGCACGTCGGCGTTTTCTGCCGCGGACAAGAATACGGTTTCGCCACCAGAAGGATCGGGGTTCTCCAGTTTGGGGAGCGCCTTCAAAGCGGTGCCGATGGAGACTGTCTTGCCACGCGGAGGTGAACCGCCGCGACCATTCACGTCAGCACCCTTGGCAACGAGCTTTGCAGCCAATGTCATCCGATCTATTTTGCCGCCAGGGTGTGCAGTATCGTTTGCCGGATCGTCCGCATTATCGTCATCTCCACCTCGACCCTTGTTTACTAGAGCATGGAGGGCGGCGCCATCGGGACCGCCGAGATTCGGGTTAGCCCCGTGATCCAACAAAAGTGAGGCGATATCATAATTCTTGCCTGAAATCGCCGAAAGCAAGGCTGCGCCATTGCCGAGATTTGGGTCCGCCCCTTGATTTAACAAAAGGGTGGCAAGTTCCATGTTCGGGTTTGCAATAGTGATCAATAATGGGCCGCCCTGGCTACCGGGAACCTTTTCGTTCACGTCAATACCACCACTCGCGACGAAACTCTTGACCAGTTCTACGTCTCCGTTTCGGAGAGCAAAGAGAAATGGGGAAAATCCGCTTCTGGACTTGTCACGGAAATTGGCCCCACGATCGATCAGCAGTTTGACGACGTCGGAATGCTTCTCGTCGATGGCCCACATCAGGGCTGTCTGTCCTCTCGTGTCCTCTTTCGCATCCACATTGGCGCCATGATCAAGAAGGATGCGGACTGTGGCAATGCTTCCCGTTCGGGACGCAATCATGAGCGGCGTCTCGCCACCCGGATTTGCCACATTGGGTTTCGCGCCTGCCTTTAAGAGCTTTTCAGTCATTGCGGCACTCCCGTTTTCGCAAGCCAACGATAGCGGAGTCGTGCCGAAATCGTTTGTGACGTCCACTTTCGCACCGGCCGCAAGAAGCATATCAACCATCTTCAGATCGTCTCGATTGACAGCCCAGTGCAAGGCAGTAGCGCCATCAGAAGCGCGAGTGTTGACGTCAACCTTCTTTTCGACGAGGGCACGCACCTGGTTCGCATCGCCTGCGCGCGCGGCGTCCACGATATTCGCTGCCACCGCACCGAACGACAGAGAGCCTGCGAGCAGGAAAGCCGCTATACCGAATGCAGGTAGTACGATTTTTTTGATCATGTGTTTTCTCCTTGGCGCAGTTCTCGTTAAAGACCCGCCAGTTTACCGGTGCTGTCGCCGATGATGCGATCGTGCATCCCGACTTTGTCCAGCATCGAAACGAGGAGGTTCGACAGCGGAGTATCGTGTGGGTAAATGACGTGCCGTCCACCTTTAAGAATATCCTTCCCTCCCGCGAGAACGATGTTCAAGTCATGATGCGCGTGAACGTCGCTATTACCGAGGCCTGTGCCAAACAAGTACAATGAATTGTCGAGGAGCGTTCCACCCGCGCCGTCTGGTGTCGACTTCAACTTGTTCAAGAAGTACGCGAACAGCTCGACGTGAAAACGGTCGATGACAGCCTGCTTGGCCAACTTCTCCGGATCGTTACCATGATGGGAAATTGAATGATGGTTTTCCGGCACGCCGATGTCCGGGTAGGTACGGTTCCCTTGCTCGCGTCCAATGACCATCGTGACGACGCGCGTAATGTCCCCCTGGTACGCGATGACCTGGAGATCCATCAGCATCTTTCCCCAATCCTCCAGGTGCTGTGGAGGCCCCAACGGGCGGTCCGGCAGCGTCGGAAGCGCCTTACCTTGCTTCTCCGACTGCTCGATGCGGCGCTCGTTCTCCCGAATGGCATCCAGGTAATCGCTGACGACGGCGCGGTCGTGTGGTCCCACCGCGGCGTTAAGCCGATTCACTTCCTCTTGCAATGAATCGAGAATACTGCCGCCCTGGTGCAGCCGGGCGAGCTGTTGGTCCCGGGTCCCGCCATCCCCGAACAAACGCTCAAAAACAACGCGCGGGTTCGCTTCACCCGGAAGCGGAGTTGTTGGATTGCGCCACGAAATCGTGTAGTTGTACGCCGAGCCAGCGCCTGGAGCATTGTTAGGTTCCATGGCCAGTTGCAGCGAGTCGAGACGAGTCTCCTTGCCCAATTCGGCCGCTGCCATCTGGTCTGCCGAGGTACCAGCCTTCAGCTCCTTTGCTCCCCGTCCAGCCGGATGGACACCATTCAGCCAGCCGGCGGTAGCGTTGGAGTGGTCGCTACCGTCACCTTTTTCTTCGGATTCCCGATTGGCAAGATAGGAAGGTATGAAAAGATACTCACGGAAGTCGGCGAGCGGGGCCAACGTCGGAGAGAACTCGAAAGCCGTACCTTCACCCGATGGCATGAATTTCCATTGGTTGGCTCCGTTCGGAGCATACATGAATCCAAGACGATGAACCGGCGCGGCAGATTGCCCGCGAAGAACCGCAGGCACCATCGCTTCCAGGACAGGTAACCCTAAAACTACGCCTACTCCACGCAGGAAGGTGCGTCGCGGCATGTGTTTTCCGGTAACAAACATGTGTGGCCTCCGTTAGTTCGCGTTACTGAAAATAATTGTCGATATTGTCATTCGCCTCGCCTCATCTGGAAAGGAACACTCTGCGTCACTCCCGCGATGAGCTGATACAGGCTGTCTTTGCTTGATGCGGCCTTGCGCGCGATGTCCCGAACAGTCGGGGCGTCGGCGTAAGTGACTTCTCGACCAAGCGCGTATATAAGCAGTTTCTCAATTACCGTGTTTCGGAATTGCTCTTTGCTGCGTAGCAAACCATCCCGAAGCCCGGCCGGGCTGTTAAATGCTGTGCCGTCCGGCAGCTCACCTGAAGTGTCGATGGTGCCGCCATCTTCACCTGTGGTACGCGAGCGGCCTATCCCGTCAAATCCTTCCAAAGCGAAACCGATGGGATCCATTCGGCTGTGACAGCTGGCGCACACCGGATTCGCGCGATGCTGAATCATGCGATCCCGCATCGAAAGCGTTTTCCCGCTTGCGTTCTCGTTCTTCAAGTCCGGCACGTTCGGCGGAGGCGGTGGAGGCGGCGCGCCCATTAAGGAATCCAATACAAATTTACCGCGCTGTACCGGCGACGTTCGATTAGCGTACGAGGTAACCATCAAAATGCTGCCCTGGCCGAGCAATCCGCCTCGAACGTCATCCTTCGACAAGGAAATTCTGCGGAAATGGTCGCCATAGATGTTTGGTATGCCGTAATGACGGGCCAGTCGCTCGTTCACGAACATGAAATCCGCAGTCAGCAAGTCGTAGACACTGCGTTTCTCGCGCAACACGGAATCAAAAAGCAATTCTGTCTGCTGGCGCAGAGCTTGCGTTAAATTCTTATCCGCCTCCGGAAACACTCTCGCGTCGGGCTTCGCATGATCCAATTCGCGAAGACGCAGCCACTGGCCCGCAAAATTCTGAACGAGAGCCTCCGACTTTGTGTCATCAAGCATCCGCGCTACTTGAGCGGCGTATACCTTCGGATCCTTCAAACGTCCGGCAGCGGCATCGTCCAACAACGAATCGTCAGGAATACTGCTCCACAGGAAGAACGACAAGCGCGACGCCAATTCAATGTCACTCAGGCGATATACCGAATCCTTGGCTAGGTTGGCAGGAGGCGCCTCTATCCGGAACAGGAATGAAGGACTGACTAAGACGCGCTGTAAGGCAAGCTGTATACCCGAAGTGAATTTGCCAGACTTGCGCCCTTCCGTATAAAACGGCATCAGGCGCTGAACATCGCCGTCCGCCACTGGGCGCCGATATGCGCGGCGAGCCAATGAAGCGAGAATATCGTGCGCACACTTCAGTTCCTGAGACGAATTCTCGGGCACGCAGATCATGATGCGCTTGAAGGCGGGAGAGTCTTCCGTCTTCAGCGCCTTTCGCGGCCCCGTTATCGTGACAGTATTCAACGTGCGCATCACAGCAGCGCCAGCTCCCCCACGTCCGCCACGCCCGCCGCCGGCGCTACTTCGCGTCAGGCCTTCGGGAGCTGCAGGCGGACGCCCCTGGAACGTAATAGCTAACGAATGGGCGCCGGCTTTGACGGGAATGGTCAGCTTGGGATCAGGAGGTGGCGCCGCTGGCGCGTCTGGTGGTGGAGCGCCTCTTCCTCCACGGCCCCCACCCGCGGCTGGTCCAGGCAGAGTGATCAGCCCTACACGTTCGCCATCGATTCGCACATCCATCTCAGAGGCATCGTTGCCCGCCACTCCAATACTTATCGAGTATTCACCATTGGCCGGGAAGTAATGCCGAATTACAGCTCCTCCCCGTGTCCCGAACGGCATATCGTTTCGCCTGGTGTTCTGTTTATATTCCGCCGACGTTTCATAGATACGCACGTCCGTTGCAGCCGATTCCCCGCTCAACACCAGATCACTGATCTTTCGTGCCGCGGACAAATATTGCTCGAGAAGAACGGGCGAGAGTGTCAGCGAACTCGCGATGTTGTCGAATCCGAGCTCACCGGATCCATCGGGAGGAAGAAACTCGGAGACGTCGATATCGGCAGCCAACAAATCACGAATCGCGTTCTGATATTCGGTGCGGTTCAACCGGTGAAATACCGGTCTTCGCCCTGGATCAGGCTTGGCGAGCGCCGCACGGTCAAGTCTTTCTTCAAAGAACGTGGCCATTTGGTCCAGCGAAGCTTTCTCTGGACGAGGCGCCTTCGCCGGCGGCATAGCCCCAGCGCGGATTTTGCGGATGACTTTCTCCCAAACTTCGGGATTTGTTGTGGGGTTATTCGCGTCAACGGCGTCCTTGTCGAGGTTCAGGCCGGCAGTCTTAAGTCTTTCGTTATGACAGGTCACGCAGTACTGATCCATGAGCTGACGCGGAGCCGCCAGAGAGGCCGTGGGCTTCTGAATGGAAGAGGATTGCGCAGGTCCGATCAGGCCGCTTAGCAGAGTCACCAATAGCCAACCCAACCCGATCATTGCAAGCCTCCCTCGATTAAGAGATTTAAGAACGTAGGTGTCGACTGGTCAAGCGAAACACCTTTACGATTGAAAAGCGCTTCGCAATCCGAAAGTTCATGAATCTGAAGTGGTTTCATGGATAAACCTAATTTGAGCTTGATTTGAGCACGGGCGTTGCGCTTACGGTCTGGGCACGTCTGATCTTCAGCCAATCCCACAGAGTGATTGGACTGTCACCTTCAACCGTAAACCGTTTGGAAAACAGGAGACTGGCCGGATAGCCAACAGCAACGAGAACAATGTGACCAACAACACCAATCATCAAGGGATCCCACGGAAAATTTGCGCTTCCCATTTCCACTATTTTGTCGGGACCGCTCGTGATCGTCGCCCATGCTGTAACGATCAGGCTTGCAACGATTCCCGCATAGACTCCCCAGCGATTCGCCCGTCTGCTTAGGAATGCCAAAAGGAAGAGACCGGCAAGCCCGCCCGAAAGTATCGCGGATACCGTAAACCAAGTCTGCAATGCCCCGCCGTTTGAATGAATGATGATTTCCGCCATGACGACTCCGCCGAGGCCGAAAATCGATACGAGAAGTTTTCCCATTCGAAGTCTCTGGGCATCCGTCGCGTTCGGTCGCACATAGCGATATACGTCCTCGACGCCCACAACAGCGATGCTGTTGAGATCGCTAGACAGAGTCGTTGCGGCTGCCATCAGAGAAGCCATGAACAATCCCGCAAGGCCAACTGGAATCTGAGAACTCAGAAAGTAGGGGAACATCTGATCCGGCTTGGTGATATGTGGTGGTAAAGTCTGCCCGGTCAGCTGAAAGAATGACCAGGTACACGTTCCAATAAGCATGAAAACCGCCCAAACAGGAACCGTCTGTAGCGCACCATAGGCCACGCCTTTCAGTGCCGACTTGTCTGACTTCGCGACCAGGTAACGTTGAACGATGGTCTGATCCGCGGTGTATTTCTGCAGGTACCAGAAGAAACCATAGAAGAGCAATACGGGTATGGTCCCTTTGCTGAAATCCCAATCCGTACTGCCAAGAGAAAACTTGCCATTCTCGACAGCCAGGCCGATCACAGCGGACGGCCCCCCGGGTGGGACGAATAGCAGATAAGCAAGGCAGATGACGACTCCAACCCAGGTGATAAAACCCTGGATAACGTCCGTCCAAATGATCGCTTCGATGCCCCCAAGGAACGTGTAGTAGACCGTTACAATGCCGACGACAATGATGATGACATCGATATTCCATCCGGTCATTGTGCTGGCTGTCAGGGCGACCAAATAGTAAACGAAGCCCATCTTGCCGAAATGTCCTAGTACAAAGGCAACGGAACTGTATATACGCGTCGGTGTACCAAAACGACGTCCGAAGTATTCGTAGGCACTCATCCCGACAGCTTCGCGATAGAAGGGAATGATGACGGATCCGACCAATACCAAAACAAGCAGCAGCATGAAACCGGGGACTAAAAGCGACCAATTGCCGCCATATGCTGATCCCGGGTAGGCAATGAATGTGACGCTGCTGACCAAACTCGCCATGACCGACATACCCATCGCCCATGCCGGAACTGAACGGCCCGCCACAAAATACGACTCCGTTGAAGTCTGTCGGCGTCCGAACCATTTGCCCATCCACACGAGCGATACCAGATACAACACAACGATGGTCAGGTCGATCCAGCGCACATCTCCCCCTTAGATACTTCGAAACAGGCTATAAAGATTCGATTTGAGTTCGATACCAATCCCGGGAGCATCGGGCAGTTCGATCATGCCGTTCTGCACCGAAACACCATCGGCGAATCCGCCGAAAGGCTCAAACACACCCGGGTAAGATTCGTTTCCATGCAACCCCATTCCGGCCGCGATATGTAGCGCAAATTGATGGCCGCCATGCGGAATGCAGCGGGCCGCACTCCACCCATGCTGATGGAGAACCTCCAGCATTCTTTGATACTCGACCAGTCCATAACTGAGTACCGGATCCATTTGAAGAAAGTCCCGTTCCGAATTCAGTCCGCCATATCGGAGTTGATTGCGCGTGTCCTGATGCGAAAAAAGATTCTCACCAGTGGCGATCGGGTTTCGCGACGCCGCAGCGACTTCCTTCGAAATGACGAAATCGAGCGGATCACCCGCCTCTTCGTACCATTTCAGCGAATATTGGTTCAGGGCCTCCGCGTATTTCAGCGCCAACGATTGGTCGAAACGGCCATTCGCATCGACGGCGAGCTTTCCGCCGCGGGGCAATAGCTTCAGCACCGCCTCGATTCGAGCGAGATCCTCACTGAGGCTTGCACCGCCAATCTTGATCTTGACGGTGGTGTATCCAGCATCCAGATACTTTTGAATTTCCGATTCGAGCGCCGGTATTCCCTTCCCGGGATAGTAGTAACCGCCTGCTGCGTAAACGAAAACACGTTCGGCGGATCGACCGTTACCGTAACGGTCGGCAAGTACGCGGTGCAGCGGCCGGTTCTCGATTTTTGCGACGATGTCCCACAATGCCATATCCACTGTCCCGACCGCCACCGAACGCTCCCCGTGACCGCCCGGTTTCTCGTTCCGCATCATTACGGCCCACGCTTTGGACGGACACAAGTTTGTTCCCGAATCGTCGAGTAACTCGGTGGGTTCGGCTCGCAGCAACCGCGGGACGACGCGGTCTCTCAGGATTCCACTCTGCGCATACCGGCCGTTGGAATTGAATCCGTAACCTAAAACCGGTTGACCATCCTTGATCACGTCTGTGACAACAACCACTGCGGAGGCGGTCATTTCGGCAAAGCTGATATATGCATTACTGATTTCGGAACGCAACGGCACGACCGCGTCTCTTATCTCTGTAATTCTCATTTCGTTCTAAAAAACACTGCAGTTAACTCGGTATACGAATAAATTTTCGGATATGTACTACGCACGGACCAAACAGTCAACTCCAAACATTGAAAAGGAACTGTAGGGAGGCCCGACACTCGCTCAATGGTGTCGGCAACGTCTTCCTAACGACAGCTGGATCGTATTGTTTGTATCGAAGTCACATTGATGCGACTATCTGGTTGTCGGATCAGAAACCCTTTGACCTCGACACGATGATCTTTGAGCCCTTCGGCTTTGAACCCAGGGCGAACATAACGAACGTTGAGCAACTGAAACGTCGCACTTCCAAGCTCTCGGGATTCGGCCATTTTGAACTCTTCGGGAGTGGGATCTTCGGGATTTCTCGTCCGCAGCGGTGTGGAAGCGTTCGTCAAATTCCACGTTCCGCCACCGCCATCGGTCAGACACCCTACAACAGTGATCAATGAAAAGTCTGGAACTTCCTGGGGGCCGTCCTTTCCGACGATCTGGAGGTTCTTTAACGAGTCCAGGGTCAAGGGCCGGTTACCCTCGGGGAACCCATTCACTTGCAAAATGTAGATGACGATTTCCAGGTAAACATCTGGCGATAGAGTGGCCGGATTGCCGCGAGGCATGGTCGATTTGATACGGTTGAACAAGCTGCTTACGGAGTCTTCCCGCCAGTTCCGCATGAAGGTATCACCCTTCAGTCCAAGCGCACTTCGACCTTGAAGTTCACCTCCGTGGCAAGAAGCGCAGTTATGTTCATATTCGCTCTTGCCGCGTGCCGCTTGCTCCGACGAATAGGCTCCCTCCCATATGCGTAGGTTTGATTGCAATGGCGGCGCATCGGTGGCTCTCTGTTCCGGGGCTGCAATGAACATCAGTAAACCAGCCAGAAGCGTAAGACTCACATGCATCATATTAAGAAGGCCCGTTGCGACTAAAAGACAACTTTTAGATTTCCGACTACGATGCGATTCCCGCCTGCGGTTGTGATTCTGCCAAAACTGGTACTGTTGATATTGGTGTTCGGCGAGCCCCAACGCGGATGATTCAGAACGTCAATCGCGTCAATCCGAAACTCAACTCCAACACGTTCCCCCACCTGTACATGTTTCATGATGTTCAGATCGAAAGCGAACTGTCGCGGTCCGTTCACAACAGCGCTTCCTGAGCCGAGCGTTCCTGGCGTGGGGTTTACTAATGAAAAGTTGCCGCTAGAATCCTTTATTGCAAGGAGAGTGCTAATATTCCTTAAATTTTCTGCCGTGGTCAGGCCAGCGATCGCGGGATCGGCTGCCTGTGTTATACCGGTGTAATAAACAACACCGTTATCGGTGACGCTAGCCTTGCCTTTTGGTATTTCGCCGAGAATCACGGCATTACTCGAGCCTTGGGTGTATGTGGACCCGCCCGTCGTGAAAGTTAACGGCGAACCAGAAACCAAGCTCATCACACCTCCGATTTGCCATTTCTCCACGAGACGGCTCAACATTCCCGATTCGCCACCCAATACAGTTTTTCCCGGGCCAAACGGTAGCTCATAGGTGCCGTTCATCTTCAGTGCATGAGTTTGGTCGAAGTTGAGCCTGCGCTTATCGCGAGACCAATTGCGCGGATCAGAGAACTGCGAAACTCCGCTACCCTCAGCAGCTCCCAACGCTTTGCCGAAAGTGTAGTTTGCGAAAAATGTGGATCCTTGCGCGAAGCGTTTCGTCAGCTCGAGTTGGCCCGAGTTATATGTGGAATTGACATAGTTGCCGAACAGGCCTCCGGACGCATACTGTGGGTTGACCACGATGAAATTCTCAGGAAGACCAGCTCTTCGTAGGAGTCCACCAGCCTCGCCGGTAAACGAGGTTGTCGTGTTCAGGTAATTCGCGAATGCACCGACGTTGTTATTCGCAAAAAATGCCGATGTTGCCGAAGACGAACGAAGCGCTTGAGACGCGGTTAACGACGTCCCGTCGATCGTTCCGGAGCCAATATTCAGACCGTTGAAAATCCTGTCGAACAGCGGCGCATTTCCGCCCGCTTGAGTGATTCTGAAGGCATCGAGAATACCGTTCTCGAAAATGTTGACTGTATTGACTTCGACTCCTTTGATCAGCTTAGTCCCTTTGCTGCCGATGTATCTGACACTAAGGGTTAAGTCATTTGACAGTTGTCGCTGAAGTGACACGTTCCAGTTCTGAATGTAGGGCGAGCGCAGATTTGAGTCATACACAACTTGCGCCTGCTGCCTGTCGGTAAATGGCGTAATCCCTAAAGGTGCGACCGTTGTCGTCAAAGGGAGCCTAAGATTTCCAAAGTTTAGAGCAGTCGGTGAAGTGAAGTTAACCGTTGCATTGGTTCCCGGAGTGGATCCGAGAATGGAATCAACCTGTCCGAGCGTTGTCGCTCTCGGGTAGATAATGGAATAACCCATTCGAAGAACCGATTTGTCTTTGCCAAAGTATGGAATGGACCAGCTCAATCCGACTGCCGGTCCGAAATTATTCCAGTCGTTTCGATAGGGTAGGATGTCCGCATTGGGGGAGTTCTTCCCAATCAACTGTTCCCGTGTCATAGAAGAACCGCCGCTAACTCCAGGCTGGTTGAGGGCTGTCCACGACCGACCTGAGATTCCAAAAATAGCGTCGGAGCCACCAACAAGTCCGGCCGTCAAACCTTTCGTGTCCCACGGCACACCGTAGTAGTCCCACCGAACGCCAAGGTTTAGCGTCACGTCCGGTCTGATTTTCCAGTCGTCCTTAGCAAACCACGATGCCTCAGTTTGATGAAAGGTTCGAATACGCGAAAGGTATGGCGTGAAGGTGCTGTCCCCGGGATTGTTGAGGTTGAGTGCCTGGACTATTCCGGAAATCGAACCGGTGAGGTCAAGCAGCATACTTTGCGCGGTAGCCTGATTCTGTCCAAGGCCGGCGATTGCTGCGGTCGTGACTCCCGTCACCGGAACGCCGCCGGCTCCCAGAGTCACTACTGGCAGAATCTGCGAAGCAATAGCCGCGCCCGTCGCGCCACCGTCCACTGTGTAAGTGCTGGCAAACCGAAGATCCACTCCGACTTTGAACGCGTGTCGTCCGCGATTTATCGAAAGCGAATCACCATATTGGTAAATTGGGCCCCCGTTAACAAAGTGAGTGACGGCGCCTGTACTTCTTGCTCCGCCGAGCGTCGGCGTAATTAGTGCAGTCGCAACTCCGAAGTCTTCACCGTTGGCGGACTTGGGTAGATACTTCGCTTCGGGATACCAATAACTGGCTGGGCCGTTGTCGGTCAGTGGATGCTTCCCACCATACCGGAACTCATTGACCATCGAAGGCGAAAGAATCGTCGTGAGGCTGCCCGACCAAAGATGATTCATGCCTTCGCCCCGGCCGTTTTTAATCGGGAAATTAACGCTGCTGTAGTTGGATAGAGTCGACTCTCTCGTGTACGAACCTGTCAGCCGATTCGCTTGACTAAAGTTGTGGTCGATGCGGATGTTGTACTGGTCACGGTTCGACGGTGTTGTTCGGTTCCACGTGTAGCCCGCCGAGTTGAGGCCATCGCCTACCGAGAAGTCATTCGGCAACGGTTGAAGAGCCAACAGTCCGGTGACAACTCCAGTTGTATCGGCGGTCATCCGAGCCGGGTCTCGTCCAAAAACACTGAAGGTCTGTAAAGGTCCGGTTGCTGCAGCTGGCTGGACCGGGTTTCCGGCCTGATCAACAGTTGGAACGGGTGAGAGTGTATTGCCGTTCCTCACTCCGGGGTAGAATCGGAAGTTACCTTGTCGGGCAATAGCAGTCAGAGTGGTTGATGTAACGAGGGATGCGGCCAGTTGCCGTTGCCCCTCGTATAGAAAATAGAAAAATGTCTTGTTGCGCCGAATAGGGCCACCGAATCCCACGCCGAACTGTTCTCGTTTCAGAATCGGTCTGCGGAGCCCCCTCATGTTGGAAAAGAAATCGTTCGCGTTCAGCGCCTCATTACGAATCGTTCCAAACACTGTCCCGTGAAAATTATTTGTGCCCGCCTTCGTAGAAATTAATACCTGCCCGGATCCCCGACCATACTCAGCATCTGCGGGAGAAACGACGACCTTCACTTCTTCAACAATATTTACGCCGGTATAAACCGCTGTACCACCCAGACGCTCGCCAATAATCGAAATGCCATCTCGGGATATGTTGAGCGACGTTGTTTGTCCACCCGCAAAGTTATTCCCGTTTACACCTCCCATAGTTGAGTTCAAATTTAGGACACTCAGGTCGGTCATTGGCAGCTGTTGCAGCTTCTGGTTTGAAATGACTTCCCCGACGGTCGAATTGATTTCCCGCAGCTGATCGACTGACCCGGTCACTTCAACTGTTGTAGCAACTGCCGCAACGGATAACGTGAAATTCTGCTTTACTTGTCCAGCAACCTGCAGCGCTACGTCGTTGTAGACAATCGTCTGAAACCCAGGTAGGTCTGCACTCAGTTTGTATCTTCCGGGTTGAAGACTCGGGAATTGATAGGCTCCGGCTTCATTGGTCAACGCCGTCACCGCCACGCCAGTATTCACATTCTCAGCAGTGATTGTTACACCCGGAAGGACGGCGCCACTCGAATCCGATACCGTTCCGCCGAGGCTGGCATTGGTCGACTGAGCAGCCGCCCCAATACAAGAGAGGATGATCGCCGCGATGATCAATATCGCTCGTTTTCGTTGCCACATGAGTAGCTCCTTCCGGTCTGGATTGATTGGACCAAACAACGCTGGACCGATATTCGGATTCCGAAACATTTTACGTTTTTCGACGATGATTATCGTGACTCCCAGTAATCGTGTCAATTGATAAAGGCAAAAGATGGCAATTGATCTGACAATGGCCTGTGCCTGCGACTTCAGGTTTGCGAAATACTCTGCGTTATCCGAAAGACAAAATGGGGGATTGAAAGCTAAGTGGCGTAAGAACGTAAGAAAGGATTCTCTGGGCGTTTCAGGTGATGACAGCTAAAGGAGGATGCTGGCGCATTCCGAGGATTCGCGCGTGAACGGGCAAACATTAGCCAATTTCTGCGTCAGACTCCGCAGCCTACCATGCCTGTCGCACGCGGCGTCGTCCCGACCGAACCGTGCGAGGGCGAACAACCGGATCGCTCGCGTCCGGGACTTGATGACGGAGATCGCTGCGTTGCCTAAGGGCGGGCACTAGGCAAAATCGCAAGCTCATGCCGACTGTTATTTGAGCCGCTTGTAGCGATTTTCTATCGGTTCCCCGATTGGAGTCGTGCCTTTCATGATCAGGGAATCGCCATCGATGCGGAATTCGAATATGTCTTCCTTTCCTTCGTTTCTCGGGTCGGCGGCGCTG
>Ga0209382_10001443_pt1 | contig 37304 bp, 29 predicted proteins | sample SoiMetdeltSBSDD5_FD_187599 | JGI IMG/M metagenome (GOLD analysis project Ga0209382, IMG submission 187599) | Bulk soil microbial communities from a Populus tree surrounding site in Tennessee, USA - Soil MetaG P. deltoides SBSDD5 (SPAdes) (version 2) | ecosystem: Environmental > Terrestrial >... | reverse complement strand
CGTGGGCGCCAAGGACGGCGGACCGTACCTGGACCAGGTCCGCTACCGGCCGATCCCAGACGACACGGTGAAGCTCCAGAGCTTGATCGGCGGCGAGATCGACTTCATGGATTACGTCCAGCCCCGTGACGTTGCCGGGGTCAAGGGGAACTCGAACCTGGTCGAAATCGACGTCGCCTCGCTGGCCGCGTTCGGCTATCAGCTCAACACCACCCGGCCGCCGTTCGACAACAAGGCGCTCCGCCTCGCCGTGGCGCACGGCATCGACAACGAGGCGATCACGAAGGGCGTCTGGCTTGGGGTTGGCACCGCGGCGAACGGCCCGATCTCGCCGGCCTCCTGGGCCTACGATAGCTCGATCCCGCCGATCAAGCGCGACGTGGCAAAGGCGAAGCAGTTCCTGGCCGAGGCTGGCAAGCCGGACGGGTTCACGTTCACGCTGTCGACCGGTCAGACCCCGATCGCCAGTCAGGAGGCTGAGGCGATCAAGGCAATGCTGGCCGAGGTCGGGATCACCGTCGAGATCCAGCTCGTCGACGGCGCCAGGGGTCAGGCGGACGGCAACGCCCGCAACTTCGACATGACGAGCTACGCCTGGAGCGGCCGGCCGGATCCTGACGGCAATACGTTCCAGTTCTTCAAGACCCAGCCGGGAAGTGGCCTCAACTGGGCCGGCTACTCCAACCCGAAAGTCGACGAGATCCTGGACAAGACTCGCGAAGTGTCTGATCAGGCCGAGCGCAAGAAGCTGTATTCGGAGCTGGTGAAGATCCTCCAGGCCGATAGCCCGTGGATCTTCGTCGTCCACCCGGTCGAGCCGAAGGCGTTCAGCCCGAAGGTCCAGAACTACGACCCGGTCCCAGACGGGATGATGCGCTTCAAGGACGTCTGGCTGAAGTGACCGATGGGAACACTCATCCTGCGGCGGCTGGCGGCGATGATCCCGGTGCTTGTGCTGGTCACGTTCGGGGTCTTCTCGTTCATTCACCTCACGCCCGGGGATCCGATCGACGCGATGATGGGTGAGTCGTTCGACGCGGCGGCCAAGGAGCGGATACGCGTCGAGCTGGGGCTCGATCAGCCGATTCACGTGCAGTATCTGACCTGGATCGGCCGGGTAGTTCGGGGCGACTTCGGGCGCTCGATCCGCGACAACGAGCCGGTCATCGAGAACGTGTCGCGGCGGATCGGCGTCAGCCTGCAGCTTGCGGCGTACGCGATGGCGATCTCACTGGCGGTGGCGTTCCCGGTCGGGATCCTCTCGGCGACGCATCGCAACTCGCCGATCGACGGGTTCGGCACGATGTTCGCGCTGTTCGGCATCTGCATGCCGAACTTCCTGATCGCGCTGCTGCTGATCTACGTCTTCGGCGTCAAGCTCGCCTGGCTGCCGATCTCGGGCTACTCGCCGCCGGACGACGGCCTCGTCGCCTGGGTCCGCTCGCTGACGCTGCCGGCGATCACTCTCGGCCTGGCGCTCGCGGCAGTGGTCACCCGAACGCTCCGGTCCAGCCTGTTGGAGACGCTCTCCGAGGATTACGTCCGCACGGCCCGAGCGAAGGGGCTGGCGGAGTACCTGGTGATCCGGCGCCACGCCCTCAAGAACGGCCTGATCCCGGTCGTGACGATCCTCGGCTTACAGCTTGGCACGCTGATCGGCGGAGCCGTCATCACCGAGTTCATCTTCGCGTTGCCGGGGGTCGGGCGGCTGGTGGTCAGCGCGATCTTCTCGCGTGACTACCCGATGGTCCAGGGCGTGATTCTGCTGATCGCGATCGGCTTCGTGCTCAGCAACCTGCTCGTCGACATCGTCTACGGCTGGCTCGATCCGAGGATTCGGTATGGCTGAACGAGCGGTCTCGTTTTCAGACGCGAGTGGCGCGCCGCTCGCCCCGACGGGGGCGCCGCGCGTCCGCAATCAGCGCTGGGCGCTCGTCAAGCGCGCGCTGACCGCCCGTGGTGCGCCGTTCGGCGCGGCCGTCCTGGCGCTGGTGGTGCTGATAGCCCTGGTGGCGCCATTCATTTCGCCGTACGATCCGCTGAAGCAGGATCTGGTCAACGCTCGCCTCGCCCCGAGCGCGGAGCACCTGCTCGGCACCGACGACCTCGGGCGTGACGTGCTGTCGCGAGTGATCTACGGTTCGCGCGTCTCGCTGATCGCCGGTCTGGCGTCCGTGGCGATCGGCGTCGTCGTCGGATCGCTGCTCGGGCTCGTCGCCGGGTTCTCCGGCGGCCTGGCGGACAGCCTGGTGATGCGGCTGGTAGACGCCGTCCTGGCGTTCCCGGGGCTGGTGCTGGCGCTGGCGCTGGGCGCGGTGATGGGTGCCGGCCTGTTCGGCGTCGTGATCGCCCTGGGCGTGGTCTACACGCCGACGTTCGCCCGCCTGATGCGCGGCCAGGTCCTATCCATCCGCGAGCGCGAGTTCGTGGCCGCCGCCCGGGTGATCGGCTCGCCGGCCTGGCGGATCGTGGCGAAGCACGTCCTGCCGAACGTCGCCACGCCGATCGTCATTCAGGCGTCGCTCTCGATCGCTTTCGCGATCCTGGCCGAGGCGTCGTTGTCGTTCCTCGGCCTCGGGGTGCCCCCGCCAACGCCCAGCTGGGGCGGCATGATCAACCAGGGGCGCGGCTACCTCCAGCAGGCGCCATGGATCGTCTTCGGGCCGGGCGCGGCGCTGTTCGTGACGGTGCTGGGCCTCAACTTCGTCGGCGACGCCATCCGCGACGCCCTCGACCCCCGGATCAGAGTTTAAGTCTTGAGCCAGACCTCGCGGCCGGAGGTGCTCGCCCAGAGCGCCGCCGAGATCACCTCCTGGACGTCTCGGCCGAGGCTCGGCGAGAGCAGCCCCTCGATTGGCCGCTTGTCGCGGACGCGGGTCAGGAAGTAGGTCGGGCCGTCCGTAGCATCGGCCGTGAGCGGCGGCGGGTCGATCATCCGGCTGCCCTCGCGGGTAACCACCTCGATCTGGCCCGGACCGGAGGGCACGCCGCCCTCGTGGGTCGCCTTCGGCTGATGGACCAGCATCGTTCCCTGGTCGCCGTAGACGATCAACCCGTACGGCGGCTGGTTCCCGATGTGCGTCCAGGAGCTTTCGAGCAGGGCGAGGGCACGCGCATACTTCAGGATGACGATCGCGTTGTCCTCGGACTCGAGTCCCTCCTTGCGGAGATGGGCCGCCACCGCCGTCACCGACTGGGGCCGGCCGAGCAGCGAGATCGTCAGCAGCGCGCCGTAGCCGCAGTAGTCGGAGAGCGCCCCGCCGCCGTTCCGGTCGGCGTCGTACAGCCACTCGCAGAACTGGGGCGAGCAGCCGTACTCCTTCGGCCCGACGTGCCCGCCCCGAAAGCTGACCTGGACCGGTTCGCCGACGACGCCGTCCTTGACCAGCTTCAGGGCGTGGGGCACCGTCGCGCGCCACGCCGACGGCCAGTTCACCATCAGCGGCGTACCGTTCGCTTCGGCGGCCTGCAGCACACCCTCGGCGCCCGCCAGGTCGGCGGCCATCGGCTTCTCGATCATCGTCGGGAGCTGGCGTTCGACGGCGCGGCGGGCGACCTCGGCGGACAGTCGGTTGTCGGCGTAGACGAAGACGGCGTCGAGGTCGCCGCGCTCCAGCAGGTCGTCGTACGACTCGGTCGTCTCGACCTCGCCCTGCTCCGCGGCCAGGCGGGTGCGTAGGGCCGGGTCAGGCTCGGCGACGGCGGCGAGGCGGCCGACGCTGCCGACCGCGAGCGCCCTCAGGTTGGGCCAGATGTGGTCGTGGGAGAGTCCGAGCACGCCAACGCGCAGCACCATCGTTCGCTCCAGCGCGGCCCCTCGGGTACCAGACAGCCGCGAGGATCAGACGATAGCAGGATCACGGTGTGGCGGGAGTGACGCGGATCGTGGCGATGCGCTGGTCGAGCGGCTGCGGCTGACCGGCGACGGGGTACGGCTGGAGGCCCGCCAGCGAGATGACGTACCGATCGATCGTGGCATCCGCTTCCGACATGTTCTGGGGCTGGCGGCCAGGATAGAGCGTCACGTTGACGTCGCCGCGATCGACGCCGTCCACCATCACGTGCAGCCCGACCACGGCTCGGCCCATCCAGACGCACATCACGTTCATCGGACAGCGGCTGTCCTCGCTGACCTGGACCATCGAGATCTGGAGGGCACCGCCGTCGAGCGTCGCCGTCTCGCCAACCCGCAACTGGACGTCGCCGGGCACCTGCTGGACCTCAGGTGGCGGTGTGCCAACATCGGCAGCGGGCTCGGACTCGGCGGTCGCCAGCGAGGGCGTTAGACCGGCAAATCCGAGCGAAAGTCCAAGAGCGGCCAGGATCAGAGCGTGGGTCGTGCCGCGCGCAAGCGCCGCGAGCACACCGTTCTTCCGCGTTCGAGATTCGCTGTTCATCATGCTGCTCATCTGGTCTTCAAGATCGATGCCGGGACGTGCATGGCACCTGTACCCAGCATACGTCCTCATCCAGTGAGACGCTGACCCGGAACGAACAGTTCCAGACTTGCTCCTCACCCCGAGCGTCAGCGAGGGGACCTCGTGCTCCGGGGGTCCGGCTCGCGGAGTTTATCCCGACGAAGGAGGGACTCGCGGTGAGGAGGGGATGGAGGGGCGCAAGATCCGAATGGCTGGTGCGCTAGAACCCGCCGGTTAGCGCCGCGGCGTGACTGACCGGCACGAGGTGCGTGACGCAGTCACCACCGGTCAGCACGTGCAGCAGGAAGCCCATCGGCTCGTGCAGGTAGCCGAGCTGCCGGTCGGCGCGCAGGCACAGCTCGCTCTGGCGGTAGGTGCTTGGCGCGACCGAGAGGATCGTGCCGGCGAACCCGGCGGTAATCGCCCGGTGGATATGACCAGCCAGCACCCGCGCCACGTTGCTATGGCGTCCGATCACCTCGGCCATCTCTTCGCCGTCGATCAGCCGGATCTCGTCCAGGAACGGGATGCCGATCGGCATCGGCGGGTGGTGCAGGCAGACGAACGCCGGGACCTCCGGCCGACGGGCCAGCACCTCGTCCAGCCAGGCGAGCTGCTCCGTCCCGAGCCGCCCCGCCCCAGACCTGGGCACCAGTGAGTCCAGGACGACGATCGTCGCCTCAGGGTACTCCACCGTGTAGGTGGCCCGTGTGGCGCCGCCCAGGAGCGCGCTGCCGCCGAACGCGTCCAGCAGCGCCTCGCGGCCGTCGTGATTCCCGGTCACCAGGTGGAGCGGCAGCGGGAACCGGCCGATCACCTCGCGCAGCGCCGCGTACTCGTCCGGGCGGCCATAATCGACCAGGTCGCCGGTGATGACCACGCAGTCCGGCCGAGGGTCAAGGGCCAGCACCCGGCCGAGCGCCCGGCACAGCCCGGACGCCGGCTCCGCCGATAGCGCACCCGTGGTGATATGCGGATCGCTCAGATGGGCGATGAGCATGGCAACCTCCACTCCGCCAGGGCGGGAGGGCGCCATTGTACCGCCAGCACGGCTGGCGTCAGTGTTTCAGTGCGCCGGCCGTCAGCCCCTCGATGAACTGTTGCTGGAAGATGAAGTAGAGCACCAGCACCGGCAGCGAGAAGAGGACCAGCGCCGCGGCCAGCAGCCCGTAGTTGCCGTAGAACTCGTTGGAGAGCAGCGCGTAGATGCCAGTTGGCAGAGTCCGCATCGAGCTCTCCGTGATGAAGGTCAGGGCGAATAGGAACTCGTTCCAGTTCTGAAGAAAGAGGAAGATCGAGATCGTCGCCAGGGCCGGCCGGGTCAGCGGCAGCATGATCTGCCAGAAGATCCGCGCGTCGTTGGCGCCGTCGATCCGGGCCGCCTCCTCGAGCTCGCGCGGCAGCTCCTCGAAGAACGCCTTCATGATGTAGGTGCCGAAGGCAAGACCGAACGCCGTGTACGGTCCGATCAGGGCCAGCGGCGTGTTCATCAGGCCGAGCGCTCGCAGGTTGACGAACAGCGGGATCAAGGCGATCTGGAGCGGGATCGTCAGCCCGATCAAGACCAGTCCGAAGACATACGGCTTGCCCGGGAACTCGAGCCTCCCCAGCCCGTAGCCGGCCAGGGCCGAGACGGTGACGGTCAGGAGCGTCGAGACCGTCGAAATGTAGACGCTGTTCCAGTACAGTGTGCCGATCTTCGTGGCGACCCACGCCTCCGGGTAGTTTTCCAGCCGCCACGGCCAGGCGAGGACCGTCCCGTTGAAGATCTGCCGGTTGTCCATCAGCGAGAGGCTGACCATGTAGACGAACGGCCCGATCGAGATCGCGAGCGCGGCGAGCAGGATGATCCACCCGGCCAGGACGGCCGGATCGGCGACGCTCCGAGGGCGGGTCGTGGCGGCCGGCATGGCGGCGTTGAGCATGCTCATCCGGATTCCCTACCGCTCCCGCAAGAGCAGCGTCTGAATGCGCGACGTGCCCATGATGACCAGCACCATCACCACGGCGAGCGCAGAGGCCACGCCCATCTCGTTGAGGTCGAACGCATGTCGGTAGAGCATCGTGGCGAAGACCTCGGTGGCATAGGTCGGGCCACCGCGCGTCATGATGTAGACCAGGTCGAACACCTTGAGGCCGCCGATGATCGAGAGGACTGTCGCGATGGCGATGATCGGCTTCATCAGTGGCACGACCACTCGGAAGGTGAGCTGTCGGCGATTGGCGCCGTCGCACTTCGCCGCCTCGATCACCTCGCTGGGGAGGCCCTGGAGGCCGGCGAGCAGGATGACGAGGCTGAACCCGACGTTCTTCCAGACCGAGACGAAGATCACAACCGGCAGGGCCGTCTCGGGATCGCCAAGCCACATCCGCGTCAGCGAATCGAGCCCGGCGCTCCGCAAGAACGTGTTCAGGAAACCGGCGTTTCCTTCAAGGATTCGCTGGAACAGGATCGTCACGACGATCAGCGACATCACGACCGGCACGAAAAACATGGTGCGAAGGAATGAGCGCCCGGGAATGTTCTGGTTGAGCAAGAGCGCCAGCCCGAACGCGATGCCAACTTCAAGCGGGGTCCGTAGTACCACAAAGAGGATGGAGTTGATCGCCGCCTTCCAGAAGACCGGGTCCTTGAGCAGGCTGGCGTAGTTGTCGAAACCGACGAAGTCGCCCCACTCCGGCGTAAACCCGTTCCACTCGTAGAAGCTGAGCAGGAACGAGTAGATCGCCGGATAGACGATGAACGCACAGAGCACCAGCAGCGCCGGTGCCACGAATGCGTACGCTGTGAGGGTCCGTTCGAGATGCCGCCACCGCGCGGGCGCTCGCACGACTCGACGGACCGCGATCGACTCAGCCAACGGTGAACTTCCGCTCACCGGCCTTCTTGGAAGCCGCTTCGACCTCTTCCATGGCCTGTTTCGCCGTCTTGTTGCCGGCGAACACGCCCTGCCACGCCTGGTACATCGCCTCCTGGATCGCCGGCGTGAAGAAGATGCGCGTGGTCCCGGTCGGCTGAAGCTTGAGGAACTCGGGGTAGAGCGGATCCTTCAGGCGCGACATCTGGAACGCCAGCGCGTCGGCGGTGATCGGGCCGTTCGGCGAGATGCCGAGGCGGCTGCTGTAGGTCACTTTGCCGCGGACGCCAGTGATCGCGCGGATCATCTCGAACGCCAGCTCCGGGTTCTTGCTCTTGGAGTTGACCGTCAGCGTGATGCCGGTCGAGCTCAGGATCGGCTTCGGGCCGCCGGGCATCACGGCCGGGAACGGGAAGATGCCGAGGTCGAAGTCGGGCGGGATCGCCTGCCGAATCGAGGTCCGCATCCACTGGCCGCCCCAGAACATCGCCGCCTTTCCCGTGGCGAAGATCCCGATGGCGTCCGGCTCCTTGATCCCGAGGGCGCCCTTCATGAGGACGTCGGACTTGACGATCTCCTCGGTCTTCTCGGCCACCTGCATCATCTCGGAGCCGGTCCACTCCAGCTTGCCGAGATCTGCATCGCGCAGCTTGAGGTCCTGCTTGAGGCCGCCGGCTACGGTGAAGAACGGGAAGGTCGGGAAGTTCTTGTCCTGGCCCGCCATGAACACGACCGGTGCGATCCCCTTGCCGTTGAAGACCGGAGCGAGTTTCTTGAAGTCCTCCCACGTCTCAGGAACCTGGACGCCGTTCTCGGCGAACATCTTCTTGTTGTAGTAGACGACAACCGTGTTCGTGACGGCCGGTACCGAGACGGTCTGGCCGTTGATCGTCAGGAGCTGGAGCGCGTTCGGCCAGAAGCTGTCCTTGAACTCCTTGTCCTGCTCGAAGAACTTGTTCATCGAGATGACGCCGCCGTTCGTGAGATAGTCGACGGTGTCGGCGCCCGGCTCGACGGCGATGATGTCCGGAGTCGAGCTGGCGGCGGCCATCGCTGCCTTGACCGCGGTGCGCTGCTCGTTCAGGTTGGGATACGCCGTGACCTCCAGCGAGACGTTCGGGTCACCCTTCTCCTTGTACTCGTCGCTGATCTCCTTCTGGACGTTGTTGTGGAACGGGACGTACTGCCAGAAGGTGATGGTCGTCGGGCCGCTCGCCTTGGCCGTCGGCGCCTTGAACGGCATCGGGTTGGGGAGTTCTCCGCCCGCGGCGGCCGGCGACGCCCCTGGCGAAGGCGATGCCCCCGGCGATGGCGATGCCAGGGCCGGCTGAACGCCGCCGACGTTCGCACCAGTCACCGGGGAGCCCGAGGCGGCCGGCGACGCAGCAGCGGCGGCGGCCGGCTTGGTCTCGGCGGGCTTGGCAGGCTCGGCCGGCTTGGCCGGTGTCGCCGGGGCCGGCTGGCCACAGGCGATCAGCGTCGCCGGCAAGGCGGCGACAAGAGCTTGCAGGACAAAACGACGCGAGTATCGGGCCACGCTGTTTCCCCTCCGCGCTGCGCGTCGGCGACGACGTCAGCACTCGAACTTCGGGTTCTCGCGCGGCGCAAGGCGCGCGCTGAGAAGCCACACTAGTCCCCGTGGCGCGATTACCGTCAGGAGCGTCAGCACCCCACAAGAACCCCTGAGCGTCACCACGAAGCTGATTGATGCAATCGTAGAAGCAATGTCCGAGCAGTATAGCCCTGGACTCCTGGGCAGGCAACGGCTCAACAGACCACTCAACAGACCAGATGGGAGGGGTCAGGGCAGCAGGCCGTTCTGCTCGTCCAGCTCCCGCTGGTAGCCGTCAACCGCGCCGTTCAACACCTCGTCCAGTGTCACCGAGCGCCCGGCCTGTGACGCCTCGACGATCGCGAAGCTCGCCGCCAGGTCACGCAACCCCTCCTCGCCCCCGGTCTCCGGGGTGTGGCCGTCGCGGATCGCGCTGAGCCAGTCACGCAGCAGCAGGGAGAACGCGTCCGACAGGCCGAGTGGGAACAGCCGCTCGGCATCCGCCGCACCGTGCCGGGAGAAGTAGGCGTCGAGCGTTGTCGGCGCCTCGCCGTCCAGCATCAGCGTCTCGCCCTTGATGCAACCGCGCGAGCCGTACAGGATCGGCCCGGGCGTCGAAAGCGGCTCGCCGTGGCCGGCGAACGCGAACGAGAGCTGGGCGATCGCCCCCGACTCGAAGCTCGCGACGGCCATGAACGCGTCGTCGGCGTCGCACGCGACGGTGTCCACGACGTTGCCATCGGCGTCGCGGAGGTAGCGGGTCGGCTCGAAGACCCGTGCGAACGCTGCCACCGACTCGACCTCGCCGCAGAGCATCCGCAGCCGGTGGAAGATGTGCGGGCCGATGTCCAGTGAGGCGCCGCCCGCTCCGATCGACTTGCGGTGCCGCCAGGCCGAGTTGCCGACGAACTTGTCCGGCGACCACATCGTGCCGAGCGAGGTCGCCGCCGCCATCTGCGGCGTGCCGAGGTCGCCCCGGTCGATCAGCCACTTCGCGATCCGGACCGGCCGGTTGAAGCGGGCGTTCTCGCAGACCACCAGTGCCAGACCGCGCTGCTGCGCTGTCTCGACCATCCGGCGGGCCGCCCGGACAGAGATCGCGAACGGCTTCTGAACCATTGCGTGAACGCCGGCTTCGAGGCACATCAGGGCCTGGGTATGGTGCAGGTTGACCTCGGTCGTGATGTCGACGGCGTCCACCACGCCGGCGTCCAGCATCTCGCGGACGTCGGTGAACACCCTGGCCTCGACGTCGTCCTGGAAGTCGGCGACGGCGATCGAGGGCGCGAACAGCGGGTCCGATGCCGGCCCGTTGACCTCGGCGGAAGCCGACGGCCCCCCGCCCCTGACGAAGCTCTGGGCTCGGGCCGGATCGCGCGAGCAGATCGCCGTGATCCGGACGTCGTCGAAGCCGGCCGCGCGCAGGGCAGCGTAGCCGCGCAGGTGGGCCGGCACGATCCGCCCGGCCCCGATGATCCCGACTCTGATCGGCGGCATACGGCCCCCTGTCCCATATGAGGAAGGGGGAGTATACTCGGGCCCCGTGACCAGCGCATCGCCCACTGACGCCACGTCTGAGCCTGAGAAACGCCCTGCCCCCACGCCGGCCGAGGTGCTGACCCGGCTACGGGCGCACTACGGCACCCCTGAGCCGCGTCGCACGGACGGCGCGCTCGCCGAACTGGTCCAGACGATCCTCTCCCAGAACACCTCGGACGTCAACACCGAGCGGGCGTTCGCCAGCCTCTGGGCGCGCTTCGGGGCGTGGCAAGCGATCCTCGAGGCGCCCACCCCGGCCGTCGCCGACGCGATCCGCTCCGGCGGCCTTGCCGAGATCAAGGCCCCGCGAATCCAGGGTGTGCTCGCGGCGATCCAGTGCGACCGTGGCGAGCTGAGCCTGGAGTTCCTGGCGGAGCTGCCGCTGGACGAGGCCCGCGCCTACCTGACCTCGCTCGGCGGCGTCGGCCCGAAGACGGCCGCCTGCGTGCTGCTGTTCGCGCTCGGGATGCCGGCCCTACCCGTCGACACGCACGTTTACCGGGTCAGCAAGCGCCTCGGCCTTATCGGCGAGAAGGTGAACGCGGAGGCGGCGCATCGGCTGCTGGAGGCCTCGTTTCCGCCGGAGGAGATGTTCGACGCCCACATGCTCCTGATCCGCCACGGCCGCGTGATCTGCAAGGCGCTCCGGCCGCGCTGTGAGACCTGCCCGCTCGACGACGCCTGCCCAAAGGTCGGCGTGCATTCGTAGCGGCGTCCAGGAGAGGCGGGTGTAACAAGTGCCGACGCTGCCCTGTACACTTCTGGCGACGGAGGCAGCACGTGAGCACGATGCAGATCGATCTTGACCAGGAGACGGCTGACGCGTTGGCGTCGCTTGCTGCCGCGCGTGGGGCCGCGCCGGCCGATCTCGTCGCCGAGATCGTCACCCAATACGTCGCCGTACATGATGCGTCGGTCCGCGATCCAGGCGAACCGTCGATGCGAGAGGATGCTGACTTCGGACGGAAACTGGCAGGCATCTCGATCAAAGAGGCTGCCGCGCTCCTCGCACGGCAGCCTCGGCACCCTGGGCCGCCCCCACCAGACCCGATCGATGCGCTTGTCGGGAGTCTCGAAGGGGATGAGGTAAACGACATCGACGAGGTTGTCTACGGCCGGTGAGATTTGTCGACTCGTCGTTCTGGATCGGACTTCAGATTCGCGACGATCAGCATCACGTAGCGGCACGTGCGCTCTGGAGCGCCGAGCGCGAGACGATGCTCACGACAAATCACGTCGTGGGCGAGAGTTGGACGTTCCTGCGCCGTCGCCAGGGTTACCTCGCGGCCCGGAATTTCCTGGATTCCGTCGAGCGATCATCACGGATCACCATGCTTCACGTCGATGAGGAGACTGAGCGAGAGGCGTGGGCCTGGCTGCGCCGTCACGATGAGCGTGTCTACTCCTTTGTCGATGCCACCAGCTTCGCGGTGATGCGAAGGCTCGGGATCTTCGAGGCGCTGGCGTTCGACGGCGACTTTTCGGCGGCCGGATTCGTTGAGGTCCGTCCTTAGCGGACGCGTCAGGCGTCGAGAGACTTCAATGAGCCGACGGATCGTCCTGCTGCTGATCTTCATGACGGTCCTCGGCGGCCTCTGGCGTCTTGCCTCGTTCGGGTTCAACGCCTGGCCGCACGGCGACGTCGTCATCGACGCGGCGATCGCCGAGAGCCTGGCCTGGCGCGGCCAGCTCGTGGTGCCGTTCGTCGACGTTCGCTACTACCCGATCGAGCGATTCGGCTTCGGCTACCCGCTCGATCAGCACCCGCCGCTCTGGCCGCTGCTCGGGGCGCCGCTGGCCTGGCTGACCGGCGACGGGTACGTCGCCCTCAAGCTGGTCAGCCTGCTGATCGGCACGATGCTGATCCCGCTGACGTACCTCGCGCTTCGGCGCCACGTCGGAAACGGTCCGGCGCTCCTCGCGAGCGCATTGACGGCCGGATCGTTCCCGCTGGTTGACTTCTCCGGGAACGGGTCACTCTGGGCGCTGCTGGCGGCGCTCTACCTGGCCTGGCTCTGGGTATTGCCAGTGACCGCCCTCACCCCAGCCCTCTCCCAGAGGGAGATCAGACTCCCTCTCCCTCTGGGAGAGGGGTTAGGGGTGAGGGCTCGCTGGGCGCTGCTCGGGCTCGTGATGGGCCTCGGCTACCTCACGAACTACCCGGCCGTGGTCCTGCCCGTGGCGCTGGCCGTCCTGCACCTCGTCAGGCACGGGCGACAGTCGTTCCGTCCGTCTGCGCTGGCCGGACCGGCCCTGAGCGCCGTCGTGCTGCTGCTGACGATCGCGCCCTGGCTCGTCTACAACGCCTCGGTGTTCGGCGGGCCGTTCTGGAGTCAGCCGTTCCAGCGCACGCTGTCCGGCGGCAGCAGGGACGTCGAGTACGCACTGGTGGGCGGCGCGGCGGTGAAGCGGAACCTCCCCACCAGCGGGGACCGCCTCACAGCGTTGCGGGCGCGCGCCATCGACCTGTACGGCAACGTCGGGTTCCTCGCGAAACAGTCGCTGGTGCTGACGCCGGTCATCGGCGGGCTGTTCCTGGTCGGGCTCCTGATGCTGCCGAGCCGGTCGCGCTTCCGTACGTCGGGCACAGCAGACACGGGCGCAATGAATTGCGCCCCTACAGCGTCTGTTCCCGTAGGGGCGCAATTCATTGCGCCCACCGTCGAGGCAACCTCCCCCAACCCGGTCCCCGTCGCCGTCCTGGCGCTCGTCCACCTGGCGCTCATCATCTGGTGGCCCACCACCAAGTTTCGCTACCTGATCCCGCTCCTGCCGCTGGTGTTCGCGGTCGGGGCGTGGGCGCTCTGGCAGCTTCAGCCGGGCGCCCTGCGCCTTCGAGTCGCCGTCGTCACCCTCGCGCTGTGCCTGTTCACCAACGCCTGGTCGATGCTCTCGATCCCGAGCCGGACCTTTTACTACGATGGCGGCCTGATCGGCGACAACTTCGGGCAGCAGGGCGAGCGGATCTTCGTAGACGAGGCCCGCAGCTTCAAGGCCGCCGCGGACGCCATCGTGGCGCACGGGGAGGGCGTGGTGCTCGGCGACCACATCCTGGCGCCGTTCACCAGGATGCCGCTGGTCGTCAACTCGACCGGCTACGCGCCGGAGGTCATCGAGCACCTGGTGCAGAAGTACGGCGTGCGGTACATCGTGATCGACGTCCCGCACGCCTACCTGTACGATTTCCTGCACCCGACGCCGATCTGGGAGAACGGGCGCCACGTGGTGCTGGAGCTCCCGCGTCGCTGAGTGAGATACGAGGCTGACTGTGTCGAGCGAGCAGACGGGCGTCCGACTGCGCAACCTTCCGGCCCAGACGACGACGCTGCTTGGTCGGGAGCATGACGTTCAGGCGGTCCGGGGGCTACTCTTGCGCGACGACGTCCGCCTGGTGACGCTGACCGGCCCGGGTGGAGCCGGCAAGACGCGACTCGCGCTCCAGGTGGCGGAGGAGGTGGTGGATCGTTTCGATGACGGCGCCTGCTTCGTGGAGCTTTCGCCGGTCTCCGACGTGGGCCTCGTGGTGCCGACGATCGCGCGGGCGCTCGGCGTGCAGGACGTGGCCGGACGACCGCTACTCGACATTCTGGTCGGCTTTCTGTACGGTCGGCGCCTGCTCCTGATCCTCGACAATTTCGAGCAACTGCTCGCCGCCGCGCGGACCGTTGCAGATCTGCTGCGGACCTGCCCGGAGCTCTCGGTGCTGGTGACCAGCCGAGCGCCGCTCCAGATCGGCGGCGAGCACGAGTTTCCGGTGCCGCCGCTGGCGCTGCCCGGCTCGGCTCAACCGCTGACGCCGGACACGATCTCACACTATGCCGCCGCCGCGCTGTTCGTGGAGCGTGCAGTGGCGATCAAGCCGGACTTCGCGGTCACGGAGGCGAACGCTCCCGTCATCGCCGAGATCTGCGCCCGACTGGATGGCCTGCCGCTGGCGATCGAGTTGGCGGCGGCTCGCCTCCGGCTGCTGTCGCCGGAGGCGATGCTGCCGCGTCTCGGACACGCCCTGGCGCTGCTGACCGGCTCGCGGCGTGACGTCCCGGCCCGGCAGCAGACGCTGCGTGACACGATCGGCTGGAGCTACGACCTGCTGACCCCTGACGAGCAGGCACTCTTTCGTCGGCTCGGGGTCTTCGTGGGCGGCCTCACCCTGGGTGCTGGGTCATGGGTCACGGGTCATGGGGGAACCGACGCACCATCCCCGTCCCCCATCACCCATCACCCATCACCCATCACCCTTGACGCCCTGGCGTCGCTGGTCGAGAAGAGCTTGCTGCGCTCGATCGGAGCACCCGGTGCCGAGCCTCGGGTCGGGATGCTGGAGACGATCCGGGAGTACGCCCTGGAGCAACTCGTCGCTAGCGGTGAGTACGAACAGGTGCGGCGAAGGCATGCCGCCTACTACCTGGCGCTGGCAGGCCACGCCGACGGCGAGCTGGCTGGTGCCGGACAGGCGGCCTGGCTCGATCGCCTGGAGACCGAACACGACAACCTGCGCGCCGTGCTGAGCAGGTCCGTCGAGGATGGCAACGTCGAGGCGGGCCTCGAGTTGGGCGGCCGGCTCTGGCGCTTCTGGTGGATGCGTGGCTACCTGACCGAGGGACGGCAGCGGCTGGGCGCGCTGCTCGCGGCGCAGGGCGACGGGTGGGCGCCGGGGACGCGGACCAGCGTTCGGGGACAGGCGCTGTTGGGATCAGGGCTGCTGGCTCTCTGGCAGGGGAGTTATGCCAGCGCCCGAGCAGCGTTGCAGGAGAGCCTGGCGATCGGCCGGGCGTGCGGCGACCGGCGTTGCACGGCGTACGCGCTCGCGTTTCTCGGGCGGGTGGCTCGCGACCAGGGTGACGAGTCGACGGCCCGGACGCTCGGCGAGCAGGGCGTGACGCTGTTCCGAGAGCTCGGCGAGCCGTGGGGCCTGGCCGTGGCGCTGCACTTCCTGGGGCTGGCTCTCGTGCGGAGCGATGTCGGCGCGGCCAGACCCCTGTTCGAGGAGAGCGCGGCGCTGTTCCGAGGGCTCGGGAACGGCTGGGACCTGGCGATGCCACTCCGTGGGCTCGGCCTGGTGGCGTACCGCGCGGGCGACACGATGGCGGCGCGAGCGCTTCTGGAGGAGGGGATCGCGCGGTTCCGGGACCGTGGGGACGAGTGGAGCGAGGCGATGCTGACGCACGACCTTGCATACGTCGCGCAGGCCGAGCGCGACCTGGCGGGCGCGGCAGCGCTGTTCGGGGTCAGCCTGACGATCTGGCACAAGCTCGGCAACACCCGTGGGGTCGCAAGCGGCCTGGCCGGCCTGGCCGGCATCGCTGTCCGACAGGGCGCCCCGGAGCGCGCTGCCCGGCTGTACGGGGCCGCCGACGCGGCGCGGCAGGCCGGCGGCGGGGTGGTCGAGCCGACCGACCGATCCGTCCAGGACGGCAGCATCGCCGAGGCGCGGGCGGCGCTGGGGGAGGCGACGTACGCGGCGGCCTGGGCAGCCGGGCGGGCCCTGCCAACGCGCCAGATGATCGCCGAGGCGCTGGAGCCCTGGGAGCGCGCTCCCAGGATGCGGAGTGGCCAGGATGGTGGCGATTCGCTCTCGCGGCGGGAGCGGGAAGTGGCTCAACTCGTCGCGCGGGGGCTCACCAACCGCCAGATCGCCGAGGCGCTGACGATCACCGAGGGGACGGCGATCAATCACCTCACGCACATCCTGAACAAGCTCGGTTTCCGATCGCGAGCGCAGGTCGCGGCCTGGGTGGCCGAGCGTGGGCTCACAGAGGTGAGACCCCCACTGATGTGAGTCTGACCGGACACCAGATGTGAGGTTCCCTGGATGTTCGGCGCCGTGGCCGGACCTACGCTGGTGACAGACGACCGGCGACGCCTCGCCGAGGACGATGCGGCGTGGCACCGCACGGACGACGCCCGGCGAGCAGCAAGCAGGGAGGGCATCAGGATGACGCAAATCGTGTACAGCATGCGATTCAGCGGGCAGGCCGTGCCGGCCGAGGGCTCCTCGAACGTGCTCAAGGCGGCGACCGAGGCGCCGAGCTGCACGATCACCTCACTGGCCGGCCCGGACGGGTTGAGCAGCTCGATCGAACCGACCGCCGGTGGCACGGCAACGTTCGAGTCCGAGGTGATGTTCACCGGCGACGCGGCGTTTCAGGAGCGTGGCACGATCACGTTCGGGACGGACGGACATCGGCTGCACTTCAGCACGGTCGGCCAGGGATACCTGGGCGCGAGCGCGGACCCGGCGCTGAAGCACGGCACGGTGATGTGGCAGGTCGACGGCGGCGAAGGCCAGTTCGAGGGCGCCACCGGGCTGATTACGTCAAACTTCACGGTCGGCGAGGCAGGCGAGGTGGTCGATCATCATTTCGGGCTACTCCATCTTCCGTAGGCTGACGACCGTACCTGGGAGCAGAAACGATGGCGATGGTGGACACGGCGACGGAGCCCACGCTGGATGCCACGCGCATCCTGAAGAACATGGAGACGATCGCGGCCGAGTGGGCCGGCCAGCGTGCCGAGCGTCAGCGTCGACGTCACCTGGAGCCTTCCGATTTCGAGCGACTCCGGGAGGCCGGGTTTCTGCGGGCCTGCCTGCCGGCCGAATACGGGGGGCTCTGGGAGAGTCACTCGCGTTCGGATCGGCTGGTGTACGAGTCGGTGCGGACGCTGGCGCACGGCGACGCGTCGGTGGCTCTGGCGGCCGCCATGCACCCGCTGGTGCTGGCCTCGGCGTACTGGCTCGGCAACCCGGCTGCTCCCCCACCATACACCGAGGCGTGGGCGGAACAGCGACGATGGATCTTTGAGGCCGCGCGTGATGGCGCCTGGTGGGGGACGGTCAGCTCGGAGGCCGGGACAGGCGGTGACCCGGCCCGGACTCGTGCAACCGCTCGCCGGGACCCGGCGGCCGGGGGCTCTGACTCGCTCCGGTATCGTGTCACGGGCCGGAAGCAGTTCGGGAGTGCATCAGGGATCACTTCGTACATGATCACGATGGCGATCCCTGAAGGCGAGTACGAGCCGGATCTCTTCGTCTTCGACATGCGTGGCGTGCTCGATCGGCGTGGCGTGCCGGTGGACGACGCGGCCGGCGTGCGGCTCACGGGGGCCTGGGACGGCCATGGGATGACGGCGACGCAGAGTCACGCCCTCTCGTTCGAGGACGTACCGGCCATCCGGATCGCCTGGCCGGTCGCCAGCAGGGGAAACCTGATCGTGCCGCGCGCGCTCGGTGTCGGGTTCGCCTCGGTGATCGTCGGGATCGTCGAGGTGGCGGTCGAGACGGCGGCGGCCCAGCTGCGACCGAAGCGATCGGCGCTCCGTCCGTACGAGCAGGTCGAATGGTCACGGATCGAGCTGGAAGCGTGGTTGGTCGAGCAGGCGTACGCGGGCACGCTGCGCGCGGTCGAGGAAGGCGGCAAGGCGGCGCGCGGCGGGCTGCTTGGGAAGACGGCGATCGCGGAGCTGGCCGAGTCGATCCTGACGCGGATCTGCCGGGTGGTCGGCGCCGGCAGCTACTCGCGGCACTCGCCGTTCGGCTTCTGGCTGGAGGACGTTCGGGCGCTCGGCTTCCTGCGACCGCCCTGGGGTCTGGCGTACGACCGGATGTTCGCCGACAGCCTGACCGACGGCTGAATCCGGTACAGCGCGGCGCCTCGAGCCACCCCTGGCCGATAATGCGGGCGATCTGATGACGGCCAGGCCGTGGACCGCGAGGGATGAGTATGGAGCGTGAGCTCGGGCTGCGCTACGGGATGAACCCCCATCAGGCGCCGGCGCGCGTCTTTCTGGAGACGGACACAAATCGTGCGCTGCCGCTGACCGTGCTCAACGGTGCGCCCGGCTTCATCAACCTGCTGGACGCCCTGAACGCCTGGCAGCTCGTCCGCGAGGTGGACGCTGCGCTCGACCTGCCGGCCGCGACCTCGTTCAAGCACACCGCGCCGGCGGGCGTGGCGGTCGGGCTGCCGCTCTCCCCTGAGCTGGCCCAGGCGTGCCGGGTGGCGGACCTCGAGCTCTCGCCGTTGGCGGCAGCGTACGCCCGCGCCCGCGGCGCCGATCGGCAGGCTTCGTTCGGCGACTTCGCGGCGTTCAGCCGGACCGTGGATCTGGAGGCGGCCCGCGTCCTCTCGCGCGAGGTCTCAGACGGCGTGATCGCGCCGGGCTACGATCCGGACGCCCTGGCGGTGCTCCAGCGCAAGAAGGGCGGCAGCTACCTGGTGATGGGCATCGATCCGGAGTGGACGCCGCCCTCAGTGGAGCGGCGCCAGGTCTTCGGGATCACCTTCGAGCAGCCGAGAAACGACGCCACAGTGCCGCTCGGCGAGGTGGTCACCAGCCGCAAGGACCTTCCCGAATCGGCGCAGCGAGACCTGCTGCTAGCCGCCATCACCCTTAAGTACACGCCGTCCAACACCATCGCGCTGGCGGTGGACGGGCAGGCGGTCGGCGTGGGGGCCGGGCAGCAGTCGCGGATCCTCTGCACCCGCCTGGCCTGCTCCAAGGCCGAGCTCTGGTGGCTACGGCAGCACCCCCGGGCGCTGAGCCTCCAGTACGCCGAGGGCGTCTCCCGGTCCGAGCGTGACAACGCCGCCGAGGCGTGGCTGCGTCAGGAACCGACCGATGCTCTCCTGGACCCGCCGGCACCTCTCACCGCCGAGGAGCGGGCGGCCTGGATCAGACAGCTCCAGGGGGTGGCCCTGGCCAGCGACGGCCTGATCCCGTTCCGCGACAACCTGGACCGCGCGGCGCAGACCGGCGTCGGCTACGTCTGGCAGCCCGGCGGGTCGAGCCGCATGGACGAGGTCGTGGCGGCAGCAGAGGAGCACGGGATGGTGATGACGTTCTCCGGCCTGCGCCTCTTCCACCACTGAGCGAGCCGCCCTCGCCGGCGACCACCCGTAGTCGCCCTACTCAATCGTGAACAGCGCCGCCTCGGCAGGCCACAGCTACGGCATCGCTCCAACCTGGCAGTCGGGGAAGGTGGCGGCAAACCCTTGCACAGCATGGCAGCACCTCCGCTTCGACAGGCGCGACCTCAAGGGCATGGTAGCACCCACGCGCGTAGGGGAGGCAGCGGTGCCGGCTCGCCTCATCATCGTTGCTCACGCTGCTGCCGCTCACCAGGTGATGCTCGGCTCCATGGTCACTGGGGTGTACGCGGCCGGGGTGGCGCCGCCGATTCAGCCGAGTGAGCCCAGAATTGCCCGGAACTGGTCCTGTGGGAAGGCCTTGAGCGTCGTGGTCCGGACGTTGCCCGCCGAGCCGACCGTCAGCATGAAGCGGGCGGCCGTCTCGTCGTCAGGCGCCTCCCAGACCAGCACGTAGTCGTAGGCGCCCATGGTCAGGTAATGGCCGATGAACCTGCCGCCGAGCTGCCGCAGCTGCTCCTCTGCCTGCTGCTGTCGCTCGGGGCTTCCCTTGAGGTCACGGATCCCCTGATCCGTGTAGTTGAGGAGCGAGACGAAGGTCGGCACGATGTCCCCCTCTCGGATCATCCAACGCGCCACCCCGGCCCTGACATTGTATCGCCGTGGTGTGCCTGTCGATACGTATTCCGGGCGCCGCCGCTGAAGACGTAGATACTGAGCCGACGAGGATACGTACTTCGCGACAGCGGCACGCCGACAAGATACGTCGTGAGAGATACGTCGTCCGCTGGATGGCGGCCGGTCCGGGGCTCCGTACGCTGGCATTAGCCTCTACGGGGAGACGGACCGATGACCGTGCAGACCGCGCCGCGTGACCTGTCCAATCTGATCGCCTGCGTCCGGCAGCCGACCGCACAGTATGCAGAACTATCGTCACCAGACCCGACAGCATCGGGTCCGCCGGCGACGATCCTCCCGAGTGGCGAAGAGTGCAGCGTCGTCGGTGCGACCTGGCCGCTCCTGGTCACGATGTTCGTCGGGAACCTGCCGTACCCCGCCAGCAGCATCTTCGTCGGCTCGCTCGCGACCGACTTCGGCGTCGAAAGCGCCACGATCGGCGGCCTGCGCGCTGTGAGCGGGGCTGCCGCGCTGACAGTCGGGTTCCTGGCCGCGCCGCTGCTGGACCGGGTACCACGGGCCGTGACGGTGCTGCTCGGGCTCGGGCTGGTGATGGTCGGGAGCCTGCTGCCGCTGCTGGGCGAGATGGTCACCCTGACCGCCTCGTTCTTCGCGGTCGGCGCCGCGATGGCGATCCTGGTGCCGGCCGTCCAGGCGGCTGGCGGCGACCTGTTCGAGGGGCCGAGCGCCGGCCGGGCCGCCTCCCTTGTCAACGCCAGTCAGAATCTCTCCGGCTCCCTGGCCGGCCCGATCATGGTGCTGCCGGCCCTGCTCGGCGGCTGGCACGCCGGCTACGCCAGCATCGCGCTGCTGGCGCTGCTGACCGGTCTGCTGGCCGCCTGGCGCCTGAGCTGGCGGCCACCGACGGGTGTCGCCCGCGTGGGCTACCGCGCGGCGTTCGGCCTGGTGGCGCGGGCGCCGGGCGCGCTCCCACTGCTCGCGGCCTCGACGCTGCGCAGCTGTGCCATGTTCGGCTTCGTCGTCTACCTGGCAGCGTTCTTCGCCGATCGGTTCCAGGCCGGCACGCCGCTGCTCGGCCTGGTCTGGTTCGTCGCGGCGTTCGCCGCCTTCTTCGCGAACGTGGTGACCGGGCGCCTCGTCAACGGCGGTCAGGAGGGAGCAGCGGTCCGCTGGTGGCGCGATCCACTGACGCTGCTGGTGCTGAGCACGGTCGCCAGCGTGGTGCTGGCGCCACTCACCTTCCTGGCGCCGTCGCCGCTGCTGGCGATCGTCGCCACCACCGTCTACGCGGTGTTCCACGGCGTGCTGGTGGCGTCGCAGGTCAGCCTGCTGGTCCGCCGCTACATGAGCCTCCGAGGGCCGGTGATGGCGCTGAACGGGGTCGGCCAGAACATTGGCACGGTCGTCGGGACAGCCGTGGCCGGCCTTGGGCTCGCCACGGCCGGCTACGATGGGCTGGCCGTGACGCTGGTGCTGATGACCGGCGCCGCGGCGGTTACGATGCTGGCGGCGCTCCCCACGCTGCGAGCGCAGCCGGCCGGCGTCCGAGAGCCGGCGCTCGCCCCGTCCGCCCTCTGATGCGCAACCGATGGAGGAGCCGTGAGCAAGGACGAACGGTCTGACAGACCGCTGGACGGCGAGGTGGCGCTGGTTACCGGGGGTAGCCGAGGGATCGGTCTCGCGATCGGGCGGAAGCTGACCGAGGCCGGGGCGGCGGTCGCACTGGTGGCCCGGGAGCGGGCGGTGCTTGATCGGGCCGTCGAGTCGCTGTCAGTGTACGGCGGTACGGTACTGGGCATCGTCGGCGACGTGACGGACCTGGCCTCAATGGAGTTGGCGGTGGAGCGGACGGTCGAGCGGCTGGGCAGCCTGAGCATCCTGATCAACAACGCCGGCGTCGGACTGTACGGGCCGGTCGCCGAGCAGCCGCCCGATGTATGGCGCCGGGTGATCGAGATCAACCTGCTCGGCGTCTTCCATGCGACGCGGGCGGCCCTGCCGGAGATGCGCACGCGTGGGCGCGGTCAGATCGTCGCCATCTCGTCGGTGAACGGGAGGCGGGGTCGCCCAAACATGACCGCCTACTGCGCCTCGAAGGCGGCGGTGGATGGCTTCATGCGGGTGCTGGCGGCTGAGCTCGAGGCTGAGGCGATCCGCTGCATCACGATTGTGCCTGGCAGCACCCTGACCGACGGCGGGGGGCGCACCCGTGAGCAGCGGCTGGCCAGCGGCGCCAGCTTCCTGGAGCCCGAGGATGTCGCCGACGCCGTCCTCTTTGCGCTGCTCCAGCCCGACCGGGCCTGGACCCAGGAGCTGGTGCTCTGGCCGCGCTGAGGCCGATGACGTCAATACGTATTTGGTAGACAACCCTCTGGCTCCACGATACGCGGGTCGCGATACGTCATTTGCTCGATGGTGGGCGGCTTGGCGGTGCCTACGATGGCTTCGGAGCTAGAAGGAGGCCAGACCGATGGCCACACAGACCGCGCTACGAGACCTTGGTGAGCTGAGCCGCTACCACGCCGCCGTCCGGCCTGAGCGGGTCGCCATGACCTTCGAGGGGCGTGAGACCACCTACGGCCAGCTCGACCGGCGCGCCAACCGCGTCGCCAACGGCCTGCTGGCGACCTGCGCCACGACCCAGGCGCGGGTCGCCGTGCTCGACAAGAGCTCCGACAGCTTCTTCGAGCTGGTGTTCGGAGCCGCGAAGGCTCGTGACGTCCTGGTGCCGGTGAACTGGCGGCTGGCTCCAGTCGAGATCGCCTACGTCGTGAACGACGCCGAAGCCGAGATCCTGTTCGTCGGCGAGGAGTACGTCGAGACCGTCGCGCAGCTTCTTCCCGAGCTGCGGACGGTCAAGCAGGTGATCGCCCTGGCCGGCGGTCACCCGGAGTGGGAGGGCTACGCTTCGTGGCGGGACCGCCAGGCAAGCGCCGATCCGCGCCTGGAGACGCCCGCCGACGAGGTCGCAATCCAGCTCTACACCAGCGGCACGACCGGCCACCCGAAGGGCGCCCAGGTCACCCACGACGGCCTGTTGGTCTCCCTGGCGGCTGCTCGCGAATGGCTCCCGTGTTCGGCCGAGGACGTCAACCTGACGAGCATGCCGCAATATCACTTCTCCGGCTGCGTCATCGGGCTGGTCTCGCTCTTCACGGGTGGCCGGATCGTGATCACCCGGCAGTTCGAACCAGCCGAGATCTTGCGCCTGATCCCGGCCGAGCGCGTGACCCGCGCGTGCTTCGTGCCCGCCGCGCTCGCGCAAAAGCGCTGGCCGGGGCCGGCATGCTCTCCGGCATACAGCACGACTACGAGCGGTCGGATGCTCTCAACACGGAGGCGCTGACGCTCCTCCGGCCCTCGGACGATCCTGTCCTCGCCAGCGGGGCACTCTCCGTACTCGGCTTCGCGGCGGAGACTCGGGGTGACGCGGAGCGCGCCGCGTCGCTCTACGAGGAGGCGCTGGTGCTCGCCCGTAGCGTGCCCGGCTCCTGGGTCATCGGCTGGCAGCTCTCGAACCTGGGTCGCCTGGCGATGGTGCACGGCGACTACGAGTCCGCGACCGCGCTGCTCGATGAGAGCCTCGCACATCACGAGCGGACCGGCGATCGTCAGGGCGCCTGCTGGACGTATCAGCACCTGGGGCGGATCGCACAACGACAGGGCGATCACGATCGGGCCGTGGCGTTCTCCGAAGCGTCGCTGGCCGCCGCTCGAGACGTCGGCGACAAGGCCGGTATGGCCTGGTCGCTTGGCAACCTCGGGCGGCAGGCCCGGATCCAGGGCGACTTCGCGCAGGCGACCGCGTGGCTGGAGGTTGACTACCCGACAGTTTTGAAGGAGCGGGCGCACAGCCTGCAGCGCCCTGAGGTTGAAGGACCGAAGGGAGGCCGGCCATGGGCCCGCGAGGAGTATGGCAGGCGTGGGAGGCGGAGATCAGCCGGGTGCGTTCGACAGTCGGGGTGTGGCAGCGACACGCGCTGGCACTGTGCAGGCTGGGGGTGGCTCCGGCGACGCAGTGTGGACTGGCCCGTGCAGCGGCGGTGGAGCCCGGGCTGGGGCTGGTGCCGAGTACGACGCGTCGGTTCGAGCGGCTGCTGGCGAGCGCGCGACTGGACGTGCGCGCGGCCCGTGGCGAGGTGGTGGCGGCGGTGCTCGGGACCGGGCGTGGGCAGCCATGCTGGCTGGCCCTGGAGGAGACCCACCAGGGTCGTACCGCGACCGGTGCCCGGCTCAGCATGGTGGCGTTGCGGCGCGTCTACCGCGAGCGGGCGATCCCGCGCACCGGGATCTGCTCCCGGTCGGGGGCGGCCCCGGCGTCGTTCACGGTCCTGCTCGGTCGGCGCAGCAACGAGGTCGCGGCGCTGCTGCCGCCGGATGCCCGGGTCGTGCTGATGACGGCCCGTGGCCTCGCCTGGCCGGCGCGGTTCGACCAGTGCCGTCGCGGGGGCTGGTCGTTCCTGTGCCGCGTCCAGCGCCAGCCCCGCGTCCAGACCGCTGACGGCCACGACGGCACGAGCGGCGACCCGGCCCCACGGCCCGGCACGCGCTGGCAGGGGCACGGGCGCGCCTTCCTCAAGTCCGGCTGGCGCGACCTCAGCATCGTCGCCGGCTGGCGACGGGGTGACGAGCCGCCCTGGCGGCTCGTCACCGACCTCCGCCCGGCCTGGGTCCGCGGCACCCAATACCGCCATCGGATGGACGCGGCGGAGAGCTTCCGCGATGACAAGTCCTCCGCCTTCGACTGGAACGCCAGCCGGGTCCACGACCCGGCCCACCTGGACCGGCTCGTCCTCGTCCGCCAACTCGCCGCTCTCTTCGTCCTCGTCCAGGGCGTCGTCGTCCTCCAACACGGCTCTCGCCGCGTCCTCGAACGACTGGATCGGCGCACCCTCAGCCGCTTCTCCCGCGGCCTCCGATGGCTCGATCGCGCTCGCTCTCACCTCGTTCGGCTCGATCCCTCACTCTCCCTCCCTTTCCCCTGACCCCAAACCTGTCGGGTAGTCAGGGCTGGAGGAGAGCCTCCGTCTGTCCCGCGACGTCGGAGAGCGGTGGGTTGCCGCTCTGTCACTGGGGAGCCTGGGGCGGGTTGCGCTCGCCCGGAAAGAGTACCAGCGGGCGGGTGCGCTGTTCGAGGAGAGCCTGGTCCTGTCGCAGAGCGTCACCGGACGTGGTCGCCACGGCGCCTATCCCTGCACTATCTCGGCGCCGTCGCGGCGGCGCTGGGTCAGCCAGAGCGGGCCGGCCGTCTGCTGGGCGCCGCGGCGGCCTTCCAGGAGGCGGCCGGACGTACCGTGTCACCGGCGGATCTCGCCGAGCGCGAACGGCAGATCGCCAGCGTTCGCCAGACGCTCGGGGCCAAGGCGTTTGCCGACGCCTGGAGAGCCGGGCGGGCGATGTCGCTGGAGCAGGCGGTCGAGTACGCCCTGACCGCGCCGCCGGCGCGTCGCGTGCCGGCCTCCGAGTCGGCCGGACCATCAATCGAGCAGGCCGCTTCCCCACTCAGCGCCCGGGAACTGGAGGTGTCGCTGCTGCTGGCGCGCGGGTTCACCAACCGCCAGGTGGCTGAGGAGCTGGTGATCTCCAAGAGGACGGCGAGCACGCATGTCACGCACATCCTGACCAAGCTGGGCTTCTCAACGCGCTCGCAGGTCGCCGCCTGGGCCGTCGAGCGGGGACTGGCCGGGTGATCCACTACGTATCTCGCGGTCATCCGAAGATACGTAGCCAGATACGTCGTTTGCTGGACGAGCTCATGATCGCGGCGCCGTAAGATGGCCTCAACCTCTACGGGGAGACTGACCGATGACCGTGCAGACCGCGCTGCGCGACCTGGCCGAGCTGAGTCGATTCCACGCGGCCGTCCGGCCCGAGCGTGTCGCGATGATCTTCGAGGGACGCGAGACTACCTACGGTCAGCTCGACCGGCGCGCCAGTCGAGTGGCGAACGGGCTCCTGGCGACCTGCTCCACGAGCCAGGCGCGCGTCGCCGTGCTGGACAAGAACTCGGATCAGTTCTTCGAGCTCTGGTTCGGGGCGACGAAGGCCCGCGACGCCCTGGTGCCGGTGAACTGGCGGCTCGCGCCAGCCGAGATCGCCTACATCGTGAACGACGCCGAGGCCGAGATCCTGTTCGTCGGCGAGGAGTACGTCGAAACGATCGAACGACTGCTGCCCGAGCTGCGGACGGTGAAGCAGGTCGTCTCGCTGGCCGGCGGTCACCCGGAGTGGGAGGAGTACACGGCGTGGCGGGATCGACAGGTCAGCGCCGATCCGCGCCTGGAGACGCCGGACGACGACACTGCCATCCAGCCCTACACCAGCGGCACGACCGGCCACCCGAAAGGCGTACAGATCACCCACAACGCCCTGATGACGTCTCTGGCAGCCCGTGAGTGGTTCCCATGCGCAGCCGAGGATGTCCATCTGGTGTGCATGCCACAGTACCACGCCATCGGCAGTGTCCTGGGACTGAGCGCGCTCTACGTGGGCGGCCGAACCGTGATTGCGCGGCAGGCGAACCCGACCGAGATCCTGCGGCTGATTCCGGCTGAGCGTGTGACGCATGCGATCTTCGTACCGGCCGTCCTGCTCTTTTTGTTGCAGACGCCGGGCTGTCGGGAGACGGACTTCTCGAGTTTGAAGCACATCGTCTACGCCGGCTCGCCGATCCCGCTCGATCTGCTGCGCGATGCCCTGGCAACGTTCAGGTGCGGATTCGGACAGGTGTACGGCCTCACCGAAACCTTGATCGTCACCTACCTGCCGCCAGAGGACCATGATCCGGCCGGCAGTGCGCGGATGCGCTCGTGCGGGCGGCCAATCGCCAACGCCCAGATCAAGGTTGTCGGCGACGACGGCGCCGAGCTGCCGTGTGGTCAGGTCGGCGAGATCGTGGCGCGCACGCCCCAGGCCATGCAGGGGTACTGGCGGCTTCCCGAGGCCACCGCCGGGACTATCCGCGACGGCTGGATCTACACCGGCGACGCCGGCTACTTCGACGAGGACGGCTACCTGTACATCCACGATCGGGTGAAGGACATGGTCGTCTCGGGGGGAGAGAACGTCTACCCGGCTGAGGTCGAAAGCGCGCTGTTCGGGCATCCAGCCATCGCAGACCTCGCCGTCATCGGCGTGCCGGACGATCGCTGGGGCGAGGCGGTCAAGGCGGTCGTGGTGCGGAAGCCGGGCGTCGAGGTCACGGAGGCCGAGCTGATCGACTACGCCCGGGAGCGGATCGCCAGCTACAAGGCGCCGAAGTCGGTCGATTTCGTGGACGCGCTGCCGCGCAACCCCTCCGGCAAGATCCTCAAGCGAGTGTTGCGTGCCCCGTACTGGGAAGGGTACGACCGCCAGGTGAACTGACAGCGTGCAGTGAGTTGAATCCCCAGGCGCCCGAGTCCGTGGGTTGAAACCCACGTCTACCATCGTCGGTCCCTACGGGACCGGGACCGGGGATCGGACAGAGCGGAACAGATCGCCCGCCCGCCAGTCCTTTCTCCGGTGTGGCGTAGCCACACACTATGGTAGACGTGGACTTCAGTCCACGGCCGCGCAGTCAAGGTGTATCCTGGCAGCAGAATCCGAGATGTCGCCCGCTCGTCTTTGGATGGAGCCGATGGTGGAGACCCAGACCAGGACGGTCACGTTCCTCCTCACGGACGCGGAGGGCGACGCTTACCCGAACAACCTGCCCAGAGAGTTGACCAGCTTCGTGGGGCGCGAGCGCGAGGTCGCCGAAGTCAGCCGGTTGCTGTCGACCGCCCGGCTGCTCACGCTGACCGGACCCGGCGGCGTGGGAAAGACCCGGCTCAGCCAGCGGGTCGCCGCCGACCTGGGGCCAAGCTTTCCGGACGGCATCTGGCTGGTAGAGCTCGCCAGTCTGGGTGACCCGTCCTTGCTGACGCAAGGGATCGCCTCGGCGCTGGGGGTGCGCGAGCAACCCGGGAGGGCGCTCCAGGACACGCTGGTGGACGTCCTCCGACCACGAGTCACGCTGCTGCTGCTGGACAACTGCGAGCACCTGGTGGCGGCGTGCGCGCTGCTGGCGGACGGTCTGCTGCGTGCCTGCCCTGGCCTCACCGTACTGACCACCAGTCGCGAGCCGCTCGGCATCGCCGGCGAGACGGTCTGGCGGGTGCCGCCGCTGACGGTTCCTGACGCCGTCGATGCCGTCAGTGGAGAGGACAGGCTCGCGGCGCTGCTCCAGTCCGAGGCGGTGCGCCTGTTCGACGAGCGGGCCCGGGCCGCGCACCCCACGTTCACCCTGACCGACCAGCACGGGCCGGCCATAGCTACGATCTGTCGGCGCCTGGACGGTATCCCGCTCGCCATCGAGCTGGCAGCCGCCCGGCTGCGGGGATTGACCCTGGAGCAGCTCGCCGTTCGGCTCGACAACCATCTGCGCCTTCTGACGAGCGGGAACCGGGCGGCGCTGCCCCGCCACCACACGCTGCGCGCGATGGTCGACTGGAGCCATGAGCTGCTCTCCGAGCCGGAGCGGATGTTGTTCCGGCGCCTGTCGGTGTTCGCCGGCGGCTGGACGCTCGAAGCCGCGGAGCAGGTCTGCGCCGGGGAAGACCTCGACGCGGCCGATGTGCTGGAGCTGATGCTGCAACTGGTTGACCGCTCGCTGGTGCTGGCCGATGAGCGTCAGGCCGACCGCACATCCGCAGTCCGGTATCGACTGCTGGAGACGCTGCGGCAGTACGGCGCCGAAAAGCTTGAAGATGCCGACGAGACGGCGGCAGTCCGGGCTCGTCACCTGGAATGGTGCATCGGTCTGGTCGAGGGAGAGGGCTCGCTGATGGGCCGGACGCGCGGCCATACGCATGCACGTCACCTCGATCTGCTCGAAGGGGAGCACGACAACCTGCGTGAGGCGCTGCGTTGGAGCCTGGTCGAGGCCGCACCGGCGACGCCACGGCGCTCTGGCCAGCGCCTGGTCGCGGCGCTCTGGCCGTTCTGGTGGATGCGCAGCCATTTCGGCGAAGGCGCCCGCTGGCAGGAGCCAGCCCTGGCGGTGCCAGAGTCCGACGACGAGTCGGATCGGTACACCCGAGCGAACGTGCTGATCGGGACCGGCGTGCTGGGGATGTGGCGGCGGGACCACAAACTCGCGGAGGAGTGGATTCGGCAAGGGCAGGCGCTGCTCCATCCGGGCGAAGACCCGGTCCTGTCTGCGCACGCGCTGACGATGTTGGGCCTCGCCGCCGAGGCACGCGGCGAGATCGCCAGGGCGACGGCGCTGTACGAGGAGAGCCTGGCGCTGGCGCGCGCGGCCGGCCTCGACTGGGTGATCGGCTGGCTGCTCGGCGACCTGGGACGCCTGGCGATGCTGCGCGGCGAGTACGAGCGTGCGACCACCCTGCTCGAAGAGAGCCTGCGCCACTTTGAGGAGTCCGGGGAACGCCAGGGCGCAGGCTGGTCGTACCAGTACCTGGCGCGGGTCATGGAGCGACAGGGCAACCTGGAGCGGGCAACGCACCTGTTCGAGCAGGCGCTTGCGGCCTCGCGCGACGTCGGGGAGCGAATGGGCATAGCCTGGGCGCTCGGCTATCTCGGGCGGCTGGCCCGCATGGAAGGTGACGAATCACGCGCGGACGAGCTTTACGGCGAGTGCCTGCGCATCGCACGCGAGATCGGCGACCAGTGGTGCGCGGCCTGGACGCTCGGCAACCTGGGGCGGGCCGCGTTGGATCGCCGCGAGTATCAGCGGGCATCGGCCCTCTTCGAAGAGAGCCTGGTCTTGTGTCGCGAGCTGCCCAGCCCCCGGCGTCCCTCCGCCTACCCGATGCACTACCTCGGCGTCCTGGCGGGAGAGCTGGACTATCTGGAACGGGCGGCCCGGCTGTTCGGCGCGACCGAAGCACTGCGCGGCGTTCCCGGTCGGTTGCTCTCGCCCGCGGACCAGGCCGAGCACGAGCGCCAGATCGACACCGTCCGTCAGGCGCTCGGCGAAGCACTCTTCGATGCAGCCTGGGCGGAGGGGCGGGCGATGCCGTTCGAGCGGGCGGTCGAGTACGCGTTGACCGCGCCTCCCGCCCGTCGGAGTATGACTCCGGCGCCGCCTCCCCACGCAAGCGCCGACGTCGACACGCCGCTCACCACTCGTGAGCTCGAGGTGGCACGCTTGCTGGCTCGAGGGTTCACCAATCGCCAGGTGGCCGAGGAGCTGGTCATCGCAGACCGGACCGCTACCACCCACGTGACCCACATCCTGACCAAGCTCGGCTTCTCGACACGCTCACAGGTCGCCGCCTGGGCCGTCGAGCAAGGCCTGACGGCGCGGTAGCAGGAGGCCACGTCAGTTGGTCAGGCGACGTTGCGGGCCTGGAGCGGGAGGTCGGCCGCCAGCATCTCGGCGAGCTGCTCGGGTGGCATCGGCCGCGCGAAGTAGTACCCCTGCCCGTGCTCGCAGCCAAGCTCGCGCAGCCGCTCCAGTTGCTCGACCGTCTCGATGCCCTCGGCGATCGTCGAGAGGCGCAGCGTCCGGGCGAGCTGCACGATCGTGCGCGCCAGCGCCTCGTCGTCCGCGTTCTCCGCGATCCCCTTCACGAACGCCCGGTCGATCTTCAAAATGTCGATCGGGAAGCGCTGGAGGTAGCTCAAGCTGGAGTAGCCGGTCCCGAAGTCGTCGATCGCGAGCCGCACGCCGAGCCCCTTCAGCGCCTGGAGCCGCGCAATCGTCGCCTCGGTGTTCTGCATCGCCACGCTCTCGGTGATCTCCAGCGTCAGCGCGGACGGTTCGAGGCGGCACTCGGTGAGGATCGAGGCGACGTCGTGGATCAACTGCGCGTCCTGAAGCTGCCGCGCCGAGATGTTCACGGCGACGGACAGGCCGGCATGAGACGGGTTGCTCTCCTGCCAGCGGCGGCCGTCGCGGCACGCCTGCTGCAGCACCCAGCGCCCGATCGGCACGATCAGCCCGGTCTCCTCGGCGATGGCGATGAACTCGGCCGGGTGGATCAGGCCGCGCGTCGGGTGCTGCCAGCGGACCAGCGCCTCGGTCCCGATGATCCGCCCGGACTCCACGTCCACCGTCGGCTGGTACATCGCCACCAGCTCGTCCCGGCCGATCGCCCGGTACAGGTCGGCCTCCAGCTCCAGCCGATGACGGGTCGCGGTGTCCATCCCCTCGGAGAAGACCACGAACCCGCCGCGCCCCTGCCTCTTGGCTGCGTACATCGCGATGTCGGCGTTGCGCAGCAGGGTGCCTGCCGAGTCCACCGTGCGCGCCATCAGCGCGATCCCGATGCTCGCGCCGACGAACACCTCCTTGCCGCTGACCACGATCGGCTCGCGCAGCGATTCGAGGATGCGCTGGGTTGTGCTCATCGCATCGTCCTGGTGGACCAGGTCCTCCAGCAGGATCGCGAACTCGTCGCCGCCGAGCCGGGCTACCGTGTCAGACCCTCGCACGCTCTTGACCAGCCGCGTTGCCACGCCGCGTAGGAGATCGTCGCCGGCGGCGTGCCCAAGGCTGTCGTTGACCTTCTTGAAGTTGTCCAGGTCCAGGAACAGCACGGCGTGCGCGGTCGGAACCCGGCCGGCCCGCGCCAGGGTGTGCGTCACCCGGGTACAGGACGATCGGCAGGGCGTCCGTCAGGAACCCGATGCCGTACAGGATCTCGTGCCCGAGGCACGGGTGCTGCCGCATCACCGCCCACTCCTCGTCCGTGAGCGGGCCGTTCTTGCGCAGGATCGCGTCCGGCACGGTGATCTTGCCGACGTCGTGCAGGAGCGCGCCGTACTCCAGCACCTGAAGCTCCTGGGGCCGCGATCCCAGGATCTGCTCGCCGAGCAGCCGGCTGTACTCGGCGACCCGGACGCAGTGCCCGCCGGTCATGCCGTCCCGCCGATCGACCGCCCGCCCAAGCGCTTTCAGCGTCTGCCGATACGTCGCCTGCAGCAGCCCGTTCAGCGCGCCGAGATCCGTGGCGTAGGCCAGGAGCTGCTCGTGTGAGCGCTCGAGCTCCACCACCTTCCTGGCAAGCTCGGCCTCCGCCGCCTGGCGCTCGACGTACAGGCGGCGGAGCTCCTCCGCGTACGCCTGGGCCTGAGCGTAGACGCGCGGGAGGTCTTCCGTCCGTATCGAAACCGGCTGCACCAGCTCCAGATCGTCCATCGGCTCCCTTGCTACCGTCCCACGCCGCTGGCCAGGCTCCGCCGGGAGTGCACCCATTGCAGCCACAGTCGACACGTCCCGCGTGGCAGACTCCAGAGTTACCTGCCGCGTATAAGCAACGTTTGTGCGCGCTGACGCGGGATGGCCCGCGCCTTCAATCTGGGACATTCCCGTAAGCTCCTCGGCCATCAGCGTCCCGTCAAGGTGCCCGGGTACTGCTGGCGGCCGGGACCGGCGGCTGCACCGCGCGGCGGACCTCGGAGGCCATCGAACGGTCGTCCGCGGCCGGCAGCGTGAACCAGAACGTCGAGCCGATGCCTACCTGGCTGGACACGCCGACCTCGCCGCCGTGCGCCTCGACCAGGTCTCGGACGATCGCCAGCCCAAGGCCGCTGCCCTGCTCGCGGAGTGCGCGCCCGCTGCTCGCGCGGTAGAACCGCTCGAACACGTGCCGCTGGTCCTCGGCGTCCATCCCGATGCCGTGATCCACGATCTCCATCCGCACCCGGTCGCCCACAGAGTGGGCGCTGACCCGGATCTCGCCGCCGGCCGGCGAGTAGCTGATCGCATTGGTCAGCAGGTTCGCGAGCACCTGGTGGATGCGCTCCGGGTCCGCCCGGACCGTCAGCCAGTGATCCGGCAGGTCCAGCGTCACTCGTTGCGCTTGCCTCTGGGACTCGTATCCCGTCGCCACGCCGCGGATCAAGTGGACCAGGTCGATCGGGCGGCTCTTCAGGCTGAAACCGTCCGTCTGGGTGCGGGTCGCCTCCGCCAGATCGTCCATCAGCCGGAGCATCGTCGTCGAGGCGCTCTGAATGGCAGCGTTTATCTCGCCGACCTCGTCCGGATGGCGAGGGCGAGCGCCGCTGCTCAGCAGCTCGGCGTACCCGACGACGTGCGTCAGCGGCGTCCGCAGCTCGTGGACCACCGACAGCAGCACCTCGTCGCGCCCCGCCAGCGCCGATCGCAGCCGTTCACGCTGCTCTCGGGACGCCGCCAGGGCGTGCGCGAGCCGATCGGCCCGGGCGACCGCCTCGTCACGGCCCCGAATCGCCAACACCAGGGCCCAGGCCAGGATCAGTCCGACGACCAGCGCAACCGCCGTCGCCATGTTCGCCTGGCTCTCGAGCCGGGCGAGCAGCTCGAACGCCTGCTCCCGCGGCGAGCCCGGGGCGTCGCCGTCGTCCAGGACGACGATCACCGCCACGGCACTCAGCACGAGGGCCGCCACGGCCAGGATCTCTCCAGCCGAGCGTGCCACAATCCACCGCGCCCCGGTCGTACGCGCCGGAGGATGTGGCTGCCGCGACGACACCCGGGACACACGCTCATCACGGTGACTCACGAGTCCCTGCCTCACGTTCACTCCACGCAGCTCTTTCGTTTTTAAGTGTCCCGTTCGCCGACAAAGCGTGCGCTTGACGCGGGTGCCAGACGCCTGACAGTATACTGATCTAAAACACTTTGTCGGTAAAGGGACTCACCCACACGGTTCAGCCAGACAATCGCGGGTCTGCCCAGGCGCGGCGCTACAATGGCGTATGCGTCACTCCACCGCGTGCCCAGAGCAGGACCGGGCCAGACCGTGAGCCCGGATCGCGCCCCGGATGCTGTCGAGCCAGCGTCCTCTCCCGTGGCCGAGCAGGCGAGCGACGAGGCGGCACGCGAGCGCTGGGCCGAGACGGCGCGTGAGATCGAGCACCTCACGCAAACCGACCCGCACGCCGGCGTGGCGCGGGCCGAGGCCTGGTTGGCCGACGAGGCAGGTCTCGAGGGGCGAGCACGCGCGCTTCTCGCCGTCGCCAATGCCCACCGCTTCGCGGGGTCGCACGATCGGGCGGAGCTGCGTTTCGCTGAGGCCGAGGACGCGTTCACCGCGCTCGGCCTCGACGACGACGCCGCGCTCGCCCGGATCGGCCACGTCGAGGCGTTTCGGTACCTCGGCCGCTATGACGAGGCGATCGCGCTGGCACGGAGCAATCTGGCGTACCTCCAGTCACGGGGGCAGCAGTTCGTCCTGGACGCCGGCCGTCAGACCGTCAATCTCGGGCTGGTCTACTGGCGTCGTGGCGACCTGGAAGGGGCTCTCGCTTGCTTCGAGGAGGCGCGGGGCCTGTTTCAACGCGAGGGTCGCCGCGACTTCGTCGCGACGGCGTCGATCAACCTCGGGATGGTGCTGATCGATCTCGGCCGGTTCCGCGAAGCGTTGGAGGTCAACCGGTTCGCGGCCCGCGAGCAGCGGGCGCTCGGGATGCGTGAGCGGCTGGCGACGGTGCAGATGAACCTCGGGCTGCTCCACATCAGCCGGGGGGAGTACGGTCAGGCGCTCGAAGCGCTGCTCGAGAGCCGGACGATCTGCGACGAGCTCGGCCTGGAGCAGAAACGGGCGGCGGTCGACGTCGATCTGACGCGCGCCTATCGAGCCCTCGGCCTGGATGCCGAGGCCGGCGAGACCTGCGGCAGCGCGATCGAGACGTTCCGCCGGCTGGATCTGCCGTTCGAGCTGGCGACGGCGCTGCTGCTCAACGGGCAGCTCGCCGAGCGCCGGGGCGATACCGTCACCGCCCGTCGAGATCTGGCCGAGGCGCGAATGCTCTACTCCCGGGTCGGGAACGCCGTCTGGGAGGCGGTCGCTGGGCTGGCCGGGCTCCGGCTGGCTGTCTCCGAGGCCGGACGGCACGCCCTGCCGGCGCTACTGGCCGAGGCGACTGCTTTCGCCGAGCTGCTCGGCGAGCTCGGTGCACCGGAGCACGCGGCGACGGGGCATCTCCTCGTCGCCGACATCCAGGCACGCCTCGACCGTGTCGAGGATGCCCGGGCCACGCTCGCCAGGGCGCTCTCGCTTGGTCGAACGCTCGGCGCGGACGGCGTGCTGTACCAAGCCCACCTAGCCGAGGGACTGATCCTCGAGATCGACGCGCCGGATGAGGCGCGATCCTCGTACGAGCTGGCCGTCGAACACCTCGAACGGCTGCGCGCCCGCGCCCGCGCCGACGATCTGAAGCTGGCCGTCGTGGGTCAGGGCGAGAATCTGTACGAGCGCATCACCCGGCTGTTGCTCGGCCCGGTCAGCACGTACTGTGACGCCTGTGCATCCGGACACCAGCAGGCGGTCAACAGCCGCGCGCGTGATGCGTTCCGCTGGCTGGAGCGGGGGAAGTCACGGGGATTACTCGAAGACGCGTTCGCCGATCAGCCGCACGCCGCGAATCCGACTCCACGACTGCGCCAGGCCCGCGAGCGGGTCGGCGAGCTACGCGCCCAGCTCAACGCCGCCTACAGCAGCCAGTACGCGCTGGACACGCCGGCCGCACGGGGGGCCAGCGCCACCGCGGACGATCTCGAGCGGCTGGAATTGGAGCTGAGTCGGGCGACTCGTGAGCTCCAAATCTTGATGCGTGGCGATGGCGCCCTGGACGTGACAGCGCTGATCGACGTCGAGCGGGTGCAGGCAGTGCTGGACGAGACGACCTGCCTGGTGGAGTACGTGGTTCTGGGCGACGAGATCGCCTGCTTCGTGCTGCGGCGCGAACACTTCGCGGTCTACCGCCGCATCGCCACGCGCCAGGACGTCGAAAAGGCGTTGAGCTGGTTCTGGTTCCATATCCGCAAAGGCACCTACGGCGCCGAGTTCGTGCGGTCCAACCAGCAGTCGCTCGCGCGCTCGGTGAACCAGGCGCTCCAGCAGCTCAGCGATCTGCTCCTGACGCCGATCACCGCCGCGCTCTCTACCGTCCAGCATCTCGTGGTCGTCCCGCACGCCCTGCTCCACGGCGTGCCGATCCATGCGCTAATGTATGAGGACGGCATCCTGCTCGAGGCAGCAACGGTCTCCTATGCGCCGAGCGCCACCGTCTTCGCGGGGACGGCGACCCGGCCGGCGCCGGCCATCGAGCGCCCGCTGATCGTGGCGCCGGAGATCGCGGACCTGCCGTGGGTCCAGGAGGAGGCGCGCCAGATCGCCGAGCGGATCCCGGGCGCGCTGGTCCTGGCCGGCGCGGACGCCACGCTGGAGCGGGTGCGCCGGGAGGCACCCGAGTACGACAGCCTCCACCTGGCGACCCACGGCGTCTTTCGGGCGGACAACCCCACCTACTCAGCGCTGGAGCTAGCGGACGGCTGGCTCAGCGTGGGCGAGCTGGCCGAGCTGAGTCGCGGACGCGGTCTGATCTGCCTGTCTGCCTGCCACACCGGCATGAGTGGGGTCGGGCCGGGCGATGAGCTGGTCGGGTTGACCCGCGCGGTGCTTGGGGCCGGGGCCAGCGCGTTGGTCGCCAGCCTGTGGGCGGCCAACGATGACACGGCACCGGCGTTCATGGGCTCATTCTATGCTGGCTTGCGGTCCGGCGCCGGACGGGCGGCCAGCCTGCGTGCCGCCGCGCTCGAGATGCGGTCGCGAGAGCCCCATCCGTACTTCTGGGCACCGTTCATCCTCGTCGGTGCCCGATAGTCAGCAGCCAGCGTTCGCAGCGGAGATCGCGACCGGGGCGTCCTCAGTAATCGGGGACTGCTCTGGGATCTTGTTCTGGACGGCTAGCCGTCCGAGCATGGACGAACGTCACACTCCGGAGAGACCGATTGCGGCGCGAGACGCTTTCGACCGGACGATCTTCGCCGGCGGCGTCACGAGTTCGTCCAAAGGCGACCGAATTTCCGAACCGCCGGCCACTGTACTGGTAACGAAGCGCTTGGCCAGCAATGGCCACTCAGTCGACGACGCTGCGGCTACGACCAGACCGTCGAGCGCGACCAGGAGAAATGGCGATCATGCGTACGCTCACCGCCCTCGCTCTCAGTGCTCTGCTACTGACCGGTTCCGCCACCGCTGCCTTCGCCGACGAGACGAGCAGCATCGTGCGATCGACGACGCCAGGCACCGAGCGATTCAACGATGGCGACGGTTCCGGCATGACCGTTCCGACGGCTCCGGGGGTTGAGAGCGACTACGAGCGCTGGGCATAAGACGCAGTCAGACGACCGACGATCTCACAGGCGTGGAGCACCACGCCCCACCTTGAGTGGAATGTGCCGAGCGTGTAGTCGCGCTCGGCATCGATGTGGTACAGAGCGGCGAACAGCGGCCAGGCTGACCGAGCGGCGAGCCCGGCTAAGCCCGGCCCGCTAGATGCTCTATACCTCACGATCTCCTCGCCGAAAGGGACGGTATTCGGTGGGGATGGCTGATCGGTCGAGGCGGGGGGTCGATTGAGACGGGGTGCTGATGCTCGCCGGGATGGAACGGCGCGCGGCGGCGGCCCGGGGGCGTGGTACACGGCTGGCTTGGATTGGCCAGCAGACGGGGAT